>OJFX01000498.1_pt1 | contig 14341 bp, 10 predicted proteins | sample 1594171 | NCBI WGS metagenome assembly OJFX01 (sample SAMN05416840, study PRJEB24817) | seawater metagenome | isolation source: Sea water | place: Canada:Atlantic | collected 2013-07
GCAGAGGGGCTCTCCGGGGACGTGGAACGCCTCGGCCTCCGGATGGGCCGCCTCAAGACCGGCACGCCCCCTCGGCTCGACGCCAGCACGGTGGATTTCGGCGTCATGGAGCAGCAGCCGGGCGACGCGCTTCCGTCGCCGTTCTCGTACTCCACGGACCCCGCGACGTTCCCGGCCCTGCGCCAGGTCCCTTGCCACATCACCTACACCAACGAGGCCACCCACCAGGTCATCCGGGACAACGTCCACCGTTCGCCCATGTACAGCGGTGCGATTCAAGGGGTTGGGGCGCGTTACTGTCCTTCGGTGGAGGACAAGATCATGCGCTTCCCCGATCGCCAGCGGCACCAGATCTTCGTTGAGCCCGAGGGACTCACCACGGACGTGCTCTACGTGAACGGGATCTCGACGTCGCTGCCGGCCGACGTGCAGGAAGCCTTCGTGAAGACGGTGTCCGGCCTTGAGAAGGCGCGCTTCCTGCGCCACGGCTATGCGGTCGAGTACGACTTCGTGCAGCCCAGTCAGCTCTCGGACACTCTCGCCTTGCGGAACGTCCCGGGGCTCTATCTCGCGGGCCAGATCAACGGTACCTCTGGGTATGAAGAGGCGGCGGGCCAGGGTCTCATCGCCGGCGCCAACGCGGCCCTGTGGATCCAGGACCGGGCGCCGTTCGTGCTCCGCCGGCACGAGGCGTACATCGGGGTGATGGTCGACGACCTCATCATCACCAACCCGACCGAGCCCTACCGCATGTTCTCTAGCCGTGCGGAGTACCGGCTGCTCCTGCGCCAGGACAATGCCGATCGCCGGCTAACCGCCAAGGCCGCGGAGATCGGGCTCGTGGACAAGTCCTGCCTCGAGGGGCTCATGGCGAAGGAGGCCTCCATCGCGGAAACCGCCCGGGCCTTGGCGAACCTGAGGGTTCAGCCCGAGAACAAGAGCCTCTTGGACCTCTTGCGTCGACCCGGGGCCACCTTTGATTCCGTGGCGGAGCTCGCGCCCAAGGACTCAGCGGACGCCCTCCGTGCCCTTGATCCGGCGGTGCAAGAGGCCGTCGCCATCGACGTGAAATACGAGGGCTACATCCAGCGCCAGGAAGCCGAGGTCGCTCGGCTGGCGAGGCAGGAGAGCGCCGAGATCCCCGCGGAGATGGACTACGACTCGATCGAAGGGCTCACCACCGAGGGCCGCGAAAAGCTCGTGCGGCTGGAGCCGCGCACGCTCGGCGCGGCGTCGAGGATCGAAGGCGTGCGCCCCAGCGACCTGGCGCTCGTTGGCCTCGAGCTACGTAAGCAGCGCGATCGCTGATGCGCCTGGCTTAGCGAACGCCAGGCGGCTTGAAGGGCTCGACCGAGGTGCCGGCCATCTGGTACACGCCGTAGGCGTAGCCGAGGTCGTCCTCGAGTCGGCCGACTGTGAAGTCGCCGCGCACGATCACGGGGCGGTACTCGTAGTAGGGCACGCTGCCGTCGTCTTTCATGCGAACGCTGACCCACTCATCGGGGCGCGGCGATCCGCCGAAGCAGCAGGCTTGGAGGTCCTTCACGAGCATGAACTCAAGCACCTCGTTCGTGCGGGGCTTCATCTCCAGGGCGATCATGTATCCGATCACGGCCTTGTCGTCGCCCTCTTGCTCGAGCACTTTCTCCGGGAACTTGAAGGACTTTGCGTCCTCGGTGTCCGGGTTGAAAAGGAAGTCGAGCAGTCCGTCCAGGGGCACGCCCACCAGGCTCAGGTCGGCGAAGGTGATGAGGCGATCGATGGCCCCCTTGGCGGCGAGCCCTGGGTCCTGGCGAAGACCCTTCGCGAGGCGAGGGTCGAGGCCAGCGGTGATGGACGGGTCCAGCGTCAGTGGTCCGTTGTTCGAGGGGAGGGGGCGGCTGACCGCGGCCTCCTCCGCAACGGTGGGCGAGGTGTCGATCGGGCTCTCGTCCAGGAAGGACTGACCCTTCCGCCCTTCTTGCTCCTCAGCGGCCGCAGGGCCATCCGCTCCGGCTGTGTCCGTGCCCGCCTGCTCGATGCTGCTGCCGCCATCCACAACGGAGGGCGCGGAGCCGTTGCAGCCCACGGCGAGGGCCAGGGCTCCGGCGGCGAAGACGCTCCAGAGCGTGGTCGCGGCGGGGGTGATCTGCGATGGGCGCCCCGCGGGGCACGTGTTCAAGGACTCAAGCTGGGGGCGACGCATAGGCAAATCGTGGTCGATGGGACCCCAGGATGGAAGATCGGGCCCCCTCTTCCTATCGGATCCGCGCCCCGCGGCCTTGTGCTCGGCCCCTGGGCGCGGTGACATCCAGTCATGATGTCCCAGCTCTATGCACTTGTTGCCCCCCTGAGCCCCAGATTCATCCTCGGTCAGGCCCTCGTGATCGAGGGGCGAGACCTCATCGTCCCCGGGATCGTGGTGGCCGTCATCGTCCTGCTGCTCATGGCGGGGGCCAACCGGAAGAAGCGCGCCGCCCAGGCCGAGGCCGAGGCCCGCGCCGCGAAAGAGGGCCCAAAGCCCATGGGAGCGGATCGCTTCTGGTCCATTATCGATGGGGCCAAGGGGGCGGCGGGTCCCGATCCGCTCCATCGATCCGATCACCTCACCCGGACGCTCCGGGACATGGACGCCAAGGAAATCGCGGCGTTCAACTCACGCTACGGCGAGCGCAAGGCGGACGCCCACTTCGAGGACATGCAGACCGCGGCCCACCTGATGCTCGGGGGTTGCAACGAGACCGACTTCAGCCACTTCCGGGACTGGCTGATCTCCGAGGGCCAGGCCGCTTACGAGGCGGCCGTGAAGGAGCCCGACTCGCTCGCGGAGCTTGGCAAGATCGAGGTCCTGCGTTTGGAGTCCTTCGGCTACGCCGCCAAGCGGGCCTACAAGTCGAAGGCCAGCGCGGCGATGCCGGGCTACGCGGTCGTCCCCGATAAGACCACCCGCCCGCCCGAGTGGGACGCGGCGGCGGCGCGGACAAGGCTCCCGAAGCTGGCCGGGCTCTACGGCTAGTCGTTCCGGCGGACTACCGAAGGAGCGAGCTCACGCTCCCAAGGAAGACCCTGCGGTTCGATACGACGACCGCCAGTTCTTCGACGGCCTTCCGAATGTCCTCATCCGTCGCGAGAACCAGAGCCTTCTGAAGGCCGGGGAGCGGCCAGCTCGCGTACCCGGACGACTCGTCTGGAGCCGTGTAGAGGTTCTTGTACCACTCGCGTCCCTCGAGGCCGTTTTGGGAGAGCCAGCACTGTTCAAGCAGCCCGGCAAGGGAATTGAATCGACCGGCGGACCCCGTCGTCCAGCCAGCTTCCTCAGCCCGGGCGTGCGCCTTCGATTGCAGCCTCTCTCCGATCTGGATCTCCTCCCTCACCGACGCGATGAGCTCCCGGAGCTCAGGTTGGGTGCCGGATCCTGACGTGAGGCGCTGCATCATCGACTGCAGGACGCGCAGGGTCGCCCGTGCTGGCTCGGCAAGGTCGAAGGGCAGGAGCTCAGCGCGGGCCGTGCGGTCCGCGGCGACGGTCACGATGCCCGCGACCAGGGCCGCGGATTCGTAGTCGGGACCGACCACCCGTCGGTACCAAGCGAGGTCGTCGTAGAGGCTGTGGTAGGCCGTGCCGGGGGCTCCGCGGGCAGAGACCGAGGCGCTCGGAATGGCGGCCAGGGCGAGGAATGAAACGTGGTCGGAGCCGCCGCCCAGGAAGCCGACATTGGGCAGGGAGTTGGATCCTCCGCGCCATGCGTCCAGTGCGCTTTGCTGCGGCGTACCCCTCACCGCGCCGGCTCCCATCGGCGAGGCCTGGGGCTGGGGCACGACGCTCGCCGCGCCGTGGAAGAGTGTCTGGAGCGACGGTGACGCGCTCACACCAAGGCGCAGGCCGGAGGCTGCCGCGTCGAGGTTGATGTACATGACGCCGCCGGCCTGGAGGCGCTCGAGGTTGCCTTCGACCCACTCGGTGGAGCCGATGATGCCGTGTTCCTCCGCGCCCCAGGCGGCGAAGGTGATGGTGCGCCGGGGGGCGCCGTGTTCTTTGGCGGCGTTCGTCAGGACGCGGGCTGTCTCGAGCAGGGCGATGAGACCGGAGGTGGGGTCGTCGGCGCCGTAGACCCATGCGTCGTGGTGGCAGCCGATGATGATCCCGGGGTCGGCTTCGCCGCTCTCGGTGCCGCGCAGGGTTCCGAGGACGTTGGCGGTGTCGACGAGCTCACGCTTCTGCTCGACCTTCAGGTGAATGCGGAGGTCCTCGCCGCCCGAGAGGCGATAGCGGAAGGGCATTCCACCCTGCCAGTCGCCGGGCACGCTCTGGCCACGCATACGGCGCATGATCTGGGTGGCGGCCAGCCAGCCCACGGGTTGGACTGGAATGGTGGGGAGCGCGATGGACTCCGGGTTGAGCCGCTTCGCGTCCTTCGTCGCCTCATAGCCCGGCGTCAGCGGATCGCCCGACCAAGGCAGGGTCTTGAGGCTGCCGCGTTGTATCTGGTCGCAGTTGGCCCAGCCGCCTTCGGGGGACTCGAGTCCCTTGCCGTACCCCGAGTCCCGCGGGTCGGTGTAGATGATCAGGGCCGCGGCGCCGGCTTCCTCGGCAAACTTGGCCTTGAAGCCCCGGAAGTTGCCGCCGTAACGGGTGATGACGATCTGGCCGGTGCAGTCAACGCCGAGTTCCTTGAGCCTGGCGAAGTCCTCGAGGCGGCCGTAGTTGGCGTAGACCACGCCCGCGGTGACGTCGCCTGAGCCTGAATAGGCGTTCCACCCAAGGCGGTATGGGTCGAGCTCTTCGCTCTCGGAATAGGGGGAGCCGGGTAGGGGATCCTCCACCAAGGAGAGCTCCTGGCTCACCGGCGCGACCAGGGCGAGTGACGCGCTCACGGGGGACGAGAGGTAGGCCGTGAACGGGTGCAGCTCGGCCTCGAGGCCCATGCCTTCGAAGGCGCCCTTGAGGGACGCGATGACTTGGGCGTCGCCAACGGAACCGGCGGGGTGGGGGACGCTGGCGACCAGGTCGTGCCACTTGGCCAGGGACTCGCGGTCGATGGACTGGGCGAGCTGCTTGTCGAGGTCGAGGCGCGCAGCCCGCTGCGACCGAGGCCAGAGCTCTAGTCCAAGGGGCACTCCCGCCGTGGGGGAGGCGGTCGTCTGGGAAGCACAGATTGCGAGGGCGGTAAGCAGGATCGTGGCCATCCCCCCAGCCTACCCAAAGGGACTGACGGTTCGCCGTGTGCGTCTGTGAGGGTTGTACGTGCGGGAGGTTCAGCACGAAACGAGCCCGCCCGCGAAATCGCGGGCGGGCTCGTGATCGGATCGCGGACCGCGCTGCCAGAAGCCGCAGCGGCCGTTGCGAGACTCAGTCTTCCTTGCGGGCGGGCTTGATGCGCTTGATCAGGCCGGCCTTGAGGAGCGTGGGGTACGCGCCATTCTTGTCGATGGTGCGGATGGCCTTGGTCGAAAGGCGCACCGTCACGAAGTCACCCATCTCGGGGACCCAGATGCGCTTCTTCTGGACGTTGACCTTGTACTTGCGCTTGGTGTGGCCGGTGGTACGAAGACCAACGCCGCCCTTGGACTTGGGAAGACCGCGGCGGGCAATGTTGCCGCCGACGCGGGTTCCGCGACCGCTAACTTGGCACGTCCTGGACATGGAATGAAGAAGGCTGGTGGAGAATGGGGTACGGCTTTCGCCGCAGACTGAACCGCCTCAGGCGAGTGCCTGGGGCGGGGGTACGGGCCTCGATCCGTCTTGCGCGACGGTCCTGGGGCCCGAAAATACGGGCAGGGAAGGTAGCGGGAGGGGGCTCCGAAAGCACCTTCCGGGCCGAGAAATTGTCCCGAGAGACAATTTTGTGCCTAGCGGCGCTCGTCCCCATGGATGCGGACGGTGACCCGGCCCTCTGAGTCGATCCAGCCCCGGTACATCCCCGGGGTGGTGAAAGGGGCCGCCATGCGGCCCTTGGCGTCCAGGGCGACGCAGCCCCCGGAGCCGCCGCCCTTCGGCAGTTCCTGGAGCACGGTGGCCCGGGCGGCACCGCCAATGCCAGCGCCCCCAAAGGCCATGCGACTGTGGATCTGGTGCGCGATGGCCTTGCGGATGAAGAACTCCCCGTGGCCGGTGCAGGACACGGCGCAGGTCGCGTCGTCGGCCCAGGTGCCGGCGCCGATGATCGGCGAGTCCCCGATGCGGCCCCAGGCCTTCCGGGCCATGCCGCCCGTGGTGGTGCCAGCGGCGAGGTGCCCTTTTTCATCGAGGGCGACGGCGCCGACCGTCCCAAATTTGTGATCGTCCGGGCCGAAACCGGCGGAGGCGATGCGGCGCTCTTCCTTGGCTTTGAGGAGCCGCAATTGCTCCTGGCGGTGGGGTGTCACGAACCACGAGCGCTCCTTGGCCTCGAGGCCCTGCTCGCCGGCGAAGGTGTCGGCGCCGATGCCAGAGAGGAGCACGTGGGGGCTTTCCTCCATGACCTTGCGGGCGAGGCTAATGGGGTGACGGGTCGTGCGCGCGCCGGCGACGGCTCCGGCCATGCCGCTCTGGCCCACCATGATCGATGCGTCCATCTCCACCTCACCGTCATCGTTGAGGACGGCGCCGCGGCCCGCGTTGAACAGGTGGGAGTCCTCCAAGGGGCGGAGGGTGGCTTCCACGGCGGTCACGGCGTCGCCGCCATTCGAGAGCACGTGGTAGCCGGCGAGGAGGGCGTTCTCGAGGGCGGCCCGGTAAGCCCGGTCGAGCTCGGGCGTCATGTTCTCACGCAGGATGGTTCCGGCGCCGCCGTGGATCGCGAGCACGATGCCGTCGACCACCTCAAGGTCCGTGGTTTGGCCTCCGGCAGGGAGAACGGTTTCCGGTGCCCGGGTGCCCGGGGCTGCGGCAGGAACGGCAGGGAGCACCGTGGAGGGGGCGGTGTCGGCCTCCGCAAGATCGGCGGCGGGCGCCGCAGCGGGGTTCAAGCAGCCGGTCGCGGCACCCAGGAGCGCGGCGATCGCAAGGCCCCGGGCGCCCGCGAGGGACCGTTTCCGGTACGTGGGAATCGGTCGAACAGGCGCTGTCGAGATGGAGGGCAAGGTCGGCATGGGACCCGAGGCTAATGCTTCGCTGGGCATCCATGCGACCCCATAGGTGTCCGCCTGGTAGTAAGGATCCCTCCATGGGACCCAGAGTGGATCAAGACGCGGCCTGCGGGCCCTACCGGCCGCGGCCCGTAGCCAGATCGAGCCAGTACACCGTGGGGTGGGCCGCTGTCCCAGGCTGGACTTTTTCCACCGTCGCTCCGGAGAGGAACCGCGCGAGCCCTTCCACCACGAGGCTCTGGCCCGCCGGCGTATCCAGGGATCCAATCGCGGCGTGCAGCTCGCGGAAGGCCGCGGCGCTGCCATCGGCGGCTGTCACCCGGAGGCTCGCCTCGGTCGTCGCCTCGGAGATCAGCTCGTTCGCGTCCGTGCGGGCCTGGACGATGTCCTGGTCCCTCTTCGCCTCCGCCGTCTTCTTCAGGCGCTCCCCGTCCGAGCTCGCGTTTTGGACTTCCAAGAACCAGCGCTCAACGCTCCCCAGGGGGCGCTTGACCTTGAACTGGACCTGCGTGATGCGCACGCCGAGTCCGAGCAGGTCCGCCCTGGCCTGGATCATCTTCTTGACGTCGGTGATGTTGCCGCTCAGGACGGCGTCCACGGACAGTCCGCTGCAGCGTTCCGTGAGGGCCATCTCGCCGAGGCGGCGCAGGGCGAAGCGGGGCGACTCGACTTCACCGGCGGCGCTGTCGGTGACCCCCGAGGTGCCAAAGAGCCAGGCCCGGACGTCCTTCACCTGGAAGATCACGTTGGCCCGTAGCTCGACGATGTTCCTGTCCCCGGTGAGCCAGTGCATCATGCGCGGCGGGGGCTCGAGGCCTGCGATCTCATCGACGATGCGCCAACCGATGGGCATCTGCAGCGAGCTCTGAGGACCCGCTGTTCGGTGCACCTTCTCGATGGGCCACGGCAGTTTGAGCGAGAGGCCCGGGAGAAGGTCGCGCGTGGGGCGGGAGAAGCGCGTGATCACGGCCTGCTCGGCGCTGTCCACCGTGACGATGGAAGACGACGCGACAAGCGCGGCGGCGGCCAGGAGGGCTCCGCGCAGGATCCAGCGGCGCGTGATCACTTGTTCTTGTCCCCGCCGGGGTCCTGGGACGGCGCTTTGGATCCTGGCGCCGGGTTGAGCGGGCTCAGGAGCGTCTGGAGAAGAGGGTCGGAGGCAGAGAGGATCAAGAGTCCGCCCTCGAAGGCCTTCTCCGCCATCTCGATGTGCTTGACGAAGCTGTAGAAATCGGGGTCCAAGGCCCTGGCCTCGGCTTCGATGATGACGGCTTCGGCCTCACCCTTGGCGCGGATCAGCTCGGCGTCGGCCTTGGCCTGGCTCGTGATGTCGGCGGCCTGCATGGCCCCGGCGAGCTCGGTCGTCTTCGCGAGCTCGTTGGCCTTGGCCGTAATGTTCCACGCTACGCCCTCGCGCTCAGCCTTCATCGATCGTTCGATGGCGGGCATGTTGTCGGCGGAGAACGTAAGGCGCTCGATGCCCACGAGCTCGATCTCGATGCCGTAGCCGTTTTCGGTGCACTCGGCGGCCACGAGGTCCTTCACGGCGCGCGTGACGGCGGCAAGGTCGCGCTCACGCTCCTCGGTGCCGATCATGTCGTCCAGGGCCGTGCCGTTGATGACCTTGGTCATCGCGTTCCGAACCACCGGAGCGACGCGTGCCTCGGCGCCCTCTTTGCCGCGCAGGCTTGCGTAGAAGAGCTTTGGATCCGCGACGCGCCAGGCCACGAAGGAGTCGATTTCGAGGTTGTCGGAGTTCTTGGTGAGGAACTCGGCCGGCTCGGGGTCCAGCAGGTGCCGGCGCATGTCCACGGAGTAAACCGAGTCCACAGGAGCCGGCCAGCGGAAATGCAGGCCCGGCTCTTCGATGACGCGGCGCATGTCGCCGAAGCGGGCCACGATGGCGACTTCGCCGGTACGCACGGTGAAGGCCGTGGCATAGAGGACCGCGATGGCCGCGGCGGCAGCGAGCCAGAGCAGCGTCGCCCGGGCGGCGCCGCGACGGGGCCCGCCCGTGCGGTCTCCGCGTGGGTGGTCCCACGGGCTGCGGTGATTCTTGGGGCGATTCATGGGACTACCTGCCGATGGGCGACGGCGCCGAGCTACCGGGGGCGCTGGACTGGAAGGTCTTGATCTGTGTGAAAGGCGCAAGCACCGCGACGATGCGCCTGGGCACATCAGCCGCGCCGAGGAGCGCTCGACGGAGGTAGCTCAAACGGATGGCCTCGCGGGCGCCCCCGCCGGTGCTTTCGTTGGCCTGCACCATGACCTTCAGCCCGTCGGCGAAGGCCAGGGCCAGGCGCTCCGTGCGTTGCTTGTCGGCTTTGGCGGCCTGGCGATACTCCGCCGCGGCCATGGTGGCTTCGCTGCGCTTCTGAGAGGCCTTGCGCTTGGCGATCAACTGTCGGGTCTCGGCTTCGATCAGCGCGCTCGCGACGCCGCGGTAGGCGCCATGGACAGCGGATGGAGCGTGGGCGCTGAGGAGCTGTATCGACTTGAGCTCGGCCCCGAGGCCGGCCTCTTCGAAGAGCGTGGATAGGGTGCGTTCCACCTCATCGAGGTAAGCGCCCTGCTCCGTGACGAGTAGTTCCTCGGCGGTGCGCTTGGCTGTGGACCTGCGGATCGACTCCTGGGCGAGGCGCCTCACGAGGGCCTCCGGATCGGAGAAGCCGAAGTGCCAGGCCTCGGCGTTCTGGACGCGGTATTGAACGGCGTACTCAACCGCGACGAACGACTCTTGGCTCGTCATCATCTCCGACTCGTCCTCGAGCCGCGCGAATTCGGCCTTGGCGCGGCGAAGGGAAAGGGTGTCGATCTCGTCATCGGGGATCGGGGGGCCGGCGAGGCCAAACGTCACCAGTCGAATCCCGCCCGTGTCGACGCGCACCGCTCGGCTGAAGGGCCAAGGGAGATGGGTCAGGAGGCCGGGCTCGGTGCTCTGGGCGGCGACCCTGCCGAAGGATTCGACGAAGACCGTTTCTGCGGGACCGACCGTGGTGATCGCGGTGGAGCCGTAGGCGGCGACCGCGAGCAACCCAGCGGCGAGCTTGGCGGGCCGGGCGGTGAGGTCCAGCCCGATGGGGCCGCCGACTTTGCGGAGCCAAGCCCCGAGGCGCTGGTCGAGGCGCAGGCGCGCGGCGGACCTCGCCAGGAGCACGGCCAGGATGACGCCGCTGACCGTGGCGATCAGCCCGTGATCCATGGCCCCCGGTGTCACGTCCATGTCCGTCGGGTCGAGACCGAACACGGGGTAGAGCCGGTTCACCACCGCGCCGATGGCGAGGGACATGACCGCGATGGACGCGAGGTAGATCACGAGGGCGCGTTTGCCGAGGAGGTCGCGCACCACGAGGATCGTGGCGACGTTGGTCGCGGGACCCGCCAGGAGGAACACGAGCGCGGCTCCTGGCTCGAGGCCCTTGGCCATCATGGCCGCGGCGATGGGGGTCGAGGCCGTGGCGCAAACGTAGAGGGGGACTCCAGCGATGAGCATGGCCATCATCGCGGTCCAGCCGGAGAAGAGGGTGCCGGCGAAGAAACCGTCGGGGATCGCCACCACGATGAGCCCGGAGATCGCGAAGCCGATCAGGAACCAGGGGGCGAGGTCGTCGAGGAGCGTGCCGAATGCGTAGGAGAGCACTCGCTTCCAAGCGGGCTGGTCCGGGCCCGGAGCGGGTCCGTGATCGTGGCCTTCGTGCCCCTCCTCCGGATGCACTGGTTCCGGCTCGGCTGCGGCCATGTGCGAGCAGCAGGAGCCGCCATCGGGCTCGGGAGGTGAGGCTTGTCCGTCTCCGGGTTCGTCTCCCGGCGCCGGCTCGACCTTGAGGGAGGACTGATCCAGGGGGCCGGATTCCCCGGCGCCGAAGAGGTTGACGGCGATGCCGGATGCGAAGGCGGTGAGGAACGCCGCGATGGGGCGGACGACCGTCATCAACGGGTCCATCAGGGCCCAGGTGGCGCCGATGGAGTCCACGCCGGTCTCAGGCGTCGAGATCAGGAACGACGTGGTCGCGCCGCGGCTCGCGCCTGAGCGGCGCAGCTGCGTGGCGGTGGGGATCACCGAGCAGGAGCAAAGGGGGACCGGCACGCCGATGATGGCGGCGGTGGCCACGGACTTGACATCGTCGCCGCCGAGGCGTCGGGCAATCCATGCGGCCGGCACGAGAATGCTCAGGACCCCAGCGATCACGAAGCCCACGAGTAGGTAGGGCCCCGATTCCACGAGGACCATCCAAAGCGCTCCGAGCCAATCGATCAGGAACTGTCCCATTTCCGTCTTCTAGCGGCGGTTCGCCTGCTGCCAGGCGGGCCGTGCCGCTAAATCCCTCCGAAGGTGTGTGCGTACCACATCACCACGATGCCTCCGAGGAGAAGCATGATCTTCAATGGGCCGTCTTCCCGTCTGTGGAAGACCTCAGGTAGGAGTTCACACAGGCAGACGTAGAGGAATGTGCCGGCCGAGAGGGACGTCAGGATTCCAATCCCGCCTTCACCGAAGAACTCGGTGATCTCGCCGCCGAGCAGGAGGCCGATGGGCGTGACGAGGCTGAAGCCCACGACCATGGTGATGATCTTGGTTCGCGCGGCGCCGGTCATGCCGAAGACGGAAGCGAGCGAGAACGACTCGAATCCCTTGTGGGCGAGGATGGCGAGGAGCATCACTCCCGCGAGCTCTTTCTGGCCCTGGACGGCTGCGAGGGCGACCCCCGCGGTGAGGGCGTGAACCGTCAGGCCCACGAGGGCTGCCCAGCCCACGGCCGTGTGGCGCTCGGCGTCGTTGTGCCCGTGGCCGTGCCCATGGGTCGATCCTGGGATCATGAGGGCTTCGATCAGGAAGACCCCAAGGACGCCTACGAGCACCCAGATCCAAGGACCCACGGGCCCGTGGGCATGACCCGCGTGGGGATCGGCGGCGGCATCGGCCCCATCCTCCGCGGCGGTATGGTCGTGGTCGTGATCATCGCCCGTGTGATCGTGCCCCTCATGGTCGTGATCTGCGTGATCGTGACCTTCGTGGTCGTCTCCATCCGCATCGTGCGCCCCCGCGTTGTCCCCCGCGGGGGCTACCTCAGCGTGGGCGTGGCCCGCGTGCCCGTCGCCCGCGGCCGTGACCGAGGGCAGCAGGTGCAGGAAGACAGCCCCGAGGAAAATGCCGGTGGAAAACGCGAGGGCGGCGTGGTGCTGCCGGTCGGTCCAGCGACGCACCAGGGGAATAATGCCACCGATGATTCCAACGAGGAGGATCGAGACGAAAGGGAAGATCATGTGCCGCGGCGTAGAACGACCGTCTTTACGGTGCTGACGAGGATCGAGAGGTCGAACAGGACACTGTAGTTCTTGATGTAGAAGAGGTCGTACTGAAGCTTGTGAAGTGCGTCCTCTTCTGTATTCCCATACGGATAACTGATCTGGGCCCAGCCTGTGACCCCCGGCTTCACGATATGCCGCAGCTGGAAGTAAGGGATCTTCGCGGCGAGTTGGTCGACGAAGTGCTGGCGCTCGGGCCGCGGCCCCACGATGGACATGGACCCTGAAAGGACGTTGAAGAGCTGGGGCAGCTCATCCAGGCGCGTCTTTCGCATGATTTTGCCCCACTTCGTGATGCGCGGGTCGTCCTCGCTGGCCCACACGGGCCCGCTCAGCTTCTCGGCGTCGGCCCGCATGGACCGGAACTTCATCAGGACAAAGGGCCTGCCGTCCTGTCCCACGCGCTCCTGGGTGAAGAGCACGGGGCCCGGCGAGGTCAGGCGCACCGCGATGGCCGTCGCGAGCATCACCGGCCAGAGGATCAGAAGCATCACGATGGAGACCGACACGTCCACGAGACGCTTCATGAGGGCGGCCCAGGGGTGCCGCCGGAAGCCGGAGTTGAAGATCAGGTAAGAGGGGCGCATGGCGGCCACGGCGATGCGGCCCGTCACCTGTTCGTAAATCTCCTCGCGCTCGCGGACTTCGATGCCTGCGAGTTTCGCCTCCAGGAGGTCCTTGATCGGCAGGGTCATGCGCCGGTCCTCGAGTGCGACCACGATCATCTCGATGTTGAGCTTCTCGATCAGCTCGATCAGGGACTCTTCCCCGAGCACATTCTCAGGGGCCGTGCCGCCGCGCATGGCGGCCCCCTGGTTCTCGATCTCCCGTCCGAGGAGTCGGATGTCCTGGAGGACGAGGGCCTTGGTCGTCTCCGAGGCCGCCTCTTCGGACGCCGTGACGAGGTCGGGTCCCTCCTCCAGGCGCCGGCGTCCAATCGTCGACTCCGGCTCGGGCACCAGGCCGATCACGACGAAACCGGCTTCGGGGTGTTGATTGACTTGATTGGCGAGGGCGTGGGCGGGTCCCCGGGATCCGAGGATCAGGACCCGCACGTCCAGTTCCGCACGCCGGACAAGCCAGTGGAAGGCGAAACGTGCGGCGTAGAGGACGCCGAACCCAATGGCGAGGGTGACGGCGAGCTGCTGCAGCGTTTGGGTCAGCGTCAGGCCCGGGAACGAGAGGAATCCGTTCGGGCGCAGGAGGCTTGCGATACCTGCCAGTCCGAGGCAAGCCGCCACGGCCGCACCGGCGGATTCAACGAACCGCGAAGCGCGCTCGTAGCGCGACGCGGAGATCTGGAACTCGTACAGCCGGTTGAGGCCCAAGCAGAACTGGCTCACCACGGTGAGCAAGAGGGCCGCCCTAACGCAGCGCAAAGCGGCGTCCTTGGGCAGAAGGCTCTGGCGCGTCAGCGCATCGGACACCGTCCTGGCCCCAGCTTCTGCATTGGCCGGATCCTCAAGGAGGGCCCAGAGGTGCTGGGTCATGCCGAGGGACAGGATCAGCCCGAGTATGGCCGTCTCCATCGCAACGAGGAGGACGCTTCGTACCGGGAAATAGTGCTGTAGAACGCGCAGCATGGGGGTGGGGGCTCGGGCACGAGCCCGGGTCGGATCCTATCGGCACAGGCCCCGCCTCCTAATGAGACGGATGGCCCCTCGAAGGGTCGGAAGATTATTCCTACCCCGATGGGCCGGGCCGAAGGCCTTCCCCAAATTCGGCCCTGAATAGGACCTGACGGGGAGTTCATCGTCCAATCGCAGGACTGGGGTCCAGGATTCAGACGCGCGGTGCGCCTGGCCGTGCCCTGGGGAGTTCCAGGGGGGCTTGGCATGGGGGGCACGCTTGTTGAGACAGCCGGGCAGAACATTCACCGGATGCGTCCGTCGCTCCGGGTGATTCCGTTTCTTCCCTCATCAAGCAACTCCAATGAACATCACCTGTCTCTTATACACATCTGACGCTGCCGACGATATGCAGTGTGT
>OJFX01000503.1_pt1 | contig 14269 bp, 11 predicted proteins | sample 1594171 | NCBI WGS metagenome assembly OJFX01 (sample SAMN05416840, study PRJEB24817) | seawater metagenome | isolation source: Sea water | place: Canada:Atlantic | collected 2013-07
GAGATCTACACACTGCATATCGTCGGCAGCGTCAGGATGTGTATAAGAGACAGGTCACACGTGGCGCCACCCCCTCCCATCGATCCGAATCTCTCCTATGTCTTCCCCAGCCGCCCCATCACAGCGCCGAGTCGCCGTCGTCGCCGCCAAGCGGACGCCCATCGGGAAGTACCTCGGGTCCTTCGCGGATCTCACCGCGGCCGATCTCGGAGTGATCGCCGCCGAAGCCGCGTTGGCGGAGCAGGGCGTCGCACCCGATCTCATCGGTGAGGTCTACATCGGCAACGGCCGGCAGGCGGGTGGCGGCCCCAACGTCGCCCGTCAGATCTCGGTTCGCAGCGCGATTCCCCACACGGTCTGTGCCACGACGATCAACATGGCGTGCGGATCGGGCCTGAAGTCGATCGTCCTCAGTGCCGACGCGATCCGGCGCGGCGAGATCGACGTGGCCCTTGCGGGCGGGACCGAGTCCATGAGCGGCCTACCCTTCTTCTTGCCGAAGATGCGTCGTGGGTACCGGCTCGGCCACGCACCGTTGGTGGACTCGATGTACCAAGACGGCTTCGATTGCCCCCTGGCGGGCATGGTGATGGGGGAGACCGCCGAAGGCCTTGCCCAGGACCTCGGGATCGGACGTGAGGCACAAGATCAGTTTGCGATCGACAGCCAGACGAAAGCCGCTCAGGCGCTCGAAGCGGGTCGCTTCGCCGACGAGATCACGCCTGTCACGGTGAAGAACCGCAAGGGCGACATCGTCGTCGATGCCGACGAACACCCGCGCCCAGGCGCGGACCTCGCCAAGATGGCGAAGCTTCCCGCGGTGTTCGCCAAGGGCATCGAAGGGGAAGGCACCGTGACCCCCGGCAACTCAAGCGGCATCACCGACGGGGCCTGCATGTTCGTGCTCGCTTCCGAGGAGGCCTGCGAGAAGCACGGCTGGACGCCCTTGGCCTTCGTTGGCCCGGCGCGCCAAAGCGGGGTGGACCCGAAGCGCATGGGGCTCGGCCCGGTGCCCGCCTGCGCCGCCCTTGAGGAAGTGACGGGGCGCGCGGCCCGGGACTACGACCTCATCGAACTGAATGAGGCCTTCGCCGCCCAGGTGCTGGCCTGCGACACCGAGCTCAAGCTCGACCACTCGCGCCTCAACGTCAACGGCGGCGCCATCGCCCTGGGCCACCCCATCGGGGCCACCGGCGCGCGCATCGCCGCGACGATGCTCCACGAATTGAAGCGGCGCGGCGGAGAGCATGCCCTCGCGACCCTTTGCATCTCCGGCGGTATGGGCCTTTCGGTGGCCTTCGATCGCGTCGGACTCTGAATTCAACTCGGTGACGTCTGCGACCATTCGCAAGCCTCACCGTTCCACTCTCCTCCTCCAAACATCCCCGCGCTCCATCCGAACGGAGCACTCGAGTCCTCCATGGAAATCAAGAAAGTCGGCGTCGTTGGCTGCGGCCTCATGGGTCACGGCATCGTTCAGGTCGCAGCCCAAGGCGGCTGTGAAGTGATCGCGCTCGAGACCGAGCAAGGCTTCCTCGACAAGGGCCTGGGCCGCGTGGACAAGAGCCTCGCGAAGCTCGCGTCCAAGAACGTCGAGAAGGGCAAGATGGACCAGGCCACGGCCGACGCCTGGGTCGCAGAGACCCGCGGCCGGATCTCTGGCTCCACGAACCGCGCGGATCTCGCCGATTGCGACCTCATCATCGAGGCGATCGTCGAGAACCTTGACGTCAAGAAGGAGCTCTTCGCTGAGCTTGGCGGTATCGCCAAGCCCGAGGCGATCTTTGCCTCCAACACCTCGTCGTTCCCCATCGGCGAGATGGCGTCTGCCTCTGGCCGCCCCGGCCGCTTTGTGGGCTTGCACTTCTTCAACCCCGTGCAGCTCATGCGCCTCGTCGAGGTCGTCCGCACGGACGACACCGACGCGGACGCCTTCGACGCCGCCCGTGCGTTTGGTAAGGCCTGTGGCAAGACCCCCGTTTCCTGCAAGGACACCCCCGGCTTCGTTGTGAACCGGCTTCTGGTGCCCTACATGGTGCAGGCGATCGACATGCTTGACCGCGGCGATGCGAGCAAGGAAGACATCGACGCGGCCATGCAGTTCGGCTGCGGCCACCCGATGGGTCCCCTGACCCTCACCGACTACGTTGGCCTCGATACCACGCTCTTCATCCTCGAGGGATGGACGAGCCGTTACCCGAACGAGCCTGCGTTCAAGATTCCAGAGTCCCTGAAGCGCCTCGTGTCCGAGGGCAAGCTCGGCCGCAAGACGGGCGAGGGCTACTACAAATGGGAAGGAGATAAGAAAGCATGACCATCATTCCTGCATTGCTCACGACCTGCCTGGCCACGCCGGGCGTCCTACCAAGCGTTTCGGTGCCCACCGGAACCCTTGGGTCCGCGAGCGTCGATCAAGACGAACGGCTCGGCAAGGTGACCACCCAGGTCAACATGCCGGAGCTTTACATCGAGGGCGAGCCGTTCTTTGTGACCCTCAAGGTCGTGGGGGACGAGGCGTTGCCGTCTGAGTTCCCTTCATGGATCCTCTCGCCCGCGGCATGGCTCGTGGACGCGAAGCCCCTCCAGCGCCGCGCCGCAGAGGCGATGATCCGGCTTCAGCCGGGCCAGTCCGTCAGCTCGACCGTCGACTTGGCGCCCATGCTCGCGGATCGCTTCGGCGAAGACCCGCGCGACTTCCGTCTGTCCTTCTCCGAAGGTGCGGATCTGGTCGACGTGATCTACCTCGGGCTACCCGAGCGTGGCATCAACTTCGAGGAGCTCCCCACGGAGCAGCTTGGCAACTACCAGGTCGTTTTGGAAACCTCCTCGGGTCGCGTCTGGGTCGAGCTTTGGCCCGACGTTGCGCCGAACCACGTCCGCAACTTCCTCGACCTCTGCGCCACCGGCTACTACGACGGCTCACCGTTCCACCGTGTGATTCCGTCATTCATGGTCCAGGGCGGCAAGGCGAAGGACGGTTCCCCCGCGCCGCGCAAGGTCAACGCTGAGTTCAACCAGCGTCCCCACGACGCGGGCGTGCTCTCGGCTGCGCGTCTCGGCAACGACATCAACTCCGCCTCCAGCGAGTTCTTCATCGTGCACCGTGCCTCCCGTCACCTCGACGGTAGCTACAGCGGCTTTGGCAAGGTGATCACCGGCATGGACACCGTCGACAAAGTCGTCGGAGGGGTCGAGGTCCATTACTCACTGCTCAAGGCCCTGGCGCGCATGCGCCTGATCGGCGATCCGAACAACCCACGCTTCGGCCCGGCCCGTGACGCTCCTAACCCCGCCCAAGAGATTCGTCAGGCGCTCGTGGTGAAAGCCACTCGCTCCCGGCCGGCCAAGACTTCCCCTGCTGACAAGCGCTGATCTATCTATGACCCAAGAATTGCAAGGCGTCCAAGTACGCTTCGAAACCACCGCCGGCGACCTGACTCTCGAGTTCATGCCCGAGATCGCGCCGAAGCACGTCGAGAACTTCGTCAAGCTCAGCCGTGACGGCTTCTACGACGGCACCAAGTTTCATCGCGTCATCCCCGGCTTCATGATTCAAGGCGGCGACCCGAACACCAAGACCGACAATGAGCGGTCCTGGGGAACGGGCGGTCCTGGCTGGAGCGTGGACGCGGAGTTCAGCGACGTTCACCACGAGCGTGGAATCCTGTCGATGGCACGCTCGAGCGATCCGAACTCCGCAGGCAGCCAGTTCTTCCTGGTGCACGGCGAGGCCGGATTCCTGGACAACCAGTACACGGTCTTCGGTCGCCTTGTGGACGGCTTCGACGTCCTCGACGAGATCGTCGGCGCCAAGACCGTTCCTGGCGGTGAGGGATCGCGGCCGGTGAATCCGGTGACCGTGACGAAGGCCGTCGTTCTCGAGGCCAAGGAGGCCTAGCAAAGCCATGACGTACGAGAACATTCTCTATGCCGTTGAGGGCGCCACCGCGCGCATCACGGTGAACCGCCCGGATAAGATGAACGCGCTCAACCACGCGACCATCACCGAGCTCGGCCACGCGTTCGATGCGGCGAAAGCCGACGACGCCGTCCGGGCCCTCATCGTCACTGGCGCTGGTCCGAAGGCCTTCGTCGCGGGCGCGGACATCTCCGAGCTGCTCGCCCAGGCGGGCAACGCCAAAGGCGCCGCGGACCTTGCTGCTTTTGGGCAAGAGGTCTTCCGAAAGCTAGAGCATCTCGGCAAGCCGTCGATCGCCATGGTGAATGGTTTCGCCCTGGGCGGCGGCTGCGAGCTGGCCCTCAGTTGCACGCTGCGCACCGCATCGACGAACGCCAAGCTCGGCCTTCCGGAAACGAGCCTAGGCATCATCCCCGGCTACGGCGGCAGCCAACGGCTTTCGCGCGTCGCCGGCCCCGGCGTGGCCCGCGAGTGGATCCTGACCGGCGACATGTTCAGCGCTGAAGAATCCCACCGCGTGGGGGTCATCAACCGTCTCTTCTCGCCCGAGGAGCTCGAGGAGGGCACCCAGAAGATGCTGAAGAGCATCCTCAAGAAGGGCCCGGTCGCCGTGCGTTTTGGCATGGAACTCGTCCTTCGCGGATGGGACATGGACCAGACGGCCGGCGAGGCTCTCGAGACCGAGTTCTTCGGCAAGGCGGCCGAGACCGAGGACATGCGTGAAGGCATGAGCGCCTTCATGGAAAAGCGCCCCGCGGCCTTCCAGGGGAAGTAGCGAAGCGGCCAAGCCACTTCCTGACTCCCCTTCGAGCCGCGTCCTAGGGCGCGGCTCGCTGTTCATTCCGGCCGGAACTACACCTTCGGCCAACCAGATCACACCCAAGGCTCGCGCTTCTCTGGCGCGCCCTACCCAAGTACATCCCATGTCCCAAGACGTCGTTATCGTCGGCGGTGCCCGCACCCCGATGGCCGAGTACTCCGGAACCCCCGGATACGGCAAGCTCAAGAAACTCAGCGCCATCGACCTCGCCGCGCACGCGTCCAAGGCCGCGATCGAGCGCTCGAAGATCGACCCGGAGTCCATCGATCACACCGTGATTGGCAACGCGCTGCAGACGTCCAATGACGCGATCTACGGCGCGCGCCACGTGGCTCTCAAGGCCGGCATTCCCCAGTCTGCGCCCGCGCTGACGGTCAACCGTCTTTGCGGCTCCGGCATCCAGTCGGTCGTGAACGCCGCGCAGATGATCAAGCTCGGCGAAGCGAAGACCGTTCTCGCCGGCGGCATGGAGAACATGAGCCAGGCGCCGTTCGTGCTTCACGGGGCACGTGACGGTTTCCGCTTGGGTTCCGCGCCTGAGCTCGAGGACCTGCTCTTCAAGAGCCTCTACGATCCCTACGGCGACACGTACATGGCGCAGACCGCTGAGCGTATCGGCCGCCGCCTGGAGATCTCCCGCGAGGCCCAGGACGAATACGCCCTTCGCAGCCACCAGCTCGGCGCCGAGGCCGTTCAGTCCGGGCGATTCGCCGAGGAGATCGCGCCCATCGTGATCCCCGGCCGCCGCGGCGACACCACCGTCGATACCGACGACCACATCAAGCCAGACACCACCATTGAGGGCCTTGCGAAGCTTCGCGCCGCCTTCGGCAAGGACGGCACCGTCACCGCCGGCAACGCCAGCGGCATCGTGGACGGCGCCGCCTCCGTCGTGTGCACCACCGGCGACCGCGCCAAGGCCGACGGCCTGGACGTGATGGGCATCGTGCGCGGTTACTCCTACGTGGGTGTCGACCCGAAGGAAATGGGTATCGGCCCCGTTCCGGCGATCCGCAAGCTTCTCGAAGAGGCGTCGATGTCCACGGACGACGTCGACTACTACGAGATCAACGAGGCCTTTTCGGCGCAGTACCTTGGCTGCGAGAAAGAACTCAACCTCGACCGCGACAAGTGCAACGTCAACGGCGGTGCCATCAGCCTGGGCCACCCCCTCGGTGCCACGGGTACGCGCTTGATCCTGACGCTTCTCTACCAGCTGCGCCGCAGCGGCAAGAAGTTCGGCGTGGCCTCCGCCTGCATCGGCGGCGGCCAGGGCATCGCGATGCTCATCGAGAATCCCGGCGCCTGATCGCGCACTCTCCCTCCTGCGAGCTCCGGGGTTTCGCTCCCCCGGCGCTCGCACCCACGAAGATCCGACCGAAGAGACTCGGGCCATGAACGAATTGATCCACGAACTCCCCTCCGGAGAGCGCGTCGTCCGCCTTACCCAAGGCAAGCGCATCCTATTCTTGACGAAGGACCTCGAGCTGATTCGTAAGCAGCTCCGTGGCGAGGTGGATCTGCGCATGGAGGAAGTCGACCCGGCGGATCTCCTGGACGACATCAACACCGACACGATGACCCCGGCTTGGGTGTGCTTCCGCCATAAGCCCGAGGACATTGCCCTCGATGCCTACGCGGGTCTGCTCGACGACAAGGGAGAGCGCGTTTTCGGCACCCGTGACCTACTCGACGGCAACTTCGAGGTCATCGTCAGCGGCAAGCGCAAGGGCACCGGTTCGTCCCGCGAGACCGCGCCCCAGTGCGAAAAGTGGTCGGGCATTCGCCTCGTGATCGCGCATTCGTTCGCGCCGATCCACGAGCGCAACAACCTGAACCTCGGCCAGCTCATGGGGCAGTACGACGTGCTGGCTCGTCTCCAAAGCGGTGAGGACGTGCCCCTCGGCGAGCTGACGGGCCCCTACGATCCGATCACGCGCGTCATGCTGGAGTCGGGCGGGCTCTTCCCGTTCGCCAAGCTCTATCGCGAGGGCCAGGTCGCCGTCCCGGTGCCGGAGACAGCAGCGCGCCCGATGACGATGGGGGAGAAGATCCTCGCCCAGAAGGTCGTCGGTGCGGATCGTGCGGTGCACCTGAAGCCAGGGGACGTGTGCCTCGTCAACGTCGACGGCGGCTACAGCCACGAGTTCACCACCGCCCAGGTGCACCACTTCCTGAGCCAAGAGTACGGCGAGGACTACTCCCTCCCGAACCCGGCGAAGTTCGCGGTCTTCGAGGATCACTTGCTCTACGCGACGGGCGTGGAACGCATGAAGCCGTTCACCGCCGAAATCCAGCTGCTGCGTGATCTCCAGGTGGAGTTCCAGAAGCACGCCGGCGTGCGTGACTACTCGGCGAAAGACGGCGTGTCCCCGGGCATCTGCCACCAGGTGGCCCGCGAGGAGTTCGTCGACCCCGGCGACTTCATCCAGGCCACGGACAGCCACACCTGCATGGGCGGCGGCAGCAACGCGTTGACCTACGGCGTGGGCGCCACCGAGTACGCAGGCCTCATCTCGGCGGGCTTCACGTTCGTGGAAGTGCCGGAGTCCATCCGATTCAATCTGGTGGGCGAGCTCGACCCGGGCGTCACCGCCAAGGATGTGATGCTGCACATCCTGGACACCTTCGCCAAGCGCGAAGACACCCTCGATCGGATCATGGAGTTCGGCGGTCCAGGCCTGGCCTCTTTGTCACCGGACGAGCGCGCGACCCTCTGCAACATGGCCACCGAGTGCTCCGCCAAGTCGGGCATCTGCGAGGGCGACGGGCAGCTCGCGGACTGGCTCGCGGCGAGCCGCGAAGGTCAGGACGCTGCCTCGATCGCGTCGACGTTCGTGACCGCTGACGAAGGCGCCGAGTACGCCGGCGGCGTCCACACCATCGACCTTGCGGTTCTCAAGCCGATGGTGGCCGAGCCGGGCGACCCCACGTACGGCAAGGACATCGCGGACCTAGGCAACGTCAAGATCGACATCGCCTACGCAGGCTCCTGCACCGCGGGCAAAGAAGACGACTTCGAGTTCTACGCCAAGGTGCTCCAGGACGCCCTCGACTCGGGCCGCAAGGTCGCCGATGGCGTCACCATGGTCGTCCAGTACGGCTCCATGGCGGTGCGCGACTACGCCAAGGCCAAGGGTTATGACGAGGTCTTCAAGAAGGCCGGCGTCGAAGTGATCGCCCCAGGCTGCGGCGCTTGCATCGGCTGCGGCCCCGGCGTTTCGGACTCGCCAGAGCAAGTCACGGTCAGCGCAATCAACCGCAACTTCCGCGGCCGCAGCGGCCCAGGGCATCTCTACCTGGCCTCGCCGCTCACTGTGGCCGCGAGCGCCATCGAAGGCCGCATCGTGTCCTACACGCCGGGAATGTTCCGAGCGCCCGTTTCGGCCAACTAAGCCCTCAGCGACCGCTTGTTTAGTAATAGGCGACGGCGCCCTCCCCACGGGAGGGCACCGTTGCTTTTCCAATGGTGGCTCCCAGGGGGCGCTTGATTCGAGTTGCGTGAGAACTGAGGCCGCCCGGTTTCGATGGCGCTCGGGGACACTAGCGCCCGCTACCCATCGTTCGGGCGACGACCCCCTTCGGGCAGCCCTTTGAGGAAATCCCATGCGCAACGTGATCAGAGTCTTCCTATGCCTCGCCTGGGCGGCCCTCGGCCCCCAAGGCTTGGCGTTCGCCGTGCCGCAGGACTTCGTGGACATCGACCCTGGGGTCATGAAGGCACGGGTGATCAAGGTCGAGCCCCAGGACGCCAAGAAGAGCCCACCTGGTTCGATTGTGACGGTGGAGGTGACGGTGCCCCGTAGCCCAGATGGCGCCTACGAATTCGCCGAGCCCTTTGCGTTCGAGTTCCTCGGCAAGGGGCGCGATGCTGAGCCATGGGTTTGGGAGCGGGTCGCTCTCCCGCACACTGGCCGGATCGGGCGCGCGGTCGAGGCCGGTGGGAAGGACACCTACCAAGCGCTCGTCCCGTATGAGAAGTCCGAGGCGAAGGGCGCGAAAGTGCGCGTGCTGCACGCTGGGGGGTGGCGAGGGGCCGAGCTGCCCAGTGAATCCGGAGTGACGATCGGCAAGCCGAGCACGGTGCGCTCCGACCTCACGCAATCCAAGCAAGCGGTTTTTAAGGCGTCGAATGCGTCGGCGTTCGATGTGGATCTTGTGCTGCGGGCGACCTTCAAGAAGCCCTTCCGCGTCGACTCTTTGATTCGCATCAAGTGCCCAGCCTCGAAGGAGGTGGAGCACACGGTCGAGGTGCTGAACATCGGTTCCCGGAGGCTCTTCGACGTGGACGTGGGATCCTTGGAAATCGTCGATTGGAGCCGGGCCGTGAGCGACAGGAAGGGCGATGCACTGGCTGTGTACGCGAGGGTCGACGCACAGTGTTATCGATGGCCGGGCGAGGTCTTTCCTGTGCGGGCGTTCGTGAGCTACCTCCATGAATCGTCACCGACCGGCGAGCCTGTGGTGGCCCAGGTTCTGATCCGTGCCGACGGAACGGTAGATGCGAGGGCGGAGCCGGGGACCAAGCTGAAGTCAGCCGATGCCCTCGCACGCTTTGTGGAAGAGCACTTCTGGTGTGTGGCACGGCCACGGCCCGAGGAGGTCGCAGGGGATGGGCTTCGCCTGTTCCGTGGCGGCGCGGCGCCGCTCGTATGGATAGGTGCGAAGGGCGTTGGGGCGCCCGGCGTCGAGCCGCGCATCCTGGAGGTCGTGGCCGGGGCGCCGCATCGTTCTTACTCAGGCAAGCACACCGATGCCCTGATGTTCCACTGGGATTGGACCGCAGCCGAAGACCACCCATGGCGTCCGGCACGGATTCAGCAATACTGGAATCACCCACCGACGTTGAGGCCATCCAAGATCTCTTACGGATGGACGAAGCACGAGAGTCAATGGGTGCCAGAATCCGTGGCTGTGCGCGCGGGCGTCGACGGCCCCCATGGTGAGAGGGCGACGTTCAGCGGCTGGACGTTCGGTGCCGATGCGTTTGAGGACCGGGTTCTACCGAGTGGCGAGCTTGCCGAGAAGGCACGCGCGGCCTGGGACGCGTTCTACCGCTACCCCACGGCCAGCGTCACATGGACCGGCAAGTACCGAATCGTCCACTCGGGAACCGATGCGCTCTGGCGGGGCTACGGCAAGGTAGAGGGCGAGTTCAAGGTCAGCGGCATCACTTCGAACTTCTGGCAGGAGTCAGCCGCAATGCCGACGAACAAGGGCATGATTCCCCAGGACAAGGACGCCCTCGAGGGGGTGGTGCTCGATCGGTTCCTTATGTGGAGCAACCGCGATGTATGCCGCTTCGAGCGATTCGATAAGGCTTTCCTCGGGGCGAAGCTCACCGCCAACGGGGATTGGATCGAGATCGACGGAGGCCCTGTTGCTGCCATCCGCATCGCGGGCGGCATGCCCGTCGAGATTCGCTACGGCAGAGGCAACGTCGTGGCCGTGAAATGGGCCAACCTGAAAGGCCACCGGGTCCCGGCGAAGGTGTCGTCCGGGAAGGAGTCGGTGACGGTGAAATGGTCCGCGGTGGACAAGGAGTGGCTCGTGCCAAAGAAGGTGCACTTCCAAGACATCTTTCCTGACTGGGGCCCTGAGACGATCACTTGGAGCAAGGTGAAGGTCTCAGAGAACTGACCTCCCCTTTGCGCTTCGCTCGACCTTTCTGGGGAGCCGGTCGTTACTCCAGGAAGGCGCGCTCTTCCAAGATCCCGACTTCTCGCTGTGCTGAACGGAGCACGGTCTTGGCGATCTCGATTTCGGTTTCGCAATCGCGCTCGGCGCGCTCGAACTTGAGCACGTCGATGGAGGCGGTTTCCTCACGGCCGAGATCCTTGAGGGCGCGTGCCTTGAGGAGGTCGACGACGGCAGCGGCGTGGGATTCCTCGGCCTTCGCCAGGTTCAGCTGGGCCTTGAGCTCCTCTGCCCTGGCGTCGTGCAGGAGGATCTTCTGCTTGCAGATCTCGAGGTCTCGCTCGGCGGCGGCGAGGGCCTCGTCCATCTCTTGCGTACGACTCGCTTGCATCTCCACCTCGGCCAGGGTCTTGATGCGGTCCTGCTCGCGGCTGATGCGTTCCTTCGCCGCGCGAAGCTCGGCATCCAGGACCTTCCGGTCCGCGCCCGCGTGCTTCGACTGGTGCATCGCCCCAGCGGTCGCGTCGCCCGCTTCGATGAGCGCCATGCGCGCAGCGGTGATCTCGTCCCTCGCGTCCGCCTCCGCGAACTGAAGGAGGCCGTCGTCGAGGGAAGCGCGGCTGCGGCCGCCAAAGTTCTGGCAACCCGCGATGAGCATCGCGGCGAGGAGGAGCGTGGTTGGTTTCATGGTGGGATATAGAGGCCCGGAGGTCGTTACGTCGCCCGGTGGCGGCGCTAGCCTTGAGGATGTCTCAGATTGGTGACCGTTCGGTCGCAGAGGGCGTCCAGGGCGGGGACGTTGGTGCCCGCGTCGAAGGGGATGACCGCTCCGCGTGCCGCGTCTCTGGCGGCCACCTGGCGGAGCCCAGAACGCGCCTCCGAGAGGCGCAGAAGGTGCGCGACCATGCCCGACTCGGGCCCGTAGAGGCCGCCGAGGCCCGCGACCCCCTGCCAGCCCTCCAGCAAACTCGGGTAGCTCAGCCGCCCGGGGGCCAGCGGCGTGCAGCCGGCGGCCATGGCCTCGGCGAAGGCCACGCCAAAGAACTCGTGATGGGCCGTGGAGGCGACGACGTCGCTACCCCGCAGGAGCTTGATGTAGGACTCTCGGGACTCTGCGTAGCCGCTGTCGCTCGCAGTCCAAGCCGCGACCGATTGCAGGGCGGCGGCGATTTCTGGCCTCGGAGTGCCTCGACCCGTGCCGGTGAACACCAGCTCGATCTCAGCTCCAGCGTCCGCGGCTTCGCGAACCGCGTGGCAGAAGGCGGCGGGGTCCTTGTCGGGCTCCAGTCGATGGGGGAAGAGGACCCGCATGGGTGCTCCCTCGGGCGCGCCTGGCCCGGGGGGAATGCCATCCAGGTCCGGCAGCGGGGGAATCACCGAGGCCCTCTCGATCGCGGCGGCGAGCTCCGCCCTCGGATTGGGGGAGGGGAGCCGCTTCAGGAGCTTGTCTGCCGCCGCGCCGAACTCGGCCCGATGGAAGTTCGAGTTGAAAACGAGCGCGTCGGCCCGGATCGCCGTGAGGATGTTGCTGAATCCAGGCCCATGGTCGTTGCGACCGCCGTTCGCCACCGGGTAGGTGAGCTGATTCTCGTGGAAGTACGCGAGGGTCCTCACTTGCCTCCAGCGCTCTGGCAGGAACCCGATCAGCCTGGGGAGATCCACGTAGTCGCTGCAGAACAGCAGGTCTGGCGGCTCGCTCTGGGGGTCGATCTTCTTGGCGAGCTCCCAAGCGCTCGCCTCCTGGCGCCATTTCCAATGCCGGGGGCTGAGGCCAAACACATCAAGCTGATGTTGGGATCGCTTGGCCCACTCGTCGAGGAACGAGCGGTGGCTGCCACCGAGCCACGGCTCGAAGCAGGCGATTCGCAGTGCAGGGACCACCATGGGAATCCAGAGTCTTGCGCCCCAGGGTGGCCAAGGGAAGCTTACGCCCATGAACTCCCGCGATCGTCCTTGTGGCTCTGGACTCCGCTTGGGATCCTGTTCGCCCGCGCGGCGCCCCGCGCGCCCCATTCCATGGCTGGACGCAAGCGATACAGCGTCATGCGCGACCCCGTGCATGGCGACATTTACCTGACCCACGAAGAGCTCCGCATTCTCGATACGCCCGAGATGCAGCGCATGCGCGGGATCAAGCAGCTCGGGCCGGCCTACTTGGTGTTCCCGGGCGCCCTGCATACGCGCTTCGATCACTCGATTGGGACCGTGTACGTGGCCCAAAAGATCATCGACGCGATCAATCTCTCGTTCGAGATCGATCCCGCCCGGGGCATCGCGATCAGCGACGAGGAGGCCCGCGTGATTCGCATGGCGGGCCTCCTGCACGATGTCACGCACATTCCTTTTGGCCACAACATCGAGGACCAGGACGCTCTCTTCGAACGCCACGACTCGGCGTACCGCTACGAGCGCCTCTTCGACCGGGGCACCGCCATTGGCGACATCCTCGAGGACCTCGGACTACGCGAGGACGTTTTCAGCGTCCTGACCAAGCCAGGCACGCCAGGGCGGCGCGACGTGCCCCCCTATTGGGGCCAGCTTCTCTCAGGGACGATCGCCGCCGACATCCTCGACTACCTGGCGCGGGACGCGTACTTCACGGGCCTCAGGCTCCAGGTCGACGAGCGGGTCCACAGTTACTTCAAGATCGATCGCGCGACGGGCAACCTCTACATTGACCTCGCCAAGCACGACCTCCTACGCGAGGACATCTTGAGCGAGATCGTGCGTATGCTCGAGGCACGGTACGTCTTCTCCGAGCGTGTGTATTACCACCACGCCAAGGTGGCGGCGGGGGCGCTCGTGGCGCGGGCGATTGACTTGCTCGTGCGCGAGGAGGTGCTCGGCGAGAACGACCTCTACGACACGACGGACGCCTCCGTGCTCGACGTCCTCCTCCGGGCCGCCGATAAGGCCAAGCCTGAGACCAAGGAGGTCGTGCGCGATCTCGTGCAGAGGTTCACCAACCGCCGGCTCTACAAGCGCGCCTGCGTCTTCCCTGCGTACGAAAACGAAGGCGTCCAGGCCGAGCTCGTGAACAAGTACTTCGCCGCCGGCGGCGGCGAGGCCCGCGCCCTCGTGGAAGGCCGCATCGAGGAAACCGTCAAGTTCGCCCTCGGCCGTGATGTCCGCGTGATCGTCTATTGCCCCGCCAAGGAGATGCAGCTCAAGGAGGCCCGCATCCACGTCCGCTGGCCAGGCGTCGCCGGCGTGCATCCGCTCTCCGACTACGCCGACAAAGTACCCCGCCTCGGCGACCTCGAGCGCAGCTACCGCAACCTCTGGAAGTTCTACGTCCTCTGCAACTCCGGCGACCGCGACGTCCTGCTCAAAGTCCAAGAGATCGCAGCCGTCGAATTCCCCGGCGTGAGAAACGTCTACTCCATCGCCGGGTCCTGACGGAGCGTCGCATCAGGGAGCTTGGCGTGAGTCGGCTCCGCCGACGGACCAGGGAAGGAGGAGAAACTGGAGGGCTGGGAGCGCAGGCGCCTATTGGAAGGGATGGGGGGGCTGTGAGGCTTCTAGCTTCGGTCAGACTCCGCGCAGCGGAGGGGGAGGCCAGGGCCGAACCCACGGTTGCGCGAAGGTGTGAGTGGGGGCCGAATCTCCTGCCTGAAGAGAGGATATGGCGAGGCCCAAAAGTGCCGCAAAACGCACCGAAAAGGCACTTTAGAGCCATTATGGAGGTTGACCTTAGCGCTAAGTGGGCTATAGGTAATCATGAAGCCTGCCACCTTCAAACAGCCTCTTTTCGCCTTCGCCATTCCCCCTCATCGGCGCGGTCCGAAGAGGACCAAGAAGTCCCGAGTGCCCCACGCCTCCCGCCCCGAACTCAAAAAGGGCAACGTCGCACACGTCACGATCAAACTCCGAGCGGACCTGCCGTCCCTCCG
>OJFX01000504.1_pt1 | contig 14265 bp, 9 predicted proteins | sample 1594171 | NCBI WGS metagenome assembly OJFX01 (sample SAMN05416840, study PRJEB24817) | seawater metagenome | isolation source: Sea water | place: Canada:Atlantic | collected 2013-07
CCGGCAGGCCCAAGCACCGCGCCGCGTAGAGGAACGCCAGGGTCTCCGCCACCGTGGACGCCGCCACAAGCCCCACCGCGATTCCCATGGCCCCGAATTGTCCGAGGGCCGCGAAGAGCGCGACCATGAGCAACTGACCGAAGAGCGCGAAGTGAAACAGCTGCTTGACTCGCCCAAGGGCCATCAGCACGGGAGACGTGATGGACGCGAGGGACATGACGATGCCATAGAACGCGAGGACTTGAACGATCGGCGCCATGGTCACCCATTTCGCGCCGTAGACGACGGTCACGAAGTCCTCGGCCGTGACCGCTAGTCCCACGGAGATCGGCACCGTGACAAGCGCCACATTCGATACAGCCGCAACCACAGCTTTCCGCATGGCGGCGGGGTCGTCCTGGATCTTGGCGAGCGCCGGGAAGGTCACCCGGAGAATGATCGAGAAGATCGGCTTCGAGGTCGTCGTACAGAGGTTGTAGGCGTTGCCGTAGACGCCAAGGGTCGAGCCGTTCAAGAGCCGCCCCACCACCATCTTGTCCACGACCTTGTTGGACGCCTGAAGCAGCGAGTTGCCCCAGAGGTAGCGTCCGAATCCGAACAGCTGCCGCGCCGCTGCCCAGTCGAACAGGAAGAGCGGGCGCCACCCTGCAAGCTTCACGATCAGAAGCGTCTGTGCCAAGCGGCTACCGAGGGTGCCAATGATGATCGACCAGGCCCCGAAGCCCATCCACGCAAAGGCGATCGAGAGGACCGCGTGCAGCACGATCCCCACCATCTCGCCGGTGGCGATGAGCCCGAACTCCAATCGCTTCTGCAGGATCGCGGTGGGCGTCGTCGAGAGCGCCTCGATCAGGAGGAGTGCAAAGACTCCGCGAAGGATGGGGCTGAGCCCCGGCAGCTCGGGGAAGTACGACGCCGCGTGGGGCGCCATGAACCAACCGAACAGGAACATGACGGCGTTGAGCGCGACCACGACCCAGAACATGGTGCTGGCGAAGAGCCGCTCCTCGTCTTCATCAAGCCCCTTGCGCTGGACGAATGCCGGCCCAAAGCCGATGTCCCGCAGGGCCTGGAAGGCGAGGATGAACGCCATGGCCATCGTGACGAGGCCAAAGTCCAGCTCCGTCAGGATGCGCGCCAGGATCGCCGTGGTGCCGAGCCGCGCAAAGCGGAAGAACACCATCGACAGAGACGTCCACTTCAGTCCTGACTGGACCTTGGCGGCGTCTTCACGCGGGGGTTTCCCTTGTTCTTCGCGGCCGCCCGGCTGGGCGGGGGGCGGCGGTCCGGCAGGGACCGATGGCTGATCCACGGGCGGTGGGCGCTTATCTGCGTCGGCCTTGGAGGAAGCTGAACTCCGACTCGTGGCGGTTCAGCACCGTGCCCAGGATTGGCACCCGGGCGTTCTCGATTAAGTCAGCGAGCTCCACGGTCTGGCTCTTCAGCGAGACCCGCGACTGGAGCACGATCACCGCGGCGTCCACGAATCCAAGGAGCCCGCGGGCTTCGCGATACTCGATGAGCGGCGGTGCATCGAACAGCACGAAGCGCGCTTTCGTCATGAGGCTCTGCAACAGGTCCTGCGCCCCGCGCGTGGAGAACTCGCCAGCGATCGCCGGCCGCGGCGATCCTCCGGGGAGCAAGTGCAGGTCGGGGGAGCCGGGCACGTCGCGAACCGCGGTCTCCATTTCCGTGTGCCCCAGGAGAAGGTCCGAGAACCCAGGCGTGCTCTCGGTACCGAGGTACGCCGCCGCCGCGGGCGCCCGCATGTGGGTCTCGACCATCATCACGTTGGCTCGCATGTTGCGGGCCAGGGCCGCGGAAGTGGCGGCCGTCATGAGCGTCGTGCCCGCTTGGTTCTGTGGGCTCGTGAAGAGCACGCGCACGTGCTTCTTGCCCTCAGCAAGGGATGCGATCTGGGTCCAGATCGAATCCACGAGGGGCGCGACCACCTCGAGCTGATCCTGGAGGTCGCCCGCCAAGGCGTGGCGGGGGAGCGTGGGCTGCGAATGGTCCGTTGGCGGTTTCGACATGGCTAGGCGGCTCCTTGTTGACCGGCGGCGGGCGTGTGGTTCACGCCCTTGAACCCTGGTTTGTGGGAGAGGTCCGGCACCGAGCAAAGGACGCGCAGGCCAAGCTGGTTCTCGACCGTTTCGGCGTAACGGACGCGGCGCTCGAGGAGCTGGCGAAGCACGGCGAGGCCGAACGCAAAGGCGAGCCCACCGGCGAAGCCCATCATCAGCGGTTTGCTTCGCTGGGGCCCGTCCTTGTCCTTCGGCAAGCGCGTCGCACGGAACACGGCGAGGTTGGAGACCTCTTCCTGGTCCATGATCGCAAGGCTCGAAAGCGTGCGCTCGCTGGCCGTGATCTGCTGGTACTTCTGGTTCAGGGTCTGGACGTTGGCTTCGAGCTGCATGTGGTCCACGCGGCACTCCTCCATCGTCTGGCGCCTTTGCTGCAGGTCCTTGATCTGCTCGCGCACGACATCCATCTGCGCGATGATGCCCTGGAGTTCACCTTTGGCGGTGCTGAGCAACGTCTGCGTGTTCGTCACGGCCTCGTTCGCGTCGTTGGCAAGCGCCATCAACGCAGACGAAGCGCCAAAGCGATCCGTGTTCTCAAGCTTCTGGATGAGCAAGTCTCTCCGGGCTTCGAGCTTGCCCTTCTCCTTCAGGCTGAGCGTGCCGGGAGTCACGATACGATCGATCTCCTGGATCCCTTGAAGCACCTTCGCGAGGTCCCCTTGCAGGGAGATGAACTCAGGGTTCAACGGACGGTTTTCGTCGTCTTCAGATTCCCCCTCGTCGCCGCGTAGGCCGAGCTCTTTCTCAAGGCTCTCCACGGTCCCGAGAAGTCGCTGGCGGTCCTGCTCTAGCTTGCTTTCCAGCAAGGTGTTTTCGCGGATCTGATCCTGGCAAGCGGCGAAGTCCGCCTCCACATCCCAGAAGCCGCACTGCTGCTTGAACTCAGCCGCCTTCTTGCGGGCCACCTTCAGCTCTTGGAATACGTCGCCCTTGTTGCCTTGAAGCGTGAGGAGCTGCTTCTCGGCCTGGAACTGCTCCAGGTGACGCGACCGCATCTGGCGCACGATCTCGTCGCCGATCGTCTTGGCCTTCGCCGGGGACGAGTCCTTGTAGACGATGTTGATGATGTTCGTGCGGCGGACGTTTCTGATCGTCGTGTTGGCGATGAGCTTGTTCATCGCCCCTTCCCGCGCTTCGGGGGTGACGCCGTCCGGGCATGGGTCGTCAAGTCCTTTGAGGTGGATCAACCCCGCCTGAAGGCGATGCATGAACCGCGCAGGCGTCGAGGTGTACTCGTTGTCCCCGGACTGGGGATCGGCCACGCGCAGGATCTCCTCGGCGCCGATTTGCTCCACGACGCGCTCGTAGATGATCGGATCCTTTAGAAGTTCAAGCTCCTCCTCGATGGCCGCCGACATGCCGCCGCGGAACTCGGTTAGCTCCACGCCGAACACGTTCTCGTCGGTGATTGCCTGGCGCGCACTCGCCCTGAAGATCAGCTTGCCGGTGACCGAGTAGACGTTGGGCTGCGCCGCACCGGCGATGAGCCCGAGGAAGCCGCCGAGGATCGCAAGGCCCACGATCTGACGTCGAAACCGCGCCGCGGCGTAGAGAACCAGGACCTTCAGATCGAAGGGGTTCTTGGGTTCGTCCTCGGTGAGGCGAGCGTGTGCGAAGTCGTCCACAGTGCTTTGGGGAGTGGCCAGGGGATGGATCGGCGAATCAACCCGGGAGACCCGTTCGATCCAGACGCGGCGATTCTTGGGGCGAGCGCCCCGGGAATCGTGTCCCGGGGCCCGAATTGAGGGAGCCCAAATAGAGGGAGCCCAAATAGAGGGAGCCCGTATAGGGGGAGCCTGGGATCAGATCTGCGGGAAGATGTTCGGCAACGGGATCATACGACGCACAAATTGATCGAGCTGGATCGCGACGTGATCGACGTTCGTATTCGGGATGAATAGGATGTCACGGTTCTGCAGGTAGACGGTTTCTTCCGTGTCCCAATGCCTGCGCCTGGCGTCGATCTTCCACGCGATCTGCTTCTGCTCTTTGTGGTCCCAACGGATCAGGAGGGCATTCGAGAGCCACGCCGTCCGGGTCGAGGGGCCTCCCGCGCGTCCGAGGGCGTCCACGAGGGACAAGTGCCCATCGGGGGGGATAGGGACAAGCCCGGGCTGAGCGACTTCGCCAAAGACCGTGACCGTGCGGGGCGCCTGTTGGGCGATCACCACGCTCAGGGTGGGCTCCTCGTCGAGCAGGGATGCGTAGCGGCCAGTCAGGATCTCGTCCAGGACCGACGGCAGGAGCCCGGCGGCGGGCAGGTCGTCGAGGCCGATGAAGGACGCGCGACCGTCCGCCTGGACGCGCACGTCCTGGTTGAGCTGGAATGCGGGATCGTTGGTAACGCCACCGACGCCGGGGGCTTCGGCGGAAATCAGCCGGACCTGGATGAGGTCCCCTGGCTCGATCACGTCCTCTCCCTGGCGTAGGGTGGCGTTGACGATCGGAGCCATCTTGGCCAGGTTGGGCCCTTTTGCCGTCGAGCAGCCGGTAGCAAGGACGGCCAGGGATACGAGGAGTGCTGATCGGAGGAACATGGGGATCGCCGTGCTGGTGGGTGCCAGATGGGTCGGGATGGGCAGAATGGGTCTGAAGACGGGCGGGGACACACCCGTCTCCCTCTTCGACACATCTGGCCCCGGGCATTAGTCGGGGCGCCCGCTCCCTTCCCAGACTTCCCGCGTTACTTCGCCGGCTCCGCCAATCCCCTGGCGGCTCCCGTCCGGACGCCCTCGAGCACGCCCCCCTTCCCGATGATCAGGGTCGTGGGGATAGGAAGACGCATCAGGTCGACCACCGTATCGAAGCCGTCCTCGTTGACGCCCTCCTCCATGGAGAGGAAGAAGGCCGGGAACTCCGCCCGGTGACGGGCCAGCAGGGTCAGCGCTTTCTGCCTCTCCTTCGGGATGTCGACGCTCAAGGCGAAGATCCTCGCCCCTTCCCGGTGCTGCTTCGCGAGGCCGGGGAGCTTCTCGATGCAGGGGCGGCAATAGCTGGCCCAGATTTCGAGCTGGATAGGCCCGTCCTTGGTGAGCTCGACCGGATCCAAGGCCGTCAGCTTGCCCGAGCGGTCCTCGAACTGGAGCTTTGGCATCTTGGCGCCGCGGGTCATCTTCAGGCCGGGCGGAAGCGGGTCCGCGAGGGTGAACGACCCATGACGTGGCCGGAGCTCGGCCTTGCCCGTGCCGCGAATGAGGCGCGCACGCCCGCCGGAAGCGATCGACCCAAAGTCCTCGAGGTCGCCGCCCGGCCAGAGCACTTCCACCCGGGCCTTCTTGGCGTCCCCGAGCCCAAAGACGAGGGAACCGGCTTGGCTGGAGGCGTAGCCGGACCCGCGCGCAAGGACCTGGGCCGTCACCTGGCTGCCGAATCGCACGCGCACGATGGCCCCGATCGACTCCCCACGGGCGCCCTCGGAAGGCGTCACGGGCTCGAGGCAAAGAAAGCCCTCGTCCCCGGGATCCACGTCGCTGCGGAACAGGTGGTGCCGTTCACGCTGAATGTTGTGCACGAAGAAGTCTTCGTCCCCATCGTCGTCGAAATCCGCCGCGAGGAGCGCTCGGCCGTCCAGGGGCGAATCGGCGTTCGAGACATCCGAGACATCCACGAGCCCGCCGCCCGTGTTGAGGAAGAGCTTCGTTCGCTCGCCCCCATTGAAAGAGAACCCGCGCCGATACATCTCGCGCGCCCAGGGATGCATGAACCCCTCCGACTCTTCATCGTGACCAGGATGCTCGCTGACGTCCGGAGCGTTCTCAGCTCCCTCAAGAAGGGTTGTCGCCACCACGTGGCGCCAGAACGCGCTTCATGTGTCGCCGGAGAGTTCCCCCGTGACGAATCCGTTCACGCAGACGATGTCGCGCGTCCCATCGAGGTCGATGTCCGGGGAGGCCGCCGACCATGCCCAGCCGGAGCGCGTACCGCCCATGTCGCCGCGCACAAAGCCTGCTTTGCCGCCCTCAAGCTCGGTGCCAAGGAAGACCTTGTTGCCGTTCGCCATCTGGATCATGCCCTGCGTCGCGGCCGTTCCGCGGCGCTCTTCCACGCCCCCTAGCAGCCGGGTGCCTGAGGTCGACGTAGGACTCGACAGGTAGAGGTCCAGTCGCCCGTCCCCGTTGAGGTCGGTCCAGAGGGCCCCCATCACGTTGCCCCGAACATCGACGCCAAGTTCCGCTGCGGCGTCCTCGAACGTGCCGTCCCCGCGGTTGCGCCAGAGACGGCTCGTGCCGAAGTTGTTCGCCACGTAGAGGTCCTGGTCGCCGTCTTCGTCGAAGTCAGCGGCAGCGCTGGCGTAGCTCCAGCGCTTGTCGCCCATGCCCGCGGCCTCGGTGCCGTCCTCGAACTTCTTGCCGCCGCGATTCAGAAGCAATAGATCCGGCGCCCCGTTGGACGCCTCGATCCACGAGTCGTTGATCTCAAAGTCCATCCGGCCATAGCCGCAAGCGAACAGATCCGTGAACCCGTCGCCGTTCGCATCAAACGCCGTGAGGGAGTATGCGGGTATCGAGTGAGCGCCCACCAGGGTCTCGCGGGAGACGTCCTTGAAGCGCCCCTTGCCGTCATTCTCGTAAAGTTCAAGGGCACGGCCCTTGGGCTGGTTCGCGAGATCGAGCCAGCCCACATGCCCCACGGCCAGGTCCTGATCCCCGTCGCGGTCGTAGTCAAAGAAGACCGCGCCTGTCCCCCCACCGGTGCCGAAGAGACCGCGGGTCTGCGCTTCTTCCACGAAGGTTCCGTCGCCGCTGTTTCGATAGAGGAATCCCCGCTGGGCCCCAGGGACGAAGATGTCTAGCAATCCATCGCCGTCCACGTCCGCGGTCGCGGCACCGTTCCAGCCGTCGCCATCGTTCCCGGACTCGCCGTATCGCAAACCGTCGTAGGCCACGCCCGCGGCGCGACTCACTTCGGAGAACATCGGGCGCCGGTGATAGAGGAGCGTGCGGCTCTCCAAGCGAAGGGCGCTGATGACCCAGTCGCCCTCCCGGTTTTCAATGCGTGCCACGGCCTTCGCATCCAGCACCACGGTTCCGCGGTCCACGGCATGGCCCACGATGTGAATCGACGCTTCTGCTCGGCCCCATTTCACGACATCCCCGCGATTCGGCTCCTTCTGGAAGGACGCAGACGTGAGGCGCCATCGGGACTGCGACAACCGGGCGAGGGGCCCGATTCGATCCTCGATGGATTCGATGAAGGACGCTTTGCCCAAGACCCGGGAGGGGTCAGGCGCGCGGTAGCGCTCCACGCCCAGGGGGAGGAGCTCAAAGGAGCTGCCCCCCGCCGACAGTTCATCGATGGGGACGTTCGGGAAGAGCGATTCGGCGCGCAGGTCCTCGGAGAAGGCGTCCGAGATCCCGTCGAAGTCGCGGATCCGGATCTTGTTCCCGAGGGCCTGGAACCAACCGTCGACGGTCTCCGCGAGCGCCTCGTTGTCGATCGCCCCTCGGATACGTCGGTCAGGCGCAGCGACCTCCACCCGGGGTCCTGGGCTTGGGGCTGCACCCTGACGTGCCCCGCTGGCAGCGGGCCCAGTGGCAGTTGACGCGGGCGATTCTTTGTCTTCGGGCCCGCCGCAAGCAACGGCGAGTAGCCCGGCGAGGACCGGGAAGAGAACGGACTTCATGGCGGTGGCGGTGCAGGACGAAGCGGCACCAGAGATTAGCCCGTTCTCGCCCCCGCGGCCCGAAGTGCTCCCTCCCAGCGCCGTCAGTTTGAAAGGAAGTACAGCAAGACCGCCTGGATCAGCCCCACAAGCCCGCCGAGCAGCCCCCCGAGCACCTCAATCGATCGCAGCTCCCGGGCGGCGACCTGGAGCACGAGCTGCTCGATTCGAGCCACGGGGAAGTTGGCGACCTTCGATTCCACGAGCTCATGGACATCGACGCCGTCCTCCAGGCCCTTCTGCAGGGCCCCCGCGAGGCTCGCCTTGTTCTTGATGACCCCTTGGACAGCGTGGCGCCGCAGGTCCGCCACCCGGTCGTCGGTCAGGAATCCCCCGACCAGCGGCAGCCGGCGCAGCTCCTCGATCTTGGGTGCCAGACCCTGCTCGAAGGCACGGTCCACCACCTCTTCCAGGTCGATCTTCTCAAGGGCCCCCACCAGGTCCTCTGGCCGCACGAGGTGATCCCCCACCACGGCACCGATGCTTTTGGCGAGCTCCGCCTGCCGCCGGCCGATGAGACCCTGCACCTTGAAGCCGAGAATGCTCTTCGGCTCGATCGGCCGGAAGATCATGTGCACGGCGAGGCGATTGGTCGCGTACCCGATGAGGGCACCGACTGCGGGGAGAATGACCCAGTAGCTCCAGCTATCCATGGCGGTGAGTATCAGGGCGCGCGGTCCCCGAAAGCAACGGACGACCGCCGTGGCAGCGATACGGAGTCCGGGACTGCTACTATCGCGGCCCTATGGCACCCCAGACGTCCCACGTTCCGAAGCGCGAGAACCTGACCGCCCACCGAATCCGGCACCGGGGCTTCGTGTTCGGCGCCACGGGCTACGTCGGGAGCGCCGTGGTGAGGCTCCTCGCTGAGGACGCCGATATGGAGGCCGTGGTGGCCCACATTCGCCCGGAGTCCACGTCCCTGGAGCTCGCGCGGATACGCTTCGAGAGCCTCAAAATCGGCGGCGACGGGGCGGCCGTCTCGGTGGACACGACGCCCCTTGAGGCCTCCGCCTTTGCGGCCACTCTCAAGCGATTGGCGCCCACACACCTTTTTCTGTGCCACGGGACGACGGCCAAGCGGGCGAGCGCCGAGGGCATCGACGATCCCTACGAGACCATCGACCTCGGCCTGACCGCACTTCTCTGCGAAGCCGCGGCCCAGCAGGACATCCCGCCCCGGGTAATCTACCTCTCGTCCGTAGGCGCGTCGGCGAAGGCCCGGGGCGCCTACCTGCGCGCCAGGGGCAAAGCAGAGGACCTGGTCCGCTCCAGCGGCTTGCCGTTCACGATCTGTCAGGCCCCGCTCCTGAACGGACCCGACCGGCCCGGGTATCGCCGGGGTGAGACCTGGGCACGCCGCCTCCTCGACCCCACGCTCCGCTTGCTCGGGGGAATCGGCCTTTCCAAAACACGGGACCGGTACCTATCCATGGACGCCAATGAGGCTGCCGAGGGCCTCGTCCGAACGGGGTTTCACTACATGACGATCGGGCGCACGGTGAAGAGCGATGAACTGCGCCGCGAAGGGGTCTACGAACGCGAGCGTTGGGTCCCCGCCTCACGCCGCGATACCGATCGATTCTGATGTCCCGCTTCCGACCGCTACAAAGCCCCCCCGACCCCGAAGATCGCGAACGGGGTGCCCATACGCTCGAGGTCTTCAAGGGGACCATCATCGGGATCTACGGAGACGACGTCTTTGTGGAGCTTGGGCCACGCAAGGAAGGCCTCATCCCGAAGTACGCGTTCCTCCGGCCGCCTGCGGTCGGGGAGGAATACGAATTCACCCTGCGCGGCCGCGAAGACTCCCTGTGGATGCTCAATCTCATCGATGAGCGCACGCTGGAGCAATGGGAGGACCTCGAGGAGGGCAGCCTGATCACGGCACGGGTCTTGGCCAAGACCCACGACGGGTACCAGCTGAAGGTTGGCCCCCTCCACGCCTACATGCCATTCTCGAAGAGCGGCGTACGCAAGTCCCGCGAGCGCGGCAAGCTCCTCGGGCGATCGATCGTGGTCGAGGTGCTTTCGGTGGACCCAGACAAGCAGCGGGCTGTGGTATCTCGCAAGGCCGTGCTCAAGATGCAGAAGGCGGGGCAGTCGCCCGACGCCATCGTGCCCGGGCAGACGGTGCAAGGGCGCGTGGCGCGCATCGAGCCCTACGGCGTGTTCATCAAGATCGGCCGAGGACGTGAGGGCCTTTGCCACATCTCCAACATGTCAGTCGAGCGCCTGAAGCACCCGAGTGACATGGTGAAACTCGGCGAAGTGATCGAGGCGCGCGTGATCCACGTCCGCGCAGGCGGCAAGCGCATTGGCCTGGGCCTCAAACAACTCCATGAGAGTCCCTGGGCCCGCGTCGAGCGCGAGAACTGGGAGGGCCAAATCGTCCCGATCGAGATCGTGCGAACGGGGAGCTATGGCGCCGTGGCGCGACTGTTCCCAGGCCTGGAAGGCATCGTGCCCATCTCGGAGTGTGCAGGACTGAAACCGCGCCAGGGACTCGCCGCAGGCGACAAGCGCTCGGCGCGCATCCTGGACCTGGATCCAGACGAGGAGCGCATCGCCTTCAGCCTTCAACACCCCGGTGGCGGCCCCATTCACCCCGACGAGGCGGAGACCATCGCTCAGTTTGAGTCGATCAAGGAGCTCCCCGAGATCCAGCGGATCATCCCGCAGCGGCCCGAAGCACGGGAGGCCGGCGCATCGACAAACGTTGGGGACCTCCTTCGTCGCGCGCTCGGACAGACTCCGAAGCGGGACTGACGCGGCCGGCGTCCCGGATGCGGGCAGATTCTGTCCCGATCACGGAACTTGAGGCGTACTTCGTTCAACTCGCCGATCGGAACACAAGTCCAACGGCTGGATCCGTCGATGCCGACGCGGAGGCGTGCCGAAAGGATGCTTCCACCTTCCGTCGACGAGCCAAATAGAGAGGACTGGATGAACTGCCTGAATTTGTGGAAGCCGCGCCGGCTTCAACCCCGTGTGCATCAGAGGGGAACGGCGCTCTTTGCCGTGGTGCCCATCGCCATCTTGGTGATGTCGCTCATGATCGCGTTCGTGGGAACGAGCGTTGAGACGAGCCGGGCCACCGTGGCCCACCAGGCGGGCTTCCGCGCCCGCGCCGCTGCGCAGAACGCAGCCTCCATGGCCATCGCCACGCTTTGGGGCAACTTCGAGAAGGCCACGGCTGGTACTCAGGCCCAGATGTGGAGCTTCCGGCAGCACATGGATGGCCTTGGGGTGACGGACCAATCCGAATCCTCCAAGCCCCACCGCACCGCCTTCCGGCAGGCACTCAGCCTCCCGACAGATAAGGACGGTCGGTTTGAGATCGGCGGCATCGAAATCGAGCGCCTCGACATCTACCGCACCGACAGCTGGGACTCCACGGAGATCATCATCGAAGTGGACGCGGTCGCCCGCGCCGGAGTCGATGGGTCGTCCAAGGAACGCAGGAGTTCCGTGCAGGAGGTCTACACCATCGCCCCCCCCGAGTGGGACGGCCTCGACTTCGCACTGCTTGCGAACAACATCAACTGCCTGCTCTGCCACACGACCATCGACAACGCAGAGCGGTACTACAACAACTCGCCCGCGCTGGCAGGGACGTACGACCCCGTCAAGGTGGGCTCGATCGACTCGATCCACTTCCGTAGTGATCCAGACTCCAAGATCGCCGGCCGCGCGCTGATCGGCGGCGACGCCATCAAGGGCGACGGCACGAACATCGCCGACTGGTCGAAGTTCAACCTGAAGACCGCGAAGCTGAACTCGAACGACAAGCTCTGGGAGGACAGCTTCCAGAACCTCCAGTTCGACAAGCTCGCGATGTTTGACAGCGCGGCGCCTTCTGCGGACGCGACGATGTACCTGGACTTCTTCCAGAACCAGACATCGACGGACCTGACCCTGCCGGACAGCTTCCCGTCGCCGTATCCGGACAACGGCGGCTACGACCCGGTCACGGGAGCCCCTCGGACGGACCTCGCCGGCAACCGTATCGTGGACGACTCGGAGTTCATCGCGACCGTGCAGGGCTCGAAGGGGACCATCAGCGGCGGAAAAATCTCGGTCGCGGCCCCTGGGCAGAAGATCTCCAAGGAGTCGGAACGCGCCAAGTTCATGAACGGTACCGACGTGAACATCTCTGGCGTGACCGAGGGCAACGTCTTCCTCCACGGAACCAAGAACGACCCGATCGTTCTCAACGGTGACGTGGCGGTCAACGGCGACGTCATCCTGAGTGGTTACGTCATCGGAGAGGGCACGGTTCGCGCCAAGGGCAACGTGTACGTGCCCGGGGACTTGATCTACGCAGACAGTGGTCGGAAGTCTTCGAACCGCACGTTCGGTGTCGCCGATGATGGCCGCACGAACAGCCTCGCCGTTGCCGCAGGCGGCAACGTCGTCATTGGCGACTTCTATCGTCCCGCCTGGGGCAGTGGCACGCCGACGAACGGTGAGAGCAGCGGCAGCTTCAACTTCACGATGGACGAGCTCGCCATCTTCAACCGCCAAGAGTGGATCAAGACGCAGCCGACGCTTCCAGGAAAGGCGGAGAAGGTCCAGGACGGCGTCAACGTCTCCTACTACGACGAGAAGGTCAAAGAGTACTACTGGAAGACCGTCAACACCTACGCCTGGGTGAAGACCGGCGAGCGGATCAAGGTCACCAAGTACAAGTGGATTTGGGTGAGCAACGGCAAGTCCGGCGAGTACGAGGTCAAGACCAAGAAGAAGGTCGAGAACGGCTTCTACTGGAAGGACGTCAAAGAGAAGGTCAAGACCGGAACCAAGAAGGTGGAGAAGTACCGGTGGGTCAAGACCGGGCGGCGGCTCCGCAAGGAAACGCCCAAGTACAAGTGGGTCACTCCGCAGGTGACGAACCCGTACTTCGTCGCGAGTCACACCCCGAGGTACTACTCCTTCTCGGAGGGTTCGACCGTCCCGATCTTCAACAAGGACGGCCACTTCGACCCGGTGACGAAGCACTGGCTGAGCGACGAGCGGGCCGCCGAATGGTCGAGCAGCAAGCTCACGTACGCCGATGTGGACGATAGGAGCGACCCGGTGCTTTACAACGCCGATGGGACTCCAAAGGCCGTGGTCTCGACCGTGGCTCCAACGGGAGACTGGATGTCCGCTGACATGATGCAGAAGACCATCAAGCTGAGTCAGGCGAAGGTCCAAAGCAACTCGAAGACCGTCGAGATCGATGCGACGCTCTACAGCGCCAACAGCATCCTGGGCACGGTGCCCTCCACGAAGAGCCCCCACACCGACGGGACGCTCCTCGTCAACGGGGGCATTGTGGCCGCGGACGTCGGCATCCTGGCGCCTAACGGCACCCAGGTGAACTACGACGGGCGTGGGGCCCGGGCACTGTCCATCCGCTCGGATACCGGCCTGGGCGTCATCCGCCGCCTCAGCGCGCCGCTACCGAACCTGTAAGGAGCCGCTTCGGCTTCGATGCGAGCCCGGCATGGGAAGGCGATGGCCTTCCCATGCCGGGCTCTCGCTATTCAGCGGAACCTGGGCGCCGCGCTCAATCGAAGGTAGGGCAAGACACTCACGTCGCCCCCGGGACGCTGGATCCCCAGGCGGTCCTGGACGTAGGCGGCCTGAAAGCGCGTGTCCTGCACGATGTCGGCCTCCCAAGGGTTCACCGACACCTGACCTGTCCCTGGCTGAAGGATCCCGTTGCCGAGGATGACGTAGTCCGGCCTCTCCCCAAACACCCAATCGGCGCTGTGGCGATGGTGCCCTTTGACGCCCACACCCTCGAGGTCTGGGGGCATGCCTAGAAATGCCCCGTGGGTCAGGCCAAGGATGTCGACGATCGGAAGCTCGCTGGACCAACCGATGGCGCCAACCGGTGAGAGTGCCACCTTTGACCCGGGGGCGGCCTTGTCCTTCAGGGCGGAGCCCACGTCGAGCCACCAATGTTCAAAGAACCGGTTCTCGAACACCGCTTGGGGTCTTGCCGCAAATCCCCAACACGTGGCAACGGCGAGCACGGCGCCACCCGCCAGCCGGACGGGGTGTGGTACGTGCCACCGGGTGAGGGCGAGGCACGCGCCCATCAAGGCAACGGGCAAGAACGGCACCATCAATCGGCCGTAGACCATCCAATCACCGCCGACGGTGAGCACGAAGGCGAGCGCCAACACGCAGGTGGCGCCGAGGAACGTGGCCACGGGGCCGGTGCCCTCCCCCTCCGGTCGGGCGCGTGTGGCCAAGACGAAACCGCCCGCCACCAGCCAAATCACCAACCCACCTTCGCCCAGGGATCTGAAGAGGTATTGCGCGCCGTACTGGAGCTCATCCGCAAGGGGCAACGCCTTCAGGGTGCCGGACGCCGGAAGCCAATGTCCGAACGCGGCCCAGCGCCAGGCGCAAACGAGGGCCGCCGCCGCGGCCGGAAGGGCCAGAGCTGGCCAGAACGCAGACATCGAACGCCGCAGGGCCTGTCTCTTATACACATCTGACGCTGCCGACGATATGCAGTGT
>OJFX01000508.1_pt1 | contig 14216 bp, 12 predicted proteins | sample 1594171 | NCBI WGS metagenome assembly OJFX01 (sample SAMN05416840, study PRJEB24817) | seawater metagenome | isolation source: Sea water | place: Canada:Atlantic | collected 2013-07
GTCGGCAGCGTCAGATGTGTATAAGAGACAGGTGTTAATTTATTCATTAGTTTTTGAATTCTTTATATGGACAGCTCTGCTTCTTGCAATTTCCAAACACAATTTAATTGTGAATGAGGAGTTATTATTTAAAACATGAACTACACGGGTTTACATGTCGTAGAATAGATTTGGGGTCAATTCTTAATGCAAAGTAAGAAAATATTTCAAATCGTCTTTTTTTATGGCATAAAAGTTGTTTGACTTCTAGGAACTTAAATCAAGTCTTATGACCTATACAAAACACCTCCTATCACTTCTTTTATTATTTGCAACCCTCACTAGTTTTTCTCAAAATAAAAAAGGAGACATCTCACTATCCATTACTGCCTCCCCGTTTCCAACAACCAATTCAAACAGCAACGATTTTGGCGTCATAGCTAATCCAGGTATGGAGTTTCATGTTTCAGAAAACGTTTCTTTTCAGGGTAGTTTTTTTACTTCCAACAACGTGCTTTTTAAGAATGACAGCGGTATCAACATCAACTCTTATGGGTTTATACCCTCGGTTCAATATTACTTTCTTAATAAACCGAAATTCAATGTCTTTGGGCAATTGGGCTACGGTTTTGGTTTTGAAGATTTGACTCGCAATTATGGAGAAATCGAAAACAGCGCATTGACCATTTTTAGTATAGGAGCAGGGGCAAATTATAAATTAAAAGAGAAGCTTTACGTGCAATTACATTTGCCTTATTTTAATGCTCAAAACATCACCATCAACGAATCAGTCGCTGATGGAGTTGCCGTATTTTTAGGCTTTAATTTTAAACTCAATTAAAATCCGTAAGTTTATAAACATAAATTCAAACCCAATGAAACTAGCTACCCCCTTTATTTTAGGAACCGTTTTTTTAAGCATTTTTAATTGTAAGAGTTCTCAAGAACTGACGCTACAGTTTCAGACGACTGCTCCAGTAGATATTACAGAACCTTATTACTCCTCATGGGTTGCGGGAATTGAAGGTGGAGGCGCCGGGATTAATGTGTTTTTGCCCCTCAAAGAAAATGCAAAAATTAGTATTGACAGTCTCCATTTTAGAGGTGAAAAATCTGCTGTAGAAACAAGAGATCAGCTAATCATAGGGCGTTTTAGGTATTCTACCAATCCAAAAAAAGACATTATAATGAGTTCCAACCCTCAGGACGAATACAACAATAAACGGGTGTTAAAAAGAGATACGTCTCCTTTTAGTCTGATTCAAAACGAGTGCGTTATTAGTTACAGATTTAATGGTAAACGGCTTTATTATAAAATTTCAAACCTTAAAAAAGGGGAAGCGATTGCCTACCCTTCAGCCCCTCCAAAAAACCGTTAAATAACAATTACAGATTGTTCGTTAAAATGTGTATTTTTATAGGATAAAATAAGAGAGCGTGAGCGTCCTAAAAACAGTATACAAACAAACCTTCATTTATGGACTGGCAACAGTGGTTCCCAGAATGTTGAGCTTTCTTTTGGTGCGTTTGCACACCGATAAATCGGTCTTAGAAAACGTCGCAGACTATGGAGATGTTTCTATTATATTCGCTTATTTTGTGTTGTTTAACGTCATCCTTGCGTATGGAATGGAAACCGCTTTTTTCCGTTTTTTCAATAAAGAACCCTCCAAAGATAAGGTGCTCAGTACTGCCACCATTTCAATTTTAGCGTCCTCTTTAGGATTTTTAAGTCTTGGTTTGCTATTTCAACAACAGATCGCCGATCTCACACATATTCATGTCAATTACATCACCTTGGTCGTTTGGATTTTGTTTTTAGATGCCTTGGTCATTATTCCGTTTGCCGCGCTTAGGGCTCAAGGTAAACCCATCAAATACACAGCGGTTAAACTTACCAATGTAGCCATCAATCTGGGTTTAAATGTTTTTTTACTCGTCTATCTAAAAGCACTTTCCGCTGATAACAGTTTCTGGGAATCGATTTATATTTCCAATTTTGAAGTCAGTTATATTTTCATTGCCAACCTCGTCGCGAGTGGTGTTACTTTGTTGATTCTTTTGCCGTTTTATTTTAAACTCAATTTTAAATTAGACACAGTCCTTTGGAAAAAAATGCTAAGTTATGCCTTGCCAGTCTTGGTGGCTGGGGTGGCATTTTCCATTAATGAAACCTTTGACCGTGTACTGCTAGAACGCTTACTCCCAGATGCCACTGCCAAAACCGCTGTAGGAATGTACTCTGCATGTTACAAACTCGCCCTCTTCATGATGTTGTTTGCAACCGCTTATCGCTTGGGAATAGAACCCTTCTTTTTTAGTCAATCTAAAACCAAAGATGCCATCAAAAATTATGCAAAAATCTTAGAGTTTTTTGTGGTATGTGGCGCATTTATTCTATTGGTCGTCGTTGTTTTTGTGGATGTTTTAAAACTCATCCTCATTCCCAACGAAGCCTATTGGGAAGCGATGAAAGTGGTGCCAATTTTATTATTGGCCTATCTATTTCTTGGAATATATCACAATTTATCTGTCTGGTACAAAATCACAGACCGCACCAAGTTTGGAGCTTATATTTCGGTGATTGGAGCGGGTATTACCCTTTTGGTAAACCTAATGTTTATCACATCGTTTAATTATATGGCTTCTGCCATGGCTACTCTAGCAGCCTATTTTTCAATGATGCTACTGTCGTATTATTTTGGACGCAAGCATTATCCGATTCCGTATAATATAAAAAAAATAGGCCTCTATTTAGCGCTTAGTATCAGTTTATCAGCGCTATCGTTTTATCAATTCAGAGCCCAGTACCTCATCGGGTCTGCCTTGATAGGGCTATTGTTGCTCATTATTTGGCAAAATGAAAAAACGACCATCAAACAATTTTTAAAACCATCCCATGATCATTAAAATTATAAATAAATCAGAACATCAACTTCCTGAATACGAGACAGGGGCTTCTGCAGGAATGGATCTTCGAGCAAATATCTCAGAAGCAGTTATTTTAAAGCCATTAGCACGTGCGATTATCAAAACAGGTTTGTTTATGGAGCTCCCTGTCGGGTTTGAAGCACAAGTACGCCCACGAAGTGGCTTGGCCGCAAAACATGGCTTAACCGTTTTGAACAGCCCTGGCACCGTAGATGCAGATTACCGTGGCGAAATAGGGGTTATATTAGTCAACCTATCCAATACCGATTTTAAAATAGAAAATGGCGAACGCATTGCGCAATTGGTCATCGCGAAACACGAACGGGCAGTGTGGCTCGAAGTAGAACAACTTAACGAAACCTCTCGTGGAGAAGGTGGGTTTGGAAGCACCGGAAAATAATGAATAAAAAGTGGTATGCTATTGTAACGTTTTGTATCCTTATAAGTTCGTTTGGGGTACAAGCTCAAGTTGAGATAGACAGTCTATCATCAGTTTCAAATGACAGTACCCATGTCAAATTTCAAACTCATTTTTATGAAGCCCTAAAACAAAAAGCACTTGAAAATTATTCCAAAGCAATCGATGCATTAGTCATATGTAACTCATTAAATTCTACAGAATCGGCGGTGTTTCATGAGTTAGGCACTAACTATTTTAAATTGAAACAATTTGAAAACTCCGAATTTAATTATCAAAAAGCGATTGCCTTAGACGACGGTAATTTTTGGTACAAAGAAAGTTTGTATCATTTATACATAGATCAAAACCGATTTGAAGAGGCTATTGTAGCCCTTCAACCATTGCTATTGCGACATCCCGATTACAAGCAAGACTTAGTAAATCTTTATCTTGAGGCTGGACGCTATGACGATGCGTTAGACGTTTTGGATGATTTAGATAAGACACTAGGGGTGACGGCATCCAGAGATATAATTCGAATAGAACTATACGATTTAAGCGGTGATGAAAACAAACGCATTACACATCTTAAAAAACGTTTGCAAGAAACACCTGAAGAACCCATTAATTTTTTGAATCTTATCTACGCCTATAGCAAGTTAGATAAAAAAACAGAAGCCTTTGAAACCGCTAAAGCCTTCTTAAATAAACATCCAAAATCGCATTTGGTTCATGTAGCGCTGTATAAATTTTATTTAGATGCAGAGGATTATGAAAAGGCGATTGCATCCATGAAAATTGTCACTACAAGTACCGTTGTGGTACCCAGTCTTAAAGTCAAAGTTTTAAATGACTTTATGAGTTTTATAACTGAATTTCCAGAGTATGAATCCGCATTGTTAGAGGTTACCAATACGGTCAGTGCAAACACGCCAAGCCGCTCCGATTTAGAATGGGCGGACTATTATTACAATCAAAAAGCCTATTTAAAAGCTATTTATTCGTACGAAAAAGCTTTGGAATACGACCCCGACAATTTCACGATTATTAAAAATTTAGCCCTTTTATATTTGGAAACCAACCAGTTTGAAAACGCTGCACTATTTACCAATAATCAGATGGAATTATACCCCTCTCAACCAATTTTATATTTAGTCAATGGCACTGCAAACAGGCAGCTCGATCATTTAGACATGGCGATTGAAACTCTTTCAATGGGATTGGATTATATTTACGATAACAAAAAACTACAACTCGATTTTTACAAACAACTCAGCACTACTTTTCAACTACAAGGTAATATTGAGGCATCAGAAGCGTTTACTGAAAAAGCAATAGCATTAGAAAATAATTAATGAAACAAGTTAAAAATTTTACATATGGCATCGTTTTGGGACTGCTTTTTTTAGGCTGTAAAAGCACAAAAATAGTGCAGTCTACTGAGTCTCTGGACTCTAAGATGTCCGTGAAACAAATCGTTAAAAAACACAATAAATCCCAAACTGAATTTAATACACTGCAAGGGCGATTAAAAGTTGAGTATATCCAAGGCGACCGCTCTGAAACACATACCTTAACCCTGCGAATGGAGTATGATAAGACCATTTGGGTCAATGCATTCCTAAACATGGTTCGCGTAAAAATCACCCCAGAACACGTCCGTTTTTATAACAAATTAGACAACACCTATTTTGACGGCGATTATGCTTTGATTAGTGATTTCTTAGGAACAGATCTTCAGTTTGAAAATCTTCAGAACTTACTCTTAGGTGAAGCTATTTTTGATATAAAACCAAAAGAATTTAAAAAGAAGACTCACCCAAATTCGTACATGTTAATCCCCAAACAATCCAATGCTATTTTTGAGTTATTATATTTAATTAATCCGACCTATTTTAAATTAGATACTCAGCAAGTTAGTCAAACATTGGGGCAAAATGTCTTAAAAATACACTACCGATCCTATCAAAAAGTAGAGGGATTGGCTCTTCCTGAAAACATGGGCATCACAGCAACCAATGCGAATGAGCAAATGATCTTAAATTTGAATATAAAATCCGTAAGTTTGGACCAACCATTGCGTTTTCCTTTTAACATCCCAAAAGGGTTTAAAGCTATTGAATTAAAATGAAGCTAACTAGTACACGTTTTACCTTAACAATCTTTTTACTCACGTTAATGTTTCATTTGAGTGGCTTTTCTCAAAGTAAAAAACAGCAAGAATTAGAAGAACGACGCCGTGAACTTCGACAAGAAATTCAACAAATAGGAGCGTTGCTATTTGAAGGAAAAAAGGAACAGAAATCAGTGCTTTCTGTAGTAGAGGATTTAAATTTTAAAATCAATGTTAGAAAAAACCTTATCAATATTACAAACCAACAGGCTAATTTATTAACGCGAGAAATAAATAGTAATCAGACTAAAATCTCTAAACTAAGAGTGCGGCTCAAAGCTTTGAAAGATGACTATGCGAAAATGATTGTCAAGTCCTACAAGAGCCGAGCAGATCAAAGTAAACTCATGTTTTTACTGTCGTCTACCAATTTCCAACAAGCTTACAAGCGTTTACAGTATATAAAACAATATGCTGAATATCAAAAGCTTCAAGCAGAATTGATTAAGACAGAAACAGCTAAAATGCAACAGCTAAACATTGAGCTTGTTACTCAAAAAAAGAACAAACAAACGCTTATTGAAGAAAACAAAATGGCGAAGTCTATTCTTGACCAAGAACGCACCCAACAAAACACCTTGATTATCGATATAAAAAATAATCTATCTAAGTTTACAGCACAGCTAAAAACCAAACAGCGCGAGTCTAATAAAATCGATAAAGAAATTCGAAAAATCATTCAGGCGGCTATCGCCGCTTCTAACAAAAAAGCAGGAAAATCTTCAACATCAAAAGTATTTTCATTGACTCCTGAACAGAAAATTTTAGCAGCAAACTTCACGTCCAACAAAGGAAAACTTCCATGGCCTGTAGCTAAGGGGATTGTGAAATTAAGGTATGGAAACAACCCATCTCCGATTGATAGGTCTTTAACAATTAAAAGTAATGGTGTTCGAATTGCGACCAACAAAGGAGAGGAGGTCCGTGCAGTATTTGAAGGGGTTGTACAAGGAGTTATGACTCCAAAAAACGGAAATAATACTATTATGGTTAGGCATGGGAATTACATCACAGTTTATAAAAACTTATCTAAGTTTTATGTTCAAAAAGGAGATAGGGTGACCACAAAACAAGTCATCGGTGAAGTGATTACGAATAAAGCATCTGGAGAAACGATCCTTAGTTTTGGGATTTATAAAGACAGCGCCACCCAAAATCCATCACAATGGATTTACCGTTTATAAGTGCCTAACTGAAAAGCGCTTTTAACTCAGTAGCATCATCAGCTTTCATTTTGCCAGCTAAAACCAAGCTTAGCTGTTTGCGCCTCAAGGCTCCTTCAAAGCGGAGAACTTCTTCTTTTGTTTCGGGGACTAATTGTGGGATTCCGACAGGGTTTCCCTGACTATCCACAGCCACAAATGTAAAAATAGCTTCATTTACTTTTACAGATGTTTCAGTTTTCTTATCATCTACCCAAACGTCAATATACACTTCCATCGAGCTTTTAAAAGCACGAGTTACTTTAGCCTCAACAGTTACAATGCTCCCTAGTGGAACAACGTGTTTAAACGCTACATGATTCACTGAAGCGGTGACTACAATTTCTCCTGAATGACGTTCAGCAGCGATGCTAGCGGCACGGTCCATTCGGGCCAATAATTCTCCTCCAAATAAGGTGTGAATTGCGTTTGTCTCGCTTGGCAATACCAAGTCGGTCATGATTGTTTTTGAGTCTTTCGGATGTTTAGATTCCATAGTGTTTATAGCGGATAAGGTACAGAAGTTTGTACGGAACTGAGTGTTAGAAAATGAAGGTAATTAGGGGATGTTTTTTATCAACAACCATGCGGCACGATCTTGTGTGTTTCTAATCTTGAATAACGCTTTTTCTGCTTCTTTTCGAGAATCAAAACTTTCATAAACAACTTGATGTAATCCGTATCTATTAACACCAATCAAACGTGCATTGTAGCCTAAAGTTTTGAGTTGTTGTAATTTTCGTTCGCTATTTGCTTTCACTCTAAATGCTCCAGCAACGACATGAAAATCGCCGCTTTGTTTTTTTAAATTCACCATTACAGCAGGTAATGGATTGTCAATCACAAAAGTAGCTTCTTGTATTTTAGTGTCTAATGTAGTATTAGCGTTATCAAGTGCTATACTATTTTGTTGTTCGATTTGAGTCAGATATAAGTTAGACCCGATTGACCCTCCTAATCCAAGTGTAAGTATAGCTATGGCTGCATATTTCATAAAAACAGCAGTTTGACGTCTTCTAGGAGCCAAGGCAATGGTTTGATGGGCTTGTCGTTCCACGGAAGGGGATACAAAAGAAGCCAAACCAAAAGCCTCGGTCATATAATTCAGACTTTCAGATGGCACAAACAAGAGTTTGCCTTCTTCCGAAAAAGATAGCACACCAACATGTTTAAATTCAACTGTATTACCTTTATCTAATCGTGACTTTATTTGAGAAACTTGTTGCTCAATTTTGCGAGTAGCCCCCTCAAAACTAATGTTTTCTAGTTCTGAAATATAGGAAGCCAAAAGGCCATCGTTAGATTTGAGCTGTGCATTAAAGGACAGCTGTTTTTGAGGCGGATAAAAATCATTGGTGGCTTCATTGATTCTCGCCGATATAGGATGCGATAAAAATGCTCCAAAGTTAGGGAGTATAACGCATTCGTAGCGGTAAAGTAAATCGCTTATGTACTGACTAATTTGCATGAATCCAAAGTTAGATTTTTTTTTTTGTAAAAACAATTAGATTTCAGTATTTTTGTTGGGTTGTGGGTTTCTAATAGTTTTACTGCCAAGCCCACCAATCCTCAAAATCCTCCATTAATTTACTTAAACCAACAATGCCCCTAATTTTAGGTAATTATATTGGTTGTAATAATTAATCAGTACACCAATGTTGAGAGCAATCATACGCATTACAAACACTAAGTTGCAACTAATCACATTAGGGTTGTTTTTATGTTCCACCTCAATTTATGCGCAGTTACATCACCAAACAATAGGAGCCTCAGGGGGCAGTCAAACGACATCCAATTATTATGTTTCTCATTCGGTTGGTCAATCGTCAGTTGTGGGAACCTCTCAATTAAACTCAACGCTTATAAACCAAGGTTTTCAACAGCCCATTTTTAATGAGTATATAGTACAGCCCTTATCTAATAAATACGAAGTTAAATTTTATCCGAATCCCTTTTCAAATCACCTTACTTTTGACTTTTCACTAGACTATGATAATATTCAAACCACAATCATAGACATTAATGGGCGAATTGTATTTAAAAATACAGTAAGTTCAGTAAATCAATCCATAGTATTAAACCTTCCTTTCCTCTCAGATAGCGAATACATTATAACCTTGACCGCTCTTAACTTTTATTATCAAACAAAAATCATAAAAAAACATTGAAACATTTAACACTTACACTAGTAACGCTTCTTGTTTGGGGTAACGCTTTTACTCAGGAAGTTTCTTTAGAAGCAGGACTAAATTTTAGTTCGTATATCTATAGCAACTCATCAGGAAATTCTAACGATAATATTAAATCAGATGCCGGACTTTATTCTAGGTTAGGGCTTGGCGCTATACAGCTAGGACGTCAAAAAATTGGATACGGACTGAGTTTTCAGCAATTTAATGCTACGGGCGGTGATGGATATGAAAACTATAATTGGACTACAAACTATTTAGGGGGGTTTGTTCAGTATCAAAAGTTTCTTTACAAAAACACTTTAGGAGCAAAACTAAGCCTTGATCTCTTACATTTAGTTTCTGGGAAACAGAAAATAGGCGGAGAAACGTTTGACCTCACAAACGAAAAAGAAATGAATGGGACATGGATTAACCCTAGTGTCGGGTTGTTTGCAACTATAGTCAATTCAAACACCTTTGGATTGGACATAGGGTATAATTTTTCTTACGCAGTTAAACCTGCTGATCAAGGTGCTGAATCACTCTCTTATGTGGCAAATCAAGTGTATTTTAGAGTACATTTAAAATCACATAAAAAAGAAGTTGCAATTTACGAACATGAGTTCCCTGAATACACTGTGCCCGACTCTATTTCAAATAAGCAATCGGAATTAGAACAAGACATTCAAAATTTAAAACTAGAACTCAATTTATTAAAGCAGCCCCCAACACCGCTTCCAGAACACACCGTGTTTTTTAATTTAGATTCCTATAAAATTGACAAAGATCAATATGAAAAATTAGAAACACTGGCCGATTATTTAAGAAATAATCCAACAATTATTGCAACTCTTGTTGGCTACGCTGACGATACAACTGGACAAACACAACACAACCAAACCCTTTCTGACAACAGAGCAAAAAGTGTTCAAGAATTTTTAATTTCCCTGCAAGTAGATCCAAGCCAGTGTACTGTAAAAGGGGCAGGAGAAACAAGTCAATTTAATCAAAAAATATACGATTCTAATCGCAGAGTCATTATTAGTTTAACACCAAAAAATTAAGCATGAAAAAGACCATCCAAAACGTTAAAACCATTCTCTTTTTGTGCAGTTTAAATTGTGCTTTAATGTTTGCACAAGATCAAAGGAATGGCATTAGTTACCAAGCCTTAATCATAAATTCAAGTGAGGTAGAACTTCCAGGGGCTAATCAAAAAAACACCCCTTTGAGAAATCAAAATATATGCCTTCAGTTTTCGCTCATTGATGAAATGGGGAATTATGAATACATAGAACATACGACAACCACAACAGATTCTAATGGGATGGTTAATGTTGTTATCGGTACAGGAACTGCTGTTGGAGGCAGTCCATGGAGTGCTATTGAATGGTCGGCCGCAATGAAATCTCTGAAGGTTGATTTTGATGTGACAGGGCAATGCAACTCATTTCAAGAATTGAGTTTACAACAACTCACTGCGGTTCCGTTTGCATTGTATGCACCGGGATCAGAAATCCCAGGTCCACAAGGAGACCCAGGAGAGGATGGGATCTCCGCCTATGAAGTCTGGTTAGAACTTGGAAATACGGGCGATGAACAAGAATTTATAGATTCATTAATAGGTGAATCTGGTGAGGATGGAGACGGATTATCTGCCTATGAAGTTTGGTTAGAACTTGGAAATACGGGCGACGAGCAAGCGTTTATAGTTTCTCTAAAAGGGGATCAAGGAGAAGATGGAGAGCCCGGAGAAGATATAGACTTGGACTGGCCCGACGGCACAACCCTTGGAGATACACTAACTTGGATTTGGAATGGAACCGAATGGATTGGCACCATTACAAACACCGATAATAATACGATTGTTATCACATCCTCTGCAGGCTCTAACGCTCAAGTAGTGTGTGAAGATGCCGAAATTGACCAAATTAGTTATGCTATTAATATTGATCCATCAGGGCTTACCGTCAGCGGTTTGCCAAATGGAATAGACTATAATATTGTGGGCAATATCGTGTATATCACAGGAACCATAGATATTGATGTCACCTCTCAGACGACATTCAATTATACGGTAACAGTACCTAACGGTACCATAAACATTGTAGCACAAGGAACCATTATTGTATCCCCAAAAGCATCACTTGAAGTTGTTTCAGGGGAATTGAATCAAAACTCTTGTATTGGCGAACCCATAAGCCCAATAACATTTCAAATAGATGGACCATCACCCAATGCCACAGTTACAGGTCTTCCGCCAGGAATTGAAGCTGTTTTGAGTGGCAATACACTTACCATTTCTGGCACCGCTACTGGCAGCATTGCTTCCGGAAGTATTTACAGCTTTTTAGTAGAAACCAGTTCATTGTCCTGTGAAAACATCTCTATATCAGGGGCACTGACACTCACGGATTGCTCTTCTTGTTATCCGTCTGTAAATGCAGGTACAGATAATACCATCTGTGCTGGGGAGAGTTATGTGATTCAAAACTCATCTGCAGCCAATTATACAAGCCTAGTATGGACCACTTCTGGAACAGGCACGTTTAATGATACATCCAGTACAGTTCCGACCTATTTTCCTACCAATGCCGACTTTGACAGTGGGTCTATAACACTCACACTCACTGCAGAAAACACCAGCTGTACACAACCGCAACAGGAGATAGACACAATGGTGCTAACCCTTTCGGACTGTACGACTATTGATGTGACTTTAGTAAATAATATGCGTTGTACACTCTTTGCTTATAACGTTGAATTTGGAGCAACAATAGAGACTGACAATATTCAAGAAATTCAAACGGCTGGATTGTGTTACAATCTTACAGGTGGACCTACAACGGCTGACCTTACTGTTTCTGAAACCAATACGGGTACAGGCTGGTGGGCAGAAACACCACCCACTTTTGAAATGGAACTGACCGGGCTTCCCTTAGACGTTCCTCTGTTTGTAAGACCTTATGTGATTACCATTGCTAACGAGGTTGTTTATGGTGATACCATTGTGGTAGTGGCTAATGACCCCAACCTCAACCATATTTTTGACTATACCGAAACGGGGAATTTTCAAATTGACGATTTTCCTGTGGAGACCACTTCCGAAATCACCTTTGTAAATATCACAAATCTTTCTAGTTTGAACTGGATATCTGATGGACCAATGAGCCGAAATATCGTAAGAATCAATTTTCCAGTACTTTTAGAATTAAGAAATTTTTTTATGCAAAATGAGTTTTCGATTCGAAGAATATACGCCCCCTTGTTGGAGACTATTACTGAATTTCGACTAGAGAACACTTCTACAATAGAGGTTATATTTTCGAGTTTAAAATATATAATTAGGGAATTTCGCATACTAAATAATGCTCAGTTATTAAGTCTAGACTTTCCGCAATTAGAGTTAATAGATCTCGGGTATAGAAGCTTATATATTCAACAAAACCAACTGCTTCCAGCTATTGAATGGAATCAGTTGACAGAGATAAAAACACCCGAGAGTTATGCGTTTAATATTGCTAACAACGCTTCTCTTGAGTGGATAGAATTAAATGCTTTAGAATATGTTGAGGCATTTTTTGAAATTATAAGTAACTCTTCCCTAGAAACGATTGAGTTGCAGCAATTAGTAAATGTACATCGACGGATTAATATTTATAATAACACCTCTTTAACAAGTTTAAGCGCTCCGCAGTTATTTTCTGTTGGAGACTATCTTTTTGGAACATCATCTTTTGAAATAAATGCAAATCCTTTACTTTCGAATCTTGACCTTCCATCAATTAGAAAAGCGTATGGTAACTTTGTTATAGTTAACAATTCCTCTTTAGACACTTCAACTGCTTTTCCTTGTGAACTGTATGTGTTTTATAATGACGGTTTTGACTGTAGTCCAGGAACTGTTAATGTTGGAGGCAATTTAGACAACAACTATTGTTTTCAAGACCTTTCATTACGCGATGATTCGGAATTAACAACAACTTCCGTTACAGCTATTACATCCATTTCTGCGGAAAGCGGCGGGATGATTACCAGCAATTCCTTTGTTAAAGCGCAAGCCAAAGGAGTGTGTTGGAGCACCTCTCCAACCCCGACAATTGCAGACACCTTTTCAGAAAACGGCAATTGGAATGATGATTACGACTCGTTTATTTATAACCTAACGCCAAATACGACCTATTATGTTCGGGCGTATATGCAAGATTGTAATGGCGTGTATTATGGAAACGAAATTTCGTTTACTACAACTCCTTAAAGTCATGGATATAAGCTAGATATTCTTATATTTACAGTAAACATTGCCCCTTATGAACCCACCTCAACTGCTCTATGCACTTGCATTGCAGGCTGTGCCCCATATTGGCGACATTACAGCCAAAAAACTAATTCAACACTGTGGTAGTCCTGAAGCCATTTTTAAAGAATCCAAAGCAGCCCTTTCAAAAATTGAAGGAATTGGCACACGTACCATTAAACATATCCATGAATCAAAGTATCTAAAAGCAGCTGAAGACGAGCTCAGTTTTGTACAACAAAACGCTATTAAAGCCTTATATTTTGAAAACTCCAACTATCCCTTTAAGCTTAAACATTGTATTGACGGGCCCATTGTATTGTTTCAAAAAGGGAACATAGACTGGGATACCCACCCGATTATTAGTGTGGTAGGCACCCGAAAACTAACCACCTACGGACTTGCACAGTGTGAAAAAATAATAGAAACCCTCGCAGTGTTCAACCCCATTATAGTGTCCGGATTTGCTTATGGAACAGACATTGCCGCGCACAAATCCGCTCTCAAACATCAACTCCAAACGGTAGGGTGTATGGCTCAAGGCCTTCAACATACCTATCCTAAATCCCACTTTAAGTATCGAAATTTGATCGAAAATCAAGGCGGGTTTGTTACCGATTTTTGGAGTACAGCGGTAATGGACCCCTCTAATTTTTTAAGACGCAACCGTCTTATTGCAGGGCTTAGTGAAGCAACCATTGTTATTGAATCGGCTGAAAAAGGGGGGAGTTTGGCAACGGCTTCAATGGCATTTGGATACAATAGAGAAGTGTTTGCACTTCCGGGCCGCATTACAGACAGTCAAAGTCAGGGCTGTCTTAATTTGATTAAAACTAAAAATGCTCATCTGGTTTCTAATCCAGCAGACATTCCTTATATTTTAAACTGGTCGCTGGAAACTCAACAAAAAGTCGTCCAAAAAAAGTTGTTTGTAGAACTCGATTCAGACGAGAAAATCATTTACAACTATTTAAAAAAAGAAAATAAATCAGCCTTGGATGTGATTGCTATTGCCCTGTCTCTTATACACATCTCCGAGCCCACGAGACTAGGCATGATCTCG
>OJFX01000515.1_pt1 | contig 14127 bp, 11 predicted proteins | sample 1594171 | NCBI WGS metagenome assembly OJFX01 (sample SAMN05416840, study PRJEB24817) | seawater metagenome | isolation source: Sea water | place: Canada:Atlantic | collected 2013-07
TGTGTATAAGAGACAGCCCTGAAGTGTAATCTTGACACCATTGGCGTCTTGGCAAGTGGATTGGATCAAATTTATCCTCGGCAACATCACAGCATTGCACAACAAATGCAAAAAAAAGGCGGACTCGTTTCAGATTATAGAAGCAATGCTCAGGTATTGCCAGTGCATTTTGCTGAACGTAATCGCATTGTTGCAGGCTTGGCAGATGTTACGATCGTTGTAGAATCTTCACTCAAGGGGGGCTCACTCATTACTGCTGAACTAGCAAATGGATACCACAGAGACGTTATGGCCATTCCGGGAAGACCTTCAGACAGCCAATCTTCAGGTTGCAATATGCTCATCAAACAAAATAAAGCTGCACTTGTCGAATCTGCTAAAGACATTGCAGATTTGATGGGTTGGCAGGAACATCAACCGCAAAAGACCCAAACACGATTATTTGAAGATTTAAATAAAGAAGAACAAATCATTGTTGGATTGTTTGCCCATGACGACAGAATTGGACTCGATGAGATTAGCTTAAGAGCTGAAATGCCTATTAGCCAAATTACTGCACTCTTGCTTTCTTTAGAATTTAAAGGAGCAGTAATATCATTGCCTGGTAAAATTTACCAACTATCTCATTAGTTGTGCCTTAGCTCTAATTAAATTGCTTTCAAAAATATTTACTTTTGCGCATCAAATCATTCATCTAAATACATTATCATGAGCAATAGTGAAAACGCTTCCATCCACATGAAGATTGAGACTTTCATGGAAGGTGTAAAAGCAAAAAACCCACACGAGGCTGAGTTTCTGCAAGCGGTTGAAGAAGTAACTGAAACGGTTATCCCCTTCATTGAAAATCATCCTAAATACCAATCTGCCAAATTGCTTGAACGCATGGTAGAGCCTGAACGTGTGATTATGTTTAGGGTACCTTGGATTGACGACAAAGGTGACACTCAAGTAAATAGAGGGTTCAGAATAGAGATGAACTCAGCAATTGGCCCCTACAAAGGTGGTTTGCGTTTTCACCCCTCTGTAAGTTTGAGTATTTTAAAATTCTTGGCCTTTGAACAAGTATTTAAAAACAGCTTGACAACTCTTCCAATGGGTGGTGGAAAAGGTGGATCAGATTTTGATCCAAAAGGAAAATCAGACAATGAAGTGATGCGTTTTTGCCAAAGCTTTATGACCGAATTGTCTCGACACATTGGTCCTGACACTGATGTCCCTGCAGGAGATATTGGAGTAGGTGGAAGAGAGATCGGCTACCTTTTTGGTCAATACAAAAGATTGCGAAATGAATTTACTGGCGTTCTCACAGGCAAAGGAATGAGTTTCGGTGGAAGCCTTATTCGCCCAGAAGCTACCGGATACGGAACGGTGTATTTTGCGGAGGAAATGCTGAAAACCAAATCAGATTCATTCAAAGGAAAGACAGTCATCATATCTGGTTCAGGCAATGTAGCTCAATATGCATGTGAAAAAGCAACTGAATTGGGTGGAAAGGTGATTACTTTCTCAGATTCTGGTGGATACATTGTAGATCAGGATGGGATCGATGCAGAAAAACTCGCATGGGTAATGGATCTAAAAAACAATCGTCGAGGGAGAATCTCTGAATATGTAAATGAATACTCATCGGCAACATACCATGAAGGCAAAACGCCTTGGGGTGAAAAGGGTGACATTGCTTTGCCTTGTGCTACACAAAATGAGTTAAATGAAACAGATGCCAACACTTTGGTGAACAGCGGTTGCATTTGTGTTTCTGAGGGTGCAAACATGCCATCAACACCAGAAGCAATTGCAGTTTTCCAAAAAGCAAAAATCTTGTTTTCTCCAGGTAAGGCCTCCAATGCAGGTGGTGTTGCCACCTCCGGATTAGAAATGAGTCAAAATTCATTACGTTTATCTTGGACAAGAGAAGAAGTGGATGAAAAATTGCACGGAATAATGGTATCAATTCATGAAGCCTGTGTTGAATACGGAACGGATGGAGATTATGTGGATTATGTCAAAGGAGCAAATATTGCAGGTTTTGTAAAAGTTGCAGACGCCATGATGGCTCAAGGAGTCGTTTAATCTCGTTAACGTGAACAAATGAACCTGCTTCAATGCTACATTGAAGCAGGTTTTTTTATATATTTTTGAAATAAATCAGACGACAATATGTACGGAAAAATTCAATCCCATTTATCAGCAGAGTTGACTTCTATTGAAGAGGCTGGCCTATTTAAAAAAGAGCGCATCATTGCTTCTGCTCAAGATGCAGTAATCCATTTAACTGATGGTAGTAAAGTGATTAATTTTTGTGCTAATAACTACTTAGGGTTGTCCTCTCATCCAAAGGTTGTAGAAGCTGCGAAGAACACTTTGGACTCCCATGGATTTGGGATGAGTTCTGTTCGATTTATATGTGGTACCCAAGACATTCACAAAACCTTGGAAAAGAAAATATCAGCATTCTGTGGCACTGAAGACACCATCCTGTATGCTGCTGCTTTTGATGCCAATGGGGGTGTTTTTGAGCCTTTGCTCAGCGCTGAAGATGCGATCATATCAGATTCATTGAATCATGCGTCAATCATTGATGGTGTGCGCCTGTGTAAGGCCGCTCGCTACAGATACGCAAACAATGACATGAATGACCTTGAAGATCAGTTGAAGAAAGCTCAAGCGCAACGTTTTAGATTGATAGTAACAGATGGAGTGTTCTCCATGGATGGATATGTAGCACAATTGGATAAAATCTGTGATTTGGCGGATAAATATGATGCTATGGTTATGGTGGATGATTGTCATGCACATGGATTCATTGGCAAAACAGGAAGAGGTACTGCGGAATATTGCAATGTTTTAGGCCGTGTTGACATCATTACCGGAACACTAGGAAAAGCCTTGGGTGGAGCAATGGGAGGATTTACCTCGGGTAAAAAGGAAATCATTGAAATGTTGAGACAACGCTCTAGGCCTTATCTTTTCTCCAACTCTTTAGCACCTGCAATAGTAGGTGCATCCATTGCTGTGCTTGATTTGTTGAATGAAAGCACTGCATTGAGGGACAAACTCATGGACAATGTAGACTATTTCAAAAAAGGGATAGCAAATGCAGGATTCGACTACAAAGATGGAGACTCTGCCATCGTTCCAATTATGCTTTATGACGCAAAACTATCACAAGAATTTGCCAATGAATTATTGAAGGAAGGAATTTATGTGATTGGGTTCTTTTATCCCGTAGTCCCTAAGGAGCAAGCCCGCATACGTGTTCAGTTATCGGCAGCTCATGACAAAACCCATTTGGATAAAGCCATCGAGGCATTTACGAAAGTTGGTACACAACTCGGTGTGTTAAATGCATAGACTTAAGATAATTTCACTCTGTATCTCTTTATGTCTCCCATTCTTTATTTGTGGACAAAACCCTCCATGTTCAAGCATAGAATATAATCAGTTTGATTTTTGGGAGGGCAAATGGGAAGTACTTGATACCAATGGTGTAAAAATTGGTGAGAATAATATAAGCAAACAATACAACAATTGTTTATTAATTGAAGAATGGCAATCTACTTCTTTGAATAAAGGCACAAGCTACAATTACTTCAGTCCTATAGATAGCAGTTGGAACCAGCTATGGATTGACAATCAAGGAGGCGTGCTTGAACTTAAAGGGAAAATGGAAGGAAAACAAATGGTCCTTAGGAGCAAGCCTTTTAAACGTCAGGACATTCAAGTTTATAATCAAATAAGGTGGGTCAATCATGACACGAATACAGTAAAACAAATATGGGAACTGTACTCTATCGAAGGCTTACAACAGTCTACCTTATTTCATGGTATCTACAAGCGAAAGAAAGAATAATTGATTTATTTTGATTAATAGAATTTCGCTCTATTATCTACCATATCCGCCTTCTCTTTCAAGGCTGAAAGAATCGCACCATTGTCTACTCTATTTAGGGTGTTTCTTGCATTTGCATTTTTGATCAAACTCACATCAGTCGACATTGCATCCGTCTTTTGCGTTAATTCAATTATAAATACCCCTGTGTTCCCCTGAATCGCCTCACTTATTTCCCCTTGCTCCATGCTTACTGCCTTCGCAACAATCTTTGGCTCAAGGCCTACATTTGGTATCGCCGGACTGGCAAAAGATGTTGATGGAACAGTCTCAACGAACAATCCTATTTCAGATGCTATAGCATCAAGATCCCCATCAATCGCATTAAATTCTTCTTTAAATACTTCGGCCTTCTTTTCTTGACGTACCAAGAATTCAATTCTGTTTCTTACCTTGTCCAAGGGTGCAGGACCATCGGCATTCACTTCATCTACTATGGCTACAACAAAGGCTTCATCCACATCATAGGCCTCAGAAACAGCTCCTTCTTCAGATTCCTTCACCCATCGCACTAAGTCTCTTGAAGCAGCCAAACCAGGAATAAGATTGTCCGACTCTTTGAGGATAGCCACCCTTTGTTGAATGTTTTGTTCAGTAATCAAATTTGAAAAAGATTCATTATCTGTTGCATTGATTGAAAAACTATTGGCCTGATTAAAAACATTTGCATAAGTTTCTTTTCCAGGAAGAACAGTGCGTTCAATGGTTGCAATTTGAATTTTATTGACCGGCTTTGTTTGATCTAATATCTCTATTAAATGGAAACCAAATTGAGTTTTCACCTTAATCACATCACCTACTTTTGCAGCAAAAGATGAATCGTTGAATGGCTTAACCATTAATCCCTCGGTAAACCATCCTACATTACCACTGTCTTTCGCAGTTTGAGCATCGTCTGAATAGGAAACCAGTTCGTAAAGGGGTGTGCCAGAATTGATCACATCCAATAAACTGTCAGCGAGTGCTTCACCTTCTTTTTCCTTTCCTTGTCTAGTATCTATTAAGATATGTCTAGCTCGCACTGAATCAGGCGCAAATTTCTTTGATTTAATCTTTCTTATATAATGTGTTTCACCAACCAAGACTGGTTCAAGCACTGTGCCTACCTCCATCTCCCAAAAAGATGAATCTGCACCAGTTGGTATATTTTTTAATGTATAATAGGTCGGATCAAAGCGCTCATCTGAATTCGCATTGACAAACAAAGAGTCATTTTCAGCTTCTTTAAATTTTTCATACATATCATCAACCCATCTCTGTGCGAGCTCGTGATCCATTTCTGAGGGAGAAACTGGGAAATAAGCATACGTTACTTTATGACTTGCCTCTTGATCGTACTCAGATTTATGCTGTTCATAATACGCTTTATAATCTGCTTCAGATACTTGAACCGCGGAATCATTCAATACACTAAATGGCTTATATATATATCTAAAGCTTACAGCAGAATTATTGTCTGCATTTTGCTTAGTTGCTAATTCGTTTGGTGTGTAAACCGCTTTTTTTATCAATAAGTTGTATTTATTGATGCGTTGATTTCGCTTCAATGCCTGTTCAAAATCTATCCATTGTTGACGTGTAGCCGGATCTTGTTCGGTTAAGTTTTGTAAAAACTGTACAACAGCAGCTGAATTGAATTCGCCAGTTTCAGGATTGGAAAATACTTGAACAACTTGTGGATGAGGCCTGTCGCCTTGTACCATATCAAAAAGTTCTTTGGTAGTGACATTTATACCCAAAATGTCCATCTGTGACCCCATTAGATTGTCAGAAACAAATTCATTCCACACTGACTCTCGCAATTCTGATTTGATGCCTTCATCTAAGGGTTGCTGACTTCTTTCTGTGTAGTTCTTATACGTTTCCTGAACCCTTTGGTCAAATTCTTGTGGATTAATTTTTACGCCGTTGATTTCAGCAATATGCAACGGCCCTTGCTGAGCACCAGTTGTTTGAGAGCTAAATAAGTCAGTTAAAACGAACGCCATAATTGCGCCACCTACAACAATCAATACTAAGGTTGATCGTTCTCTTATTTTTCCAATAATAGCCATTGAATTCCTTTAAAAATTTTGGCTTGCGAATATACGATTCAAAACGCAATTATAAAACAAGTATTTCTTCTGAAACTCCTGATACAAAGGGGATGCAATTCAAGCTTTATTCGTTAGGTAGGATTTTTAGGTGTACAAGATCAATTCTATTTTCAAACACCTTCTTGACTGTGAACTCGAATCCTTCAGTTTGTATTTTTTCATTCATCTTAGGAATGCTTTCTGATGTGTCGATAATTAAGCCAGCAATTGTCTCATAATTATCTGATATTGGAAGATTTAACGAATATTCAGAATTTAAATAGTCCACTTCTAGTCTTGCAGAAAACAAGAATTCATTTTCGTTGATTTTAGTTTCAATCATTTCCTCTTTATCATGCTCATCTTCAATTTCACCAAAAATTTCTTCAATGATGTCCTCAATAGTGAGTATTCCAGCAGTGCCGCCAAATTCGTCGACGACCACCGCTATGCTCCTTCTTTGTTCTATGAATGTCTCTAAAATTTCATTTGCAGGCATTGACATGGCTATAATTGGGAGGGGCAAAAGGATGGATTTTATACTTTCAGGATTCTTAAACAACTCAAATGAATGCGTATATCCTATAATGTTGTCTATGTTATCTCTGAAGATTAAGATTTTTGACAAGCCTGTTTTTACAAAGGTATTTCTCAATTGATCAATTCCGTCTTCAATGTCTAATGCAATGATTTCAGTTCTAGGAATCATGCACTCCCTTGCCTTAATATTTGAAAAGTCGAGTGCATTTTGGAATATCTGGATCTCATGTTCAACCTCTTCTTGGTCTTCGCTGGTGATTTCCGTTCCTTCACGAACAAAGTGTTCTAAATCTATACGACCAAAATTTAATTCCTCATCAGCTTTTAATTCTGGTGAAAATAACTTGAGCAGCATTTCTGAAAGCCCGATGATTAAGGTAACTGGTATGTTAAGTATCCAATAAATAGCCCAAAGCGGAATAGCCAAATAACGCAAGGCAGCGTTTGGGTTAATTCTAAAAAGTGTCTTGGGTAAGAATTCAGCAGTTAGCAAAATCAATAAGGTAGAGAGGATGGTTTGAATCAACAAAATGTAGATTTCATTTTGGGTATATGCTTCTATTTGAGGCTCAAGAATTTTAGCCATAAAAATTCCATAAATCACCAAAGCAATGTTGTTGCCAACCAACATTGCGCCTATAAATCTAGAGGGCTTTTTTAGAAAATTGGAGATGATTTTTGCGAGAATGTCACCCTTCTTTCCATCCAATTCAATTTTTAATTTATTAGCAGAGACAAATGCGATCTCCATTCCCGAGAAGAAGGCCGAAAGAATCAACATCAACAAAATAGTTAAAGTTGGAGAACTCTCAAACATTCTTTAGTCTTAGGCAAGGTGCATCACTTCTTTGAATGGCGTTCATGGTATAACCTTTGTTTTCTTCTAATCAAAAATAAACATATCGCAATCACTGAAAAGCCGAAAAAGTAAAGCGCGTCGTAAATCGAGTTTTTAAAACTCTGGTAACACCCAAATAAAAATGTAACGATGCTCAATACAAGCCACATTTTCTCAAGAAAACTCACCATTTTAATCATCGGCAATGTTAATTGTTCCTCTTGGTTTCAAGATACGATAATTTGTAAAATCCTCGTTTGCGATGAGTCCTTCACCCATCAGAACTTGATCCTCTGTTGTGATCTTCACAAAAACATCTGAGGTGATTTTCCCACTTTTTTGATCCCAAACCAATTGTTCAGTATTCAACTTTTCTCCTTTGATGTTTGTAACTACCACGTCTTCCTTGGCTTCCATACGCCCTTCTTTTTCTATGTGTATCGCATAATTTGAAGTAAGCTCAGTGGTAACTTGTAGTAACGAATCAAAAAATTGCACATGAACTCCCTCCGGCATTTCATTGTATGGTTCCTCCCCTCCAAATTGTTTAAATAGTGGGGCATTTAACTGAAATGCAACGTTTGCTTTTGTACTGTATAATACCTCAACATCCCATGCCGTTTGATCTGGAGTGTGCTCAAAGTCAAGCTTACTCACTTCTTCAATTTCGTTTTCACAAGCAATCAAAAACAATGAAAGTAAAAATACATAAGCTCGACTAGGTCGATAGTACATCCTCAACTTTATACTAGTTAAAACGCGCCTTGGTAGACTCACCGATCCAGCATCCTATTTGAACGGTGTCACCTTCTTTCACATTGATAAAGAAGCATTCGTCACGTTCAGAGAAATACTTGGAGTAACTTGCAATCTTGCTGTTTGCCTTAGATGAAACACTCGGGTCTACCGCCTTGGCCTTAACCAAATAATCGACAGCCAACCAGTAAATGGCTTTTTGCTTACATGCATCGCTATTCGGACAAGCAGACGAACTGCCGGCAATCATATCTCCGATAAGAATGTATGGCAAACCGTTGTTGGGTTCAATTTCCATGGCTTTTCTCGCACTAGATCTTGCTGAACTGTATGCCCCTTTACTAATTTGCGAGGATGCCAAAGCCATTAAAAGATTAAAGGACTTTGAAGCATCCTGATTCAACTCAATGGCTTGTTTGAAATAAGCCTCCGCTTCGGTGTATTGTTTCTTTTTTAATGACATTATCCCCATTTTCTCAGCTGATATCGCTGACGGATTTGTGCTGTGCATCTCTTCGGCAATTGTAAAAAAGATGGTCGCATCTGTGCACCCTTTTTGGTCTAAAATGTCGGCAGTACGTTCCATCCACTTTTGATCTTCCTTATTGTTCTCGTAGTTTTTCTCTGCCATCTCCACCAAAACATCACAACTTAAATAAGGTGATGTGATACTTTCAATGCTCTCTTGCGCTTTTATGTAATATTCCTGAGTCTTTTTGCCATCGTATTTACTTATGTTTTGTGCTATCAATTCAGTCATGTTTGCAAACTGTTCAACAACCTTTGCTTCATCCACCTTTTCATCTTTTTCCATCAAAATTAAAGCGTTCATGTATGATACGATTGCTCCTGCCTCTGATTTTGATCCTTGTAATTGAATTGATTTGTCAAGTACCCCATACAATGGTTCTACATCGTCTTTTGCATAACGCAACATATCTGTTCCTTTTCGCCCTAAGACATAGCCCTCTTTTCCAAAGTTTTCGATGCGCTTGTCATAGACCATTAATAGTTCATCTACCACTCCTGCTTTTTCTTCCTTGGCAGCATTCTTTAATTTGTTGCGAACAAGACTAATTCCATCAACATACATACGCTCTGAAGATGCAGGACAAATTTCATACGCCACGCTCCAATACTTGTAAGCGTCATCATACATTTTTTGTTTCAAGTAATCTCTGTATAATGATAAATTCTCCACACATTTTACACTGTCTGCTCCATATTTGCCTTGAGCAAATGAAAGGTTGATTGATAAAACTGCAATAAAGATTAATGCTACTTTTTTCATCTCTTCTTTTTTAATTTTAATCGTAAACTCTTTTAATAAACCATTTGTCATTAATGGTGATTCCAATCTGCAAATTTAGAAAGTCTTCTTGTGTCAAATTGTTCTTTTGATTGCCTCTTCTTCCGATCTCTATACCAACGTTCAATGTAGAAAAAGACTTTCTCAGCGGTACTGCGATTCCAAAACCTATGCCAAACTCTTCGATCTCCTCTCCATCAATGGTTAAAAGAGAGGAATTATACCTCAATCCAGTTCTGTATCCCATTCTTGATAGGAATGGACCAAAACTGTTAGAAGAATTAAACTTTTCAAAGCCAAAATTGTACTCAGTTGAACTGCTTAACTCGATTCCTTCTGAAAAGGTTGTGTTTTGCCATTGTCTAGAAGTAATGTCCGCTGTTATGAGCCATTCACCTTTCTTTTCGTAAGCAATCCCTAGCCCAAAAGTAGGTGCTATTGGCAGTGTAGAGGATTGTTCATCAAGAAGCTTTACAGTGTCTTTGATCGATTCAAAATTAATTTCGCCTTCATAGGTGCGAATGATTTGTGTTTCTTTCGTTGATAGCCGGTCCATGGGTGAAGCAAACAACCCTACTGTCCATAAGTTGTCCTTTCCCCTTTTAAGTCTGTATTGAGCACCAAGATCAACCGCAAAATCGCTAACTTGGGTTTGCTTTTGATCTATGGTATTGAAGAAGTTTGTGCTTTGTTCATAGATTATTCGTCTATCATCTTCAATGGTTCCAAAAAGGAATTTTCCTCTAATTCCCAAGGACAGGTTAGGAATGAGTTCTATTGCAGTCCCTGCAAAAACCTCATTTACACCGCCTTTCCCTTCAAACAAGTAGGTAACAGTATTGCTGTTGATGATTTCTTGACTGCTGTAATCATAACCTACACTGCTAAAAGGCCGTAAGCCAAATGCAATGCCCCACTTTTCACCCATAGGCAGCGCAATATTCATGTGCCCTAATTGCGTATTTGTCCCAGATCGTTTCTCTGCCGCATTAGAGTAATTTACATTTCTTGAGATAATGGATGCTTCAAATGTGGTCAAGCTAATGTTTGAAAAGGAAGCTGGATTTTTAAGATTGATGTAATTGGTTCCTCGATCATTCAACTGCGCATTGCTTCTTGCCAGCGAATCATAGACAATGGGTTTGTACTGAAAAGGACGCCATGCGTAACCTGCTCGTCCCATTGCAAAGTTGCCATTTGTTACTGTTGAATTGAGCAAGCCAACCCCATACCGTGAGTACGGTGAGTCCGTAAACTTTTGTGCTAAAAGAACGGTGCTAAGTAAAAAAAAACAAGACAAGCCAATTGACTTAATCGCAATTGTGTAGTAGAATTTCATTCAGGCCTAATAAAACCAAATTTGGGTCCGCAAAGATGCCATTTTTTAGTGCTTTCTCAAAGAAATTAGCATCTCCTCCTGTCAATACGACAAGAAGTTTTTTATATTGCCTCTCATAAGCCTCAATAAACCCATTCATTTCACCCATACACCCATTAACTACACCTGACAACATTGAAGTAATGGTGGTGTTGCCAATGTCTTTAGGAATTAGATGTCCATCCCAATGGATAAGTGGCAAAGCATCTGTGTATTCATTCATTGACTTTAGCCTCATCTGAACTCCAGGTGTAATGGCTCCTCCCAAATAATCACCATGCTTATTGACAATATCGTAAGTTATGCATGTACCTGCATCGATGGCCAAGACATTTTCATTCGGAAATTTATTATGTGCTGCAACGGCTGAAGCAATTCTATCTTTACCCAAAGTCTCTGGACTTTGATAAAGCAAATTTATTGGCAAGGGTGTCTGATGTGTGAGTCGTATTAGGTTGGAACATTGTTTTTCCAGCTCCAATTCGTCCGCAACCTTTTTATTTACAGAAGAAACAATTGCCCATTCGGGTTCGTAGGCTTCAAATAGTAGGTTATTTTTTGAAATGTCCGCATTGTTCAATTCTTTTGATTGAAGCAATTCTCTCTTTTTGAACAAACCGAGCTTAGTTCTGGTGTTTCCTATATCTACGGCAAGCTGATAAGACATTGGTCAAAGCTAAGGAAAGCACAAAGAAATCGTTTATAAAAGCAGCGGAACTAAATTTTTTATTTTACATTTGTCGACCATTTTTAAGGCGGTGCCATAGCTCAGTTGGTAGAGCAAAGGACTGAAAATCCTTGTGTCGCTGGTTCGATTCCAGCTGGCACCACAAAACCCTTCCTCGACAAAGAAGAAGGGTTTTTTTAATTTACCAAAACTCCCAATGGGGAAAATAATTGACCATCTAAATTGAGCTCAGACTAGCTCCCCTTTTGCTTAGTTTAAAGGTTAAATAAACTTTTTTATCGGTGTTGTTCGAAAATGGCACTTACTGTCTGAAATAAAATACGTACGTCGAAATACAAGCTCCAGTTATTGACATAAAAACGATCAAGCCGAATTCGATTTTGCAACAATGAGAAATCATCAATTTCACCCCTGTATCCTTTCACTTGAGCCAAGCCGGTAATGCCGGGTCTTACAGCATGTCTATTCATAAAATTACCGACGAGTTGACTGTATTCCTCTGTGTGCTTAATCATATGTGGCCTAGGACCTACAACACTCATCTCTCCTTTGAGGACATTTATGAATTGTGGTAGCTCATCCAAACTTGTATTTCTTAGAAACTTGCCAATTTTCGTTATACGAGGATCATTCTGGGTTGCTTGCCGTATATCTGCATCTAAGTTTTGTTTCATGCTTCTAAACTTATAACAGTTAAATGCTGCATTGTTCATACCAGATCTTTGCTGAATAAACAATATTGGGCCTTTAGAACTTATTTTAATGGCAATTGCTACTATAGGTAAAAACCAACTAAAAACAAATAGCAACACCATTAGTGATAGGAAAATGTCAAATGCTCTTTTTACAAGTGCATTAAAAGGATCATCCAGCGGTGTAAGTGCTACCTTGAATATACTCGTTTGATCCAATTTGGTCGCCACCAATTTCCTAGCTCCTATACCCTTCCAATCAAAGATCAACCTTAAACGTATAAAGTGGTTGTCGCAAAAATTAGAAACCAACTCAATCTCCTCTTCATTAAAGTTCGATAATGGCAGATACAATTCTGAAATGTCCTGTTTTTTAATAATTTCATTTAGCTGATCGATGAGCGTTTTCTTATCTCTTAATTTTTCGATCTTTTGTTTCTTCAGACTTAAGTTTTTTCGAAAAAACTGCATTACTTCATTGAGCTTTGCATCCTCTCCAAAGAGCACCACCACACTTTCTTTGAATTTCTTTTTGAGGTACTTTTCATAAAGCTTTAAAGTCAAAAGCCTACCAAGTGAAAGAACAACTACTAATGCAGTGTAGAAATAAATTAAAAACAATCTTGAATACAGTGCTTTTGTCAAGCCATTAAAAGCAATGGTGATCAACAATTGCAGAAGAATGGCAATAGCAAGGGCAAGAAAGTAGCGACTTCTCTTAGTAAAATTGTCAAGTCGATAAATTTTCTGTAAGGAGGTCACACCTAGCCAAGACAAATTGACTACAATGATTAAGGTAGTGTATTTGTATTCAAGGTAAGTGGCTAATAATTCGTTGTGAAAACGGATGTAAAAGCCTATTAAAAAGGCAAGGTTAAGCGCTAAAAAGTCAGATAAACGATAATAGAGTGAAAGAAAATATTCGTGGTTTTTATACACTTAGGCTTCTTTAATGTGCTAAATTAGCAATATATACAGCATCAAATCTTTACAATATTGTAACAGCTGGCAAACTGTAGCACGGTTATTGCCTATGCTTAATCATGAGACTAATATTTACCTTTTTGTTCTATTTTGGGTTGAACTTCGCATTTTCCCAAAACGGTCTTTCTAAAACAGAATTTGATTTAGGCATTGTTGCTGTACAAAACGATGATGTTATCGATCTTAATATCGTAAATCAAACAGAGAAAGATGTATTTATATTAAGGGTTGATAGAAAAGTACAACATGCTGTTCTTTTTAGCTCAAAGCTGATAAAAAGCAAGAATGCAATCCTTTTTCGAATCAAGTTTAATCCACAGAAAAAAGGAAATTTTGAAGAGGAAATTGGCATTTATCTCAGCTCAAATTCTGAGCCTATTTTGTTAAAATTTCGAGGTGAGGTAAAGGAGTTTCCTAAAAATAAATTGCAGAGCTGTCCCTCGTTCGCACAAAATTCTGAGGCACAGACAACATACTTTGCCCATGAAGAAAGAAAAGTCAATGAGATTCAGTCTGAATATGTTGAACTAATGGACATTCAAACTTTGAAGGAAGTTCAGCAAAACAAAGAGGTCTTAAATATCGTTCAAGAAACGCCAAAGAAAAAAGAAGAACCTCCCCTTTTGATTAAACCCCAGCCCAAACCTAGACTTGCAAATGACGCCATTGTTGAAAATAATACTACGAAGACCTTACTTGATGACAAGTACAAGCCGAACAACATAGTTTTTTTAATTGACGCATCTACATCAATGCGAGAAGCAGGTAGAATGGACTTATTAAAAACTACGATGATTAAATTGATGGAGCCTCTGCGATCAATTGATTACTTGTCTATTGTAACATATTCTGGAGAGGCTTCAACTTTGATGCCCCCCACATCAGGGAAAGATAAAAATATTATAAAATCTAGCATTGAAAATATTCCGGCCTGTCTCTTATACACATCTGACGCTGCCGACGATATGCAGTGTG
>OJFX01000518.1_pt1 | contig 14094 bp, 9 predicted proteins | sample 1594171 | NCBI WGS metagenome assembly OJFX01 (sample SAMN05416840, study PRJEB24817) | seawater metagenome | isolation source: Sea water | place: Canada:Atlantic | collected 2013-07
CGAGATCATGCCTAGTCTCGTGGGCTCGGAGATGTGTATAAGAGACAGATCCGAGGTCGTGCTCGAGGCCGCCCCTTGCCAAGTCAATCAAGTCGCGTACTTGGCGGAGAAGGCCGGTTTCACCCACTGGTGTTACGGCGACAACTACTCATTCGGCATCCCCGGAGCGCGCATTCGCAGCGGCAACGCGATCCTGTCCAAAGTGCCAATGGTGGGGAAGTCGGTCCATCAGCTTCCCGGTGGCGCGCCCTTCTGGAACCCCAGCGGCAACCGCCGGATCTTGTGGGCCGACGTATTCCTGCGGGGGGATGTCGTCCAATGTGCATCCCTCCGCAACGACTCGTTCGATCTCGAGAACAACGCCGCGCAAGTGCAAGCGATCCTCGACGATCTCAGCCCCGGACCCACCGCCATTGCGGGCGACTTCAACGCGGCCCCTGGAACGGAGCCCCTGAGGCGCTGGGAAGCGTCAGGTAGGTTTGCCGGTATCTTCGACGGCCCGCCCACGTTCCCAGCGTCTGCGCCCAACCGCCGCATTGACACGGTACTCCTGCCTATCGAATGGTTAGACAAGTACAACGCAACGTGGACCCACGAAGTCCTCGACGTCAATCTCTCCGACCACGAGCCCGTCGTCGTGAAGTCACTGGTGCGACTTGGTCCCTAAGGCTCTGTGGAAGCTTTGGCCGCATCCAAGGAGAACCGCTCAGAGCATGCGGCGCGCGAAACGCCCGGCCCGATGGGTTCCTTCACCCCGGGCTAACTAGCGCCCGTTCGAGGTCCTCCACGAACCAGCGCTTGCCCCGTTTCACGATGGTGTGGCCCTCAGCTTCGAGCGCCTCCTTCTGGGCCGCCACGCCCCCGGGCAGTTTGTCGTTCAGCTCCCCGCCTTTCAGTAGCGTCCTCCAATAGGGCGTCACCCGCTTCTTACCCGCCGCTCGGTCCTCCTCGGCGGCGCACGCGGCGACCCGGATCGAGATGCCGGTGACGATGGCGCACGCGTGATTCGTGCCATGCTTCTCGGCGAGGGCCTGCCTCAGGTCCGCTGCCGTCGTGACCTTGCCCTTGCGGACTTTGCGCATGAGCTCATCCACTTCCCAAGCCGCGGGAACGAGCAAGGTTCCCTTCCCTAACCGAGCCTCCATCTTCGGGGGAATCGGTGAGACCTTGGGATAGCCTTCCGCCTTGAGCTTCTCCTTGAACGACTTCTTGGCTGCCATGCCACTACGGTAATCGAGCCGCGGGGAATCCGCCCCAATGCACCTCCCCCCTATGGCTGGCGGTCCCCGCCGCTTGCAGCGGGAGGTGAACTCAGCGCGCTTGTCGGTCGGGTGGATCTCACTGATTGCCGGCCGTGGCCGAGGGCTCGCGGGTCTCCGGGTAAGCGGCGCGCCACCAGATGGCGGCGAAGAGCGCACCGAGGACATAGCTGAGGATGTCGTGGGGATCGGCGTAGGTGGTGGCTGGGAACCACTCGGCCCGGGGCAGCCAAACTTCAAAGGTGAGCCCCACGAGGAGCAGCGGGATCATCACTTCACCCAGCCCCGGGGGATCGCCTCGTACCCGGAGCCCCAGGCGCTCACGCAGGGCCGTGACCACCGGGACACAAAGGGGGATGCAGAGGAAGTCGTTCCACCAGGAGTGGATGAGCGGCGTGTCGAAGCGGGTTCGCAGGACGAATCGACCGACCAGGTAGGCCGCGAGCGCGACGGGGAAGAGGGGGTCCCGAAGCGGGCGGTACGCGCGGCGGATGGCGGGCTCTGTTCCACCTGCATCCCCGCTTGGGTCTCGCGTTTCCCCCACTGGCCTAGTGTCCGGACAGGAAAGGAATGTGGATGCCCGCTAGGGCCACGGCCATGAAGGTCGCGCATCCCACATCGACGATCAGAAGGGCCACGAGTCCCTTTCGCATGGAGCGACGTTGGAGAATGAGGGAGGCGAGCCCGGCAAGGAACGCAGAGAGGGCGCAGGTGTCGATCAGTCCACTCGAAGGCTGTTCGAAGAGAAAGTCAGAGAAGCTGGCCCTGGCAGTCGCATCCAACGGCACCCCCGCCACAAGGTCCGTGGCGTAGCCCGTGCCACCCTCCTTCCCGTCCGCACCGAGACTCCAGATTCGGAAGGCCTGCCCCTCCTGTTCGTAGTGCAGGGGCCGGCCCCAGAAGTCTTTGTCCCACTCCTCCTTGGAAACGAAGGCCGTCACCTTGTCCATCATGTAGCTCATGTACGCCCGTTCGTTGCGGTAGGCGTAGAGGTCCACCAAGGCGAGGCTTTCAGCAGGAGCCATGCCCTCCGCCAGCTGAATGTCGATGACCGCGGCGTGAAGGTCGATGAGCCCTTTGGTCATCGCCTGGGGATCGTAATCGGCAAAGTCGTTGCGCCAATGCCCCCAGGAGGCGAGGACGGACAACGCCAAGACGAGCACGCCAACGCCGAGCGCCACCGCGAACCGGTGCAGCCAACTCGGACGATCTGGAACGAGGCTCGGCTCCTCTGATTCATTCCCGTGCTCGTCGCTGGCTCCGCCCCCGTTGCCCATGGCGTCATTCTACGGAGGACGTCAGGTGGGCCATCCCATTCCGATCCCGAGATCCACGGTCCATCGTGGCGGGGCCGGGCCATGGAATCGGCAAGCTCACCTGGGATCCGCCAGGGACGGGACCAGGAGTGCCCATTGCCCCCCTTGGCACCCCCTCACCTTCAAAATCGCAGCTTCTTTGTCACAGAAGCCAGGGCCCGGTCACGGACTGGATAGACGCCTCTTGGTGCAATAGAGGCCCCTATCCATGACACCCGAATCCCTCACCCTCCAAATCGAAGACCTGCTCGCCCAGCGGCGGTGGCTCGTGGAGCTGTCCCGGCACCTCGTGAAAGATGCGGCCGAGGCAGAGGACGTGGCCCAGGAGACGATGATCCGGGCCCTTCGTCATTCGGGGAGCGCTGCACCGGAGCGCCTGAGGGGGTGGCTCGCAGCTACCGCGCGGAATGTCGTGTTTGAGAGGCACCGGGGCGCTGGGCGGAGGTTGGCCCGTGAACAGGCGGTCGCGACGCCCGAGAGCGCCGGCAGCCCCGCCCCCGAAGAGGCCCTCGCCCAGGCCGAGTTCCGAGCCAGGCTCGCCCGCTACGTGGTGGAGCTTGGGGAAGACGAACGGACCGCCGTGGCCCTCAAGTACTACGAGGGGCTCGAGACGGCCGCCATCGCGGAACGAACGGGGGCCCAGGCACACACCGTTCGCCAGCGGATCAGCCGAGGCGTAGCGAAGCTCCGTGAGAGGCTCAACCAGGACGACGAGCAACATGGCGGGCCCCGCTGGGTCGCCATCGCTGCGGGAATCGCCAAGGGCGGCGGCACCGCAGGAACCAAGATCAGCGCAGGCGCATTGGGCACATGGTCCTCGCTCCTCTGGCTGGCAGGTGCAGTAGCCCTCTTGGGCGTGCTGGGGTTCTGGTGGATCAACTCCCATGGCGGCGACCAACCCATCGAGCTTGGCGCGCAGCCATCCATCACCGGGCCCGAGGCGTCCGAGCTGCCCGTCGACCCCCAGGTGGCAGCCGTCGATGCCCCCGGTGAGCGATCCTCGATCACACCTGACTCCGAGTCCGCTCGTAGCCTGGCCCGAATACTCGTGGTGGACTCCCGAACGGGGAGGCCCGCGGAAGGAGTTTCATGGATCATCTCACCCACGGGGCGAGACGATATGGGCGGCGTCGTCATTATCGGGAGTGGTTTGGACGACCCCTGGCCCCTCGCGGCTGGGGTCACGGGAGCGGATGGAGTCGCATCGTTCTGGTCCCCTGGCGACGGACTTGTGCAACTCATCACGCTCCGAAGCGGACGCCATGCGCGGGGTTCCTTTGCCATTGACCTTGCGGGCGCCCACGTAAGCCCCCGAACCATCGAGCTGCACTCGGGAACCACTGTCACCGGCCGCGCTATCGACGACATAGGCCAACCTGTCAGAGGAGCATGGATCGGGATCGAAGGGCGCAACAAGAAGTTCCTACCGGTTGGTAGAACCGACGCCAACGGCCGCTTTGAAGTGCCATGCGTCGCCAACTTCCCGAGGGCCTTCAGAAGGCCCGATACAGAATCCAACTCCGAGCCCAACTCCGGGTCGATCGCCCCGGGCCGCGTGGATCCTTCGAATCTCGTGGTTGCATGGCGCCGTGATTGGACACCAACGGTGGAGGGCACGCCCTGCCCGGTAGGTGAGCGCTTTACGGTGGAGCTCCCCGCGTCGAACGCGGGCACGGAGGCCCGTACGGAAGCCGGCACACACGACGTGGGCGACGTCGTTCTTCGCCGACCGAGGCGGTACATAGGCCGCGTGATCGACGCCGAGAATCGCCCAGTGGCCGGTGCCCTTGTGCAAACCCATTACCGCACCCGCAGCGCCCGGCGGTATCCCCTGCCGGTGGTCCCCCCCGAAGGGAGCAAGCTACGCCCGGGCCGCGCACTCACGGGCGCCGACGGCACCTTCGAATTGAGCGTTAGCGGTCCACAGCGCCCGGGCCAACGCATCTCCGCCACAAGCCCTTACAACTCGCGTTCCAACCGCGAGCTTCCGCGGATCGCCCGCGGAGAGACCTACGGTCCCTTCGATCTGCGGCTCCCCGATTCCGATTCGTTGGAGCTTCGGCTGCGGGATAACTACGCGGCAGAGGGCGACCTGAGCTGGTTCCGTTCGCTCTCGACATCGCGGATCAAGCTCGTGCTCCATCGCCCGGCCGGGAGCAATCGACCTGACCCAAGACCCACCTCTCTGCACCTGACGGCGTCGGGATCTGTGCATCTCTCCCGCTCGATGCTCCCGCCGCTACCGGTAGCCGCCACCCTTCACGCAACCGGCTACGAGCCCCTCGAGCTTCAGATCGAGGAAGTCTCCGGTGTCCGCGAATGCCGTCTCGAGAGACTTGGCGCGATCCGCGTGACGATCAAGGTCGAGGGAGAGAAGCCCGCACCATGGGTCAGGGTTCAGCTCAGTGCGCTGCCGCCGAAGGTGGCGCCTGTGATGGAGAGCTCCCCCACGGCCTCGTTCGATCACGACGACAGCACAGTCACCTTCAGCAAGCGGGTTCCCTTCGGGGATTCCACGCTCGTATTCCCGGACCCAGGTGGCGGCGAACTCTGGGTGTACGCCCAGATGATTCGACCCGACGCGGACGAGTACGAGCACGAGTACACTCCCGTGGAAGTGCGCGGCCCTTTCAAGCGGGACCCGGGCGCCCTTGTGGTGAACTTGCCCGCGCCCACGCGACCACTAGTGGATCGGTATCCATCGTCCTTGGGCGCGGCCCGCGCGACCACCCCTGTGACCGCGCGCATCGTCTCGCAAGCGACGGGACGGCCCATCGAGGGCGCAGCCCTCCGATGCACCACCGATGGTATCCAGAACGCGGCGCAGTCAGGCGCTGATGGAAGCCTCACCCTTCGCGTCCCGGCCATCGAAGCCTCCTTCACGGTAGAGGCTGAGGGCCACCAAACCATGCGGTTCGGCCCCATCCCACTGCGAGAGGGCGTCACGCTCGATCTTGGGGTGACGTCCCTGGCGCCCATGGAGACCGTGGAGGCCCCGCGCTGACCGGCCAAGCCAAAGTCAGCCCCCGAGGCGCTGGCCAAACACCAGGACGCCGACGGCTGTCGCCGCGATGGCGGCGATTAGAACGCCCGCAGCTCCCACGTCCTTGGCCTTGCCGATGAGTGGATGATGTCCGGGGTGCACGGCGTCACAGAGGAACTCGATCCCGGTATTCAGGGCTTCCGCGGAGAGAACGAAGCCGATCGAGAGCGCCAACAGGCACCACTCCAACCGGGACACTTCCAACCACGCCCCAAGGACCCCGACGAGGACCGCGACGACGCAGTGAATTCGCGCATTGCGCTGGGTCGCGACAAGGGTCGAGAGCCCTTGAAAGGCATGAAAAAAGGAGCGCATGGACAAACCACGGCAGCCAGGAGCGCCGTCGACAAGACGAGGGGAAGCCGTGCGCCGACCAAGGCCATCACAGCGAATCTTCGGACGGAGGCCAGTTTGTGGTTCCCAATGCCATGGACGCAAGCCGGAATGGTGCGCCGCGAGCCCAGGCCGAGCGCCCCGGACCGCCCCCCTTTCCACCGACTCCTTCCCCTCGAGGACCCGATAGCGAGCAAGAGCATGGCCAAGAAATTCGAACGCCACCGTCAACCCTGGACACCCAGCGAAATCGCCAAGCTGCACCTCATGGTCGGCAAGGGGCTCAGCCTCAAGGCCATCGCCCAGTCGCTCACGAGGAGCGAGGAGTCCGTCAAGACCCGGGCGAGGATCGACAAGCTGAACATCTCCAAGATGCGCTAGCCGCCCACCGCTTCGGTGTTTACCGGGGGCCCACGTTACTGGACGAAGGTCGCTGCGACGGCGCTGGAGAAGTCAAACGACGGCACACCGCCCGACGTCGTGTCGCGATACCAGCCCTGGAAGATCCAAGAGGTGCCGGGGAGGATCGCTGACGCGCCCACCGAGACCGGATCGGCCTGGAAGTCAATCGGGTAGGTGCATTGGCCGAACAAGTCGAAGAACTGGACGCCGATCCTACGGGTGATCCCGCCGGCGCAGAGCGTCCCTTCGCCCAGTGGGGTGGAGATCACGTCGGCCCCGTAGAAGAAGAGGATCGGGGCACCGATGGGCCCGCCCGTGACCTCGAGGGTGAGGTCCTGGTCGGCCAGGGACGGAGAGCCGTAAATCGCGAGGTTCGCGCCGGGACCCACCGAGTTGGGGGTCGCGTCACACGCCGGAGTCAGCCACCCGCCCTCGACCGTATAGTCGATGGTCTGGGTCATTCGATCGTCCCGGAAGGCTTCGTCGCGGACCCACAGCGTCGCGTCGCGCACGGTCACGGACACCTGAGCCTGCCCGCTGGGGAGGTTCAGGGCGGCGAGATCAAGGGTCGTTCCGGTCGCGCCCGGGATCGGCGCCCCATTCAAGGACCACTGCACACCCAGCGGCGCCCCCATGACGTTCATGGGCGTGACGCTCAGCACATCCGTGCTGCCGTAATCCAGCGTCGGGTCCGAGGCGGAATCGATGGGCTCCACCTCCAGGTAGATCTCCATGAGGATCTTCTCCGCGCTGACCAAGTTGAAGTCCCTTCCAAGGGACCGCATCATCGACCGCTCGGAGGGCCGGTAGATGCCGAACCGCCGATAGAGGGCGCCCTCGAAGGTTCCCACGGTGCCATCGAATCCAGGCTCGCTCGCGCCGAGCCAGGCGGCCCACTTCTCCCCGTTGGCCGCCATGGTGGCCTCATCGTAGGTGGACGCATTCACCAGCTGTGGCTCGTTGCCGGTGTACGTGCTACTCGATTGGCTGTTGAAGTACTCGTCGCCGAGTTTCCCCAGCGAGTGGCCAAGCTCGTGCAAGACGATGTTGACCGCGGCGCTGTTGTTCGCAGCGCTCGTCGCCACGTTGGACGTCGCGTACCCGGCGCCTCCGTACTTCGAACTGTTCGCAAGCGCGATGACCTGGTCCACGTTCGGGACGTTGTTCGCAAAGGAGTAGGCAAGCGAAGTATCGACGCATAGCAGCCGCTCGATGCCGTTGCACCAGAACTCCATGTCGAGGGCCGTGTCCCGATCTAGGTCCCGGGTAGGGTCGTTGTCGACACCTGATTCGTTGGACACGACGTCGACCCGGTGGATGGCGAAGTAGTCCATGTAGCTGGCAAACGGTTCGACGCTGAACACCCCGCCGATCGCGTCGTTCACGTCATCGGCAAACGCCCCCAGCTCGGCCGCTGTATAGCCGTCGCCGACGTACACGATGTTGATGCGATTCTCACCGCCGATCCGACGCTGGACGCCTGTCTGTCCCGTCGACATCGGTTGCCCCACAAAGAGCGTCGTGGTCGGCGCAGGGGTCACCGGCACGCCGGCGAGATCCGCTGTGACGGGGCTGATCGTCTGGCCCCCTGTCAGCTCGCCACGATGGTCGAGGCCGTCGTAGAAGAGGCGCTCGTAACCGCCAGGAACGACGCCGGACCAATCTTCGCCCCCAATTCCCGCCTGAATGGAGAGAGCCGCCGCCCCCACGACAAGGGTTGTCCCGGCAGCCGATCCTGCCGCGCGACGGAGAAGAGAAGGGCGGGATGGATTCCAGACGCGGCGAAATGGCTTGGGCATGGCGATGGGGAGATGGAGCAGGGGACGCCTGGCGAGACGGCCTCGCCGTCCCGCGTGTTCCGTTCGACCCGCACCGACCCCACGATGCTCCGACCAGGCGTTCGCGTTCCAGGCGGGCGTTCCAAAGCTCAAGGCGTGACGGCGCGCCACGCAAAAACCCACGCGAGGAGGGCTCCGGCCGCCCTATTTGGTCATTCGATGGTGATCGCATCGAGCGCCAGCTCATCACTGGCGCCGACGAGAGTTTCTCCGTTCCACCACTCCAACCGCTCCGCGCACTCCGGAACCCAAAGGCGCCGGGTCGAATTCGCGTAGGCCATGCCGTGGTACGCAGGAAGGTGCTTTGCCTGGTGCTGGACGCCCGGAATCAGCCGAAGTCTTAGGTCCACGCCGTGCTTGGAGATCAGATTGAGGAACCGGCCGCGACCGCCGCTCGATAGCTCGATGCCGTCCGAGGTCGCAGTGAACCAATCACGAACCTGAATGTTCGCGCCCTTCGCTTCAGTGATGACGCCGGTCACCCGCGGACTACGAAGAGCGACCCCGATCCCCTTCTCTTCGTCGTAGGCGACCGTGCTTGGAACGACCTCGATGTCAGAGGAGAACATCCTCTCGACGTCGCCGACATCGACCTCCCCGTCGACGGAACCGCCGAGGTACCCACCGGCCACTGGCGCGATTGGCACATACACCAGCTGCGCCACAGGCACCACGGCCACGAGATTCGCTTCTGCAGCGGCGTCCAGCGACACCACAGGTCGCAACGGGACGATTCGACCGTTAGCGCCCGGCGTACGGGAGAGCCGCGCCAGGGTGGGCTGGACGCCGAAGGTCTCAATGGAGAAGCAAGGTTCTGGCCCGCCCTCCGGTCCGCCCTCGTAGGGCCACCGACCATGCACTTTTTGATCAGGCGCAAGCTTGATGGCTTCGACCCAGAGGTTGCCCGGCATGGACAACCCAGCGCAGCGCCTCCCCTCAGCGTCCCTCGGCACGATCGTCCAGCGGCGCACCTTCGGTTCTTCGAGGAGGACGGTCTGGCCCCCTTCGTCCCCGACGACAATTGGGTCGAGGAGCAGAACCCGACGGTACCCGGACTTCAGCTGAAGGCACGCAACGTAGTTCCCGGGCTCCAGGAAGATCTCGCACGACTTGTCGCCATTGGTCTCTGGTACCCACTTGCCAAGCCCCTTCGCTCCGCCTCCCCATTCACTGGGCTCACGGATCGCCCCCACCGGCAACTGCCAGCGAGAGCTCTCCAGGCTGATATCCAATGAGCTTCTCGGACCTGCCCGCTCAGAAAAATGCCCACCTGGGTTGGACCCGGGATAGAGGATCAATGTGGCCTCTGTGCTGCCGAACCCGAGCAAGGTGAACGTCACCGTGGCAAGCTCCGCCGACCAGAGGAGGTCCCCGACGTCGAGGCAGAGCGACTGACCCACGGGCCACGCGTCGGGCCCGATCATCCCAAGGGACTTGCCATCCACAAGAACGCGCTGCGGCTCCGGCAGGACGGAGGGGAGCAACACGATGTGGGCCTCCGACTCGTCATGGTCGCGGGTCCAGTCCGATGGCGCACCGATGATCCCTCCTTCGACCAGGAGCTTCGTCCCCGGCGCCGAGCGCAGCGTGACCAGCGGGACAGCCGGACTCAGGGTCGGCGTGCCGTCCTGCTCCGCACCGCGGAGCTCCGCGGCGAAGGCTCGCTGCTTGAGTCCCAGGGTGTACGCCACGTCCTTGCCCTTGGGCGCCAGCACAAGCGCCCGCCCCGACGGATCCGAGACGCCCCAAGCACGAACTTCGAAGGACTCGGTTCGACCACCGGGAAGTCGCACTACCCCCCAGTCGCCGCGGCACTCCACACGCAGCCCCGCCACCGCATCGCACGGCACGTCCGTGATCTGCACGGATCGAACGGCCCCGTGCCCCAGGTCCACGGCGATTTCTTCCGTGGCCCCCTCCGAGAGCGTCAATGGCGCCCCTTGGAAGCTCCCGCTCCGCCCGAGCGCCACCAATCCGATCCGCAGCGGCACCCCAGCGGGAACGTCCCATGGAGCGGTCACTTCAGGAGATTCGAGATCAAACTCCAACGGAGGGAACCTGAGAGAGGAATCCTCGACCGTCCCGTAGAGATGAAATCGGCGATGCCCCCGCGCGGTCTCCCAAGCCGAGGCCGGAGCCCCTGTGACCTTGACCAGGATCCGTGCCATCCCCTTGCCGATCGCGCCCTCAGGAACGGCATCGGCCACCGTTTCGTTGACGCCGCTTCGATGGCGGATCCCCGGCTCTACGTAGTCCGCTTCGGGAGCCACGACGTCGGACGGCGGCTCCAGCCCGGGTGGGTCGTCCGTGAGCGCCGGCCCGGTGGGTGTCTCCGTCGGGCCCACGGCCTCGGAGGACCACCAAAGCGTCAGGAGCGCTGCCACGGCGAGCAGAATGAGCACGAGTAAACCGGGTAAGCGCATGGTCCCAGGATAGCGCCACACTGGGATAACGCCTGCGCCCCCTGCCGGCCCCGGGGAGGACAAATGCACGGGCGAGATCTCACCGGCCCGTGGGGGATGCAAGAAGCCGGAGTTTTCGTAATCTCGGTCCATGCGGTCCTTCCCTTACACCCTTACGTTCGCCGCGCTCGCACCCGCTGCGTCGGCGCAGTTTGGCCCCGTGACCACCATCTATTCGTCGCCCCTGACCACCCTCGCAGGCTTGGTCGACGTCGACGGAGATGGCACTCGGGACCTCGTCATGCTCGAGTCCCAGCCCGGCAACACCCAGTTCAACCTTCGATGGTCTCGGGGCAATGCCGCGACCGGATTCGAACCGAGCCAGCCCATCGCCACAGTCCCAGGGGCGCTCTCGGGCTGGACCACGGAAAGCACCCAGGTCGACGGTGGAGATCTCGATGGCGACGGTTCCGTGGACCTCGTCGTTGCGACGACGCAGGGATTGGTCTTGCTCGACGGATTGCCCGGCAACGCCTTCGCCGCCCCAAGGACGATCAGCCCGGGGGCATGCGGCCACACGCAGGTCGTAGATCTGGACCAGGACGGAGACTTGGACGTGGTGAAGGGAGGCTTCGTGGGACCCACACCGCCGATGGCGCCAAGCGACATCCTCTTCATCAACGACGGCGCCGGGATGCTTACGCCCCTGGCCGTGCCTGGCACCTGCTGTTTCTACGAGGTGCCCGTGTTCACGGACGCCGATCTCGACGGGGACCTGGACATGGTCCTTGCGGCGAATAGCCAATCCACTCCGGAGTACTTCGAGAACCTCGGTGGGGTGAACTTTGCAAACCCCGTGGGCATCGCTCAGCTCGGCCCGAGCGCTCTACTGACCCTCGCGGACGTCGACCAAGACGGAGACGAGGACTTGCTCTACGCGTACTTCGGTTTCAGTCCGGGCGGGTGGATCGAGAACAACGGAGGGTCCTTCGTCACCAACCACGTCGTCGCCGCCATCACAGCCAGCCTCTCCGCGCCCCGCGCGGATGACATGGACGGGGATGGGGATATGGACTTCGTCTTCGTTCAAGACCTCTTGGGAACCAGCTGGTATCCCAACGACGGGAACAACCTGTTCCCGGAAGAACGCCCCGTGGGATTGCCGATCGTCAACGCGAGCATCGTTGGACTCGTCGACCTGAACGGCGACCGGGCCCTGGACATTCTCTTCTCTTCGGATAACCCCAGGGGCATCGCCGCCTACGGGAACCAGGGAGGCCTGGGGTCAGCCACGTGCACGGCCAACGCGAACTCGACCGGCGGCCCCGCTGAACTGCGTGCGAGCGGCTCCCGTTCCGTGGGCCTCAACCAGTTCGCGGTGACCCTGAGGAACGCCCCCTCCGGCGAGTTCGCCGCCTTCCTCGTGGGCCGTAGCACCCAGATTTCCACGCTCCCCGGCTCCGCCGGTTTGCTCTGCCTCGGGGCGCCATTCGGGATCTTCCGTGGCCCCGGCCAGATCCGTCAGACGGATCCCGGGGGATCGGTATTGGCTCCCATCGACCTGACACGAATCCCCGCGGGGCCCGGCTTCCACGCCGTCCAGGGGGGCGAGACGTGGATCTTCCAGGCGCTCTTTCGCGACACCACCCCCCTCGGCGGATCGAACCTCTCGCCAGCGGTCGCCGTCACCTTCGTGCCCTAGCGCCCCTTCGCCTCCCCTCCCTTGGCGAGCTCTGCCTTCAACTCTGCCACCACCGCCCGGGCCGCCTCGGCGTTCCGTCCTTTGGGATCGAGTTCCAGGGCGCGTTCGTAGTTCTTGAGGGCTCCGACCCGGTCGCCCCGGGCACGTAGGGCTTCCCCAAAACTATCGTAGGCGTTGGCGGAGTTCGGGAAGGTGGCCACGTTGTAGCCCAACGCGGCCACGGCGAGGCCCGTGCGCCCCTGTGCCAGCAGGTCATACCCCAGCAGGTTGATCCCGCTCTCGTCCAGGAGACCACCCACTCGGCAACCATGCAGGCACTCCTTGAGCGCGGCCGCCGCGGCTTCGGGTTGCTTTTCGTCGTCGAGAAGGACCGCCCAGTCGTAGGCCGCTTCGAACTCTGCCCATCGCGCCGCCTTCGCCAACCGATGCGCTTCACCCGCGGGCCGCGCCAACTCGAGCGCCGCCTCGAGGGCCTCGTCCGCAGGCACGGGAACATGGGGCTTCACACCGACGCCTTCCCAGTTCGTGCCTGTGATGGGATTGATCGCACGCCCGATCGGGATGAAGATCTCGAGCTGGTCATTGATCGGGAACAGGTTCCCGGGATGCGCTCCACCGCGGGTGGTCTCCCCCACGAGCGTCGCCCGCTTCTGGGTGGACAAGTTGTAGCTAAACTCCTCCGCCCCAGAGAACGTCGAGGCGCTCGTCAGCACGAACACCGGCACATCGGGCCGTTGCCGTCCGGGAACCCCTTCCAAGGTGAAGTAGTCCTCCGTTCGGTCCCCCTCGCGGTAGTAGAAGCTGTTCAGGTGGATGCGTTCCGTGAACAGGTACGAGCACAGGAAGTGAACCATGCCGGGGCTACCGCCCCCGTTCTGACGCATGTCGAAGATCAGTGCGTCCGTGTTCGCCAAGAAGTCCATGGCCGCGGCCGCGGTGCTGATGGCCTCCGGTGGATTCGCGAAGTAGCGCAGGTCGAGGTAGCCGATGTTGCCGTCGAGCCGCTCGACCCTCTCGAATCCAAAGTTGCTCTCCGCGGCGCGACCGGCCAACTGGGCCCGCTTGCGCAGCGGATGAACCGGCTTGCCTTGGCCAGGCGAGGCCCCTTCCGGCCGCGCCCTGAGGCGGACCAATAGGTGCTTGTCTTGACTGACTTTCCGAATCGCTTCCGTGAGGAAGCTCCCGAGGTCCTCTGGGCTTCGGGCCTCCTTCAGTTCCCCCTGGGCGACGAGTCCCCGGAGACCATCGGCGCATTGCTGAGCCATCTCTGGAAAGACGTATCGCTCTTCGAGGAGCTCTGCCACTCGATTCACGATCACCCCTTGGGCGGCGGGCCCCAGGGTCTCCGACTGCGCGGACGCGGTTCCCGTGGCTCCGATGGCCGCCGCGACGAGCGTGGGAACCAGAACAGGGAGGAGCAAGGTGCTGGCCCCCGTGAGCCAACGAAGAACAGTCAGACGCGGGAGGAGCTGCATGGTGAGCGTGGGATGAGTGAAGGACGCCCCGGGAGTCTCCGCCCTGGGGCTCTGGCCCGCCGCCCAGCGGGCGGCCAAGGCCAGCTGCGAACCCAACCCGTGAGTGTGCATTGAAGCCACTCCGCTTTGTGTCACGGGCGGGCAACAGACGGATCAATCCCCGCAAACCAACGAATCCCCTAGAAACTGGCGTCATAGATTGTGCTCGGGGTGCAAGGAGGCGTTTGAATCGCAGGCACTTACGCCCGCGCCTGGCACAAGCAGGCCCTCGGAGGGCGCAATTTCGCCCTAAGTGCAAGGGGCGACCAAGCCTCTACCCGGCAC
>OJFX01000521.1_pt1 | contig 14048 bp, 10 predicted proteins | sample 1594171 | NCBI WGS metagenome assembly OJFX01 (sample SAMN05416840, study PRJEB24817) | seawater metagenome | isolation source: Sea water | place: Canada:Atlantic | collected 2013-07
GATCTACACACTGCATATCGTCGGCAGCGTCAGATGTGTATAAGAGACAGCACTCCAAAAAAGCCAAGGAAACGCTGGTTATCGTCAAAAACTTTTAAATCAATATAAAAATGGGTGTCTTCCCACTTGCCGATATCGGCTATTTCATTTTGCGCTGAATTTTTATATTTAAAATACCAACTGACATCCCCTTCAATCAGTTCGGTGATCGTGCCATCAGAGTAATACTGGCGTCGGCTTTTTTCGCTCGCAATAAAGAAGTTCATACCAAATTCACGATGCAAGCGCTTGAGGCTCGCAAAAACGGCCTGTTCGTCTATGGTTTGCCCGCCCATCAAGTCTTGCAACTCTTTTGCTTTAACAAGCGTTTCAGAAATATGCAGGGGCTTCATTAATTGTTCGACGATTAATTCGACAGCAGGAGAATGAGACTGTTGCTGGGCACGGCTTTGCTCTGCAACAATTTTTGATACGCTAAAGTGCACCAAAGTCACAATGGATACAACGACAACGACAAAGAGCAGCAAAATACTGCGATGTAAGGTTCTAAAAATATTCACAAACTGCCCTGTATTAAATAAACCAAAAAACTGCTTATTAGCCTGCCCTGTTAGTCATTAACTGTAGCAGCACTAATTATTTGTTCACGTTAAACTAAGTACCTGTTTTTAACCAATTAAAAAACGATTTTGGCAAAACATTAATACAGTAAAACGCACTAAAGACCATATAACCCACCAGCTTAAGCCGAAAAGGTAGTTAAACTTACCCCAAGGTGATCATTATACGCAAGCGTATTAGCAAATCACATTGTACTTTGGTTGCAAAGTAAAATGAGGCCTTTTGAAATCATGGTATTGCTACGTATTACCTAGGCATGATGGATCAAGCGCTGGTAGTTTTATGCTGCATCGGTAAAATACCTCGCATCAATTTAAACACAGGATACAAGATGGCTTTTTCAGTAGTGATACTCGCAGCAGGAAAGGGGACAAGAATGAAGTCCTCTATGCCCAAGGTTTTACACCCAATCGGGGCAAAACCTATGGTTCAACGGATTATTGATACAGTCAATCAACTAGGAGCCCGCAGTATCAACTTAGTTTACGGTCACCAAGCTGAGCAGCTCCAGCAAGCACTGGCCCACAATAAACTGAATTGGTGCTTACAAGCAGAGCAACTTGGTACGGGCCATGCTGTGCAGCAAACCGTAGATTATATTCAAGATGCAGAAGACGTGCTTATTCTTGTGGGGGATGCCCCATTAATAAAAGCCAATACCCTGCATAATCTGTTGCAAACCAAAGCTCAGGCAGATGTTGCCTTGTTAACCGTTGATGTAGCCGACCCAACCGGCATGGGGCGAATTATACGCCAAGGCGAAAATGTAACTGCCATCGTCGAACACAAAGACGCCAGCGACGCCCAGCGACAAATCCGCGAAATAAACACCGGCATGATGGTCTTAAACGGCAAAGATTTAAAACGTTGGCTAGCCAACCTAAACAGCAATAATGCCCAAGGCGAATTTTACCTTACCGATGTAATTGAAATGGCTGCCAACGAAGGCAAAGTCATTAAGGCCGCACAACCTAGCAGTGAAATTGAAGTTGAAGGGATCAACAACCGCAAACAGTTGGCCGCTATCGAGCGGGCTTTTCAGTTTGAACAAGCCGAAGAATTAATGATGCAAGGCGTGAGTTTATTAGACCCTCATCGTTTTGACTTACGCGGCGATCTTATTGTCGGACAAGATATCGTCATTGATGTAAACGTGGTTATCGAAGGCACAGTAAAAATTGGCTCAAATGTCACTATTGGCCCGAACTGTATCTTAAAAGACTGCGAGGTTGCTGATGGTGCAACCATTGAAGCCAACAGTATGCTTGACCAAGCACACGTGGGCGAAAACTGCTCGGTTGGCCCTTATGCACGTTTGCGCCCAGGCGCCGTTATGCACGAGAACGCCCGTGTAGGCAACTTTGTAGAAATGAAGAAATCGACGCTGGGTAAAGGTTCAAAAGCCAACCACTTAACCTATTTGGGCGATACCACAGTAGGCGTAGGTGCGAACATCGGAGCCGGCACCATCACCTGTAATTACGATGGCGTAAACAAGTCAAAAACCATAATTGGCGATGGCGCCTTTATCGGCTCAAACAGCGCGCTAGTAGCCCCAGTGCAAATAGGCAATATGGCCACCGTGGGCGCAGGCTCAGTGGTGACCAAAACCGTTGGTGATGAAGAATTAGCAATTGCTAGGGCCAAGCAGCGCAATATGACAGGATGGCAACGCCCTACTAAAGGCGAGTAAACATCGCATGTGAATACAAAAACCTTCGCCCGCGAAGGTTTTTTTATACCTGCGCAAGGTAGCTTAGGGTAAAAAGAAAGGCTTTATCTTTCATTTCGAAACATATATATTTCGTTTCATGCAAAAACGAAACACTCAACAACGTCGACGCGCTATTATCGAGCGCCTTAACATTCACCGTGAAGTCATGGTGGATGAGCTTGCCCAATTGTTTTCTACCTCTGAGGTTACTATTCGTAAAGATTTAACCGAACTGGAAAATAACGGCCTGTTGTTACGAAAGTTTGGCGGGGCTGTTCCCTTGCCGCAAGACGCATCAGAGCTATCCAGTGAGAAGCTTTCAGCACGCAAGATTGCTATTGCCGAGGCCGCCCTGCAATTAATCAAAGATCATAACCGCATCATTATTGATAGCGGTAGCACTACAGCTGCTCTCATTCCCTTGTTAAAAAGTAAGCTTGGTTTGGTCGTCATGACCAACTCTTTGCATGTGGCCAATACCCTGCTAGAAGGGGAAAACGAGCCCAAAGTCATCATGACAGGCGGCACATGGGACCCACAATCCCATGCTTTTCAAGGAAAAATGGCGGAACAAGTATTACGCGCATACAATTTCGACCAAGCATTTATTGGTGCCGCCGGTTTAGATTTAAACAAAGGGACGACTACCTTCAACGAACTAACGCAACTGACACAAGTCATGGCTGAGGTTTCCAGCGAAGTAGTTGTGATGGCGGAATCAGAAAAATTACAACGCAAAATACCCAATGTTGAGCTGCCCTGGCAGGCAATATCAATCTTGGTTACAGACGAATCTATCGCACCAAGCGATAAACAACATATTGAACAACAAGGCGTAAAAGTCATTTGCGCCCAAACTAACCGAATTGGAGCATAACCTATGTGTGGGATTGTTGGCGCGATTGCCGAACGTAACGTAGTCGAAATTTTACTTGAAGGCTTAAAACGTCTCGAATATCGCGGGTATGATTCCGCAGGTGTCGCTTTACTCGACGGCGAAGGCAACTTAACCCGTACCCGTCGTACCGGTAAAGTCAAAGAACTTGCAGATGCTCTGCACACTCACCCATCAAAAGGCAATATTGGCATAGCCCATACTCGCTGGGCAACTCATGGTGGCGTAACCGAAGCTAACGCCCACCCGCATTTTTCCTCTGACCGCATCGCGGTTGTTCACAATGGCATTATTGAGAATTACCAACGCCTGCGCAGCGAACTTGCCGCTAAAGGTTATGGTTTTGACTCAGACACAGATACCGAATCCATTGCCCATCAAGTGCATTACGAAATTGACCAAGGGGCAGATTTACTGCAAGCCGTACATAATGCGGTGAAAAAGTTCGAAGGCGCCTATGGCACAGTCATTATCGATAAAAATGACCCCGAGCGCATGATAGTCGCCCGTTCAGGCAGCCCACTGGTGATTGGCTTTGGTATTGGTGAAAACTTTATCGCCTCAGACCAAATGGCGCTATTGCCGGTAACACGCCGCTTTATGTACCTAGAAGAAGGTGATGTAGCAGAAGTTACCCGCACCAACGTAACCGTTTATGACCAAGACGGTCAAATAGTGCAACGCGACATCGTTGAGTCAGATATTGAACACGATGCAGGCGACAAAGCGGGTTATCGTCATTACATGCTAAAAGAAATCCACGAGCAGCCCACTGTTGTGCGCAACTGCTTGCAGGGTCGCTTAGGCGAACATGGTATCAGCCCCAATATTTTCGGTCAGGACGCAGACAGCATTCTCGCCAACATCAAACACGTACAAATCGTTGCCTGTGGCACCAGCTACCACTCAGGTATGACTGCCAAATACTGGTTAGAGCAATACGCCAATGTGTCATGCAACGTTGAAATAGCCTCAGAGTTTCGTTATCGAAAATCCTTTGTTCACCCGAACAGCTTATTAGTCACCATTTCGCAATCCGGTGAAACCGCCGACACGTTAGCTGCTCTTCGCTTAGCAAAAAGTTTAGGTTACAGCTCAAGCCTAACCATTTGCAATGTGCCGGGCTCATCTTTAGTGCGCGAGTCAGATCTTGCTTTTATGACGCTAGCGGGTGCAGAAATAGGCGTAGCCTCGACCAAAGCCTTCACCACTCAGCTAACTGGCTTTTTAATGCTAACGCTCGCACTAGGCAAGCACAACGGCATGAGCGAAGCAGATCATAAAGCCATTGTTGACGGCCTACACAGCTTGCCAAGCAAATTAGAGGAAACCTTAAGCCTGACTCAAGGCATCAAAGACTTAGCGGAAGAATTTGCCGACAAGCATCACAGCTTGTTCTTAGGCCGAGGAGATCAGTACCCCATTGCGATGGAAGGCGCTTTAAAGCTCAAAGAGATTTCTTACATTCACGCAGAAGCTTACGCTTCAGGCGAATTAAAACACGGCCCACTGGCTTTAATTGACGACGAAATGCCCGTCATCGTGGTTGCGCCAAATAACGAGCTATTAGAGAAACTCAAATCAAACGTAGAAGAAGTACGAGCGCGCGGCGGTATTATGTATGTATTCGCTGATAAAGAAGCACACTTCCAAAGCGACAACACCATGCGCGTGCTCAATGTACCCCATTGCTCAGCGGCCATCGCGCCAATTATTTACACCCTACCGCTACAGCTATTGTCTTACTACGTCGCTATTATCAAAGGCACAGACGTAGACCAACCACGCAACCTAGCCAAGTCAGTGACTGTCGAGTAAATCACTGATTTACAAGACTTTATTTGTCCACTCTAATTAAAGTTTGAAACTTAGAATTAAAGTTTGAAACTTGCAATTAAAGTTTGAAACTGACATAAGTTTTTTGGAACCCGCTTTTAAAGCGGGTTTTGTTTTTTAAGGAGCACAAACAATAAGGTTCACAATGGGAGACAACCGCAACTTTTGAGATACTTAAAAACCGTAGATGAGTCGAAATATAGAGCTGATACTTCATGTTTGTACAAAGTAGAAAAATAGCGGAGTATTGGGTAAAGGACTATCCCTAGAGTCTTAATTAAAATAAATTCAGCCAGTTAAGGAATTACCGTATTAATGGCAACTAATAGTAAAATCAGTCCCACCACCAGTTTCGAACAAAACTTATGGGATACCGCCAATAAACTTCGTGGCAGTGTCGAATCTTCCGAGTACAAGCATGTGGTACTCAGCCTTATTTTCTTAAAATTTATCAGTGACAAGTTTGAAGCACAGCGTAAAAGTCTGGTAGAGCAGGGTATGAGTGACTATGTTGAGCAAATCGAGTTTTACGCCAAAGACAATGTGTTCTTTTTGCCTGAGCAAGCCCGTTGGTCATATATTCAGCAGCAGATGAAGCAAGATGATATTGCCGTCAAAATCGACACTGCGCTGCATACTGTAGAAAAGAACAACCCTTCATTAAAAGGTGCGTTGCCCGACAACTACTTTTCCCGTTTGGGGTTAGTTAGCAGTAAGCTTGCTTCGTTAATCGATACTATTAATAACATCGATACTTATACCTCTAAGAGCAGTGCCAACGAATGCGGCTCTGATGACATAAAAAGTGAGGAAGACTTAGTTGGCCGAGTTTATGAGTATTTTTTAGGTAAGTTTGCCGCCAGTGAAGGCAAAGGTGGAGGAGAGTTCTACACGCCTAAATCCATCGTTAGTTTAATAGCCGAAATGATTGAGCCTTATAAAGGTAAGATCTACGATCCGTGTTGCGGAAGCGGTGGCATGTTTGTGCAGTCGCTCAAGTTTATCGATAGCCACAAAGGCAATAAAAAAGACATTTCCATCTATGGGCAGGAATACACCAACACCACCTACAAACTGGCCAAGATGAACCTTGCGGTGCGCGGTATCTCGGCTAATTTAGGCGAAGTCGCAGGAGACACCTTTTTTAAAGATCAGCATCCCGACTTAAAAGCCGACTTTATTATGGCCAATCCGCCCTTTAACCAAAAGCAATGGCGCGGTGAAAATGAATTAGTCGATGATCCGCGCTGGTCAGGCTTTGATGTGCCGCCAACAGGGAATGCAAACTATGCGTGGATCATGCATATGATTTCTAAGCTTAGCGAGCATGGCACAGCCGGATTTGTATTGGCAAACGGCTCTATGAGTTCCAACACCAGTGGTGAAGGCGAAATCCGCAAAAAGATTATCGAAAAAGATTTAGTCGATTGCATGATTGCCTTGCCCGGCCAGTTGTTTTACACCACCCAAATCCCAGTCTGTTTATGGTTTATCAGCAAAAACAAAAAAGCTGTAGATGCCAGCGAAGATTTTGCCAAGCGCCGCAACCGCCAAGGTGAAACCTTGTTTATTGATGCTCGTGAAATGGGGTCGATGGTCAGCCGTGTAAACAAAGAACTCACCACCGATGACATTGCTCATATCGCCCAAACCTACCATGCGTGGCGAGGCGAGGATAAAGACGGCGCTTATGAAGATATAGCAGGCTTCTGCAAATCAGCGACACTCGACGATATTAAAGCCAACGATTATGTGCTCACACCGGGGCGCTATGTGGGCGCAGCCGACATCGCAGATGATGGTATTCCTTTTGAAGAAAAAATGGCTGAACTAAGCCAAACCTTGTTTAAGCAAATGGCTGAAGGGCAGGAGTTAGATAAAAACATAACCCAGAACCTAGAGGTGATGGGTTATGGGAAGTAAATACAAAAAAGCTTCACTCAAAGATTTAGGAGTCGAGTTAATCGATTGCGACCATAAAACCCCAAAGGCTGTTGAAATGGGCATTCCTTATATTGGCATCCCTCAGATGGATAATGGACGTATTAATTTTGATGCAAAACCTAGGTTAATCTCTGAAGAAGATTTTGTTAAATGGACTCGTAAAGCCAATCCAACTTATGGGGATGTTATCCTTTCAAGGCGATGTAACTCAGGTGAAACTGTTTATGTTCCAAAGAACCGGAGGTTTGCTCTAGGTCAGAATTTAGTCCTGTTGAGGCCGAAGGGAGATAGATTATTTCCCGAATACTTGCGTTATGTTGTGAAAAGCAAAGAGTGGTGGGATGAAGTTGCAAAATACTTAAATCCGGGTGCAATATTTGAAAGTCTGAAATGCGCTGACATTCCAAAATTTATGGTTCCTGAGCCTCCAGTTGAAGCGCAGAAGAAAATCGTAGAAATTCTATCAGCGATTGAAGATCGTATTGAGTTAAACCAACAAACCAACCAAACCCTCGAACAAATGGCGCAGGCGCTGTTTAAAAGCTGGTTTGTGCATTTTGACCCGGTTATCGACAATGCCCTTGCAGCAGGCAATGAAATACCCGACGCACTACAACACCGCGTCGAGATACGCAAAAAAGCCCACGCCCTGCAAAAACAAAAACCCAACATCCAACCACTTCCCGAAGCCACCCAACGCCTATTCCCTAGCGAACTCGAACATACTGATGAAGCATCAATTGGTATTAATGGTTGGGTACCTAAGGGGTGGCAAACTAAATCTGTTGATGAGTGTATTAATATAAATCCAAGAGTTTCTTTACCTAAAGGAACTTTGGCCAAGTTTGCTGATATGAAAGCCTTACCAACTTCTGGTTACGGCATAATGGATGTAATTGAAAAAAACTATACTGGCGGTGCTAAATTTCAGCAAGGTGATGTCCTTTTAGCTCGAATAACGCCATGTTTACAAAATGGTAAAACTGGGATTGTAGATTTTATGGATGAAGATAATGAGATTGGATTTGGCTCAACTGAGTTTATAGTAATGCGAAGAAAAGGGGGGCTTGGAACACCATTTATTAGTTGTTTGGCTCGTGATGAAAATTTCAGAAACCATTGTATGCAAAGTATGGTTGGATCTTCGGGCAGGCAGCGTGTTCAGAATGCTTGTTTTAGCGCGTATTTTTTAGCTTTGCCAACAACTGAGAACGTTCTTAATACTTTTCAAACTATCGTTGCACCTATGTTTACTAGGATGACAATTAACAATGAAGAAACAAAATCATTAGCTAATCTACGTGACCTACTATTACCAAAACTCATCTCAGGTGAGATAACGACTTGAAAAGGATGTTAAACCTTGAAACGTTTGCCTGAACCTCATTTAATAATAACTTCTAAGGGAGGATGACTATGAATACGGATTTAACTGAGTCTCCTGTAGCGCGAAATAATGTGCTGAATAATCCATACGCACTATCCAAGTTAGAGGATAACCTCGCGTTAGGAGGAATAGCTCTTGAAAATGAAACTTTGTTCACGAAAGACCAAGTTTCTGAAATATTAGCTATAGATGAAAGGACTGTTGATCGATATTTAAACAGTCATGGCGATGAATTGAAAGTTAGTGGTTATAGGATCCTTAGGGGGCAGGCCTTGAAATCACTGAAAAAAATGTATGTTGGCGACACTAATGTCGTCGACATAAATCCTAAGTCGCCAAGCTTAGGGGTGTTTACTTTTCGAGCGCTTTTAAATATTGCGATGCTAGTCACGGAAAGTGATAGAGCTAAAGCAATTCGTAGCCGAATGTTAGACATCGTAATCGATGTCATAGCTGAAAAATCTGGTGGCAAGACAAAGTACATTAATCAACGAGATCAAGATTATTTGCCTGCTGCATATCAGGAAGACAGTTATCGTAAACAATTCACTGATGCTTTGCGTGACTATCTGCAAATGGGTAATCATAAGTATGCTGTTTACACTGATAAAATTTATAAAGCTGTTTTTCTAGAAAATGCTATTGAATACAAAAAAGTACTAAAATTAGCCGATAAGGAAAAAACAAGAGATACCATGTATGCAGAGGTCTTAAAGGCTATTGCTAGTTTTGAGCATGGTTTAGCGGTACAAATGCAATCCGAATCTGAAAAACTGGGTCGTAAACTATCACCTGGGGAGTTGGATAACATATTACATGATGCGGAACAAAATCCGTTTTTAAAGCCAGCTATTGAGGATGCCCGTATAAGAATGGCTAGCCGAGATTTAGGCTTTAGAGATGCGCTACATGAAAAACTAGAACATTATATACAATCTGTACCTGCTGGTGACTTCGAACGCTTTTTGGGTGAAAAAACCAAAAGCTTAGAAGAGCAACTATCAGATGAAAAAACAATGGCAATGCTTAAGCGCTTGAAGGATAGATAGTATGGGATTTAGTTTTCTATACTTTGATGCTTTGCATGCAATTGAAGTTCATGATTGGATTATCGAAACCTCAGGTGGATTTTCCGGAACAAAAGATATTGGTCGATTAGATAGTGTCTTGGAACACATTCAAAATGACCTTTATTACCCCTGTTTCGAAGATAAGCTGACCCACTTGGTTTTCTCAATAAATAAATTTCATGCGTTTAATGATGGCAACAAACGCTCCAGTCTCGTTTTAGGAGCTTACTTTTTGGAAATCAATGGTTACGACTTTTGTGTTCAAAAATTTGCTTTAGAAATGGAAAATATCGTTGTTTGGGTTGCAGAAAATAAAGTGGATAAAGAATTACTTCAAAGACTAATAACGTCTTTGATTATGGATGATGAGTATCCAGAAGTATTAAAATTAGAATTGCTTGCAGCTATAGGTAATGACGCCTAATAGTACGTAAAAGGAACTTATGAAATTCACGGAAGAAAAACTCGAACTTGCCATTATTCAGCTCTTAACTGAACAGGGCTATCCTTACTTAAAGGGTGACCAATTAGTGCGGAATAGCGGCGACGAGGTTTTGATTAAAGCAGATCTTCGCCAGTACCTATCTACTAAATACACCAAAGAAGACATTACTAGCGGCGAAATTGATAGCATTGTTAAACAGCTCGAAACCTTACCTGCTAGCGACTTATACGAGAGCAACAAAACTTTTTGCAAGTGGCTAAGCGATGGCTTTTTATTAAAGCGTGAAGCTTTTGCTGGTGAGCCTTCCAAGAAAGATTTGTACATTCAACTAATTGATTATGATGGTGTACGCAGTACCTTACAATCGGCTGAGGTAGCTGTGGGTGGCCAAGTACAAGAGGTTAGTCCCGGTTATTGTGATAACAATATCTATAAGGTAATGAATCAGCTCGAAATCGATAGTTTAAACCCTGATTACCCTAAGCGTATTCCAGATGGCATTATCTATATTAATGGTTTACCTGTGGTGGTGTTTGAATTTAAAAGCGCCATACGCGAAGAGCAGGCCAGCATTCATGATGCCTATATACAGCTAACCACTCGCTATCGCCGTGATATTCCCCAGTTGTTTGTGTTTAATGCGCTGTGCGTGATTAGTGATGGCGTAAACAACAAAATGGGTACTGTGTTTGCGGGTTACGACTTTTATTACGCTTGGCGCAAAGTAACAGGCAACGAACCTATGGCCGAAGAGGGCATTAATTCGCTGCATACTATGTTGCAAGGGCTGTTTGATAAGTCACGGCTTTGTGATGTGCTACGTAACTTTATTTACTTTCCTGACAAAACCAAAGGTGAGGTGAAAATCACTTGCCGTTACCCGCAGTATTACGCCGCCAGAAAGTTATTCGAGAATATAAAACAGCATCGTAAGTTGCCAACAGGCGTGGCTGGTGCAGACGATGAAAAACGTGACGGTAAAGGTGGTACTTATTTTGGGGCTACTGGCTGTGGTAAAAGTTTTACCATGCAGTTTTTATCGCGCTTGTTGATGAAAAGCGTGGAGTTTGAAAGCCCCACCATTGTGTTAGTTACCGACCGTACCGACTTAGATGACCAGCTAGCCAATCAATTCGCCAATGCTAAAACCTATATTGGTGATGATCATATTGTGAGTGTGGAGAGTCGCGCTGAGTTGCGTCAGTTACTCAAAGGCCGTAACAGTGGCGGGGGATTTTTAACGACTATTCATAAGTTTACCGAAGATACGCAGTTATTAACCGAACGTAGCAATGTTATTTGTATTTCGGACGAAGCCCATCGCAGTCAAATTAACTTAGATCAAAAGCTACGTATCACTGAACAAGGCGTAAAACGCACCTACGGCTTTGCCAAGTATTTACATGACTCACTACCCAATGCCACCTATGTGGGCTTTACGGGTACGCCTATAGACGCGACCTTAGATGTATTTGGCCAAGTAGTTGATAGTTATACTATGACTGAATCTGTAAAAGACGAAATTACTGTTCGCATTGTGTACGAAGGCCGCGCCGCAAAGGTCGTGCTTAATAGTAGCAAGCTTGATGAAATCGAAGCTTATTACAAAAAGTGTGAGCAAAACGGTAGCAACGAACACCAAATAGAAGAAAGCAAAAAAGCCACCACCAAAATGAATTCTATTTTGGGCGACCCGGATCGTTTACGGGCGCTTGCGGCAGATTTTGTGAAGCACTACGAAACCCGAGTTGACGAAGGCACCACCATTTGCGGCAAAGCCATGTTTGTGTGTAGTTCTCGCGACATTGCTTATGCTCTGTATCTAGAGATAAAAGCACTGCGGCCAGAATGGTTTGAAGTAAAAGAGTCAGAGCACGCCAACAACCTATCTGCTGATGAAAAAGCCCTTGCTATCAAAGCAGGTAAGTTAGGCATGCCAATAGAGCAGGTAAAGCTGGTAATTACCCGTGGTAAAGACGACCCACAGGGAATGTTTGACCTACTTGGCAGCAAAGACTATCGCAAAGAGTTAGACAGACAATTTAAGATTGAGCACTCCAACTTTAAAATCGCCATAGTAGTGGATATGTGGCTGACAGGCTTTGATGTACCGTTTTTGGATACCATCTACATCGACAAGCCGCTGCAAAAGCACAATCTTATTCAAACTATCTCGCGGGTAAATCGCAAGTTTGCAGGCAAGCACAAAGGCTTAGTGGTGGATTACATCGGCATTAAATCAGCCATGAACAAAGCCTTGGCGCAATTTAGTAAAACCGACGAAACCAATTTTGAAGACATCAATCAATCGGTGATAACGGTGAAAGACCATTTGGCCTTACTTAAAGATGTGTTTCATACCTTTGACTCCACAAGCTACTTTACGGGCGAGCCACTGGCACAGCTTAACTGTTTAAACCAAGCCTCAGAATTTGTCTTACAAAAAGGTAAGCGCGAAAAGCGTTTTATGTCGCTAGTCAAACGTTTAAAGGCCGCTTATGACATCTGCTGCGGTAGTGAAAAGCTAAGTCAATTAGAGCGGGATAAAATCCATTATTATTTGGCCGTTCGCTCGATCATCTACAAGCTAACCAAAGGAGAAGCACCCGACACTGCCCAAATGAACGCCAAGGTTCGCGAAATGATTGCCGAAGCGTTAAAAAGTGACGGTGTAGAAGAGATCTTAAAAATGGATGACTCACAAGGTGAGATTGACATTTTTGATGAAGACTACATCAACAAGATCAGCAAAATGAAGCAACCCAACACCAAGATCATGATGCTGCAAAAATTGCTGGCAAAAGCCATAGGCAACATGAAAAAGGTCAACTTAGCGCAAGGCACCGACTTTAGTCAGCGCTTTAAAGCCTTAGTAGATAAATACAACGAACGCAAAGAAGACGATGTGCTGGTAAGTGGCGTACTAGAAGACTTTTCAGATGAGCTGATAAAAATGATGGACGACCTGCGCGAAGAATACGGCGCACACGACGACTTAGACATCAGCTTTGAAGAAAAAGCCTTTTACGACATCCTAAAACGCTTGGCAGCAAAATACGACTTCAACTACCCCGAAGACCAGTTATTAGAACTCGCCAGAGCAGTAAAAGAAGTAGTAGACGACAAAGCAAAATACACCGACTGGAGCCAACGGGACGACATTAAAGCAGAGCTAAAGGTTGACCTAATAATGTTGCTAGCCAAGTTTAAATATCCGCCTGTAAGCCGGGACGAGGTATATCAAGAGATATTTATGCAGGCTGAGAATTTTAAGAAGAATAGGCTGTCAGTGGCGTGATAGTACAATTTAACAAATAACAAGTATCTTATGGACTCTAATAGGTTTCCGCATGGACTGTTATTTTTTTCTTAACCCATTATAATTTAAAGAAAAAATTAAAATATTTTGCATTATTTATCTATACTGTCTCTAGATATGGTATTTAAATTTCGTTAAAAAAGAGCCTAATCAATAGTATTAGGAACATCAGATGAGCGAATTAACGAGTTTATTTAAAGCATTGTTAGGCCTACCAACAGAGCATCTTGCGCTTCTAATAGTGGGATTTTCGTTGGTGGTAGTGTTTTTTGCACTGCGGATAGTAGTAAGCGTATTGGAACCAGCTAAACCTAAGGAGAGTAAATAATGCTTGAATGGACAAAAATACCCAGTGTTAGGTTTTTAGATGCCGATAATTCACCGCTACGTGAAATGAAATGGAGTGGAGAAGCGAAGTCTGATTACATTGCTGCTCTTATGTTACTTATAGTTTTGTCTCACCATGCTAGCGACAAAGACAGTTTAGCGAATGGGCGGTTGGGTGATACCCAGATGTCTTATGATAAACTTACAGAATTGTTGGGCATAAGTAGAACGAAGGTCTCTAATGGAATTAGAGTTCTTGAGAGCCTTTCACTCATAAAGGTGAGTACTAATAAGAGGCCTAATATCTTCACAATAATAGGTCTTGCCGATGGAGCACGATGGGGTAAGTTGCCAGCTAAAGGGCTTTACGATAAAAAGCTTTCAAAGGTCAAAGTTTTTGAGTCATTCAAATTGAGAAGCAAAGTAGAATTAAACGCTCTCAAGCTATATTTAGTTATTGTTGCATTTAGGGATAGTCAGATTGGGTATA
>OJFX01000522.1_pt1 | contig 14044 bp, 10 predicted proteins | sample 1594171 | NCBI WGS metagenome assembly OJFX01 (sample SAMN05416840, study PRJEB24817) | seawater metagenome | isolation source: Sea water | place: Canada:Atlantic | collected 2013-07
TCATGCCTAGTCTCGTGGGCTCGGAGATGTGTATAAGAGACAGGTCCAGGCCTCCTACCTGAATTCCCAGGGCGCAACGATGGCCCAGTTCTCCCAGGGGCTCAGCCCAGCCACCGACCTCACGAGCGGCGTGCTTCAGGCCCCCGCCCCCGTGGGAGCTCAAACGGTCCGCATCCAGATCCAGACCACGGGTACCCGAACGGTCACCGTTGACGACGTGTCCCTCGTCCAGCTGTAACGCCTGGGGCAGGTCCCATCACGGGGCACCCCCCCATAGATGTCGCCGAAGGTGACCAGTTGCGGCGGCCCCGCGCCCGAACCGCCCATGGAGGTCCTCTATGGCGAACAAGAAACTGAAAGGTCGCGGCGCGATCGTCGTGCTCGGGTGCTTCGCGCTCATGGTCTCCGGGATGCTGGCGCTCTTCGACGGATACTTCGTCCGGGCGCACCTCCAGGAGAGGGAGGCCCGCGCCCATTGGGAGCAGGTCCCCGGAGTGGTGACCGCATCCAAGATCGATGCATCCCACGGGTCGGACGGCAGTTCCTACACGCCGCGGATCCACTTCCAGTACCGGTTCGACGGCCGTGACTACACGGGCAAGAGGTACTCCTTCCTGGATGATTTCAGCGGTGGAGAGGCCTACGCCTCCCGCGCCGTGGAGGCCCACCCAAAGGGCGCGGAGGTCATCACCTACGTGAACCCGACGGATCCATCGCAGGCGGTCCTGTCGGTGGATGGATCGGCCTTTCCGAAGCTTGCGCTCCTGCTGCTCACGCCCTTCCACTGCATCGCGATCGGCCTTCTCGCCTCGGTCATCGCCGGGCTGCGCCGGCGGAGGGCGCAGGGGGATCTCACGGACCTCGAGTTCCAATACGTCCATTTCTCCGATCAGCATCATTTCGTCATCCGCAAGATGCCGGTCCCCGCGATCGCTTGCTTCCTGGGCCTCCTGGGACTCATGACCTTCGTTGCGACGTTCATCGTCGGATTCAGCGGAGCCGATCACCTGGCGCCGTACGTCTTGGGAGCCAGTGCGCTCACCGCCGGAGCCCTCACGGTCCACTTCGCCAAGAAGTCCAGGCGCGCCGAGAATTTCCTCCACGTCGACCGTGAAGGCCGCACGTTTGCCTACCCCGCGGACGGGGAGCGCATCGGCTTCGGCGACCACAACGTCATCGACGTGGAATCAACTCGCACCAACGTGACCATCAACGACGAGCCGATCTACGAGCATCAGATCCGCATCGGAGAAGACACCGACGCGGCGACGATGTTCGAATTCAAAGGGCCTATCCAAGACGGAGAGGAGCTTCGCGGCATCATCGAGCGCGAACTCGTTCGAAGCCCAGAAAGGGGCGCGGCACAGGGCCCGGAAAAGGACACGGAAAAGGACACGGCGAAGGATCCGGCGAAGGACACCGACCAGGCCGCCTAACCGGGCCCCAAGCCGGGACCAGGCCAAGATCCGCTAGCCCTTCCCGAGCGGCAAAAGCAGCCCCGGCGACCCGTGGCCGATGCCCCCGGGCAATCCACCGGACCAACGTCGAAGCCTCGGTTCGCCGTCTTCGGTGACCCCTTCGATCCCGCAGGAGAACGGGACGCCGACGGGCACGGAGTCGAACCGTTCGGGCAGGCGCAGGCGCATGCCCTTGCCGCCGCGGACAACGTCGCCGCCGAGGCGCGCGACAAGGTGAGCGTCCCTGAGGGCCCCAGGGTTCTCCAGGGTCAAGATCATGTCGCCGCCGAGGCGCCTGGCGGTGATGGTGGCACGCGCATCCCCCGGCCGCTCGTTGAGCATTTCCAACCGCCGCGCGAGGCCGTCCGCGGTCGCGATCCGTCGACGGCGAATCGGCGCGTCGAACAGCAACTGGCCCCCGGCTCTGAGCTCCACGCCCGAAGCCTCTTGGGAAGCGGGGCCCGACGGAAGCACCGTGCCCTGCTTCCACGTGAGCAGAACGCCTACCAGAGGGTCCGGCCCGGGCTCGCGGGCACCACCGGAGATACGGAACCGGACGGTCCGCTCTTCGTGGGGCTCCAGATCAAAGACGTGGGGCAAGCCATCGAGTTCAAAGGCACCGTGGGGCAGGAAGACCGACACCCGCGCCGATGCGGCGTGGGCGAAGGGATTCGTGACCGTCACGTGGGAATTCCAGGTCCCAAACCACTCGCCGCGGGACCGATTCTCAAGGGTCTCAGGCTCCACGTAGAGCTCGGGCACGTGAACGGGATAGGCGATAGCCGGATCTGGCTCCAGCTTCGCAAGGGCGCGTGCCACCAGGGCCCGGTGGGGCTCGTTCGTGTTGATCCCGTAGATGGGGCGCCGGCAGAGCGCGAGGAGCTCAACAGGGTCATCGATACCCCAGGCCCACTGCTCGGTATGCGACCAGTCCTCCCCCAGGGCCTCGTGCGTCCAGCCCCCTGGGCCAACGCCATAGGCGGCCATTCGCTCGTCCCGCGTGAATCGGCGGTCGTCCTCACTCGGAACCTCCGAGAGGAGCATCGCCTTCATCCCATGATCCCGCGCCTCCAGGCAGACGTCCCGGCGAAAGCTCGCCACGCGGCATGCGATCGGCGGATGGTGCTGGGACAGCAGCTCGTCGAGGCGCCCCACCAGTCCCTGCTCCTTCAGCTCGATCATGTGCAACGGCCCGCTCCCGCGGCGCTCCATCGTGATCGTCAACGCTTCATCGAGGACCGGGATCGGCTCGCCGGTGAAGCGTTTGCTGAACCACCCGCCTGCGTCCACGGCGTAAAGCCCGCGCAGATCCAACCGGCCAATGGGCCCCTGGCCGTCGGTGGTGCGCTCAAGCCGCTCGTCGTGAATGACCACAAGGTCCCCGCTCGCACAGGCCCGCACGTCGTATTCGACGCCATCCAGTCCAAGCTCAATCGCCCGGCGCAGGCTCGCGAGGGTGTTCTCAGGCGCCTCCCTCGGCGCCCCGCGGTGCCCGAGGATCCAAGGCGGGCCTTCCACATGGGCTCCGGACACCTCAAGGGCGTCGAGGCCTGCGTAAACGTCCCGCCGGGGCGGCGGGACGGAGAAGGGTCCTTCGGGCAAGTGAACCTGCTACTTCTTTGGGTAGACGACAAGCACGTCGCCGGAATAGCCACAGCTCACAAGGCAAGGGCCGAAGCCATCGATGTCCCCGGTGGCCAGGTGATGAATCTTCGCGGTATCGCGGGCCACGGACTTCTTGGTCGTCGAGTACCCCATCACCCCGTTGCGGCTGAGTTCCGCATTGGGATGCAGGTAGACCACTCGAATCTCACCGTCGTAGCCGGCCGTGCAGGCCTCGGGACCAGGGTTCGAAGGATCGACATCCACGATCACAGACCCCCTCAGGCGGTTGCCAACTCGATGGAGCATCGTAGTCTGGGAGAAGCCGTCACCTCGCAGTAGTCGGAAGGTTCCGTCGTTGGCGCAAACGGCCACGCTCTGCTTGTCGAAAGCGGCGATCCGGGCGAGCGCAGCGCCGTGCTGCTTCGTCCCGATGAGCGTCCAAGCCCCTGTGGGTGTCCGTCGATACCGCACGGTGTTCCCATCGTCGCACGCCAGGACAATCCCATCGGACATCAAGCAGACGCCCTTGGCGTTGCCCTTGTGCTGGGCACCCAGGGAATCCACAAGCAGCGTCCCGGACGCACCGTCGATGTAGCCGACGAGCGCCTCGCCGAAGAAGCCAGCGAAGACAAACTCAAGGCCCGGGCGATCCGGCAGCACGTCGCCCACAGCGATAGCGTGCACGAGGGCGGGCGTCACGGCGCGCCGCTCTACCCAAGCGCCGCCTTCCCCGGATCGGCTGAGCACGCGCACCAGGCCCAGGCCAGGGTCGTCCTCTCCACCTTCCGCCTTCCCCACCGCCACGATCTCGTCCCCGGGCGCATTGGGATCCAAGTCCCCCGCTGCCACCTGAACAAGTTCCCCGCCGGGGTGCTGCGCGCCGACGATCCCCATGATCTCCAGGGAGTCGGTGAGCGCCGTCTGGTCGAACCCGCTGCCCTCCCGGTGGAGAACGCGAATCCTCCCCAATCGATCAACGGTCGCAATCTCATCCCCAGGGGTCGCCCGGCGGAACTCGCCCGCTGCGACGCCGTTGATGCGAACGTCGCCTTCGTAAGCCACCTCCATCGCCCAGCCCGAATCCATGAGCAGCGGCTCACTGATGGGCTCGATCGTCAGGTTTCGAGTGCCGGCCTGGCCGTCTCCCCCGTCGCCCGAAGGCACCGAAGAGCACGAAGTCCCGATCACCAAAGGCAGCGCGGCAAGGAGAACAGGAAAGGGGGCCCCGCCCCACTCGGCAAGGCGGATGGAGAGTGTCTTCATGTTGGCCCTAGACAAGCTCGATGTAATGGTCACCGATCCGGTCGGTCACTTCTCCAACACGGTGGACGGCAACGTCCCTCGCGCTCAGCTCGTCTTCGAGCTTCGCGGCGTTCTCAGGGGGCAGGATGATCAGCAATCCCCCCGAGGTCTCTGCGTCGTAGGTGATGTCCACGAGAGCCTGATCGAGCCCATCCGCAACCTTCACCTCGCCAACAAGGGCCAACTTCCCGCGCCCAACGCCGCCCGATACGACGCCCTTCGCCGCGAGGTCTCTGGCGCCGGGGAAAAACGGAATGCTGGCGAGTTCGAACCGCAGCGCCACGTTCGAACCCGAGGCGATGTTCCGGCCGTGTCCGTTCAGCCCGAACCCCGTGATGTCGGTGCACGCATGGGCGCCGGCCGCGTTCATCGCAAGGGCCGCGTCCTTGTTCAAGGTGGCCATCTGCTCGGCAGCGCGGCGGACATCCGCCTCGTCCGCCTTCTTGAACTTGCCCGCCGTCGTCATCGAGCCCATGCCCAAGGACTTGGTCAAGTACATGACGTCCCCTGGCTTCGCCCCGCCGTTGGCCGTGAGCTGAGCCCGGTCCACGACCCCCGTTACGGCGAATCCGAACTGCGGCTCCGGCGATTCCACGGTGTGCCCACCGGCAACCACCGCCCCGGCCTCAGCCACCTTTTCGAAGCCCCCACGGAAGATGTCGGCAACCCATTCCTCGCGGAACCCCTTGGGGAACCCCGCCAGGTTCAGGGCGCTGATGGGACGCCCGCCCATGGCATACACGTCGGAAAGGGAGTTCGCCGCGGCCACCGCCCCGTAGAGGTACGGGTCGTCGATCACGGGCGGGAAGAAATCGACGGTCTGTACCAGGGCGATCTCGTGACCGGGCGGGAGTCCCTCGCTCGCGCCTAGGAGCACAACTCCAGCGTCATCGACGGACTTAGGTCCAACGAGCAATCGGGGATCATCAAACTGCTTCATGTCACGCAGAACCTGCGTGAGCTGCCCCATGGGCATTTTCGCAGCTCAGCCGGCGCAGGCTGCGTAGTCCGTGAGGCGCTTGTTCTTCTTCAGTTGCATGGCGAGCGACTGTAAGCCCCGCGGGGTCCCCGTGGAAGACGTGCCGCGCTAGTTCGTGGGTGAAGTCGGCGCCACCGACGGCGAATCCGGAAGTACGCGCCGAATTCGTGCCAGCAAGGGACGTCCGAGCCCCGCGTAGTTTGACGCCATGGGGGATTGGGGCCGACGTAGCGGGCGTGGATTCGGATGACGCGCCGACCCTTAGCCGACCCTTAGCCGACCCTTAGCCGACGAAGTACCGGGGCTCGCCTCGCAGCGCCTCCCGAAGAACAGCCCGGGTGTCCACGACCAGGATCTCCGACTCCACGATCCGTTCGAACTGAACCCCCACCTGATCCACGAGGATCACGGCGACATCGAAGGCGGCCAAGACCTCATCCGTGAGCTCGAGTGCCTCCCCGAGGGAACACTCCGGCACGAGCGGATCGCAGTACGCAATGGACGCCCCCAGGGACGAGAGTTCTTCTGCGAGCGGGAACGCGGGCGACTCCTCCACGATGTTCACGCCGCGCTTGTACGCCACCCCCACAAGCAGGACTCGGGCGCTCGCCCCATCGATCCCCCGAGAGGCAAGGGCCGCCGCCGTCTTGCGGGCCACATACGCGGGCATGGCCCGGTTGATCTCGCCGGAGAGCTCGACAAAGCGGGCCTCGGCCCCCGCCCGACGGGCCGCCCACGAAAGGTAAAAGGGGTCGATGGGCAGGCAGTGCCCCCCCATCCCCGGACCCGGGTCGAAGCGCGTGAATCCAAAGGGCTTGGTCGACGCCGCGTCGAGCACCTCCCACACGTCGATGCCCATGGCGTCGAACGCGATCTTCAATTCCCCCACCAGGGCAATGTTCACGGCCCGGTAGATGTTCTCAACGAGCTTGGCCGCCTCTGCCACATCGGACGAAGCCACCGGCACGACTTCGGCAAAGGCACGGCGGTAAAGGCCCACGGCCCGCTCCGTAGCCGCGGGAGTCACGCCCCCCACGAGTTTGGGCACGTGGGCGCCCAAGGGATCCCCGTCGGGGCGGCTCGGGTCCACCCTTCCGGGATCGACACGCTCGGGCGAGTAGGCGAGATGAACATCCTCGACGCCCCCAAAGATTTCCCCGAACACCTCACGCGTCGTGCCCGGCCAGGTCGTGGATTCGAGCACGACGAGCGTGCCCGGCGCCAAGTGTGGCGCCGCCGCCTCCGCCGCGGCGCAGACCGCCGAGAGGTCCGGCTCCCGGGACTCGGTGAGGGGAGTCGGGAGACAGAAAACCACCGCGTCTGCTGCGCTGAGGTCAGCGGGGTCTGCCGTGACAAGAGCGTCCTCGAGTTCCGCCACGTATCGCCCCTCGAAGTGCGAATGGGGCGACTCCCCGCGCCGGATCGCGTCGAGCCGCTCCTCCGACTCATCGAGCAAGATGAGCGACACCCCCGGGGCCCGCGAGAAAAGCGTCGCCAGCGGCAAGCCAACGGCGCCCAGTCCCACGATCCCTATGGCGATGTCGCTCGCTTCCTCGTCTCGTGCTTCCATTCGGAGAAGGGGACGACCACGCGCCCCACGAATTCCCGCTACTTCTGCGGAGAGGAAGAACCGGCGAGACCGTGGAACGCCGCAATGAGGCGATCTGCGTCGCCGTCCAAGAGGGCCCTGGGATCGAGCAGCACCGCGTCGTCTTGGACGCGGACGAACACGGGCGGCTCCCCGGCGCGCAGGGCTTCCGCCAGGGCCTGGGCGCCGCCCCCCGTCCAATGCATGCGCACCGCCACCGACGGCAAGAACACCGTTGGCGCGCTGCCGCTTCCCGGCTGGGACTCCGAGTCGATCACGTCCGCACGGAATGGCGGAAGCGCATTGAGGGCCGCCGCGATACGGAGCGCCACGGGGCGCAGGTCCTCGCGCGTCAAGTGCATGAGCCTGCGTGATGGGAGCTCGTCCCCGCGGCCCGTCGCCAGCATCTCGAGGGTCGCTTCAAGCCCGGAAAGAGCCACCTTGTCGAGGCGAACGGCGCGGTAGATGGGGTTCTTGCGTAGCGCACGAATGGCCGCTCGCCGGCCGACGATCAGTCCCGCCTGGGGGCCACCGAGAAGCTTGTCCCCGGAGAACGCCACCACGTCCATGCCCGATGCGACGGCGTCGCGGACGACGGTTTCGTCGCCCACGACGTCGAGGGACTTTGCCCCCGCGGCCTCGAAGCGACCGGAGCCAAGATCCCAACCGGACGTGATGCCGCGGTCGCGGCCGAGCTTGGCGATATCGGCTGCGTCGGCTTCCTCGGTGAATCCAACGACACGGAAGTTGCTCGTGTGGACCTTCATCAAAAGCCCCGTGTCGTCGGTCACCGCCGCATCGTAGTCCCCGATGCGCGTGCGGTTCGTTGTGCCCACCTCCACCAGCTTCGCGCCCGCACGGGCCATCACGTCTGGCACACGGAAGGACCCACCGATTTCCACGAGTTCGCCGCGGCTCACGATGGCCTCGCGCCCCCCAGCGAACGTCTGCATCATGAGGAACGCCGCGGCGGCGCAGTTGTTGACTGCGATGCCCGTCTCCGCTCCCGTTGCCCGCGCCAAGAGCACGCCCAGCCGGCCGTCGCGCTCGTTGCGCTTGGCCGAAAAGCGGTCCATCTCGAGCACGCAATACCCCGACGCCGCCGTGGCCATGCGGGCCGCGACTTCAGGGTGAACGGGCGCACGGCCAAGGTTGGTGTGTAGCACGACCCCGGTGGCGTTGACGGCCGAAACGACGCCCCGGCCGGCCTCGCGCTGGCAGCGTTCCAGGAGCTCCGCAGCGAATGCGCCCGACGCCATGTGATCCTCGACGGCCGCGGCACTCAGCGACTCCTTTCCGATCCGGGTCCTCAAGTCAGCGAGGGCACCCTGGGCCAATTCGGCGCGCACGCTCTGGGGAATCGCAGCGAGGCGCGACTCCCCCCCAATGATCTCGCCGTTGAGCTGCTTCAAGATCTCATCCACCGAGGGCAGTGCGCGAAATGGATTGTCCCCCTTGGAGGCCCCGCGGGAACTCGGGGAATTCGGATTGGAGTCGAGGCTCATCGGATGGAATGGTGGTTGATGGACGGGCCGCTGGGGGTCTGTGCCAGGGAACGCGGATTCGGGCAGTGATCCCGACTCCGCGTCCGGTGGCGCAGGCTCCCATGACCCGGGGAAATGATCGCACATCGGGGGCGCCCGGGCGAGAACCGCCCCGCTCCCGTGCGTCAATGACGTGTCGGGGCCATCGCGCGCTTGTTACCGTAGGCAGATGGCGACCTCCCCATCTGGATCCAAGCTCTCTTCGGACCCCTCGGATCTTCCGCAGCCTGGCACCCCAGACCACGGCGAACTCCCTGAGAGCTGGTCCGTTCACTCCCCCGATCTCGAAATCGTGCGGCGGCTGGTCCATTCCGAGCGCATCCCCGAGGTCCTCGCCCGGCTGGTGGTGAACCGCGGCCACGAGAGCGCGGCGGACGTCAAGGATCTCTTGAGCCCCACCCTGCTCAGCCTACACGACCCGGCGACGTTGCCCGACATGGCGAAAGCCGCCGAGCGCCTCCAGCGTGCCGCGGAGACGGGCGAGACGATCCTCATCCACGGCGACTACGACGTGGACGGAGTGAGCGGAACGGTCCTGCTCGTGCGCTTTGCCCAGGTTCTCGGCGCCAAGGTCCGATGGCACATCCCCCACCGCACGCGTGACGGCTACTCCTTCGGCGACCACAGCGTCAAGAAGGCCCTCGAGGTAGGTGCCACCCTGGTGATCTCCGTGGACAACGGGACGTCCGCGGTCGAGCCCATCGCTGCCCTCGTTGCCGAGGGCATCGACGTGATCGTGACAGACCATCACGAGCCCCCCGACGGCGACCTCCCGCCGGCCTTCGCCCTGGTGAATCCGAAGCTGCCGAACTCCGAGTACCCGTTCCGGGAACTCTGCGGCAGCGCCGTGGCCTTCAAGCTCGCGTGGGCCACCTGCCAGCGAATCAGCGGCTCGGAAAAGGTCCGGCCCGATCTACGGGCGTTCCTCCTCGAGGCGATTGGCTACGTAGCGATCGCGACGGTTTGCGACGTGGTGCCCCTGGTGGAGGAGAACCGGGTCCTGGTTCACTTTGGACTACGCGCCCTGCGCGATACCCGTTCCCCCGGGATGATGGCGCTCCTCGAGCGGACTGGGCTCAGCGGCCGGGATCTAACGCCCGAGGATGTGGGCTACCAGATTGGCCCCCGCATCAACGCGAGCGGCCGCATGGACAGCGCCGCCCGTGCGGTCGAGACGATGCTGGCCGAGGACGCCCCTTCAGCCCGGGCCTGCGCAGAGACCCTCGAAACCCTGAACGAGCGCCGCCGCGCCGTGGAACGAGACGTGCTGAAAGAGGCCCTCGTGGAGGCCGAGGCCCGCAGCGGCGATGATGTTCTCGTCGTCGGCGGTGAGGGTTGGCACCCAGGCGTGGTGGGCATCGTGGCCTCACGCCTCGTGGACCGATTCAATCGGCCGGCGATCGTGATCGGCATCGACGAAGAGGGAACCGGCCGCGGAAGCGCCCGCTCGGTGGACGGCGTCAGCGTGCTCGAGATCATGAAGGCCGGAGCGCCCTACATGCGTCGCTTCGGCGGGCACGCCATGGCGGCGGGCTGCGAGATCGCCCGCGAGAACCTCGCCCCCCTCCGCGACTCCCTCGTCGCCCGCGCGGCCGAGCTCGGCCGCGACAGCGAGGGCAAGCGGCTGCAGATCGACGCCCGGGTGCGCCTTGAGGGGCTCGACTCTTCCCTCATGGCCCAGATCATGCGCCTCGAGCCCTGCGGCGAACGCAACCCCAAGCCGATCCTCATGAGCGAGGATGTTCGCCTCGACGACATGCCGCGCATCATCGGCCAGGACCGCACTCACATGCTCCTGCAGATTCGGTCGGGCGCCGTGGTCTTCAAGGCCCTGGCGTTCGGCATGGCGAAACGCGAGCCCGAGCTGCGTATCGGACGCCCCCTCGACATCGTCTACACGCCGCGACTTAGCCATTGGCGGGGCCGAGTGGAGCTAGAGCTGGTCCTCGAGGATTTCTGCGTCAGGTAGTTCCGGCCAGACGTTCTCCCTGGGGGTTCGTTGGTCACTTCTCGCCGTCTTCCGCTGACTCTGGCCGTCGGCCCTCACCAGGGCCGTAACCCAAGGCTTCGAGGCGGCTCTTCGTGGCGGCGTCGAGACTTGCAGAAGTGCCGCGATTGAGCGCTTCCATGCCCTTCGTAACGGTCTCCATTTCGGCCAGCATCGACTTCACGCGCTCCTCTTTCGTCGAGCTGAGATCCACTAGCTCCTTGGGGTCCTCCCTGAGATCAAAGAGCATGAGCGAGCCGTCGCCTTTGCGAATGAGCTTCCAGCCGCCTTTGGTCCAGCTATCGAGGGGGGCCCCCCAGAAATTGCCATGGGCCAGCGTCCCGCGCGGGACGTCCTCGGATTCGCCGTTCGCCAGACCCACCAGGCTCCGGCCCACGAACTGCGCGGGCACGGGCAGGTTGCAAAGCTCCGCCAACGTTGGGGCCACATCGATATGGCGCACCGGCGCATCGATCACCCCCGGCGTAAGTCGTCCGGGGGCCCGTAGGATCAATGGCACGCGGACCAGCTCGTCGAAGAGCGAGTGGCCATGTTCAAAACCGGCGTGGTCCATGAACTCTTCGCCATGGTCCGACGTCAACGCGAAGATGGTGTCCCCTTCTGCGCTGTGGGCCATCAACCCCGCCTCAAGGCGCCCCACTTCCGCGTCGAAGTACGCCACTTCGCCGCGGTAAAGCGCATAGGCCCGCGCGATCGTCTCAGCGTCGGGAACCAGCGCTCCCTGGCGGATAGCGATCATCTGCTCCCGCGTCCCGAAGGTCCAATCGGTGGCCTTGTCCGGTTCCGCCGCCCAGCGCTCGCGGAAGACCTTGGGCGGTGCGTACACGCAGTGGGGATCGAAGTAATGCACGAGCAGGAAGAACGGCCCATCGGACGCGTTCTCTTCCATCCACTGGAGCGCCGCCGCCGTGGTGTCCCGCGCGATGCGCGTCTCGAGGTTGGACTCGAATGAGCGATTGTCGACCGTGTCGAAGTCCCGCGTCACCCCGAGGGCTCGCGGGTCGAGGAAGGTCACGTTGACGATCGCGTGGGTTTTGTATCCAGCGTCCTTGAACGTGCGAGTGATCGTCGTGACCGACTCGTCCATCTTCTTGAACCTCGGCACTTGTCCCCCCGCCCCGTGCTCCAGCGGATGCAGCGACGACAGCAAAGACGCCGTCGAGGGCAGAGTCCATGGAGCATGGGAGCGCGCCTGGGTGAATTGCACTCCCTGGGCCGCGATCTTCTCCACGTACGGCGTCGCCCCAGGCATCCCGCCCTGGAAGGAGAGGGCGTCCGCCCGCAGCGTATCCCCGATGACGAGGACCACGTTGGGCAGGCGCTTGGTCTCGCCCCCGCAGGCAACTAAGAAGGCCACGCCGAGAATGGGCAGCACCCGGGCGACCCCCATGGCTAGCCCGCGCGCTCGAGTCAAAAGGTTCCAGATCATGCGGCTCCAACTCATCGGCCCTTCGCCTCAAGGGATCCAAGGGCAGCGTCCTTGCGGATCTCCCAGCTCGTGACCAACTCGTAACGGTCCCCATCCCTCGATGGCACCGTGTCATCCGGCCGGGCCTCGAGCCAGCGCCCCACGAAGCGCCCGAAGCGAGGCTCCCTGAGGCCGAAGTGAACGTCCCGAGCCGTAAGAGTCACCGGCACTCCCGCCGTCAGGTCTAGCACGACCTCGTGGCCGGAGGGAGACGGCCCAAGGATGTCGGTGCCTGAGGGCAAGCCCGGATGACCTTGCACGGACAGCGCTTGGGCGCCGGTGGCAGCCACCCGCAACACATCCGATCCTTCCTGGGGAGTCATGAGGACCCGTACGTAGCCGGTGCCATCGGCGCGAGTGCCGCGGTCCAGAATCTCAAGCTGGGTCGCCCCTCCGGCTTCCTCGGCGAAGTCCTCGCGGTCAAAGTCCCCCCCAGCGTCTCGCCGGAACCATGCCTGGGCGGCGCCCGCACCCCGGAGTCGCACGTGGGACTTGCCCGCCTCCGACCGCAAGACAATGTCGACGTGGGCCGGGGCCAAGGGGCTGTACACCGGGAAGTAGGTCGCCAGACCGCCGGAAGCGAGGGCCACTAGGGCCGCGCAAAGCCCAAGCCAAGAAACGGACGTGCTACGACCCGCCGCCGGAATCGCGAGGATGGCCACCGTCACAGCCAAGGGCCCAGCGAGCATCGCGCCAGCCCCCGATCCAAAGGCGGCGATGACCGCCGCGTGCAGGGGCGCCCAAAGGACACCCGTGAAGGCCACTGCTATGGCCGCGCTGATCCCCGTCGCAAGCGTCCGGTCCCGAAGACCCACCGTTAGCACCATCGAGACGCTGAGCGCCAGGGAAGGCACCAGCAGCAGATAAGCACCGCCGGTGACAGAGAACCCGAGGGCGAGGGCCCCCAGCCCGAGCAGGACTCCGGTTGCCACAGCGACCTCCGCCGCCGCCAAGAATCGTCCAAGGGCCCAGCTGGCCAAGAAGAAGCCAAGCATCGCACTGCCAAGCGTCGCCGCCACGACGAAGCTCGGTCGCGCGACGTGCTCGATGGCCGTCACGCCCAGCACGCCTATGCCAAGCCTGGCGCCGTACCCCGCGGCCACCGCCGCGGCCACCACGATCGCCACGAAGGCGAAGCCGCCAAGGACGCCACGGACACGCACCTCCATGCGGCGAAGCCATAGGGCCGCAGCGAGGAACGACAGAAGCAGGGCAAAAACGGAAAGCGCCCGCGCACTCGAGTACCCCACCGTGACGAGCCCAATCCCAGGCCAGTCGAAGAACACGGCGTCGCCCCGCGACAGAGATTCCGCGGCGGGGATCTCGGCGCCGTCTAAGGCGCGGACGGCATCAAGCCCGTTCTGAACGTGATGCTGGAGAGACGCCTTAGACAGAGACTCAAGGTCATCCAGCGGCGTGTGGTACGAAGTCACGCCGTCGATGAACGCGAAGTTCAAGCCCGGAATGCCGCGCTCACGCCAAACGGTGTAGTCGGTGTCGTTGGGCATGCGCCGATAGATCTCGGTTGAAATCGAGGACGCACTGGGCGCCTTCGCTTCCCGGGCGAATGCCTTCACGAGCCAATCGTTGTCGGCCCCTGTCTCGAACATCCGGCTGGGCCCATGCGTCCCGCGCCCTTCGAGATTGACCACCACCCCCACTTCCGCTGACCAAGGATGCTGGGCCGCGAAGACCTCCGCCCCCAAGAGTCCCTGCTCCTCCCCGTCCTCAAGGAGGAAGATCACATCGCGCCGCAGCGGCGGCAGCGCCTTCAACGCCCGGGCCACTTCGAGCCATGCCGCCACGCCGGCCAGGTCGTCGCCGATCCCGGGCCCGGCTGCGACGGAGTCGTAGTGGGCCATACATAGGATCGCTTGGCGCTCTCCCCGGAGTTCGCCGGTGCCCGGAAGCCGCACCACGATGTTGCGGACCGTTCCCGCAGACCTGTGGCGCGGGTAGGAACCAAAAGCCTCCTGGATGCTGGCCTCCAGCCCAAGCCGGCGCCACTCCTCGACGATCCGGAGGCGGCAGGCCGCATTCGCCGCGGACCCCACAGGTCGGGGGTCGGAGATCTGCCCTGCGCCATCCCGCGC
>OJFX01000527.1_pt1 | contig 14014 bp, 12 predicted proteins | sample 1594171 | NCBI WGS metagenome assembly OJFX01 (sample SAMN05416840, study PRJEB24817) | seawater metagenome | isolation source: Sea water | place: Canada:Atlantic | collected 2013-07
CACACGGCATATCGTCGGCAGCGTCAGATGTGTATAAGAGACAGGAATTTCAGCTGCACCATGAAGCTGAAGACGATGGTCGTGACGGCGGGGATCAGAAACAGCACGAGCATCGGCATCTTCTTGCGGAAGCCGATACGGATGCCGGACCACGCGAGCGTGAGCGCAGCCATGGGGAACCTGCGGAACTCCCCCTTGAACGGACGGTAGACCTCGGTATGGGTGACGGCCTTCATGCGGTGGGCTCCTGCGGGGTGTTGGGGGGCACGACCGCGGCGTCGTCGTCGACGGCGCGCAGGAACACCTGTTCCAAGGTGGATCGAACGGGCGCCAAGCTGCGCAGGATCGTCCCCGTCTGGGCAGCCAGCCCAAGGAGTTCGTCAGCGTCGTTCAGGTGAGAGGGAAGCGTCGCCATGAAGCGCCGTGGGTCCCCGGGGGCGCCCTGGCCCCCGTGTTGTTCCTCGCAAACGTAGCCTGCTTGAATGAGCGTCTGCTGGAACGCCGGGCTTGGCTCCTCCGTCTCGATGGAGATGCGCGTGGCCTCCGCCGCGGTGAGCTCTGCGATGGCCCCCTGGAGAACGGTCTTCCCCTTGACCATCACGACCACGTGATCGCATGTCTTCTCCACGTCGGGGAGCAGGTGCGAGCAAAGCAGGACGTTCTTGCCTTGGTTGCGCCCAAGATCCTCGACAAGGGACAGCATGTGCCGGCGGCCCTTAGGGTCGAGCCCGTTGGTCGGTTCGTCGAGGAGCAGGAGATCCGGATCGTGCACCAATGCCTGGGCGAGCTTGAGTCGCTGCTTCATGCCCGTGGAGTAACCGTCGAGTGGACGGTAACGGGCTTCCTCCAGTTCGACGTAATCAAGGACCTCGTGGGCGCGGGTCATGGCGTCCTGCCGGGAGAGGCCCGTGAGCTTCCCAAGGGTGGAGACGAGCTCGACGCCACTCATGCCCGGTAGGAGGCAGTCGCTCTCGGGCATGTAGCCGACTCGCCTGCGGATCGCGATGCGCGCTTTCCGGGTGGTGGGCGAGAGCCCCGCCACCCGCGCCTCTCCGGCCGTCGGCTCCAGCAGGCCAAGGAGGAGTCCGATGAGGGTGGTCTTGCCGGCGCCGTTGGGCCCGAGAAGCCCAACCGGGCCGCGGGGCAGGTCCAAGTCGACGCCGCGTAGGGCATGCACGTCGCCGAAGTGCTTGACCAGGCCCTTCAAACGAACCATGGGTTCGGTGTCCGAGGCTTGGGCCGGGCCCGCAGGACTGTGGGGGCTTGGGTCGGGCGGCGGCGCAGGGCCATTCGGGGCGTCGGTGATTCTCATGGCGTGGGAGGGCGCATCCTTACGCAGCTCGGCGGACGATCGTTCGTGCAATCCAAGAAACGAAGTCTCCAATGATCACGATGAAGGCTCCCATCATGACCAAGAGGAGCATCTCGTCGTAGTGGCCGGCCGCGCGCTCCTGCACGATCCAGTGCCCCAGGGAGACGAACCCGAGCATTCCCAGGATCGTAGATTCGCGCACGCACGACTCGAAGCGCGTGAAGAAGTAGGTCAGAAGGCGTGGCATCGCGGCGGGGAACTGGGCACCGATCGCGGTCGTGAGGCGGGGGGAACCGGCTGCGTACCAGGCCCTCGCGGGCCGCTGGTCGAGATTCTCGAAGGTCTCTCCGAAAAGACGCCCCAGGATTCCACCGTTGTGAATCACGAGGGCGAGGGCCGCGGCCCAGGCGGGGCTCGGAAGGGTGGCCCCGAGGAGGAACGCGAGGATGTACTCGGGGATCGCGCGCATCAGGACGCAGATGAGCCTCGCGATGGAACCAGCGGCAGATCGGATCCTTGCGGCGGCCCCTCCCCTTCGGATGTCCCTGCGGCCCCCTGACTCGAATGGCTCCTGTGCCGCGCTGATCGTTCTCGCGGTCCAAGGCGCAAGGGCGAGACCCACGGCGGCGGCGAGCACCGACGCGAGGACCGCGAGCGCAAGGGTCGCGCCGGCGGCGTGCATGTTGCGGCCCTGGGACCCATGGAGGGCCCATGCCGCCAAAGAGGTGAGCGTTGCCCATGCTTTGGCGGCGATCCCGTCCACCGCCGCGGCCGCGTCGCGGGATTCCTTGGGTAGGGCATCCCGGCTGAGGAAGCGCCATAGGTTGTCGGCGCGGCGCTGGGTGAAAAGCTCGCCCGCTTCGACCGTCCCGCCAAGCCACGCATAGACCGCCAGCGCCACAAAGACCGCCGCGGCGATCCGCAGGAAGCGGCTCTTCGGCCTCGAGCGGTGAAGCGCCCGCACTTGTTCTGAGCGGTTCATTGGAGCCTGCGGCGGGCGGCCGCGCTCGTGCGCTCGGCGATGAGCACCAGGGCCACGAGGGAGTAGAGGTAGGTCCACATCTCCCCGTATTGGAGGTTCTCGAAGGACTGCGCCACCGCAAGGCCAATCGTCGGCACGCCGAAGAACCCCAGCACCGCCGCCGAGCGCAGGGCACATTCGAAGCGATAGAAGCCGTAAGCCAGGGCGTCCGCAAGGGCGGTTGGGGCGATGCCGACGGCCCACGCGGCGCCGGGGCGAGCTCCGGCGAGCCGCAGGGCCCGCCACGGGCCGCGGGGGGCCTCGTCGAAGAGCTCCGAAGTCACCTTTGCGATGACGCCAGTGAAGGGCAAGGCGATGGCGATCACCGCCGACGCGGAGCTCAGGCCAACGGCGGCGAGAAAGAACACTGCCCATAGGAGCTCGTGTACGGCGCGCAGCACCGATGCGAAGATGCGTGCGCCCACCTGAAGCATGCGACCGGCCGTGCCGACGCGCTCTCGCCCGCCGGAAGCGACGCGGGTCCAGAAGATGTCCGAAGACAGGGCGCCGAGGGCGAGGCCAGCGGGGAGCGCCAGGGACATGGCGGCCGCAGCGACGAGGATCGTTGTCCAGAGGGCGCCTGCGATCTTCATCCCGAAAGCGGGCGTCCCCGGGGGCACATCGGTCTGGTAGTTGAGCGCCGGGTGCAGCGCGGCGCCCAATAGGTCGCGGCCGAGGATGCGGCCGGATTCCCTGGGGATGAGGCCCGATAGCTCAAGGTCGAGCCAAAGTGCGGCAAGCCATGCGGCCAGGGCCAAGGCGACGAGGGTCGCGCCTCGGCCGCCGATGGGGAATGGGCGCTTGGGCCGGATCATCCTGCGCTCTCGGGTCCCTCGGCACCGTCAACCCCGGCACCGTAGAGTTCCGCCAGCAGCGCTTTGCCCAGGACGACCCTCCCATCAGCGCCCGGCCTCTCGTCGAAGAGCAGCGCGCCGCCGCGCAGGCCGATCACCCGGGGGAAGAAACGGGCTGCGAGGCCGACATCGTGCAGGCTGGCCACCAGCGGCAGCGAACGCTCCTTCGCGAGCTCCACGAGGAGGGCAATGATCTCTGCGGCGCGCACTGGATCCACGGAGGCCACCGGCTCATCCGCCAGGAGGACGCTCGGGCGCTGGTACAGCGCGCGGGCGATGGCGACGCGCTGACGCTCTCCGCCTGACAACTGATCCGTGCGTCGGTAGAGGGTCTCGGCGACGCCCACCCGTTCGAGAAGCCCGTGGATCTCCTCGGCCTCGCCTTTGGGGGTCAGCAGGACCCGGCGAAGGCCGTTCCAAAAACCACGTGACCCGAGGCGCCCCGCAGCGACGTTTTGCACGACACGCAGCACGGGGACCAGCGCGTGGTCCTGGTGCACGAAACCTACGCCCGCGCTGAATTCGCGCCGCTCGCTCGGGGGGAGCGACGCGAGCGGCCGGCCCTCGATCTCGATCCGGCCAGCGGAGAGTTCTTGGGCTCCCGCCAGGACGCGAAGGAGGGTGGTCTTGCCGGCGCCGCTCGGCCCGATGATGGCCACGTGCTCACCTGGCTGGATCGTGAGGTCTAACGGCCCGAGGGCGCGCGTACCTCCCAGGGACCCTCCACCGGCTGTCGCCCCACGGGTGACGACCGCCTCGTTGAGCCGGAAGGCCGGCTGGGGATTCGGACCGGCCTCCGTCAATCTTCGATCAGCCCGATGTCTCGGCAAATGGCCTCGATGTCCGCGAAGTCCTCGTTCTTGGCCTTGATCAATCCGTCCGGACGCTGGAGGGCGTCCAAAAGGGTGGGGTCCTCGATCGCCACAAGGGCAGCTTGGAGCTGGTTCGTGAAGCCTGTCCCGTACACCCGGTCGAGTTCGGGGTGGGCGGTCCAGTTGTAGTCAGCGTAAGGGGGCGTTTCCCAGATCTTGATGCACAGGGTGGGGTCGATGTCACCGGATTGGACCATGTCCCGGTACGTCTTGAAGTTGAGCACACCCGCCTGGTACGCGCCGCTCTCCACCGCTTTGGCGACGATCGGATGCTTGCCGCCGTTCAGGTTGACCTTTCCGAAGAAGTTCTCGGGGCTCTTTCCCGTGGCGAGTCTCAGGAAGTGCTGCGGCATGACCCTGCCGGACGTGGAGTCGGCGTTGCCGAAAGTGAAATCGAGCCCTGCCAAGGCCATCGGGAATTCGCTTGTCGGCGTCACGTTCGCGCCCTTGTGGGCCACGAAGACGGATCGGAACCGGGGGTCGATGGTCCCGTACGCGATGGCACGTGCGCCGGGGACCGCGTGACGGGCTTGCACGCCCGTGACGCCGCCGAACCAGGCAAGTTGCACGTCCCCGTTCTTAAAAGCCTCCACCGACGCGCGGTAGTCGGTGACGGGAACGTACTCGACGGGCTTGCCGAGGGTCTCCGATAGGTAGTTCGCCACAAGGCTGTACTTCGGGTCGAGCTCGGTCGTCTTCGCGTCCGGCAGCGCGGTGATGCGAATCGTGAGCGTCGAGGGTGTCGAACCGCCGCAGGCTACGGCAAAGAAGCAAGCACAGAAGGCCGCAAGCGGGGCCAGGTAACGGGTCATGGGGAAAGTCGCCGGTGCCTTGGGGGGCGCCGTAGGCCGGTGGGGTGCCGGTGGAAGAGGAGGGTCGCCAGGGGGGGCTGCGACGCAGAGGGGACGCCGGGAGCCTAGCAAGATCGCGCTGGGCGCCCACCTTCGGTCTTTCGTCCCTCTAAGGGGGGCTTTTGGCGGCCCCGAATCAGGCCCCGGCCAACCCGGGGAGTGGATCTCCTGTCAAGGGCATGTCAGGCCGTGGGGCTCGCCATGGCGTGCGGCCCCCGCGACCCCTAACCTAGGATGGAGCGATGGTCCATCCGACCATCGTTTACGTCCAGCACTCCATCTCGTCGGTTCCAGCGCCGACGTCCACTTTCTTATGGCTGATCCACAAGATCCGCGTCCCGATAAGGACGCGAAGGTCCCCGCGCTCTCGAGGCGCTCATTCCTCAAGGGAGCTGGCGGAGTGGCCGCGGCGACCGGCGTCCTTCAAGGAGCGGTACAGGCCACTCCCCAAGAAGGTCGTGCGGCGACGCTCTCGGGGACCGTGGAGCTTGAGCTCACGATCAACGGGCAGGCCAAGAAGGTCACCTGCGAGCCGCGGACGACGTTGCTCTCGGCTCTCAGGGACCGGGTCGAGCCCGCCCTGACCGGAGCCAAGCCCGTTTGCGACATGGGGTCCTGCGGGGCCTGCACCGTCATGGTCGATGGCAAGCCGACGTACTCGTGCTTGACCTTGGCGGTCCAGTGCAAAGGCAAGGAGGTCACGACGGTCGAGGGCTTCGGAACCCCCGAGAACATGTCGGACGTCCAAGAAGCGTTCTGCGCGAAGGACGGGATGATGTGCGGCTTCTGCACCCCCGGCTTTGTCGTGGCAACCCACGCTTGCCTGGATCGGAACCCGGACGCGGACCTCGACGAGATCAAGTTCGAGCTCAGCGGCAACCTCTGCCGATGCGGCACCTACCCCCACGTCTTTGACGCCGTCCAGGCAGCCCAGGCGGCTCGCAAGGCGGGGGGTCAAGACCGATGAGTTCCAAAGGAAACACCAGTGGGGCCGACCCGAGTTGGGGCAAGCGCTCCGACCTCGAGGTCCTGAACCGCGACATTCGCCGGGTCGATGGACCCGACAAAGCCACGGGCCGTGCGGTTTACACCCACGACGTTCGCCTGCCGAACATGCTCCACGCGGCGGTCTTGATGCACCCCGTTCCCCGTGCGGACATTCGCACGATGGACATCTCCGCCGCCGAAGCGCTGCCGGGCGTTGTCTATGTCCTCCGGGTGAAGGAAGACGGCAAGGACGTTCAGTACTCCGGGGATGACGCCGTGCTGGCCGTCGTCGCCGCCGAATCGCCGGAGGCAGCGATGGACGGCGTCCGCGCCATCGTGGTGGACGCAGAGAACAAGGAGCCGGTCGTCTCCACCGAGCGCGCCAAGGAACCGGACGCGCCCCTCGTGGCGCGCAGGCGCCGGGCGACGAGCAACATCACGAGCCGCCGCGCCCGCGGGGAAGAGGACGCCGTCAAGGCGGCGCTCGAAGCCTCCGCGGCGATGGTGGAGATGGAGATCGAAATCCCCGTCCAGCACCACGTTTGTTTGGAGCCCCACGGCCATGTGGTCGATCCCGGCGGCGAGGGTGAAAACGCTACCGTCTACGCGTCGACCCAGGCGGTCAGCGGCATGAGCGGCGCGTTTGCGGGCAAGGGCATGCTGAATCGCAAGGCGTCCGAGATCCGCGCACTGACTCCGCACATGGGCGGCGGGTTCGGCGCGAAGTTTGGTCCGGGTCTGGAAGGTCGCCTCGCGGCCCAGATCGCCCGAGCCACGGGCCGGCCGGTGCACCTCGTGCTCTCGCGGTCGAACGAGTTCACCATGGGCGGCAACCGCTCCGGCTCGAAGCAAAGCCTCAAGCTCGGGGCGGATAAGACTGGCAAGTTCACCGCGATCCACGTCGTGGCCGAGCGCCACGGCGGCTTCGGGGGCGGCGCCTTCCCTGGCGCCCCTTACCGCTATGCCGTGCCATCGGTGTTCGTCGACACCATGTCCGTCAAAACCGCCACGGATTCCAGCCGCGCCATGCGCGCGCCGGGCCATCCGCAGGCGTCGTTCGGCATGGAATCGGTGGTGGACCAGATCGCATACGCGCTCAAGATGGACCCCGTCGACGTGCGCAAGAAGAACCTCACCGCGGACACCCATCACCGGCAGCTCGACCGGGTGGCCCAGGAGATCGGTTGGAATGACCATCCCAACCGAACGGCCCCGGGCACGCCCAAAAACGGACGGGCCGTGGGGATTGGATTCGGCGTCGCTGGCTGGTCGCCGGGTGGCCGGGACTGCCAGTGCGACGTGACCGTGCACCCCGACGGGTCGGTCATCTCGGCGACGGCAACCCAGGACCTGGGCACCGGGGCGCGCACTTACGTGGCGGCCATCGTTGCCGAGGAGCTTGGCTTGACCGTCGACCAGGTCACGCCGCGGATTGGAGACAGCGACTTGCCCCCGAGCGTGGCTTCCGGTGGCAGCGTGACCACGGGCAGCTCGGCGCCGGCGATCAAGGACGCTGCGCACAAGATGCGTGAGGCCCTGGAGGCGAAGCTCGAGCCGGTGCTCCAGGCGCCCGTCGGCGGCTACATCTGGACCGGCGGACGTGTCCACTCCGAAGAGGACCCCACGAATTCCCTGGCTTGGACTGAGGTGTGCGCTCTCCTGCGCGACCCGCTTCAGGTCAGCGGACGGTTCCAGAAGTCCCTCTACGAAGGCCGCATCCACGGGGTGCAGGCCGCCAAGGTGGAAGTCGACACCATGACGGGCCGCGTGAAAGTCCTGAAGATGGTCGCGATGCAGGACCAGGGCCTGCCCCTCAACCGGATGGCGCTCCGCAGCCAGATCAACGGCGGCATGATTCAGGCGCTCTCCTACGGGCTCTTGGAGCGGCGCGTGTTCGACGAATCGGATGGCTATCTACTGTCCGACAACCTCGATCTCTACAAGATCGCGGGCGCCCAGGAAATGCCGGAGATGGTCGCGATCATCGACGACGAAGACGAGCGCGACTCGGTTTGCGGCATGGCAGAGGCCCCGATCATCCCGGGGCAAAGCGCCATCGCCAACGCCATTTACAACGCCTGCGGCGCGCGCCTTACGCGCATGCCCTTCACGCCGGACAACGTTCTGGAAGCCATCCACGGGGAAGTCTGATGCAGCCTTTTGATCTCAAGACACCAAAATCCCTCGACGAGGCCATCGCCGAGCTACCGGCTGAGCGCTCCTACACCGCTCCCCAGATCCTTGCGGGCGGCCAGGACATCCTGACCGTCATGAAGGACGACATCGCGGCGCCGGAGGCCCTCGTCGAAATCGGCGGGCTCGGGCTCTCCGGGATCGAGATGAGCGATGGGGGCGACCTGCGCATCGGGGCGACCACCACCATCCAGGAGATCGCGGACCATGCCGGCATCCAGGCGTCGTTCCCCGCGATCGCTGAGGCGGCGAAGTCCATTGCGAGCCCCCAGATCCGCAGCCAGGCGACCCTGGGCGGCAACCTGCACCAAAAGCCACGTTGCCCTTACTACCGCCACTCCGCGGTCAACTGCATCAAGAAAGGCGGCAGCGTCTGCCTGGCGGAGTTTGGGTTCAACAAATACGCCGCGATCCTCGGGGGCGGCCCGTCGTACTTCAGCCATCCTTCGGACATGGCGGTGGCTCTCATCGCGATGGGCGCGAGCGTCGAGATCCAGGGGCCGAGCGGCACCCGGACCGAGAAGCTTGGGGACTACTACGTGGGCCCTGAGGTCAGCGTGGAGACTGAGACGAAGCTGAAGGCCAATGAAGTGGCCACCCGGATCACGGTTCCGGCTCCCGCGAAGGGGTCGGTGTCGACGTACTACAAGTTCAAGGAGCGCGCGTCGTACGACTTCGCTCTCTCGGCAGCCGGGATTCACCTCCTGGTCGAGGGCGGAACGATCAAGTACGCGTCCGTCGTCCTCGGGGGCGTCGCCCCCAAGCCGTGGCATTCACCTGAGGCGGAGAAGGCGCTCGTGGGTCAGCCCATGAAGGCCGAAACCTGGACGGCGGCGGGCGAAGCCGCCGTTGCGGATGCCGCGCCCCTTGATATGAATGGCTACAAGGTCCATCTGGTGAAGGGCGTGCTGTTCCGCGCCCTCGAGTCCCTCGCTTGATCCCCGCTTTCTCCTTCTGAGCTGATCCATGACTGAATCCAAAACAGATTCGAGCGGGCCCAAGCGTCCCGGCCTGAGCCCCTATTGCGTCCACCTGGCGTCGAAGAAGCTGATGATTTCTTCGGACCCGCCCATGGTGACCGAAGATGTGCTCGACGCCAGCAATCACTGCTGGTGCGCCCTCACCATGAAGGTCCTCGGGCCGGACGACTTCGAATGTCACCCCGAGGACTGCACGAAGTCCCGCGGTTGCTTCGAGTCGCCCTTCGCCGACCTACTCTGATTCCTATGAAGCTACTCCTTCTACTGACCGTTGCCGCCACGTCCGCGACCGGTGCGGGGCTCGTGCACACCGGAGTCTTGCCTTGCCCGTGCGAGGTCGTCCATGGTCTCTGGGCCAAGGAGGCCCCCGCAGGGCAGGCGGGTGCCCCCGCCGGACTCTACGTCGAGGCCCGCGACGCCACCGTTTGGGGCGGGGCATGCCACATCAGCGCCCAAGCGGACAACGGCGGCTCCCATGCCGCCATGGGCTGGGCCTTCGAGGCTGGGGCCGCTGCCGGCGTCAGCCTCAGCGGCGTCAAGGTGATCGCGGTCCTTGAGGGATCGAGCAACTTGGCGGCGGACGAGGTCTTCCGGGCCGGGGAGCGCGCCCAGCGCCGCTCGGCCGTCTGGGTCGATGCTCCCACGCAGGAGGCTGCCGAGGCGGCGTTCGCCCATGTGAGGGGTCTCAGCGACCTGGGGTCCTGCGACGGGTTCGAGCGGGCCAGCCTTCAGGTGGCACGGACGGGCGACGCGTTTGCCCTCGAAGTGCCCGGTGTGCTGGAAGTGGCCGGCGAAGCGATCGCCGATCGCGCTTGTTGCACGATGCCCGAATCCCGGTGGTACACGCCCCTGGCCGAGTCCTCGGAGTCGGTCGTCGGCGTCCCGGACAGGTGTCGCTTCAACGGCGAAGCGGCCGGACTTGGGAGCTGGACCTTCGAAGATGAAAACAGCGCCTACGTTGCGCGTTTCGGCGCCTGAACCGGAACGTCGCAGAGGCTAGGATCGAGCGCCTGGGGCACCGCCCCGGGCGCTCGTTTCGTTTCAGACCGGCTCGACCCACCTCCCGACCCCTCCGTATTCCCGTGGCAAAGAAGAAAACAACCAAGAAGGCGCCTGCCCGGAAGAAAGCCCCTGCCCGGAAAAAGGCTGCTGCCAAGAAGGCGCCTAGCCGTGGGGTGCCGGCGGGGGGGCGGCCCCTAAAGAAGGCCCCAGGCAAGGCCCCAAGCAGGGCCACGAAGAAGGTCCAGAAGAAGATTCAGAAGAAGGCCGTCCGGAAGGCGTCAAAGAAGAGCCAGCGCAAAGGAACGGCGGCGCGGGGTCGCCGGGGACCCGCCGATGACACGGAGGAGATCGTCATCGTCCCCGTGCGAAACATGATCCTTTTCCCTGGGGTGGTGTTGCCATTGATGCTCGGGCGAGAACGGTCCGTGGTGGCGGTGCGGGCCGCCGTCGCCGAGGAACGGCAGATCGGACTCTTGCTCCAAAAGGACGAGCGCGAAGAGGTTCCCGGTCCCGACGATCTCTACAGCGTGGGCACCGTCGGGGACATCATGCGCTACTGGACGGCGCCGGACGGACGCCACCAAGCGATCTGCCAGGGGCTCAGCCGCTTCGAAGTCGTGGAGTTCGTTTCCACCGACCCTGTGCTGGTGGCGCGAGTGCGCCGTATTCCGGAGGTCGAGAAGCACACGCGCGCCATCGAGGCGCGTTTCGTGGCGCTGAAGCAGAGGGCCCAGGACGTGCTCGCCCTGTCCCCGGGCACGCCGGAGGACCTCGAGCAAGCGGTGCAGGGAATCGACTCGCCGGCAATGCTGGCGGACCTTGTGGCGACGTTCCTCGATGTGCCAGCTTCGGAGAAACAGGGCATCCTCGAGACATTCGATCTGAAGACGCGCCTGGATCGTTTGCTGGAGTCCCTCGGCGAGGTCGCAGCGGTGCTGGAGCTCTCCACCAAGATCCGCCAGGACACGAAGGAGACCCTCGATAAGGCCCAGCGCGAGTACTACCTCCGCGAGCAGCTTCGCCAGATCCAACGTGAGCTCGGGGAGAGCGACGACCTCGTGTCGGAGATCCAGGAGCTCAAGGAGCGCGTGGATGCGCTCGACCTGCCCGAAGAGGCCGAGCGTGAGGCGCGGCGGGAGCTGCGGCGCTTGGAACGCATGCCCGAACAGGCGGCCGAGCACTCGATGCTCCGCACATGGGTCGAGGTTTTCACGGAGCTTCCGTGGAATGAGCGCTCGAGAGATTCCCTCGACATCGCGAACGCACAAGGGGTCCTCGATGCAGACCACCACGGCCTGGAGAAGGTCAAGCGTCGCATCATCGAGTTCCTTGCCGTGAAGAAACTCAACCCCGGGGGCCAAGGGCCGACCCTCTGCCTCGTGGGGCCGCCGGGTGTGGGCAAGACAAGCCTTGGTCGCAGCGTCGCCCGGGCGACGGGGCGCGAGTTCATCCGTATCAGCCTCGGCGGCGTGCACGACGAGTCCGAGATCCGCGGCCACCGGCGCACCTACGTCGGCGCCATGCCGGGCAAGATCATCGAGGGGCTGCGCAAGGCCAAGACCCGCAACCCCGTGTTCCTCCTGGACGAGATCGACAAGCTCGGGAGCGGCATGCACGGGGACCCCGCCTCGGCGCTGCTCGAGGTGCTGGACCCCGCCCAGAATCACACGTTCCAGGACAACTACCTGGGGGTGCCGTTCGACCTCTCCGAGGTGCTTTTCATCGCGACGGCCAACGTCGAAGAGGGCATCCCCGGTCCGCTCCGGGATCGGATGGACGTCCTCCGTCTTTCCGGCTACACCGCCGAGGAGAAGCTCGCCATCGCGAGGGAGCACCTGCTGGCGCGTCAGCGCAAGGAGGCCGGGCTGACGACGGCGCAACTCAAGATCTCCGTGGCAGCCCTGCGGGAAATCGTGACGGGTTACACCCGCGAGGCGGGGGTGCGCGAGCTCGAACGCAAGATCGCGGCCGTTTGCCGCTTCGCCGCGACGAAGTTCGCGGCGCGCCGCCGGAAGAGCATGTCCATCGGGCCCGCCGAGGTCCGCGAGATCCTCGGCCCGGAGCGGCGCGAGATCGAGGTGGCCGAGCGCACGAGCCAGCCGGGCGTGGCCACGGGGCTCGCTTGGACTCCGGTGGGGGGCGAGATCCTCTTCATCGAGGCGGCGTCTTCGCCGGGCAAAGGCGAGCTGCGGCTGACGGGTCAGCTCGGGGACGTCATGAAGGAGAGCGCCCTTGCGGCGTTGACGCTGGTGAGGACCCGGGCAACGCGACTTGGCATCGATTCCGAGAAGCTCGCCGCCACGGACATTCACCTGCACATTCCCGCGGGCGCGGTGCCGAAGGACGGACCGTCAGCGGGCGTGGCGATGACGACCGTGCTCGTTTCGCTGCTCACGGGACGCAAGGTCAAAAGCACCGTCGCCATGACGGGTGAGATCAGCTTGCGCGGCCGCGTCCTGCCAGTGGGCGGCGTCAAGGAGAAGGTCCTGGCCGCGCTTGCGGCGGGCATCAAGACGGTGCTTCTTCCGGAGCGCAACATGGAGGACCTCGTCGAGCTTCCCGATCATGCCCGCGCGAAGCTGCGCTTCGTGGGCATCACCAAGATCGAAGAGGCCCTTGCGGTGGCGCTCGAGCCGGATCGACGGGAAACGGGCGCGGCGAAGGCGGCACCGGCTGGCATGAATTCGTGATGGGCTGCCTCAAGACCATCCTCGGTCGAATGGGCCAGAGGGGGACGACGATCGCTCCTTGGGTGACCGTCGCCGTGATTTGCTTGCTGGCGGAAGCCATGGCGATGGGAGCGGTGCCGCCGGGCCCATCCACCTCCGGTGGCACGGCCGCGCTTCTGCACCCGAACTCCTACTCAAGGTCCGAGCTGTACATCCGTGGCTCGCACATTGAACTCCAGCTCCGTGTTCAGGTCCTTTCGATCGGCGAGGTGATCGAAGGCTTCGACGACAACCGTGATGGCCACGCCGAAGACGGCGAGATCGAGGGGAGCTACGACGCGATCGCCGCTTACATCGCCGAGCATTATCGCCTGGTCCCGGGGGCGGCCACGGGCGCGGAGGCTGCGGCGCCGGAGAAGGCGCTCAAGGGGACGTGCCTTCAGATCGTCGAGGGCCCCATGGCGCTCGATCCCATGAACGAAGTGTCGGAGTGGGTGGACATCCGATTCGAGTTCGACGCGGGCGACGAGGGCTTCTCGACCCTCGGCGCGTACGTCGATCTCTTCGAGGTCACGAGCCCCGGCCACAGCGATTCATGCGCGGTAGTGTGGAACGGGCTTGAGCTGGGTGCGTGGATGTTCGCGCAGGAGGCGGAGACCCATGTCTTCGAGGCCACCGACGAGATGCTCGCGCGCAATGCTCCGGCTTGGCGGCGCTTCGCGGAGCGGGGTGCAAAGGGCCTCAAGGGAAACTGGGACGCGGCGCTCATGGTTCTCGTGCTGGTGGTGGCCGCGAGCCGTTCCCGGCGCTCAGCCCTCTTCTGCGGCGGCTTGTTCGTGGCAGCGGTGGCGGCGGGCATTCTCGTGACACCTGAGATCCCCGTGCGGGATCAGTATCTGAAGTTCGCGCGGGTGACGTCCGCCTTGGCGCTCGTGTACCTGGCTCTGGACTACCTGTTCTACCGCTCGGGCCGCACGAGAATCCTCGAGCCCCTGGTCTTCGGCGCCATCCTGGGGTTCCGGGAGGCGTCGCTCGCACGCCCGGACCTCGTCCTGGAAGCCGATCCCGAGGGCGCTCCCCTTTGGGGTCTTGCCGCGGGGCTTGGGGGTGTTCTCCTGGCGCTCGCCGTGATCGCGGCGCTCGCCTTGATGGGCCGTGGCCCAGCCGGCTTGGAGTCCACGGCGCAAGCAGCGCCCCATGGCGAGGACGCCCCCGCCGCCGAGCCCCAGCGCCAAGGCCGCCACGAGCGTGGTGACCGCCGCGGGGGCGAAGG
>OJFX01000528.1_pt1 | contig 13992 bp, 13 predicted proteins | sample 1594171 | NCBI WGS metagenome assembly OJFX01 (sample SAMN05416840, study PRJEB24817) | seawater metagenome | isolation source: Sea water | place: Canada:Atlantic | collected 2013-07
CGAGATCATGCCTAGTCTCGTGGGCTCGGAGATGTGTATAAGAGACAGCCTCAAATGGGCGCTCCCCGTCCGCATGAACCAGGAGCGCCGCGTCGAGGTCTCCGCGCTCCAGGCTGGCCGCGAAGTGGCCGTCGGTGGACTCGAGGGTCACCCAGGTAGCTTCTGCGGGCACGTCGATCTGCGACGCGATCCAAGGGAAGAGAACCCCAGCGCCGCGGCGTCCGGGGACAAGGGTGCCGATGTCCTCCACCCTCGAGGCTAACGGGGCGGCGAAGAGCTGTTCGTGGCCGAGACCGAGCGCGGGCGCTCCCTCGACGAGGAGTTGGAGTTGGGTCATGGGTGTTTGGCAGGGCGTCTCCCGCCGTCCTTCCTTGGGACCCTACCAGCGCTAGCGATGAACCGCTCCACCACCCGCCCGTTCTCGGTGTCCCGGCCCGCATTGGCCCGGGTCCCTTGAAGTCCGGGCGCCCGGCAGAAAGACTCGCAGAACGACTCGCAGCCGCACCGGCAGGTCCACCATGAATCGCACCCTCGCACTCTCCCTTCTCGCTGCGACTTCGATCGTCCTTGGCGCGATCTACCTGACCCAGCAAACCCCTGCACCCGGAGAGACATCTCAGCCGGAGAACCCCATCGAAGTTTCCCGGCAAGAGCCCGAGGAAGTGGCGTGCGAAATAGAGACCGAAGAGGTCGCGTGTGAGACGGAGGAGGAGTTCTTCGCCAACGCCGACTCGCCGTTTGAGGCCGCCAACACCAATGCACTGATCGGAATCGGCGGCGGTGCCGGCGCTCCTATCCATCGCCGGTCCGAAACGTACGCCCCCATCGAAGCGGTCACGGGCTTCAAGGACACGCTTTCGAATCCGGCCGTGACCTTCGCGGCTGACGTAGACACGGGCTCCTACTCCAACCTTCGCCGCATGATCCTGCGCGAGGGGCGCCTGCCGCCGAAGGACGCGGTGCGCCTCGAGGAGCTCGTCAACTACTTCCCGTACCAAGGCCTTGAGCCCTCGGGCGAGGCCCCGATCGGGGCCTCCATCGAAGTGTCGTCGTGCCCGTGGGCTCCCGATCATCGCCTCGCGCACGTGGTGCTGCGCACGTCTGCGATTCCCGCGGGCAACCGCCAGCCGGCCAACCTCGTGTTCCTGGTGGATGTATCCGGATCCATGAACAGCCCTAGCAAGCTGCCGCTTCTCAAGAAGGCCATGGGCCTCCTGACCGATGAGCTGCAGGGCCGCGATCGCGTGGCCATAGCGGTCTACGCCGGGGCCGCGGGCCTCGCGCTGCCGTCGACCCCTTGCTCAAACAAGGACGCGATCCGCGACGGGCTAACCGCCCTCGGGGCGGGCGGTTCCACCGCCGGAGCCGCGGGCATCGAGCTTGCGTATGAGGTGGCCGCCGAACACTTCATTCCGGGCGGCATCAACCGCGTGATCCTCGCCACGGACGGGGACTTCAACGTGGGCATCTCGGACCGCGAGGAACTCAAGACATTCATCCAAGAGAAAGCCCGCTCGGGCGTGTTCCTGACGACCCTCGGCTTCGGAGCGGGCAATCTGAATGACGCCCTCCTCGAGCAGCTCGCCGACCACGGCAACGGGGCCTACGCCTACATCGACTCGGAGCTCGAGGCGAAGAAGGTCCTCGTCGCCGAGCTCGGCTCCACCCTCGAGGTCGCCGCCAAGGACGTGAAGCTCCAACTGCAGATCGACCCGGAGCGCTTCGGCGCCCATCGCCTTCTCGGCTACGCGAACCGCCGGCTCGCCCATCGGGACTTCAGCGACGACTCCAAGGATGGCGGGGAGCTGGGCGCAGGTCACGAAGTGACGGCGCTGATCGAATTGGTTCCACGCGGCGTCGCCCTGCCGGCCTCCCTGGAAGTCGGGGCCCCCGGGGACGACGCCGCCCCGCGGGGGACGGATTCCGACCTGGAGCTGCGGGTGCGCTACAAGACCCCCGGAGGCGACGAGAGCCGCCTCCTGACCTTTACCGCCGAGGATCACGGCGGGGTGATGGCCGGGGCGCCCGTGGACCTGCGCTTCGCCGCCGCCGTGGCGTGGTTTGGGGAGACCCTCGCCGGGGACCCCGCGGCGGCGCCCTGGGACGACCTGAGGGCGCTGGCCGAAGAAGGGGTCGGCGCCGACGAAGGGGGCTACCGCAAGGGCTTCCTCGAGCTGCTGGACGGCGCCGCCCATTTGGCGGGCGAGCAATAAAGAGCGAGCCCTGAGGTTCCGGGCTGGCCCCCGAGAATGCGCTTCCGCAGAATCGGGGCCATGGTGACCACAACCAAGCCAAAGGCGCTCGTCCTGCGCGGCCCGGGAACGAACTGCGAAGACGAAACCCTGCGGGCCCTGCGCATGGGCGGCGCTGACGCAGACCTCCTCCGGAGCGACGTGGCGGCCAAGGACCCCGGGCTCCTCGGCGGGTACGGCGTGCTGGTCTTCGCGGGCGGGTTCAGCTACGGGGATGACCTGGCGGCGGGGCGCGTCTGGGGCTCGTCCCTGCGGCGGCACCTCGGCACGGCCCTCCGCGACCATGTCGCCAAGGGCGGCCTCGTCCTCGGCGTCTGCAACGGCTTCCAGGTCCTGGTGGAGTCCGGCATCTTTGAGCCGGACGCCGCCCCTGAGGAGCGTAGCGTGGCGCTGTTCGCCAACGAGAGCAACCACTACGAGTGCCGCTGGGTCACCCTCGAAGTCCAAGACAGCAAGTGCGACTGGCTCACGGGCGCCTTCGGCGCCGGGCATCACATGCCCTGCCCTGTGGCCCACGGGGAGGGGCGATTCGCCGTGAAGGACGATGCCGCGATGGAGGCCCTCAAGGCCGCCGGGCAGATCGCCCTCACCTACGTGAATAGCGGCGCGGAAGGGCCCGTTGGCTACCCCGCCAACCCCAACGGCGCCGCGGGGGATGTGGCTGGGATCTGTGACCCCACCGGGCGCGCCATGGGCCTCATGCCCCACCCCGAACGCAACCTCGATCCGTGGAACCACCCCCACTGGACCCGCCTCCCCGGGCGCCGGGACGAGGGAGAAGGCCTGGCCTTCTATCGTGCGCTTGTGGAATCGGCCCTCGCCGGTCTCTAGAGTCCGGTCAGCGAGGACTCTACGAACCCCGCTGACCAACCATGAGGCGCACACAACTTTCGAAAGCGGCCGCAGCCGCGCTCCTGATCCTTCCCTTTGGCTCGATGCTCCCGGCCTGCGCGCCGGTCGCCGTTGTGGGGACGGCGATCCTTGTGAACGACGAGTTCGCAGACAAGGCGCAGTCGGTCATCGTCGACTACCCATCGGATTATGTCTGGGCCGCAGCCAAGAGCTCGATGGCCCACATGACCGATGACCTCCTGGACATCGACGCAGATCTGCGGACGATCAAGACCTACGTCGACGGGGCCTTGGTGCTCGTCCAGATTGAGACCTTCGACGTGGGCCAGACCCGGATTCGGGTGGGCGCCAAGCGCTACCTCGTCTTCAGTGACGAGGTCGCGACCAACGTCCGCGACGGGATCCAGCGGGACCTCGGCTGAGGGGCAGGCCGAAGGGGCGCTCCGTCGCGTTTCGGAGCCCCATTCCGGACGCCGTTTCAGATCCTGGGGATAGGGGCTTGCCCGCCCGGGTGGGGCGCCTAGTAGCATGTGCACCGCGGAGATGAGTAACTCTTCACATCTCCGCCAGATGCCCCTCCCCCTTGAGCGCGCCCATGTGGGCGCCCCTGTCGCTGGATGAATCGATCCGCCCGTTCGACCCTCGCCCCCGCCTACCGGAGCGCCGCCTTGGCTGCCCTCGTGGGCGCGGCCTCCATGATGGCCCTTCCGGCATGCACCGCGGTGCCCGCGGGCGGCCTCGGGACGATGATGGGCCAGGAATTCCAGGACGGGGCCCAGATCGTTCACTACGACCGCAGCGCCGAGAGCGTCTGGGCGCGCACGAAGGAGACCCTCGCGCACCTTTCTTCGCGTCAGCCGCGCTTCAATGACGAGGAGTTCGTCGCGTTTGCGACGGTGGACGAAGGGGCGATCAGCGTCGCCGTCGTCGCACTCGGCAACGACCGGTGCCGCGTGGCCGTCAAGGCGCGGCGCTACGGGCTCCAGAGCGCGGACTTGGCACTGAGCGTCGTGGACCGCATCCACGAACAGGTCGAGCGCTAGGGACCCGGAAAGGGACCCGGAAAGGGATCCGGAAAGGGACCTCCGTTCGGACCTAGGCGCCGAGTTCCTTCAGCGTGGCCTCGAAGCGCCCTTCTTCCCGGAGCGACGCCGAGCAGTCGCAGCAAATGCCGGAGAGCCGCAGCAGGTGCCCGGTCATCACGAAGCCGATCTTCTCCGCGTTCTTGCGCTGGAGCGTCTCGATCTCCTCGTCCTGGAACTCCTCGATGCGTCCACAGACGCGGCACACCATGTGATCGTGGTGCTCGTGGCCCAGCACGTGCTCGTACACGACTTCCCCGCGGCCGGTCTCCACCGCCTCGATGAAGCCGCCCTTCTCCAGCACCTCGAGCGTGCGATAGACCGTCGCGCGGGAGACAGCTGGGCCGGTTTCGGCCTTCAGCCACTCGTACATGCGCTCCACGCTGAAGTGCTCATGCACCTCGAACGCCTTCTCGAAAATCCGTCGCCGCTGGGGCGTCATCTTCAAGTTCTGGCGCTTGAGGTACTCCTCGAAGCGGCTTTCGATGGCGGGTTCGTTCACGGTGTTTCGAGCGGAGGAGTTCTCCGGGAGACGCAAGATCGGATATCCGCGCAACAATGGCAAGGATCGATCCGAGCCGGACGCTGAGAGCTGGCGAGCGCGCGGGAAAGAACCGTGTGCCACCTGGGGCGGTCAGGACCCGCTGGGGCCCCCGTTTACGGAATCGCGGCCCTTGGAATGGGGTCGATAAAGCCGCGCGAGGCGCTCAGGTGAGACGCCGCATTCGAAGAGCCCCCTGAGTATCACGTTGCGTCCGGTGCAGCGTATCACCCCCTCCTTCTGCCAGCGCCGCGGCGAGATCGCGAGGGTGGCGCTCTCCACGAGCCGGATGGGGCAGATCTTGCGGATCGCCTTCGAGAGGGCCACGTCCTCGAAGAGCGGCCACTCCGGGAAGCCGCCCGCGGCCTCGTACAGGTCCGGGCACACGGCAAGACCGGAGTCCCCGTACACCATTCCCCGCCGGGCACGGCCGTTGGCCGCCCGCTCGATCCATCGGTACTTGCGACCCTCAGCGACAATGGTCTGGCGCATGGCCGCCGCACGCAGCGGTTCGGCCCCGTCCGCCTCCTCCCCTTCCGATGGCGTGGAAAAAGCCCTCCGAAGGGCCGTGATCGACCCGGTTCGAGGGATGCTATCCGCGTGGAGGAAGAGCATCACTTCGACGCCCGTGGACCCGTGCTCGGCGGCAGGGCCCCGTTGGTCGAGGAGGTACTGGGCTGCCGCGCGGAGCTGGAGCCCCCGCCCTCGGCCCACATCGAGGACCTCTGCCCCCATGCGGCGCGCGATCTCGGGCGTCCCGTCGGTGGAGCCTCCGTCCGCCACCACCACGTGGCCCGCGCGATCGTCGGCGTCGACCCCCTGGAGAAGGCGAGACAGAAGCCGCGGGAGATCCCGGGCTTCGTTGAGGGCACAGATGCCGACGCCAAGGCTCGGAAGGGCCTCCCCCACCGGTTCTAGGCCTCGGCCTGGAGCCGACGGGCCTCCTCACGGCGGCCGATGTCCCGGCGACAGAACTTACCGGCGTAGCGAATCTTGTCGTACGCCTCGTAGGCCTTGTCACGGGCACCCTCGGAGTCCTTGCCCATGGCGGTGACCGTCAAGACCCGGCCGCCGGCCGTCGTGACCTCTTCGTCTCCGTCGAGGGTGCGCGTGAGCTTTGTGCCCGAGTGGAAGACCACCGCGGTGTCGACTGCGGCCGCGTCCTTCAGGCCGTCGATGCGGTCGCCTTTCCGCGGGCTCTGGGGATAGCCCTCCGCCGCGGCCACAACCCCCACGACCGAGCGGGCGTCCCACTCAGGCGTCTCGATGGACTCAAGCTCGCCCTTGGCCGTGGCCAGAAGAATCGGAACGAGGTCGCTCTGCAGGCGGCGCACCAGGGCCTGGCACTCGGGATCGCCGAATCGGACGTTGTACTCGATGACCCGTGGGCCCGCTTCGGTGAGCATCAGGCCAATGAACAGCACGCCGCGGAACGCGATGCCCTCCCGTCGCAGCATGTGAATCGAAGGCAGGAGCACGTGCTGCTCGATCTGCTTGTAGATGCGCTTGCTGAGCTCGGGCACGGGCGAATACACGCCCATGCCGCCGGTGTTCGGGCCCACGTCCCCGTCGCCCACCTGCTTGTGATCTTGCACTGGCTCGAGGACCAGGACGGACGCGCCGTCGGTGATCGCAAAGATGCTGGCCTCCTCACCCACGAGGAATTCCTCCACCACGACGCGGATGCCCGCCTTGCCGTGGCGGCCCTCCTCCATGATCGCGTCCACGGCGGCCTTGGCCTCCGCGGGATCCTGGCAGATGTACACACCCTTGCCGGCGGCCAAGCCGTCGGCCTTGACCACCTGGGGCCACGTGGTGCAGCCTTCAACGTAACCCTTGGCGAGGCCGGATCGATCGAAGCTGCGGGAGGCTGCCGTCGGAATGCGATGGCGCTCCATGAGGTCCTTTGCCGCGGATTTCGAGGCCTCGAGCTGGGCTCCAGCGGCCCCGGGGCCGAAGACTTCGAAGCCCTCGGCGCGGAGCCGGTCGGCGACCCCCATGGCGAGGGGATCCTCGGGCCCCACGACGATCAGCGCCGGCGCCTCGGCCTTGGCCAGGGCCAGGAGCCCTGGAATGTCGGTCGCTTTGACTGTGCCGATCCGGGCGACCTCCGCGATGCCGGCGTTGCCGGGCGTGCAAATCACCTCGGAGACGAGCTCCGACTGGGCAATCTTCCAGCAAAGGGCGTGTTCGCGGCCACCGGAACCAATAACGAGGACCTTGAACGGAGAGGGCGCGGCTGAGGACATTGGACGGGGGGGACCGATGGTGAGGCTGAGAGGAGAACGGAGCCGGCACGTGGCCAGGCTTTTCGGCACGAGAGGATAGCCCCCGGCACGCCCGCGCGCGCGCCCGACAAAGGCAATCCGGCGGCCCGTCTCCGATCTAGGCCGAACGCCCCTCTGCCGATCCCCAGCCCGTGGCCCCAAGGGCTCCCCAAGGTAGACAAAGAACGATCATGGAGCAGCGCCGCCCCCCCGGGTATCCTCCCCGCCAGAGCGCCCGTAGCTCAGCTGGATAGAGCACCCGCCTTCTAAGCGGACGGTCGCTGGTTCGAACCCAGCCGGGCGTGCCATCTCCCCCCATGGGGGGAGCGGGCCGAGGGCCCATGGGCGTGCCCGGGGAGCGGTCCCGGCACTTCGACTCTTGCCCCCTATTGCGGCGCCGACGATTCCGCCGAAGTCCCCTCCGAGAGGGCGGCATGACGTGCCTCGCAGTAGCCCTTGAGGTCGGCGTGGTCCGCGGCCATGGCCTTCTCGAGCGTGCCCTTCACCATCCATCCCATGAGGGGCCCCGTGATGCGCCCGATGAGGCTCACGGGCCGGCTGGAGGTGGTCATCGTCACCTTGGTCTCCCGCTGGCCGCCGTTGAACTCGTAGACGGTCACGTATTGCACGCCGCAGGAAGTGCCTTCCACGGTGTAGCTGCGCGGCGCGTCGAACGCCGTGATTTCCATTTCCTGGGTGGCTTCCTTGTTTTTGAAGACCACGCGGGTCTCCCGAAACCGAGTGCCCTTGCCGACGGGGCCCTTGTCGAGAACTTCGAGCTTGGTGATCGAAGTGATGTTCTCGGCCGCGTGGGAGAGGTCCGTGAACACCGAGAAGACGATGGTCACGGAGGCAGCGATGGTTTCTTCGAGGACGAGGTGCATGGGATCAATACGGGGGAAGGCGGGGCTGGAGACTACCGAAAGACGAGGTCCCCTGGCACGTCTTCAAGCATCAGCACCGGATAGATGTGGTCGTGCGTCGCCGCCGGATCCCCCGGAGTGGTTCCGCTGGCGGGCCCGTCCGGAAACAGCTGCTGATCGAAGGCGTTCCAGGTCGCGAGGGAGTCGTCGCTCTCCGGGTGCAGTAAATGGGCCGTCAGCCGCGTGGACGGGAGGATCAGGGTCCCCGCTGGCAACGTCATACGGCGGGCCTCGAAGCTCCCCGTGATCGAGACCTCTCGGTGGCCCTGGAAAAGGGCGTCGTTCCGCTTCGCTGATTCGATGGCAAAAGCCTGGAGGGGTAGCTCCACGCCCTGCGCCAGGCGGCGGCCGGCGAGATTTCCGAGGTGAACCTCGAGGGTTTCGAGGAGATCCTTCGATGGATTCGGGATCGCCCACGCCCGGCCAACGGGGGCGGATCGCGACCCGGAGAAGCGGCGATTCACGTCCATCTCCACGGCCGACGCCTCATCCCTGGGGCTGGCCACATTCCGGCGGCCAGTCTGCTCCCCGGGAGTGGTGGGGTCCAGGTCCACCAACAGGCTCGTCACCGAACCGACGCGTACGGAGAGCCGCTCCGCGGGACCGTGCTTGGCCCCCACCGCGAGCCCGTCGAAGGTGGTGTCCTCCGCGCGAAGAGCAGCGATCGTGCCGCGATCCTCTGCGATGCGCCGCAGGCACTCGAGCGTGAACGCGTACGTGACCTCCACGCGGCGCTTGTAAGGCAGGTAGCTGTAGGCCTCGCTCAGGATCGGCAAGGTCCCCCGCAGGCCCATGAGATTCGTGCCGAAACGCGGCCGTGAATCGTAGGTATTCCAAGCGATAGGAGTCCCGCGCTTGCCCCGCGAGCCGCGCTCCCTAGGCGGGTACCGGAGGATGCCGTAGTCGAAGGTTCGCACGCCGTCGCGCGCTTCTAGCTGGGCTCTGACGCTGGGGAAGAGCTGCTCCCGCACGTAATCGTCGAGCCCGGGATGGGCGTTCGGCGACAGGCTCGGCGCGTAGGTCAGGTCGTAGCCGTGGGGCGAGCCGTTCGTGGTGTGCAGGTCCATGAACGCAATCGGTTCAAGCTCCCGGCAAAGCTTCATCAGCGCCCGCGTTTCGGGCGCTTCCACCTTCACGAAGTCCCGGTTGAGGTCGAGCCCCATGGCGTTGGGACGCTGCCCAACGCCGCCCACCGGTCCGTTCTGGCTCACCCTATTGCGGCGCGAGATGCGATCGTTCCCGTCGGCGTTGTAGACGGGAATGAAGGTGATCGAAAGCCCTTCGAGTAGGTCGTGGTGCCGCCCCAGCGCAAACTCGCGCAGGAGAATCTGCACGGCCGCCTTGCCCTCGATCTCCCCGCCGTGGATCGTCGCGTTGACAATGACGGAATGGCGCACCTCGGTCTTGCCCGGAAGCGCTGCCGTCACCGCCACCAGGTCGCGCCCTTCGGTGGTGCGGCCGATGACGCGCCGCGTCAGCACTTCGCTGTTCGGCAGCCCTTCGAGCTGATCAAGGAAGTGAACCACGTCGTCGAGACGCGACGACCGCGTGTAACCGGAAGCCTCCGCGATGGTGAGCGGATCCGTGGGCTCGGGGAGAAGGTCGAGGCCGACGGACGGGAAGGTGGCGAACGGAGCCAGTAGGAGCGGGAGAGAATTCAGCATCGCCCATCACCATAGCCAGATCACCCCGACGTGAGGGGTCTTGGGTCCGGCCTAGGCTCTTGGGACGAAACATTCGAGACGGATCCCTGGGGATCCGGCGCTTCGAAGGGGACCAGCTCATGGTCCTCTCCATCGTTTTCGAGATCGTCCCCGCGGGGCATCTCGTTCGGCCGAGGTTGCCCCGCGGTAGGGTCACCCGCCCCGGAACGGGCGTCGCGGTAGGCAAGCGTGAAGAGCAAGATGGAGAGCCCGAACGCCGCGGCCGCTCCGAAGAGCAGGTGCCACGGCGTCGTGTTGGTGATCATGTGAACGAAGTAAGCGCGCTCCGCATCGACCGCAGAGAGCACCGCCGCGGGAGTGAGCGCGATGCCGCAGACGGCAGCCAACGCCCCGAGCCCGACCAGAAGCCGGCGACGCATGTCCACGATGCGCTCGGCGGCCCCTTTCGGGTGTTCGCCAAGGGCCCGCTGGATTCCGGCCGCCACTGCCTCGGCAACGCGGCCCTGAAGGGTCTCGTCGATGCGTGCAGCGATGAGCTGCGATTCGTCAGCCGCTTGGGCTCTCGACTGCACGAGCGCCTTGACGAATTCCTCCCGCGCCCCTTCCCGTTCGACCCACGCCCGATCCCGGAGCTCCTGCATCGAAGCTTCGTGGGACGAGACCCTGGTGCTCAGCTCCGCCTCGAGCTCCGTCACGCGGCGATGCAGCGCGTCCCGTTCCGCCGCGGCCGCCCCCGCATGGCGCGCCTCGTCGCGCGCCCCCTCGTGGGCGGCTCGTCGCTCGGCGTCGAGCTCCTCGATACGCATTTCACTGCGTCGCTCATTCGTGATCGCCGCGGCGAGCACTCGCCGGTATTCGTCGCGCTGCTCCCGGGCCCGGCCGGCTGCCTTGACGGCATCCCGGGCCACCGCTGACTCGGCCTCGAATCGCTCGACGAGATCCCGGGTGACGCTCTCGCGTTCCGCGATCTCCGTGATGCGCGCGTGGAGCCCCGAAAGAGCGCTCGCGGTGGCTTTTTTGGTCGCACTTCGTGCGCGTAGTTGACCGAACATGACCCCCCCTATGGGCACGTGGACTGACACAGAGTGCCAACCCGGGGGGGGACGGTTCAAGCCCGGGGCGCTAGGCCGCCCGTCGCTGGGGGCCCGCTTGGGCCTCGAGACCTGCTACGTACGTTGCGAGAGCGACCCGCCGGGGATCGTCCACGGGCAGACTCTCCTCGCTGAATTCGATCCCGTAGATGATCGCACCTTGGCCGAGGGATCGATTGCGCACGCGGCCCACGATCTCCAGCTCCTGGTCGCTCATGGGGAGGCGCAGGCGCACCGTCACGAGCTCGAGGCGCGACAACGCGGCCTCGTGCTCCCACGGGACATCGATGCCGATTCCCGTGGCCGAGACATCCCGGGCGACCCCGATGACCGCCTTTTGCACCCCGGTCGGAATCACGAGGGTGACCTCCACCGGCTCGTCAGGGTCAGGGTGGACGCGGTTCGCACGGCGGGGCTCGAGCAGCGACGCCAGGCTCTGGCGTGTCCTCTCACCGAATAGGAAATGGAACGTCCGAACTCCGTCGTTCTCTCCGCGGAAGGCCACCTTGCCGAGGGCAGACACCGATTGACCCGTTTCGGCGCGCTCGAAGAAGAGCTCCCCCGCGCGGCCCACAGGCAGCAGCGGCGCGTCCTTCAGCGGAAACCCAACCTCGACGCGGACGCCATCGACGGCGTGCCAGACATCCGACACCTGGCCGCTGGAGGTGCCGGCGAGGCTCGGGACAGTGACAGAGACTTTGAGATGGGATCCCATGACATTGAGCCCTATCGGCCCATGGCCCGCCCCAAATGAAAGGGAGTGTGACTCGGGGCTTCCTCGCCGGAGGAAAGCCCGTTCCCGGAATGGGGCAGGGCGCGGCTCCCGGGACTCACAGGGGCCCCCCCGGCCCCTGCCACCGTGGCCAGACGGGTTGGGGACGGGGGCCTGGGGGTCTGGATTTCGGCGAAGAATTCGCGCCAACACCCCTGCAATCTGCCCGTAGCGACGCGCCAAAACGTCCCAAGTGCTCACTCCAAGCACCCTTCCACCATGATTGAGATTAGCCACCTCACCAAGCGTTTCGGGCGCTTCACGGCGGTCAAAGACCTCTCCTTTGAGGTCAAGCCAGGTGAAGTCCTCGGGTTCCTCGGCCCCAACGGTGCCGGCAAGTCCACCACCATGAAGATGGTGACGGGCTTCCTCTCCCCCACCGAAGGCACGGTTCGCGTCGCGGGCCATGACATCGTCACCGCCGCCCAAGCGGCCAAGGCACGCATCGGTTACCTGCCCGAAGGGGCCCCGCTCTATCCGGACATGACGCCGCGCACGATGATGAAGTTCGTCGGGCGCACCCGCCGTATGGGCGGCGCCAAGCTCCGTGAACGTATGGACGTGGTGACGGGTCTCGTGGACTTGGGCGCCGTCCTTGACCAGCCGATCGAGACCCTCTCCAAGGGCTTCAAGCGCCGCGTGGGCCTCGGCCTCGCCATCCTCCACGATCCAGACGTGCTCATCCTGGACGAGCCCACCGACGGCCTCGACCCCAATCAGAAACAACAGGTACGCGACCTGATCCGGTCCATGGCGGAGGGCAAGGTCATCATCCTCTCGACCCACATCCTCGAAGAAGTGGAGGCGGTGTGCACCCGCGCAATGATCGTCTCGGAAGGTCAGATTCGGTTCGACGGGACCCCCGCTGAGCTACGGGCGAAATCGCGCTACGCGGGGGCGATCGAAGTGGAGGTCGACCCCGGGGAGCTCGCGTCTGCCCGGGAGAGCCTCGGAAGCCTCGCGGGGGTCGCGTCGATCGAGAGCGTCGAGACGGGGATCCAAAGCGCGAGGTTCATCCTGATTCCCTCCGGCGAGGGCGCGCCGCTCCTGGACGCGGTCCAGGACAAGGCCCAGGCATCGCCCTGGACCCTGAAGAGCATCAGCGTCGATCGCGGCCGAATGGACGACGTCTTCCGGGCCGTCACGACGGGCCCCGCGGACTCCACCGAACGGAATGGCAACCTCACCACCAACACGACCACGGGAGGAGCAGCCTGACATGCACGGCATCTTCACCATCTTCCGGCGCGAGCTTCGCGGCTACTTCGCAACGCCAGTTGCGTACGTATTCCTCATCATCTTCCTGATCCTCTCGGGCGTCTTCACGTGGCAGGTCGGGGAGTTCTACGATTCGAACCAGGCCGACCTGAGACTGTTCTTTCAGTGGCACCCCTGGCTCTACCTGGCGCTGATCCCCGCGCTCTCCATGCGCCTTTGGGCGGAGGAACGCCGCTCGGGCACAATCGAGTTCTTGATGACCATGCCCATCACGGCGCTGCAGGCGGTCATCGGCAAGTTCCTCGCCGCGTGGACCTTCACGGGTGTGGCCCTGGCGCTCACGGCCACGAACTGGTGGACGGTCAACTACCTCGGGGACCCCGACAACGGGGTGATCCTCGCCGGCTACGTCGGCAGCTTCCTGATGGCCGGGGCCTTCCTCGCCGTGGGCGCGGCCCTTTCATCCTTCACTAAGAACCAAGTCAGCGCCTTCGTGATCACGTTCACGGTTTCGCTCCTGTTCATTCTCGCCGGGTTCCCAGCGGTCACGGACTCGATCCCCGACGTGCTCCCCACCTGGTTCGTCGCAGCGATCCGCGACCTCTCATTCCTCGATCACTTCTCCGCCATCACCCGTGGCGTCGTGGAAGCCAGGGACGCGATCTACTTCCTTTCGGTCATCGCCCTCTTCCTGTTCATCAACACCACGGTCGTCGACCTCAAGAAAGCGGACTAACTCAGATGAACGCCAAAAGCCTACCCCTCATCGGAACGGCCTTCGCCGTCATCCTGTTCCTCAGCGTCAACCTGACCGCAAGGCCGCTCATGCGTGGGCTGCGCGCGGACCTGACCGAGCAGAAGCTCTACACGCTCTCCGACGGCACGCGGAACATCCTGTCGGGCCTGTCGGAGGACATCAGCCTGCGGTACTACTTCGCGAAGACGGTGGCCGAGGAGAACTCCCTCGCGATCATCGCCTATGCCGACCGCGTGCGCGAGATGCTCGAGCAGTACGAGGCCGCCTCCAAAGGCAAGGTCTCGCTCCAGGTCATCGACCCGGTCCCGTTCTCCGAAGAAGAAGAACAAGCCGTCCGCGACGGGATCCGCGGCCAACGCGTGTCCCTCGAGGGCGACAAGTTTTACATCGGCCTCGTCGGCTCCAACTCCGTCGGTGAAGACGAGGTCATCGAGATCCTGGAGCCGGGCCGGGAGAGCTCCCTCGAGTACGAAGTCTCCCAGCTCATCGACAAGCTGGAGAACCCGGAGCGCCCCGTCATCGGGCTCCTCTCGAGCCTCTGTCTCTTATACACATCTGACGCTGCCGACGATA
>OJFX01000529.1_pt1 | contig 13986 bp, 9 predicted proteins | sample 1594171 | NCBI WGS metagenome assembly OJFX01 (sample SAMN05416840, study PRJEB24817) | seawater metagenome | isolation source: Sea water | place: Canada:Atlantic | collected 2013-07
TCATCGCCGGCTCTGAGGGATCGCTGACGAGGCCGTCGACGTCGATAGCGTGGACCACGAACTGGTGGAGCGTGTCGGCCTCGAGCTGCTGGATGACCGCGTTCGATTGCTGCGTCTGGAGGACGACCTGTCCGGTCCGCATGTCATAGATGTCGTAGCCGATGACGTCGAGATCCTGGTGATCGTCCCAATCGAGCACCATGTCGAATCCACCGGGTCCGGCCGATCCAATCGAACAGCGCAAGTTCTCGGGAGCGGTAGGGTGGGTCCACGAGGCAAAGCCGTTCGTCCAGCCCCATTCCGCCGGGAGGGCGCCATTCCCAGGGTCCAGGACGCCGGTCGTCGTCTGGTTGATGGACTTGTTCTTCCGGACGAAGACACAGAACCCGTTGTAGGTGACGTCGATGTCCTGACCGCTCACGAGGCAATTCGGCGAGCCATCTTGGTACATGCTCAAGTAGTTCTGACCGTTGACGGTGTGCACCTTCCATTTCCAGCCAGCTGGGAGTCCGGTGACTCCGTACTTTGCCTGGTCGGCATCGCGCACCTTGATGTGCAGGTCCTTGCACTTGCGCGTCGGAGGGAAGAACGGTTCGTACCGAAGGAAGAACGTGCCGTTCTGCGCTTCAATCTTGGTGCTCTTCGTCTTGTTCTTCGGGCAGATGACGATGATTCCGCCGATCCATCCAGCGTTTCCGTTACGCACGAACTCCAACCGGCCGTTGTTCTTCGTCAGAGCCATCTGACGCATGGTCCCCGTCGCCGGGTCCATGTACTGCAACGTGCGGTTGTCCCCCGCACCCACCAGGTTGTTGAGGCCGACGAAATGGTTGAGCGCGCCGTTGGCGTGCTGCAAAAGAACCACTTGCTGGCAGCCCTCCGCGAGCCAGCCCGCCATCGACTGGAAGTCCTTGAGTGCCGCTCCAGTCGCGAGCTGCGCGCAAAGCGTCCCGCTGTACGGCGACCCGGCGACGATCTTGTTGAAGGCTTGCGCGAGCTTGTAGTCCCAGGCGCCCTTCTTGTCGGCCTTGGCATCTTGCTTGAGCTGGTCGCGGAACTTGGCCACTGTGCTTTCGCCGCCGCGAGTCTTCAGCTCGGGCAGGCCGTTCTGCTGGAGCCAACGCGTCACCGAGCCGAGCGCGGTCGGCCCGCAGTCGGATTGTCCGGGTTGCTGCGCCGTCGGGAGCCCAATCTGGGCGAAGGCGAGGCTGGAGGTGAGGGTCAGAACGAGTGGAGCAACGAGCTTCATGCCGGTGCGTTGAATGGTGGTGAACATGTCTGATTTCGGGTTCGGGTTTGGGTTCGATTGAGTTCGTTTCGGGGCCGCTAGGAAGTGGCGCTGAGCCCCCCGAACGGACCGATTCCCGACGCCCCAAGGCACGAAATAGAAATCCACGAAAGCGGTCACAAAACCCTCCTCGAATCGACCGTTGCGCACGAAAACCGCCCGGAAGGACCCGTGGGACGCGATGGGCGGAACACACCGAACCGAAGATCGCCGAAGATCGGCCCTTCCGCCTGACAGACATTTCCGTCCTCCCAATCAGCTCGCTGAGAACAACCGCCTGGGCCCCGCGCCCGCGACGACCGGGCCTGCTGAAATCACGGGCCGCATTCGCTGGGCTGCATCGCCGGTGGCTTGGTCAGATCCCACGTGGCACTGCCAGGTGTCTCCCCGCTGCAGGATCCGCGGGCCTCGGCGTCCTTGATCTCCCCAGAGGGCATGGACACTCTGGGTGCCCCGAGGGACGAGCGGGCGAGTGCTGGAGCTCCTAGTTACGGAGGCCATCCTGCGGAGGTCCAAAGGTCAGCCAGGCCACGCCGACGTCCCGTCCATGGCAGCCCTGGCTTGCCGCGCAGAGCGGGCCCCAACGTCCCCATCGGGATGGCCCAAGAGGGAGCGTGGACACGCTGGATCATGATCAGATCCTGTGCCAGGTCGACCCCATTCGTGGGCCTGACTTTGTGTCCGCTCCAGCCTCGTGGCGATCTACGTTTAGACTCAGGGGCCATGAACAACGACCACCAACGATGAGAGCCCGACCCGCGCCCCCCCTGCTCCTGCTCTTGCTGGGGCTCGTGCTCGGACTCGTTCCCGCGACCGGTTGCGCGTCGACGGGGCCCCGGACGCCGCGCGAGTCTCCGCCCAACATCGTCTTCATTCTCGCGGACGACATGGGGTACGGCGACGCGCGCTGCTTCAACCCGGACGCGAAGATCCCGACGCCGCACATCGACTCCCTCGCACGCGGCGGCATGCGCTTTACCGACGCGCACGCCCCGGGCTCATGGTGCGTGCCGTCTCGCTACGGGCTCATGACCGGGCGCTACCCCTGTCGGCCGCGCAATTTTCGCCCCGGCGCGGGCCCTGTGATCGAGGCGGAGCGCGTGACGGTCGCTTCTTTTCTCCGGGAGCAAGGCTACGCGACGGCGATGGTTGGCAAGTGGCACCTCGGCTTCGAGGGCGGCTCGGAAACCGATGGGCGCGAGCTCCACGGAGGCCCCGTGGACCGCGGCTTCGACCACTTCTTCGGCATCCACGCGTCCCTGGACATCCCCCCCTACTACTACATCGATGGCCGCACCCCCCTTGCGCCGCCGACAGAACGCATCGGGGCGAGCCAGACCGCCGGCTGGACGAACATCCAGGGCGCGTTCTGGCGCGAGGGCGCCATCGCTCCGGGCTTCGAGCACGCTGAGGTGCTGCCCCGCTTCGGCCAGAGAGCTGCGGGTTACATCGAAGAGCTCGCTCCTTCCGAGGATCCGTTCTTCCTCTACGTCGCACTCGCGGGCCCGCACACCCCGTGGTTGCCGGAGAATGCGTTCGCCGGAACGAGTGGAGCCGGCCTCTACGGCGACTTCGTCGCCGACGTTGACGCAACGGTCGGCGAGATCCTCGCCGCGCTCGAGCGCACGGGCGAAACGCGCGACACCCTCGTGATCTTCACGTCCGACAACGGCCCCGTCTGGTATCCAGATGACGTTGAGCGCTTCGGCCATAGCGCCACGGGACCGTACAGGGGCATGAAGAGCGACGCGTGGGAGGGCGGCCATCGCATGCCCTTCGTCGCCCACTGGCCGGCGCGTATTGAGGCGGGCGCCACGAGCGCCCAGACGATTTGCTTCACCGACGTGCTTCCGACTTGCGCGGATGCGGCCCGCGCCGAGCTGCCGGTAGGTGTCGCTGAGGATGGGCACAGCTTCTTCCCAATTCTGCTCGGCGCGAGCGCCGTAAGCGGGCGCGAGGTAACGGTCCTGAAGGCCGACGCTTCCGTATTGCGTTCCGGCCCTTGGAAATTGATCACGCACCTGGGCTCCGGCGGCTTCTCGATGCCGCGCCGCATCGATCCGAACAACGGGGGCCCGAGCGGGCAGCTTTACCACCTCCGCACGGATCGAGGGGAAACCGCGAACCTCTGGAGCGAACGACCCGATGTCGTGGCACGGCTGCAGGGGCTGCTCGCTCCCTACCTGATCCCCGATCCGTCACGGCGAAAGTAGATAGCGTCAATGTCGAGCTTCCGACCGGCAGCCCCCCCTAGAGCCGGAAGGACGGCATTGGCGCCTTTTCGCGACAGAGACTCCCGCCCGTCTGACCGAACGATCCCCATAGAGACGCCACGACGATCGCACGGGCACTCACGTGTTGATCCTCGACCCGACGCGACGGCCTAGAATCCGGCGGGCGGAACCGCCTGAGGCTAGGTATGGCGAACTACAAATCAGAATCAATCGCGTGGTGGGCGTTCGCCCTCGCTGGGCTCCTGCTCATGGCTGCAGTGGGAGCTTGCATCTTCGAAGGGCCGGATGAGCCGCCCGTGGCGGTCGTCGCCGCCGGCTTGGCCCTCGGCGCATCGGTCATCGCCAGCTTCGGGGTGCTCACGGTGCGAGTCACCCAGAAGGAAGTGACGTGGCGCTTCGGGATCGGCCCGTTCAGCAAGCGCGTGGCACTCCACCGGATTCGGCACGTTGAGCCGCGCCGCAGCCCCTGGTACTGGGGCTGGGGCATCCGCTGGACCCCCAGCGGGTGGCTTTGGCGCGCCCACGGGCTGGACGCGGTATGGCTGGAACGTGACAGCGGGAAGTGGATCGGTGTCGGTACCGCAGATCCCGAGGGACTGACGCGCGCCATTCGTGGGGCCGCCGGCCTTACCGAACCAGCATGACGGTCGGCCGCAGGCGGTGGCCACGGCCCACGCACGATGGACTCTGCCCCAGCCCCCCGAAAGACCTTCTCGGCGGTCGAATCCCTTGTCACCACCGCCGGCGCCACAGACCCTTTACCGTCAGCAAGAAGCGCGGCCGTTTGCAGTGCAACCGAGCCGGACGCCATCACTTCCCCGCCGGCACGCGAGGACTTCGGCGTCGCCCGCGTAGGCCCTCTGTTTTTGATCGGCGAGCCAGACTCGAATTCGGCGTTCAGATATATGCTGAGACGCAATTGAGATCGCGCCATTCGGGCGCATGACTGCCTACTACCCCTGCAACCTGCTGAACCATGACGTTTGTCTTCTATCGAGGTGTAACCACGCAACCGGGCTCCCTGCGAAGCCGTGCTTGCAAGGACTGTGGAGAGACCGGAGGCTTCCATGCTTGGGTGTGCGTTAGCCTGGATGATGCAAGGAGCCTTGCGGCCCATTGCAATCCAAAGCTGTGGGGCGCCGGCACTCCGCCCAGCTGGACGCTGCCCGATCTTGTGGCCATGAAGAACTCCCTGAGCAAGCTGGGGAAGTTTGGTCTCGCAGACGTCGTACAGTTCGCGAAGGCTGAGAAGAGCAAGGGCACGATTCAGATCTCGACCGACCTGACGGAAGAGTGTGGCGGATACGCCTCGGGCTACATCTACAAGATCGCCTTGGACGAAACGCTCTACATCGATGGAGTGGAGGCCCCTTCCGATCAGACGAGCTCGACCTGGTGCCCGATGATCCGGCCACGGCTTCTGACGAACGCGCCAACGATCTCGGAGTCCACGGTGATCGGCCTCGTCGCGCGGGGCAAAGAAGTCATGTTCTTGACCCCGATCCTGCCCGACAACATCCCCGAATACAAAAAGCCAGGGGGAGGCGGCTTCGGGCCAGTGCCTGGCTGGACTGCCGGTAGGTGGCGGGCAAGACCGCAAGCGGCCCCCACTTCGAAGTAGCGGGGTACCCGCTGCTGTTCCGTAGCTGCCAGCGCGATGGCGCTGGCGATCAGCCCCATCGCAAATGGCGCGGTACCTCGGAACTTCGCGTCCGTCCCGGCCGTCCCACCCGGAAGGTGCGTCTTCCCCCGGAGCCGCGGTGCCTGGACTCCTGCGGAGTCCCCAAAAGAAACGCGGGCGAGTTCGAACCGGATTCTGCTGACGGTGACACCTAGGGCACAGTCCCCCGTACTTCCCACCTGGGTGGTCCCCCAGCACCACCCCGCCGTCATGAATCCAAAGCCTCTCCGCTCCACGCGCCCATTCTCCATCGCTTCGACCGCGCTTCTCTTAGCGACGGTCCCGGCCATGGGCCAGTCCCTCTTCGAGCCCGAGGTCAGCCTCGCCAGGACGCGCTCTCTCATCGTGGATGTGGCGGCCGGGGACTTCACAGGTAACGGTGAGTCCGACATGCTCCTGATCGAAAATGAGCTCCAGGGCTTCCATATCTCCGAGGGGCGGTCGACGGGGGGCTTCGCGTTCCCCGTGCGGGAGGACCTGCCCGAAGGTAAGCCCACGCTCCCGGTCGCAGGAGATTTTGATGGCGATGGGAGCTTGGATTTTGCTGCCATGCTCGACGATGGATCGAGCCAGTCCCTCGTGACAATTCTTAGGCGCCCAGGCAGCCCATGGGAAGTGGTGACCGTCGAGGCCAACCCCGGCACGGTCGACGCACTCACCGTTGCAGACCTGGACGGAGACGGCGATTGCGACCTAGTCGCTCGCGAAACGAACGGGCAGGTTCGCGGCTATCGCAACGCCGGCGTTTCCTTCACGACCTGGCCCCTCGTCCCCCAAGGCGCTTCGAAGGTCACGATCGCTGACCTCAACGTAGACGGGCGAGACGACGTGATCTTCTTTGACACGGCGGTCAGCCAATGGCGCGTGATCCTCGGTGAGAACAGCTGGTTCTTTGTTTTCGCACGGCCGTTCCTGCCAGCCCAGATCGCCGGATACGAAAGCCTCGCGACGGGAGATCTCGACGGGGACGGGGACATCGACTTGATGCTGGAGGTCCCGGCAGGTGGCCCCCTTGCCCAGGATCAGCTCATCGCCATGGAAAACCTCGGCGGCTTGCTTTTTGGGGTGCCGTTCGGCGTCCCCATCCCCGGTATCGCCGGGCAGGGTGACCTTCGGCTTCATGACCTCGATGGTGATGGACTTGCCGATCCGATCTACTCGCCCGGCGCAGACCCCAGCGCACCTGGGGACATCGTGTTCCAGCTGAACCAAGGCTCCTTTCTCTTCGGGGCACCGACGCGCCTTCTGAATGGTCCCAATGCGCTCCTCGATGGCACGAGGTTTCTGGACGCGAACGGCGACGGACAGTCGGACATTTGGCTCCCTGGGAGCCCATCCAAGAGGGCGCGGCTCTACACCCACGAAGGTGGAACGGCGGGCACGTGGTTCCGCGTCGAAGACGCTTTCGAGGTCTTCCCTGCACCCCTTTCGCTGGCTGCTCCGTTCTTCCTCGACGTGGACCAGGACGGTGATCTCGACATTGCCGTCTCAAGCACGGTCTCCAGCTCCCTGGGGAATCCGATCCAGCGCATCTTTTGGCTGGAGAACTACGGAGCATTGCGATTCAGCCACTCGCGGCCCCTACTTCCCGACCGGATCCCAGGTGCCCTTTCTGGGGTCGGGGACTTCGACGGCGATGGCATCGATGACTTGCTCCTGGCCCAGAGGAGCTTCACCGAAGGAAGGGCCGTCGTCAGGTTTGGCCTTGGCGCTGGAGGATTCAGCCCCGAGGTGGTCGTGGGCTCCGTCCCAGGCGGCCGCTACGGCGAGTTCAGGGTCGTGGACCGGGACGCCGACGGTTCCGACGAGATCGTCGCCAACCAGGATCTGATGGCAGGCACGAACGTCGTGGAGATGTCTTTTGTCTCAGCGGGCGCGCTGTTCACGGAAACCACCCTCGTGTCGATCGCCCCCACTTCCAACATTGCCCTTGCCGACTTCAACAACGATGGGGTCGACGACCTGACCCTCTCCTCCTTGCAGGGAACCTTCATAGCCCTCGGGCAGCCCGGAGGCGCTTTCGGTGCACCGCAGCAATTCAATGGCGGCTCCTTCGCCATCGTCGCGCCGTTCGCCCTCGACGTGGACCAGGACGGGGACAACGACCTGGTGACCCGCAGCTCCACCTTCGGCGCCGCATGGGGAGAGTCCGAGTACCCATTCGGAATGAACCCGCTTGCGGCCTTCCCCGACCCCTTGGTCACGGGCTTCCGGCGGTTCTCCGCCGCCGACCTCAACGGCGACGGACTGAAGGACATCATCGGCGCGGGGAACACCGTCGTCGATTCGGCCTCCACCGTGGTCTTCCTGGCACAGCCTGGTGGCTCGTTCCAGATGCCCCAGGTCGTAGCCGCAAGCTCGACCTCCATCAATGCAGCGGCGGAGGTCCCCAGCGCCATTGACCTCGATAGCGATGGAGACCTTGATGTGGTCGTGATCAGCGACTTCTCAAAGCAGGTCGTCCTGTGCGAGAACACGACCGTGGCCCAGGCGGGTGAAGCCGATCCTGGATGCATGACGGGCAACCTGAACTCCACTGGACGAAGCGGCGAAGTCGTCGGATATGGATCAGACTCCGTGTCGTCCACGGACCTGCGCCTCACCGCGGTCCAGCTCCCGGCCAACATGTTCGGTTTCTTCATTGGATCCCAGACCTCGCAGTCTCCGATGGCGATCCCAGGCTCCGAAGGGGCCATCTGCCTCGGCGGCTCGATCGGGCGCTATGACGCGCCGAGCCAGATCAAGGACAGCGGCCTCGCCGGCACATTCTCGCTCGACCTCGACCCGGCCGCCCTCGAAGTGGGCCCCGGCCAGGTGCCCGCCGTAGCTGGACAGGCTTGGTACTTCCAAGCATGGCACAGAGACATCACTCCCCAGGGCGCCACGAGCAATCTGACCAATTCGCGGCGCATCGTGTTCACGCCCTGATTCGCAAGGCTACGGCCCGCGGGGCGCCCTCAGCACGCGAGCGCAGCAAGGCACACCCTCGGACCTCCAGGGCGGTCCGCTGCCCGGCCCGGCTGGTAGAGCCGGGGAAGAGGTGACCGGCACTGACCGGGCCCTGGAACCAGGTGTGAAACTGGGTCGTCATGCCAGGGGCGATGGCATGGGACGGGAGCCCGGAGGCGACGTGCTGCGCGTCGTCAGCGCTCGCGTCCAGGTTCCCGTGGACCTAGCTGACTGCTGGGAATCCCGCCTACTCGATCAAGAAGCCCTGCTCGACATAGGCGGTCCGGTCATAGTCGTTCGTGAGCTTGTCCATGTGCCTCGCCCGCAGGACCAGATTCCCCGCGCTCCCCTCCCACTCCAGGGCGAGCGTTCTCGCGCCGTTCTGATTGGGACCCGTCTGCAACACAAGGCCGTTGAGGTTCCCACTGACTTCGATCCGATGCTCGCCGAGGGGAGGGATCACGATCGGTGGCTGGAACACCTCGACGGCCTGGACGTCTGTGCGGCCGCCAGCACCGAACACGATGGCGCGATGAACGACAACGTCCCCGCTGGCGCCTCGATTCGTCAGGAACGCGGTGCACCTGCTCGAGAACTGATTCTGTGCGAGACTGCCAAAGGTCCTGTACTCCACCCTCACTCCGGAGACGAAGGTCCCGGGGCCAGCGACTGAGGTGGGCCGCATGAATGAGACGAGCATGGGAACCGCAGCGATGGCTGCGGCCGCAGCAAGGACCGTGAGACGATGGGCTTTCATAATTCGCGGGGTGCTTGGGGGACTCAGAACGCCACAACGGGCTTGCCGGCGCCTGCAAGGACCGGCGGATCTCATCCGCCGGTCCTTCGCACACGATACACGGTATCCACAGGGCGCCTTACCTCTACAGCTCGGTGTGGACGGCCAGGGCGGCGGTGAAGTTGGATGTGGCGCTCCCGCCGACGACGTCGCGGTGCCAGAACTGGAAGTGCCAGCTTTCACCAGCGGCGGCCGTCGGCGTGCCTTAGGCAGGCATGGATGTCCAGTCGATGTTGAATGAGGCACTCCCGCTGGCCCTGCTGTTCAGGATCTGGTCTGGACCGCTACGGCACCCGATCGGGACCCCCGGCGTTGGCCCAGGTGGCCTTCCATCAACCTCTCCCGCTCAGTAGACCGAGGCGTTGAAAGTGACTCGGCTCGTACGGTGATGTCGACCTTTCGGCCGTCTCTCAGATACTCTTCCGTAGGCATGAACCCTCGACCACTACGACGGACCCTATTCGCGGCGAGCGCGCTCCTCGGGTCGAGTGTGCTCTCTGGCTGCTTCGCCCGCATCGTGGGCATCGAGCAGTTCACCCCGACATCCGTGGCGACGGACCACCCCCATGAGCTCGTGCCTATGGGTGCCCTGAGCCCGGCGGCCATCGCGTTCCGCCTGACGGGCCAAGCGGCAGGGGAAGCGTTCGTGGAGGTCTGCGGCGGCACCATCATGCTGCGTGCCGACCGCCGCGAGACGGGACTCCATGCAGGTGGTCTCATCGTTCCTTTCCTACCGCTGTTCGGTGCCTTCGCGGAGCCGAAGGACTGGGATTTGGTCATCAACGTGTACTACCACGGGCACCTCAGTATCGAGCCGAGCTCGGTGAAGGTCCGGTTCGATGGAGCCGAGAGTGAATCCGGTGTGGTCGAGTTTCAGCGCCAACTCGATGTCTGGCCTCCGTTGCATTCGACCCCAACGCCTATGGGAGAACGATTGCAGTCCAAGTGGACCAAGCTCGAACTCGCCTTCGGGGTGACCTACGCGGAGGAAGGCAGTTTCGAGCTGGAACTCCCCGTGGCCGGGGCCGCCACAGAGCGCGAGGTTGTCCGAGTGAAGTTCGAACGGCGACGCGGAAGCTATTGGGACACGGGGTTCTATGGCGGCCCAACCCGATTGTTGGCCCGGCGCCGGATGAAGGCGCGGGCGCAGTCGGCGCCCTAGGCCGCTCAGATTGGGCCGCTCACATCACTGGAAGGTGATCGCGGCCGCCGACGTCGTGTTGGACGTGGGCATTCCGGCGATCAGATCACGGTGCCAGAACTGGGCAAACATCGTCGTTCCCGGCATGGGGACACCGATCGCCGCAGGGAGGGCGGAAGGGTCAAGGCGCTGTACAAGCGATCCGCTCGCGTCGATCTGCGTCAGCGAATCGAGCCAGCGAACGAGGTGGCCACCGAGACACAGGGTGCCGCCACCAGCCAAGGGCAACGCCGGTGCGCCTGATCGACTGAGGAGGAAGAAGCCAAACTCTCCCGAAGGCACGGCGGAGGCTTCAAGAACAAGAAGTGTCTCGCCTGCCGCAGCGAGGGCCTGTCCGAAAGCGTGGAGTTCACCTGTGCTGCCGGTGCTGTTTGGCTGCAGCGGCGTACAGGTGATCCATCCGGTCGGGGGCAGCGAATACTCCGCGCGAACAATGAAGAGGTTGGAGGCGACTGTGCTGCCGTGGTCCACGCAGTCGAAGAGCCCGGGCGTTGCGCCGACTTGCCACTGAAGCACGGGCGTGCCCACACGGGGGCCCATCGCCAGATCCGTCGCTTGGGTGGAGTGGAGTCCGTCTTCCACGCAGCCTCCCCCAGCCGAAGGTGCCCCCGACCACACGACGCCGGAGGCGATGCCAGTCCCGGTGAAGCGCCTGGTCTCCCCGGGCAACAATGTGGGTCCAGTCCCAAGGTCAACTTGGAAGACAAAGTCGGGCGGGCCCTCATCCAAGCCCCAACAGGGCTCGTCGGCTGCGTTGCGCCCCCCGTGGATGTACGGCGCGGCTCCGAATCCAGTGATGCTGTAGAAGGTGGTGCCGAAAGTGGAGGTGTTCGTGATCGTCACGTCGTAGTGGATCACGATCTGGTTCGTTCGGGCTCGAAGCCAGTCAGCGAACAACGGCTGCCAGGCCGGGGAGCGCAGGTGGGACGCTGGGTCGTTGCCGAGCGTGGTGTGAAAGTACGTGAGCGACTGGGCGGGTGCGAGGCTTGGAAGCACCAGCGTGGCGAGCACTGCGAGGAGGTGGTTCTTCATGGCTTGAGTAGAAGCGACACCCAAGGGGAGGTCAATGGCCCCAAGCTCCCGGCGTGCCCCTCCCTGCGCCCACATGCCGGGGCCCGACCCAGACCCTGAGCTGGGGCCAGTGCGGCGCCCCCGGCGGCTCCCGCCTGCCTCCACGGACGCCGTCGCCTTCATCTTCGATGGAGACTCCACGAGCACTGCTTGTGGCGAATTCGGGGTGACCGGGGCACGATCTGGGGTTAGGCACAGCCCCCCTCGCAGCTCCGCATCCCGATTCCCATGAGAGTCGCCTTCTTCGCCGCGTGTCTCGCCGCGTTCATTCCCGCGGGCCTCGCCCAGACCACCCTTGTGGCAGAGAGGGGGCAGCTCCTGCCCCTCGGCGACCGGATCCTTCAACCGCTCAAATACTCCGTGGGCGGCACGGGGGACTGGGCGGCATGCGTCCGCACGGACAACAGCCATTCGGCGCGCCAGGTTGTCCTTATGGTAAACGGGCAGGTCGTGTTTCGAAGCGCGGACATTCTGGCCGCAACGGGGCAGACCTTGGGCAACCGCTTCGATGACATTCAGATCAACGATGCCGGCAGCGTGGCGTTCATCGGAGGCGTCCGCGGCACCGGGCCCGACTTCCTCGCAGCTGTTTTCGTGGACGGCGAGATCGTGCTGCAGGACGGTGACCTGATCGGAACGCGGTTCATTCGCCGCATCGACCGCATGGACTATGGCAGCGATGGCAGGCTCAGCGCCATCGTGACCCTCGACTCCTATGACTTCGGGGCACCGACCGTGCTGGTCGATCTGGACCTGAGTCAATCGAACCCGGTGCCGACCCTTCGAATCGATGCGGGTTTCGTCTATGCCGACGGTGCAACGGTGCAGTCCGTATTGGGCGTTTGGAACCGAGGGAGTGGCTCCGGGCTCGTCTATGCCGTGGAGGAGACCGCAACCGGTGTGGTTCGAACCGTGGCAAGGACACGCGCTGACGTCGTTGTGGCCACCGGGGACCCGTCCCCCTTTGGCGGCGCACCGTGGAATTTCAGCCCGTTCCTCGGAGAACAAGCTCGCTTCGACATCAGCGAGGGCGGAGCGGTCGCCGCACTTGGGCGGATCAACAGTATCAGCAGCGCCGATAGGGCGATCGCCGTCGACGGCCAAGCGATCGTGCGTGTGGGTGACACTGTTCCGATCAACGGAACCTCGGTGGTGCGCCAGCTGGACACCACAGTCTTCGGGATGACGAAGAACGACCGCCCGATGTACTCGGTACTCATTTCGGCGACCGCACAGAGCAGCGACAGGGACCGCGTCGTCTTCGTCGGGGATACGCCCGTGCTCATGGATGGAATGGCCGTGCTGGGAACAACGGTCCAATCACTCATCGAGTTCACAAGCATCAACATCCGCCCGATTTCTGACAACGGCGCGTTCTTCCTTCACCTTGCCAATCTCGCCGATGGCCGCTCGGGCCTTCTGCTCGGTGAACTCGGCCTGGGCACAGAGAGCTGCGGGCCAGCCGTCCCCAACTCCACGGGCCAGAGCGCGCACCTCATCGCGACAGGCAGCGGCCTCGCCGGCGGCGCCCCGCTGCGGCTCGTGGCCACGTCGCTCCCTGTGCAGCAGTTCGGCATCTTCTTCGTGGGCGATTCCACGAACTCGGTGACTCCGCCGGGATCGGATGGCGTCCTCTGCATCGGCGGCCAGCTCGGCCGCTTCAACGGCTCCATCGCGTCGAGCGGCGCCATCGGTCAACTCGAGTTCCAAGTCGATACGACCGCGATCCCCCTGAACCCTCCGACGGCCATCCAGGCGGGCGAAACCTGGCTCTTCCAGGCCTGGTTCCGGGACGCAAATCCCACGGCTACGTCCAACTTCACAGACGCCGTCGCCGTCACTTTTCACTGAGTACACGGCTGCGGGGATGAGGCGGCGCTCGCTGGGGTCGGCTGCGGTGGCGGCGATTCGAAGGTCTCCGTCGTACAATCGGCGCAACCATGTCGGAATCAGATTACTTCGCGGTCGCCTGCGCGATCGCTCTGATGCAAGCCGTGGAGGGCGGGCTCCTTCTGGCCCGCCAAGGGCGTATCCACCCTGTCATGCACCTGTCGTCCGCAGTGGAGCTTGCTTGGCTCGTGGTCACGATCATCGCCGTGCGCGGGAACTGGCTGAGCGGAGGCCGTGCCTTCTGGGCCTGGGCCTTCATCTGCTACTACGCGGCCTATTCATGCGCTGGCATCTCCTTGCTGCGCCGTGGAGAGGACCCTGACCCCGACTCCGCAGGCCTGGAGGATTGGGTCTCCCCCATTCGCATCCCGGCGCCCGTGGTGATCCCGTCCATAGCCTTCTCATTGGCCTACGGCATCGGCTGCTTCCTCGTGTTGCGGGCGCTCTGAACCGTGGCCGAGCATTGATCCCATGGGGGGACTCTAGATCTGCCTTCCACGCCGATCAGGGAAGACGTTTGCAAGGACTACAGCGCGGTCTGTGAAGAGACATGACTAGTCCTGAATGGGAAAGACGCTTGGGCGTAGTCTTAAACGATGCAGGATCACACAGAAGCTCAGGAGCCCGACCCTGACGGGCCCGCTGGCTGTCCACGCTGCGGTGAGCCCTTGGGCAATCCAGATCTTGGGGCCTTTGTGAAACTCGCGGGTAGGCCGTGCAGCGGACTCCGGGGGTGCGGGGGCGTTTGGTATCGCCATGGCGCGTTCGAAACTCTCCAGCGGGAGGTGGCGGGGACGAGCCGCCCCGAATCCGGCAGCCCCCATCATGGCTGTCTCTTATACACATCTCCGAGCCCACGAGACTAGGCATGATCTC
>OJFX01000535.1_pt1 | contig 13953 bp, 8 predicted proteins | sample 1594171 | NCBI WGS metagenome assembly OJFX01 (sample SAMN05416840, study PRJEB24817) | seawater metagenome | isolation source: Sea water | place: Canada:Atlantic | collected 2013-07
GAGATCATGCCTAGTCTCGTGGGCTCGGAGATGTGTATAAGAGACAGCCTGAAGGCCGTGCTCTTCGATCTGGACGGCACCCTCTACGACCCGAAGCCCCTGCGGGTCCGCATGCTGAGCGCGCTCCTCGGGCGCGTCGCGCGGGGGCCGCGTTCCGGGATCAAGATCCTCCGGACCCTCAGGCTCTTCCGGCGCATGCGTGAGGACCTTCGGGCCCTCGGGGACAGCGCGCCGTCCCTGGCCGAAGTGCAATACGCGGAGCCTGCACGGGTGCTTGGGTGCACCCCCGGGTTCGTTCGGGGGGTCGTCGAAGACTGGATGCACACGCGGCCGCTGCCACTGGTCGCCAAGAACGGCCGGAAGGAGCTGCGCGAGACCCTCGTCGCGCTCAAGGCCGCCGGGCTGAAGCTCGGGGTCTTCTCGGACTATCCCCCGGAGCAGAAGCTGAAGGCCCTCGGCGTCCTGGATCTCTTCGACGTGGCGCTCGCGGCGACGGACCCCGAGGTCAATGCATTCAAACCCCACGTCGCTGGCTTCCTCGTCGGGGCTCACCATCTCGGCGCGGCGCCAGGCGAGGTGCTTTACGTGGGCGATCGAGTCGACGTGGACGCCGCGGGCGCCGCCGCGGCTGGCATGCCGTGCGTGATCTTGGGGGCAGCCAAAGAGGAGGCTCCAGGGGAGGCTGGCCGCGGAGCGCAGAGCGCTCTGTCACCGGAAGTGGTCACAAGCTTCCCTGGGATCCTGGGGGTGCTCGGCCTTGACTGACCTCACGCAGCCAGTCGCTGCGGGGGGAGCGCTCGTTCCGCCTCTCCCGCCGCGCCGGGGATTCCGCCCCTACGTGGAGATCGCGCGCATCGACCACTGGTTCAAGAATGCGTTCATGGCCCTTGGGGTCCTACTGGCGTTCTTCTACCGGCCCGCCCTGTTCGACGTGTCCCATGCGGGCACGCTCGTCGCGGCGTTCTTCGCTACCTGCATCGTGGCGTCTAGCAACTACGTCCTGAACGAGCTGCTCGACGCGCCCCTGGACCGGGAACACCCCACCAAGCGCTTTCGGCCGGCGGCTTCCGGCGAGGTGAACGCCAAGGCGGCCATTCTGCTTTGGGGAGCCTTGGGCTTCGTTGGGATCGCGGGATCCTTCGCCCTCAACGCGCCCTTCGGCCTGAGCGCCCTGGGTCTTTGGGTCATGGGGTGTGTGTACAACATTCCTCCGGTTCGCTCGAAGGAGATCGCCTACGTCGACGTCCTGTCGGAGTCGGTCAACAACCCGATCCGCTTGGCCCTCGGGTGGTTCGCCCTCGTGCCCGATCGGTTGCCGCCACAGTCGCTCGTGCTCGCGTACTGGATGGTCGGGGCCTTCTTCATGGCGACCAAGCGGTTCGCGGAGTACCGCGCCATCGGCGACCCCGAGAGGGCGGCCCGATACCGCCGTTCCTTCAAGGTCTACGACGAAGCACGGCTCCTGGCGAGCATGGTGTTCTACGTCACCGCCTGCGCGCTGTTCTCAGGCATCTTCCTGGTGCGCTACAAGCTGGAGCTGATCCTGTGCGTCCCGTTCGTCGCGGGCTTCTTCGCCCTGTATGTCAGCCTTGGCATGCGCGAGGATAGCCCCGTCCAGAACCCGGAGAAGCTCTACCGCGAGCGGGGGTTCTTTGCCTACGCCATCGGCATCACGGTCCTGTTCGTGACGTTGATGTTCGTGGAGATCCCCGTTCTCTACGACGCATTCGGGGTGGAGCCGTCGTCCTTCGAGCCGCTTTGGCGGATCGACTGATTCCGTCTGTCCCGGCCGGACACCATGGCGATCCCCAATCACAAGGAAGCGAACAATGGCGGCGCGTCTAGCGCCGGGAACGGCCGCGGCGCCCTGAGGCTTGTCGTCGATGGGCCCGGGGCCACCGGACCTGCGCCGAGGGCCACCGCGGCATTCCAGGTGGCCGTGCTCCTTGGATTGTTCGCCCTGGCGACCCTGCTCCACGTGGCGTCCGGCGCGTTCGAGAGCGGCTTCGGCGGATTCGAGGATGAGCCCGCGCACCTGGTCACCTCCCTCATGGTGCGCGACTGGCTCGCGTCGGGGGACCTGTCGAACCCGCGGGCGTTTGCGGAGAACTACTACGTCCACTACCCGAAGGTCGGCGTCGGGCAATGGCCCCCGTTGTTCCATGGCTTGCTCGGCGTATGGATGCTGGTGATCGGGACGTCGACGGCCTCGGTGGTGGCCTTCATGACCCTGATCGAGGCGCTGATCGCCTTTGTGATCTACTCCGTCCTTCGGCGGCCACTCGGGGACGCGGCGGGGGTCCTGGCGGGAGGGCTTTTCCTCACGGTTCCGATCGTTCAGGAGTGCAGCGCCTCGGCGATGACCGAGAGCCTGATCGCGCTCCTTGGTTTGGGAGCGGTGCTCGCGTTCGGGAGATTTCTCGATACTGGCAAGGCCCGCTGGGTCTTCGCATTCGCTGGGGCCGCGGGGGCGACGTTGCTCACCAAGGGCAGCGGCCTAGCGCTGGGCCTGGTGCCGCCCCTGTCGATCCTCTTCCTGCGTCGCTTGGACCTGCTCCTTCGGCCGGCCCTCTGGGGGGCGGCGGTGATGGTCGCCTTGATCGTGGGGCCCTGGTACTACTTCACGCTGTCCATGAGTCAGGGCACATGGACGGGGGGCGGGTCCCCTTCATGGGAGTTCTTCGTCTCCGCAGCGCTTGCCTTCCCTGGCTGGCTGCCAGGGCTCGCCGGTTGGTTAGGGCTCCTCCTCGTGCCAGTGGGTCTCTTCTGGGGCCTTAGGAATGGGGCCTCGCACGGGCGCTGGGTGGCACTCGCGGCGTGGGTGCCCGCCATCCTCATCCTGCATCTGACCGTGCCCAGCAGCATTGAGGAACGTCACTTCGCGGTGCTGGCCCCGGCCTGGACGATCTTCGCAGCGCTCGGCGCGGGGGTCGTCGGAGCGACGCTCTTCGAAGGGTTGGGCGGCGGTTCAGGCGGACGCGCCCAGAAGCTGGCCCCGGCCGGCGGCGTGCTGGTGATGGCGGCGGCGATGTTCGTGACCCATGGGCGCCTTGCGACGAAGCACTGGTCCGGGTGGGGGGAGGCCGCCCGGCGGGTGGCCGTGCGCGGGGACCAATCGCCGGATCGACTCCTGATCGCGTCGGACCCCGTGGGTGAGGGACTCTTCGTGGCGGGGGTCGCTCTGGCGGAAGACAGGCGGCCACTGCGGCTGGTCATGCGGGCCAGCAAGGTCCTCGGCAACGCGGGATGGAGCGGCTACGACTACGAACAGCGTTTCGCGACCCTCGACGAGGTGGACGGCTATCTTCGGGAGCACGGAGTGGGGTACGTCGCCGTGGATGAGTCCACCCGTTCGTCCCGGCACTGGTACCCGCACATGGAGCAGCTCCTGGGTGTCTTGGAGTCTCAGGATCGTGGCTGGCGGCCCTTCGCGAGTGACGATGTCGTCAGGGATGGCATCGTCTATCCGGGCTCCTTGCGCGCCTTCGTCCGGGAGGACTGGAAAGCGCTCCCGCGGCCTGAAATCAGCCTCAGCGACGTCCTCAGACGCTGAGCGGTGGCCCTGGGGGCCCCCAATCCCTGGATACGGTGGATTCGGGCAAAGAGCCCCTCTGTGGATTTCCGCGAGAATGGGCCTACAAGCGTGTCTCGGGACGGAATTCCCGACATGGAGTTCTTGCGTTCAGGAGCGGTGTATTACGGATTCCTAAGACGCTCTTCTGATACAACCGGGGCTGGCGCGATGGCGAAATTTAGATCACCAAGGATTGGGAGCAACGTGGTTCACCGCGTGGAGATCCCCTCGCTCGACAGGCATCGGGCGCGCAAGCGTGCACAGCTCCGCCGCGGCGGCAGAAACACGCAGCCCTACGATGAGTCGCCGGCTGCCCCAGAGAGAGGGGTGACCCCTGGACCCGTGGACGCCGGACATCGGTCCGTGGTCCTGCAGCCAGTGCCCCCCCCGAAGCCCGAGCAAGCCCCCGTGGAGCCATCGGTGCCGCTGCCAGCGGTCCTCCGGGACTCCCAGGCGAGGCACCAGATCCAGCTTCTCGAGCGGCGCCTCGTGAAGATGGCGCGCCTTCTGGAAGTGCGCGACCAGGAAAGCCTTTCCACGGCGGCCCCCACGGAAGACGGGGTGGCCTCGATCTACCGTCAGGTGCAAGGCCTCGGCGGTCGGGGGAAAGAGGTCAAAAAGAAACAGGCCTTGATGTCGAGAATCTTCGACGAGAACCTGAAGCTCCGGGAAAGGGTCACGTCGGCTTCATCCGACGCCCGATAGGATCCTCGAGTGTTCAGAGTCCCCGCCGGGCCCGTGGAAGCGAATCGGGTGGGGGAGCTGATGATGTCCTGGCCCTGTTTGTGTTTGCGAGCTGGGCTGGACCGGAGAGAATCCTCTTCGCGATTCCACTCCCACGACACACCATTCTTCCCGGAGCCCACCACCGGGCCCCGCACGACTGTCCGGCCGCCGCACTGGCCTGACCCAACGAACAAGCACCTGCATCATGACCGACACGATGCCCGACTCCACGACTGACGATGCCGAGCCCAAGAAGGACCATGGTGTCCTCTACCTCGGAATCGACCTCGGGACCTCGCGTACGTCCGTCTCCGCCAGCAACGGTATCCGTGAGACGATTGAGTCTTTCGTCGGCTACCCGAAGGACCCCGTCGCCAGGAAGCTCCTGAAGAAGGACGTCCTGTTTGGCCTCGAGGCCCGCGAGAAGCGCCTTTCGCTCAACCTTCACCGCCCCCTTGAGCACGGTGTGCTCAAGTTCAATGCGGATGGTACGGAGGACGCTGAGTCCCGCCGCGCGGCCATGGATCTCGTGAAAGAGATCGTGCGCCAGGCGCGCCCTCGGAAAGACGAGCTCGTCTACGCCGTGATCGGCGTCCCGGCCCAGGCCCAGATCAACAACAAGGACGCCATCCTCCAGGCAGCCCGCGAGTCCGTGGACTCGGTGATGCTGTGCTCGGAGCCGTTCTCGGTGGCGTACGGACTCGACATGCTCGAGGACGTCCTCGTGATCGACATCGGTGCTGGTACCGTCGACCTGTGCCGGATGCACGGCACGATGCCGGAAGAGTCCGACCAGATCACCATGGAGACCGCCGGCGACTTCGTCGATGCGGAGCTCGGCGCGGAGATCACCAAGGCCTTCCCCGAAGCCCAGTTCACGAAGCAGATGCTCAAGGACCTGAAGGAGCGGTTCTCCACCGTCGACAAGACGACCGAGCCGATCATCGTTCAGTTCCCCGTGGCCGGTAAGCCGACGGAGTTCGACATCACCGAGCAAATGCGCACCGCATGCCAGCGCATCGTGCCGCCCATCGTGGACGGCCTCGGCAAGCTGATCGGCACGTTCGACCCGGAGTTCCAGGAGAAGCTGAAGGAGCGCGTGCTCCTCGCCGGTGGCGGTAGCCAGATCAAAGGACTCGACCGTGCGATCACCGCTGAGATGGTTCGGACCCTCGGAAGTGGCAAGGTGATCCGCATCGAGGAGCCGATCTACGGAGGCGCCAACGGTGCCCTGAAGATCGCCCACGACATGCCCGAGGAGTACTGGGAACAGCTCAAGTGATCGGGACGGAAACCTGACATCCGCTTGGCTCCCGTTAGAGTCAGCGGGTCATGGATTCCCAGCCAGATGAAATCAGCCGCGCGGCGCCCCCCTCGGAATCCGAAGGGGCGCCGCGCGGCTGGTTTTGGAATTGGGGCCTCGCGCTCACTCCGCTGGCGCTTTCGGGCGCCTTTGCGGCCATGGCCCATCGCATGCCGGGAGCAGTCGAGCGCCACTTCGCCCAGGGCCTCTATCCCAAGGTGGCCGCCGCGATCGGGGCGCCCGCGCGGGCGCTGAACCGTGCGATGGGGCCTGTGGACCTCGCCCAGTCCCGTCTATCGCTTGCGGAGCTGTTGCTCGTGTTCGGCGTGCTCACCCTGGCCACGTGGATGGGCGTGCGGTGGAGGCGCCGGGGGTTCCTGTCCATGGTCCGCGGTGTCCTTGTGGTCGTCGGTGTGGGCTACGGTGCGTTCCTCGTCTCCTGGGGCTTGCTTTACGCCAGGCAGCCGCTGGCGCAGGCCCTGAAGTTGGAGGTGTCCAAGGTGCAGGTCGAGGAGCTTGATCGAGCGGCCGGGCGGCTGGCGAGGGACCTGGACCAGACCCACGGGATCTTGGCGGGCGCAAGCGAGCCGCCGTTGGGCTATGGCGCCTTGGCGGCCCGGGCGTGGGGGAAGGCGATCGAGGCGGAGCCTGCGCTCGGCTGGCAGCGCGATCCTGTGCTTGCGGCCCCGGTCCTGTCACGGGCGCTCACGGCGTCGGGGATCAGCGGGATCTTCAGCCCATTGACGCAAGAGTGTCACGTGGCCGCGGGGCTCACCGGCATCGATCGAGGGTTCGTGGCCTGCCATGAGATTGCTCACCTCCAGGGATGGGCCCGGGAGGACGAGGCTAACTACCTGGCCTGGCGCGTGGCGTCGCGTTCGGGGGATCCGTGGCTGCGGCAGTCCGCCTATGCCCTTGCGCTGCTCCATGTGCACCGGGCCCTCGCCGCGGCGGATCCAAAGCTCCAGGCGGAGCGGGCTGCGGAGCTCTCCGAGGAAACCGTGCGGCTCTTTGAGAGGCGTTCCGCGTTCTGGAAGGGTGCGCGCGTCGCCGTGGCCTCCGGGGCCGCGAGGGCCGTGAACGACCGCTACCTGAAGTCCCAAGGGCAGCAGGGTGGGGTCGCGTCCTACGGACGCATGGTGGACCTGCTCATCGCTGAGTTTCGGTGAGAGGAGACCCCGTGCGGGGCGGGCGCATGGGGGGTATTGTGTGCGGCTATGCAGGCACTTTTTCTCCTCGCGACGCTTCTCATTCAGCCCCCCCCCATTCAGGAAGGCGATGTCCCCCAGGACGGGGCCGCCCCTGACGGAGCCCACGGGGACGCACCGCCGCAGGAGAAGGTGCAGGCGACGATCGCAAAGGAAGCCCGCGACGCGATGGCGCGGTTCACGATCCCCGACGGCTTTGGCGTGAGCCTGTTCGCGGCGGAGCCGATGATGGCCCACCCGGTGGCCTTCACCATCGACGCCTTCGGGCGCATGTTCGTGGCGGAGACGTTCCGGCACAGCAAGGGCGTGACGGACATGCGTCAGCACATGGATTGGCTGGAGGACGACCTCGCCATCCGAACGGTCGAGGACCGCGTGGCGATGTTCCGCAAGCACGAGACGCCGGAGGTGTTCGAGGAGGAGTACGCCACGGAGTCCGAGCGCGTAACGCGCCTCGTGGACACCGACGGCGACGGCGTGGCCGACCAGTCGACCATCTTCGCCCAGGGGTTCGACGAACCCGCCGCGGGCATCGCCGCTGGCCTCCTGGCGCGGCCGCTCCCGGACGGCGGGACTGAGCTTTGGTTCACTTGCATTCCCCAGCTGTGGCGTCTTCTTGACGAAGACGGCGACGGCATCGCGGAGTCCCGGGCCGTGCACTCGGACGGCTACGGTCTGCGCGTGGCTCTTCTGGGCCACGACCTGCACGGGCTCGTCATCGGGCTCGACGGCAGGCTCTACTTCTCCATCGGCGACCGCGGCTTCAACGTAGAGACGGCCGAGGGCAAGAAGCTCGTGCGCTACGGCACCGGCGGCGTCTTCCGTTGCGAGCTCGACGGCTCCAACCTCGAGCTCTTCTGCGATGGGCTCCGCAACCCGCAGGAACTGGTTTTCGACGACTTCGGCAACCTCTTCACCCTGGACAACAATTCGGACGGTGGCGATCAGGCCCGCTGGACTTGGCTGCTCGAGGGCAGCGATACCGGTTGGCGCCAGGCGTACCAATGGGTCGAGTCGCCCCACCGGCGTGGACCATGGAACCAGGAGGGCATGTGGAAGCCGCACTTCAAGGAGCAGCCGGCGTTCATCTTGCCCCCGATCGCGAACTTCACGAGCGGTCCTTCGGGCCTCGCGCTGTACCCGGGCACGGGTTTCGGCGAGGACTACGACGGCGCCTTCTTCATCTGCGACTTCCGCGGCAACCCTGGCTACAGCGGCATTTACGCCATGGAGAACGAGCCGGACCGCTCGGGCTTCAAACTCGTGAACACGCGCAAGTTCGTTTGGGACGCGTTGCCCACCGACGTGGAGTTTGGACCCGACGGCAACCTCTACTGGAGCGACTGGGTCACGGGCTGGAACAAGACGGGTAAAGGTCGTATCTATCGCGTGAGCCCGGACGAGCGCAGCGAAGCGGAAACGGCGATGGTGAAGGAGGTGGGCGAACTCCTGCGCACGCCCATGGGCACGCTCTCCACGGAGCGCCTCCTGGAGCTCTTCAGTCACCGTGATCGACGCGTGCGCCAGGAGGCACAGTTGGCCCTTGCTCAGAGAATGATCGAGGCTCCGTCGCCAGAGGAGTTCGCAAGCATGGTGCGAAGAATGTTGGTGGTGTTGCCCGTCAAGGCGGAGCGCGCTCGAGTGCACATGCTGGGCTGTATGGCGCAGGTGGCGCGCCGGCGGCCCTCGTCGCTCGTGGACTTCCTCGAGGTCCGTAACTCAGCCAATGTTGGGCCGTGGTCTGGACCCAAACTCCGTGCGTTCAATCTGCGGATCCTGGCGGATACGCTTGCCGCGCTCCCCGAGGAGACACGGCGCCTTGAGGGGCACGCCGCAATGTCGGCCGCTCGTTTCGACGTATACGGAAGTGGGGAAGACGAAGACCCGCGTGTGCGTCTCGCGAGAGCAGAAGCCGTGGGCAAGCTTCCGTTGCGTGTGGGTGAATTCACTCAGCAAGAGATCCTGGTGGGGTACCTCAAGTCGAACGATGGTCAGGATCCATGGATGCGAGCGGCAACCACCAGAGCCCTCGAGTTGCTCGGAGCGGCTGAGATCGTTCTGAAGGCGCAAGGGGACATGACTCCTGGGGCGAGGCTGAGCTCTGTCGTGGTACTCCGTCGCCTGCGGGACGCCCGTGTCGCTCAGTTCCTTAGCGACGAGGACCCGCTGGTGCGGGCCGAGGCGGCCCGCGCCATCTACGACGCGCGCATCGAAGGCGCGATGGGGGCGCTTGCGGCTCACCTGCCGCTTCTTCCTCCGACTCAGGACGTCCTGACCATCCGCCGGGCGCTCCATGCGAACCGTGAGGTTGCCGGTGCCGAAGCGGCGAGCCGCCTCGCGGACTTCGTCACCACCGATACCGCCGCGGACGAGCTGCGCGCCGAGGCCGTGGAGATCCTGGCCCGTTGGCACGAGCCCAGGACGCGGGACGGCATCCTGTTGGACTACCGGCCCATCCCGGGGGGCGCCGAGTCCGACATCCGCGCTCTGCTCAGCCACCAGGCAGCTCAGCTGATCCTGGCCGAGACTTGCCTGCGGGCGAAGGAAGTGACGGGCCCGGAGCTCTCGGACGCCGAGATCAACCTGATGGAGGGCAAGCTAGGGGGACACAACCCACGTGCCCCGAAGCTCGCGGTGGCCCTCATCGAATGGCACAGGCGATTGGGGGCCCTGGCGCAGCCCCAGGCAAGCGCATCGGCACTTCGCTTGATGGCGTCCGCCGAAGAGCTCACGGACAAGAACCGGGTTCGGGCCTTCGAGGCGCTCTTGGAGACCTTTCCGAACGATCAGCGCACGCTGGGCTTCTCCCTTGCGGCCCGCACGCTGCCTGGCCTCCTGCCCCTCCGTCCGGCCGCGTATGCGGTCTTGGACGACGCGGAGGCGGCGAAGCTCCTGGGGGCTGAAGCTCGCAGCCAGGACCCCGTGGCGCGCCGAGAGGGCGTTCGTGTCCTGGGCGGTCTCCGCGGAGAGGCCTGTATGGAAATCTTCGCGGAGGTGGGCATGTCGCTCGACCCGTCGGCCCCTGAGCTCGTGGAGTGGCTCGAGGCTGCGAAGGGCCATCCCGGAGAGTCCACGAAGGCCGCGCGCCTGATGCACAAGGCCCGCTGGGAGGCAGAGGACGCCGACGGCACCCTCGCCTGGCTCATGTGCCTCGAGGGAGGCGACCGCGACCTCGGAGAGAAGCTCTTCATGTCCAAGTCGGAAACGAGCTGCCTCAAGTGTCACGTCGTGGGATCGGAGGGCGGCTCCGAGGCCGGGCCTGCCCTCGATGGGGTGGGCGAGCGGCTCAAGGGCATCGACATCTTGCGGTCGGTCGTCGAGCCCAACGCCGCCATCGCGGAGGGCTACGAAACGTGGCTTCTGAGCCTCGACGATGGGGAAATCCTTTCCGGTCGGATCCTCGAGGAAACGGCGGAGAACGTCGTTCTGGAGAACGCGAAGAAGGAGGTGTTCGACATCGCCCCGGACGAGATCGTGGGGCGCCGGAGGGACGTCTCCGCGATGCCAGGGGATATCTCGACGCACCTCTCGCGCCGCGAAATGCGCGACCTGATCGCGTTCCTCTCGAAGCTCTAGGCCAGCCGCAGGAGGGGGCCTGGGGGCAGCACGCGCCGGCGGCGGCGCGTGCCACCCAAATCCCGCGATGGGATTTCGTTCCCCCCTCTGCCCCGACTCCTATGCGGGTCTCAAGGCCGGACGCGGAGTAGGTCGATCATGGGGGGAGAGATGTCGAACTCCGCCACGCTCAGCTTCAGCCGTAACGGCCGCGGTCTCTTCACCAGAGACGAGGTCCGTGCGCTCATGCAGATCGAGTTTGAGCGCGCTGAGCGCTACAAGTACCCGATCGTCGCGATGCTGATCCAGGTGGATCACCTGGCGAACATTCAAACGGTGCATGGCTTCGAATCGAAGCAAGAGGTGCTCTTCTCGGTCATTGACCTCGTGAAGACCGCCACCCGTGCGGGGGACCTGCTCGGGTACATCATCGATGACCGGCTGATGGCGGTCGTGCCCCATACGCCACCGGCTGCCGCGAAGGGACTGGCGGAGAGGCTCCTGCGGGGCGCCCGTGAGCTCGGGTTTGCGATGGAGGGCAAGACCATCCGCGTCACGCTCTCGATCGGCCTGGCGCATAACCAGGATCCCGGGGCCAAGAACTTCGGCACGTTGGAGAACGTCGCTCAGGAAGGCGTCACCGTGGCCGAGGCCGGCGGCGGCGACCGGGTCGTTCAGACGGAGCTCTACCAGCTGCACGAGCGCGCGAAGAAGCCCGTGAGCCGTCAGGACATCGAGGACCTCCTGGGTCGCGCGGAAGCCATGGGCTACCGCCAGCGCCTGGAGGGGTTGGTGGAGGACGGCGACGACCTCGAGACCGCCGCGGGTGTGGTGGCCGACGAGATCATCGACCGCGCCGTGGCCGACGCGCGCTCTGCCTGGGAGAAGGAGCTCGCGGACGCCAACGCTGAGATCCAAGCGAAGATCGCTGGGGCCGGTGACGTGGAAGACGCCGCCGTCTTCAAGCGCGAGATCGAGCAACTGAACCGCCGCATCGCCAAGCTCAGTGGCTCCCTCGAGACCACCGAGAAGGAGATCATGCGCCTGCGCAAGCTCAAGAACGTCGACGACGGCGTCGAGTCCATCTACCGCGAGGTACAGGGTCTCGGAGACGGTGGAGAGCGCGAGGAGATCAAGAAGGAGCTCATGGGCGAGATCTTCAAGGCCAACATGCATCTCCAGGGCAAACGAAGCGCCTGAGCCGGGGGCCTCGGCCTTCGACAGGGTCCTTCGCCTGGACCATCGCTGGCCCGTGCACCGATTCAGTGGCGCGAGTACCTTGGGGCTATGACCCTGGGCCCGCTGGTCGACTACGAGTTCCTTGAAGCGTTCCATGACGGAACGATGACCTTCGTATCCCACGATGCGTCTGGCGGACTCGTACTGAGGGTCGACATCGAGTACCTGGCGGCCTTCCTCGCGCCGGAGGCGGAGACCTTTGAGCTGCGCTTGACGGGCTGCACTCGGGCGTGGTGGGAGCCAGCTGACCAAGGGGCTGCGAGCGTCGACCTCTTGGCCTCGCCTTGCCCGTCCGCTTGGGAGTGCACGCTGCTCTCCGTCGAGAGTCTCGGCTCCGGGGCGGCTCGGATCCACGGGGACCTGGGCTCGCTCGTGCTCTCCTGCGAGCGAATGGACCTCGTCGCGGGGGAGGGGCAGAAGATCACGAAAGGTGACCTCTTGGGCGCCAGTCGCATGTACTGGAGCCGATGGGAGCAGCGGGGGAAGGCTGCCCAACGGGGGCTGGGAATTCGCATGGCCACGCAAGGGGACTCGGACGCCCTGGGTCGGTTGTACCGGGAGCACCTGGCTCACCTCGCACGCTTCAATCCCTTGGTCAATCCCTCGACGGAGCTCCAGTCGGACTGGTTCGAGAAGCCTGACAAGCTGTTCCCGTGGCTCTTCGTTCAGCGGGCGACGGAGGAGGTCGCCGGCGAGGAGGACCGACTCGACGAGGAACAGATCGTGGGCTTCGCGCTCGTGGGCGGCCAACACCTGGCCCGGGCGATGGGGTCCCCAGCCGACTACCTCTGCTTTGAGTTCTATGTGGCGCAGTCGTCGCGGCGGCTAGGCGTTGGCCGTTGCGCCCTGGGGCTGCTCTTCGATCGTTATCCGGGCACCTGGTCCATCGACGTCCTTCCTGACAATCCGGAGGCCGTCGGTTTTTGGGGGTCGGTCCTGGCGCCGTACCGGCCGGAGTTGAGCCCACGGGTGGAGGACGATGGGGCGAGGCTCACTCGCCACTTGCTCCACTCCGCTTTGGCCGTCCGCCCATGGCCCTGAGGGGTGCCGCCGGTAGGCCCCGCGCACCAGGGTATCGGCGCCTGTGATCGCTCCAACAAACGAGCGCGCCCGCGCCGCCAGGGTTGGCGGCGCGGGCGCGCTTCCGTTCGATGGCCCCCTCTGATGCAGAGGCTGCATCAGAGGGGGCCCGGCCCGATCACAGGCAGAACAAGGCGTTCAGCGCGTTCGAGTAGTTCCAGCCGGCCATGCCGTTCTGGGTATCACGGAACCAGAACTGGAAGTTCAGTGTGTCGCCTGCGTTGATGGCGCCGGGGCCCATCATCTGCTGCGGGTTCGTGAAGTCGATGGCCTGGAAGACGCTGCCGAAGACGTCGGACTGGTTGATGGTCTGCAGGCGGATCAGCGGCATGGCCGCGTTTCCGTTGATGCAAAGGTTGCCGTAGCCGCTGGTGAGCGCGGTTTGGTCCGGACCGTAGAAGAAGAGCCCGAAGGTGCCCGGCACAAGGCCGCCGGCGCCGACGCCGAAGTTGTTCGTCGAGATCTCCGTCGTGCCGTTTCCGAAGATCGTCACCGGTACGCCACTGGCCGACGCGGTGGCCTGGCAGTAGGTCGTGTAGCCGCACTGGGGCGGTTGGGGGATGATCTTGTAGACGCGGCCGCTTTGTGTGCAGATGTACACTTCGCCGTCGAAGTCCTCGCCGAAGGCGGTGATGCCGGTGATGTTGGCGCCGACCGGGGGATCAAGCTCCGCGGTGCGGTTCATGAAATCCGTGACGGTGGTCCCGTCGTACTTCATGCTCCAGATCGTGTTCGAGCAGTAGTCGGCGTAGAAGTACGTGCCGTCGAGGCTCGGGATTGCGGAACCGCGGTAGATCATGCCGCCGGTGATGGAGCAGTTGCCGCCGCTGTGGGTGTACTCCTGGATCGGATCGATCAGGGTGCCATCCGTGCAGCTGCAGCCAGAGAGGCCGGTGCAGCGGGTGCCTTCTTTGCAGCGCCAGCCAAAGTTCTGACCAGCCACGGCGCCCGCGGGGATGAAGTCGATCTCTTCGCGCTGGCCCTGGCCCACGTCGCCGATCCACATGTCGCCGGTGTCGCGGTCGAAGGTGAAGCGCCACGGGTTGCGCATGCCGTACTGCCAGATTTCGTCCAGGAAGGCCGCGTTGCCCACGAAGGGGTTGTCGGCGGGGATGAATGGCATTGCGATGTCCACGTCGTAGCGCAGCATCTTGCCAAGCAGCGAGTTGCCGTTCTGCGCGCGGCCGTTCGGGTCGTTGCCGGAGCCGCCGTCACCCATGCCGACGTAGAGCTTGCCGTCGGGGCCAAACCGGAGGCAGCCACCGTTG
>OJFX01000538.1_pt1 | contig 13911 bp, 9 predicted proteins | sample 1594171 | NCBI WGS metagenome assembly OJFX01 (sample SAMN05416840, study PRJEB24817) | seawater metagenome | isolation source: Sea water | place: Canada:Atlantic | collected 2013-07
CGAGATCATGCCTAGTCTCGTGGGCTCGGAGATGTGTATAAGAGACAGGGGATTGGGGCCTTCAGGTTGTAAGGTCAACGGCCATCGAAGTCTGCGTCTCCGTGTCGTCGGAGGGCAGCGTGCGGACGTGGAGTACTCGCTCCTCCAAGGACATTGCCGATGTGCGATCGTCTACGGAATCCATGGTCTCGGCAGAGACCCTCGAACGACTCGACCGAGACTCGACGGTCGAATCGGTGCTCGACCACATCAGCGAGTGCCTGATCGAGACCCAAAGCCAGCTGCCGGAGTCGGAGTGGCTGCAGCTTTATTCCATTCTCCGCTGGCAGCCGGAGAATCGGAGGGCCGCCGCAATCCATGCCATGCGGGGTGCGATCCTCAAGGCGGACTTGTCCTGGATCCCAAAACTTGAGCAGTCGGCCAGAGACTTGCCCGAGGACCATCCCCTTCAACCCCACCTCAGGGAAGCGTTGACGGACCTGAGGGTGAGGTTGCTCAAGCGCTCTGTGGGACTGGAGCGTCGTTGAACACCCAGCGACTCGTTCAGATTGCGGCCAAGCAGCCCTGACTCGTGCCGCGGGACTCAAGCTCGGTTTCCAGTAGTTCGCGGATCGCGTTCTTCGGCACGTCCCACCGCGGAGCGAGCTGCTTCGCTTCCGGCGCGTCGCCTGTGATGCGATGGAGGACCTGATCGGGCGCAAGGCGCTCGACGAAGTCGGCGAGCAAGCTCAGGTATTCCTGGGCCGACGGCACCTCGAGCTCACCCTTGCGCCACTGGTGCGCCATCTGAGTCTTCTCAAGCACCATGAGGTTATGCACCTTGACGCCTTCGACCCCGGACTTTGCGAGCGCAGCTGCGGTGCCGCGGGCGCCTTCTCTGCCGTCGCCGGGAAGGCCGAGGATCGCGTGCCCAACGGTGAGGACGCCCGCCTGCCGGAGCCTCGCCGTGGCGTCTTCGAACTCCTCTAGCGTGTGCAGCCTGTTGATGTCGAAGAGCACTTGGTCGTTCGCGGACTCGAGGCCCAGTTCGACCCAGATCTCGGTTTCCTTCTTGAGGTCCTCGAGAACCCGGACCGTCTCGTCTGGGAGGCAGTCGGGGCGGGTGGCCACTGAGAGTGCCACGATGGGGCTATCCGGCATCGCGATGTAGCGCCGGATGATGTCCAAGACCTCGGCGAAGCGGCCACCCTCGACGTAGGTGTTGGTGTAGCTCTGGAGATAGGCGATGACGCCGGAGTCCGGGTCGGTGGGGCGCTTCTTGCGCCGGGCGATCCTCGCGATGCCGCTCTGGAGCTGCTCCTCAAGACCGTCCCCGTCCTTGAGCGCACCCGTGCCGGAGCCCTCGATGTCGCAGTAGGTGCAGCCGCCGAAACCCTTCGTCCCGTCCCGGTTGGGGCACGTGGAGCCTGCGTCCAATGAGACGCGGTGCACCGGGCGACCGAATCGTTCCCGGAGCCACGGGCTGAGGGTTCGGAACCTCTGGGGGGCGGTTTGCATGGCGGATACGTTACAGAGCCAGAAATACGTCGGGGGCCCGGAAACCGGGTGCGCCGCGGGAAACCCAATGGGGCCGCGGGGCCCGGTGTCCGCCTGGAAACGTCGTGGGGGCAGATCTGCTCGGCCTCGGACGGTAACTTACGCCCATGGAGATCCAGCCCATCGTCATCGGCACCGCCGGTCACATCGACCACGGCAAGTCGACCCTCGTCAGCGCCTTGACCGGAACCGATCCGGACCGATGGGCGGAGGAGAAAGAGCGCGGCATGACGATCGACCTCGGATTCGCCCGGATGGACCTCGAAGACGGCCGGCGCGTCGGCATCGTGGACGTCCCCGGTCACGAGCGGTTCATCCGAAACATGGTGGCTGGCGCCACCGGAATTGACCTCGTGATCTTGGTGGTCGCCGCGGACGACGGGGTCATGCCCCAGACCCAGGAGCACTTGGCGATCATGCACCTGCTCGGTGTCCAGCGCGGCTTCGTCGCCCTCACGAAGGTCGACATGGTGGACGAGGAGATGGTCGAGCTCGCGGTGGAGGACGTGACGGAAACCGTGGCCGGGACTTTCCTGGAGGGCGCCCCAATCCTCAAGGTGTCAGCGATCGCGGGTATCGGCATGGACGAGCTGCGGACTCTGCTCGTGAAGATGGCGGGCGAGACGGAGCCGCGCACCTCCGAGGGCGTGTTTCGCATGCCGATCCAACGCGTCTTCAGCGCCCGTGGTTTCGGGACGATCCTCACGGGTATCCCCGTGTCGGGCGAAATCAAAGTGGGGGACGCGGTGGAGGTCTTGCCGGTGGGAACGAAGGGCAAGATCCGGGGGATCCAGGCGTACCACGACGCTTCGCCGACCGCCCGGGCGGGCCACTCCGCCGCCCTGAACGTCTCGGACGTCGACCATCACGACGTGGCCCGGGGTGACGTCGTCGCTACCCCGGGGTTCTTCAAGATGCAGACGATGGTTGGCGCCCAGTTGGAGGCCCTGGCCTCTTTGGACCGTTCCATTACGAACCGAATGCCCATTCGCGTGCACACGGGAACGTCGGACGCGGTGGGGGAGGTCATCCTCCTGGATTCGGACGAGCTGGAGCCGGGCTCCAGCGGGCTCGCTCAGTTTCGGCTGGAGCACCCGCTTGTTTGTGCGCCCGGAGACCGTTTCATTCTGCGCCTCGCGTCCCCCATGATCACGCTGGGCGGCGGCGTGATCCTCGAGGAAAGTCGATATCGCCTGAAGCGGTTCAAGACCTTCGTGATCCAGGAACTCGAGCGTCAGGCGTCGAGCCTCGGCTCTTCGCTGTCCTTGCTCGAAGCCGTGCTGGCCCGCTCGGTCGACCGTTGGGCGACGGTGGAGGAGCTCTCTTCGACGATCAAGCGAACGAAGGACGACACCGTGGGGCTCCTCAAGGAACTCGAAGAAGGCGGCAAGGCCGTCTCGCTGGGGACCGGTCAGCGCTGGATCCATGTGGAGGCCCTTTCCCTGAGCCTCGAGGAGACGCGCGACGCCGTGTCGGCCTGGTTCGAAGCCAACGAGATGCGCGCGAAGATGGACGTGCGCGACCTTCGGACCGCGGTGAAGTTTGACCCGGCTCTCCTCGGAGTGATCCTTGACCGAGAGGCGGCCGAGGGCCGCATGCGCCTGGACCCCGGCGGGTTCCTTTCCCCGGCTGGGCGGCAGGTGGAGCTGTCGCCGGAGCGGAAAGTCCAACGCGATAAGGTGCTGAAGGTGATGGAGGACGCGCGCTTCCAGCCCCCGAGCCCGGAAGAAATTTCCACGTCGGCGGGCATTCCGAAGGGCGACGTCGAGTCGGTCTTGCGGTTGCTGGACGACGAAGGGGCGATCGCTCGGATCGAGGGTGAGCTCTTCCTATCCGCCAAGGCACTCGACGAAGCGCGAGAGGCCGTGACATCCAATTGCCAGCGCAATGGAGGCCTTGAGATCCCCGAACTGCGCGATGCCCTCGGGACCACTAGGAAGTTTTTGATTCCCATCCTTGAGCACTTCGATGCCGCGGGCGTGACCATGCGCCAGGCCGGGCGAAGGGTGCTGAAGCCTCAGTAGCGCCGTCCCTGGCGCCATTTGGCGCACTCTGGACCCTACTTCGGGGCCACTGGGAGTTCCTACCCGCGGACTCCAGGTGGCCCCATTTCATGGAGGAATCCCACGGTCGGACTGTGGGACGCATGCCTTCGGCGTCGATATCGCGATTGGTCCCCGCACGAAAAGGCCGCGCGCACATTGAGGCGCGGCTGACCGCGCTACCACGCCTTGCGCCCTCACGCGATGTCTGACGCCTCCATGAACCCCAACGATTCGGCCCCCTTCGATCCGACTCCCGAAGGCTCTTTCCCCCAGGACTTGCCTCTCCAAGGCGCCGACCAGTTCGACGATCAGGAGACGATGCCGGCCATGGACGAAAGTTCTTGGCTCCTGGAAGAGGAAGGTGCCTCGGGGGATCCCGACTTCGAGCACGCCTCGGTGCACGCACTCCCCGACGTCTTTGCAGAGCCGCCTGCGGAGGGTTGGCTCGGCGAGGAGGAAGTGCCCGCTGATGCGGGTGGTGAGGAAGCGGCCTTCGAGGATGACCTCGTCGGTGCGTCCTACGTGGAGCCAGAAACCAGCAGTCACGCCTTCTCCAAGGCGCTACTCCCGGGTTCTATCGTGCTGTTGCTGTCCTTTGGAAGCGTCGGCGCGTGGGCTTTCCTGAAACACTCCAAGGACGCTCCGGCCTCCGATCCCGTGGTCGCCATTGCAGAGGCGGAGGTCGACGTCCCCGAGGAGGAGCCCGAAGTGGAGCTCGTGAAGCCGGAGGGCGTCGGCAATGAGCCGACGGGGCGCATGAGCTACCAGCGGGACGGAGCGGTGATCCCTGCCGAAGGGTACGGCACCGTTGCGCCGGTCAAGGCCACGGTCGACTCGCCACGGGAGCCCGGTGAGCTTCCCCCGGAGGATGCGGCGGTCGAGGATGCGGCTCCGGATGGGGTCGAGGCCCCGTTCGAGGCGATGGAGATCGCCGAGGACGGAGAGCCGAACGACACCAGTGAAACAAACGAAGGCGGCGAGCTCGATATCGAGGTCGGTACCTACGTGGACTCCGGTGAGACGTCCCTCTTCGAGGGGGGCATCGAAAACACGGAGCCATTCCCGAACGAGAACGGCGAGACGCGGTCCGATGACCTCGCTCAATCCGAAATGCCGATCGAGTCCTTGAGCCCCGCCTTCCTGGACGAGTTTGTCCTGAACGTGGAGCCCCTGGACGACGAAGCGGTCGCCATGCTGAACGCAGCCGAAGGCGATGAGTCGGTCGGTCTTGAGGATGCAGGGGACCCAGCCGTGGAGGTACCCGTGGCCCCCTTGCCGGGCGACGAGGTCTACAGCTCGATGGCATGGACGTACCCCAGTGGTAACGGCACGCCGATGTCCCCGGTCGCGACGTACTTCGATCAGATCGACGAGGCGCAGGACAGCGGCATGGACGTGGCCAAGGCCGGCTCCGAGTCGTCAACCGACGCAGGAGCGGACGAGGCCGAGCCTTCAGAGATGGGCCCGGCCCTCGCTGAAGACTTCATGCCCTTCGGCTTCTTCGATGACGACCGTGCTTCCCTCGACGTCGAGCCGGATATTCGCTCGCTCGACGTGACCGAGATGTCACCGATTACCGACAGCGCTCCCACCCAGGAAGAGCAGACGGATGCTGCGCCCCTTGACATGGCGTCCGCAGGGGCTGAGGACAACCTCACCCTGGGGGACTGGGGCCCCCTCGAGCTGAGCTTGGAGCCGCCCTTCGAGGCCCTCGTAGAGCCTATTGCGCCCGAACTCGCTGAGGCTGCGCCCGCGCCCGCTGAGGAGCCCACCGTGGAGCCGTTCGACGAGCCCATCGAGGCCGAGTCGGTGGCATCCGCAGACGAGGACCCCTTCATCCAGACGGCCGAGGAGCCCGAGGCCGTGGACGCGCCGGCGGTTGATCTCGCCCAGGCACCCGCCGCAGAAGAGCCGGTGGTTGACGTGCCCGCCGTCGAGGAGCCGCAGGTTCCCGTTGAGGTCACCAACCTTGACGTGGCTGCCGCCGAGACGAATGGCGACGCTGCAGAGGCCCCCGTCGAGGTTCCCGCTGAGGTCTCCGCAGAGGCCCCCGCGGAGGTTGTGGCAGAGGCACCGATGGAGATCCCGATGGAGGCACCGGTGCAGGCGATCGACATGAACGACGCCCACGCCCGTCTCGACGCAATCTTCGGGCCGACCCCCGTGGAGGTTCTGCCGGTCGCGCCGGTCGAGTTCCCTTCCGAGCCCATCGTCGCACAGGAAAGCACCGATGCGCCGGAGGAGACGGCCCCTGAAATGAGCGACGAGTTCTCCGCGCCGGAGACCCTCGCGGGCGCCGACACGACGACTGACGAAACAGAACTTGCGCCATTCGAGGTCGCGATCGGCGAAGAGCCCATCGCGATCGAGGATCCGGAGCAAGGCCTGGAACTGACGGATGTCGCTGGCGAGCCCGAGGCGCCGGTGGAGCCCACGGAAGTGGCGCCTGCGGAACTGCCGGAAGTGGCCACTGTGGAGCCGAGTGACAGCCCGGTGGACGTGGCCGTCACGGAGCTGACCGAGCCTGATGCCGCCCCAGAGATCATCGCCGAGACCTCCGCTGAAGACACAGGCGCCGACGTGGGCGAGCTCAAGATCGACCCCTCGTCGATCACCGGGCCCGCTCCCATCGCGCCGACCGTGGCGATGGACGAGGCGCCGGACGGCCCCTCGGTCGAGGCGGAAGCTGAGCCCAAGGACGTCGCCGTGGAGGTTCGCCCGAACCTCGCGGACGAGGTGCGATCCCCGCGCCGCGGAAGCGTTCTGACCCGCGTCGGCAACGGAGAAATCTGGCCGCATCGCACGGTTCCGAAGAGCAAGTTGAAGGGCGACAAGTTCGTCCTGACTCCGAACGTCGGTCAGGTGCGCATCGTCTTTGATGCTGGCGACTCCCTCGATGGGCGCCTCCACGGCGTCGGCGACAACAAGATCGCCCTGGACACTCGCCTGGGACGCCTGACCCTCGATGCCCGCCGGGTCGACCGATTGGACCGCCTTGGGAGAAACAACCAGCGCTCCGCTAGCGGCGAAGTCAGCACCAAGGGTCTTGAAAAAGTCCGCGTCCAAGCGGATGGCGGCGTCTTCCTGGGCCATCTCCTGTCCCGCGAGGGCAACCGCGTGACCCTTCTCCTCTCTGAGGGAATGCGTGTCACCTTGGAGAGCGACGACATCCGTCCCGCAGGGCGCCAGAAGACGGTTTCGCGCCTGCGCCGACCCAAGTGAGCCCGATGAGGCTCGTCAAGAACTGAAACCGACTCCCATCGGTCGTATAAGAGGGGGCGCTGCCATCGGGCAGCGCCCCCTCTCCTTTTGATCTCCGCCAGGATCGTTCCCCTCCGATCTCGGGCGGCGCCCCAGGACCCACAGCTCATGTTTCACGCGATTCTCCTCGGCCTATTAGCCTCCCCCGGCTCGGCAGACCCCGCCACAGGTCATGCGTCTTCCTTCGAAGGTGTCCAGCCGATTTCACGCCACGCGGGGGCCTACGACGAGGAGACCATCAAGGACTTCAAGAAGTACTTCCGCAAGGTGAAGGAGCCAGCGTCCCGGGTCGAGGCCGTCCTGACGCTCCTCGGTGAGGAATCGCCCAAGGTCGTGGATGTCTTGATTCCGATCCTCAAGGACAAGGAGCCCGACGTGGCGCGGGCCGCGGCCCGTGTCCTTGCGAGCTTCAAGACGAAGCCACCTGCTGAGCGCCTCGTGCAGCGATTCGAGTCAGAGAAGAAGGAAGACGTGCGCGTAGGCATGCTGCGTGCGATGCGCGAAGGGCGCTATGCGGCGCTCGGTGTCCCCGGGATGTCCGAGGTCATTGTTGAGGCCTCCGGGGACAAGTCCTGGGCGGTGAGGCGCATGGCCATCTTGGTGGCGAGCGCCGGGGGTGACAAGGCCATGATCCCTAGCCTCGTGCCGTTCACGGAGGACGAGGAGCCCGCGGTGCGCTGTGCGGCCCTGGACGCCCTTGCGGAGCTCAAGGCCAAGGAGGTGCTTGCTCCGGCCCACAAACACCTGACCGACGAGTCGTGGCAGGTGCGCGCGTCCGCGATTGCGGCGCTCGGTATCGTGAGGGACAAGAGCTCCATTCCCGTCCTTGTGGCACGACTTGAAATCGAAGAGGGCCGGCTTGTCGAGGACGTTGGCAAGGCCCTTGATGCCATCACCGGCCGCAGCCTTGGGACGCGTGTCGAGCTTTGGAAGCGCTTCTGGGAGAACAACGCCACACGCTTCGAGATCCCCTCGGACGCTGAACTCGCCAAGATCGCGGCTGCGAAGGCGAAGAACAAGGAACGCTACGTACGCCCTGGATCCACGTCATTCCACGGTATTGACACGCCAAGCCGCTCCATCCTGTTTGTCATCGACGTGTCGGGGTCCATGGAGGATCTGGTGGTGGAGCGCGAGCGATTTGAAAGCGGCGACTACCCGTCGTGGGTTCGCATGGACATCGTGAAGACCGAGCTCGCTCGCACCATCGAGGGCCTCGAGCCCTACGTGAAGTTCGGCATCGTCTCGTTCGCCACGGAAACCAAGCGCTGGAAGAAGAAGCTCGTGCCGGCGAACGTGATCAACAAGAAGAGTGCCCTCGATTTCTGCAAGCGCCTCGAGCCCCTCGGCGGCAACAGCAAGCAGGATCTTGCGGCCGCGGGACTGTCGGGCTCCGCGGATCTCTCCGCGGGCAAGACCAACACCTATGCCGCTCTCTCTTTGGCCCTGGGCATCGCAGACAAGGGGACGAATTCACGGGAGCAGTACCTGAGTGAGGTCGACACGATTTTCTTCCTTTCTGACGGCCGACCGACCCACGGGAAGTACATCGACACGAAGGAGATTCTCAGCCGCGTGATCGAAGCGAACAAGCTCCGCAAAGTCGTCCTCCACACGATCGCCATCGGCAACTTCAGCAAGGGCTTCATGAAGTCCCTCGCCGAAAACAACGGTGGCAACTTCGTGGACCTGGGAAAGTGACAGAGGTTCGGGAGGCCATCCATGGACCCTCCCGGGTCGACCTTTGTGGGACCGTAGGGGGCCTTTGCGGGCGATCACGTCTTTGCAGCGGTTCAAGGATTCGGCCCTCCGCAGAATTCCGCTGGCTTGTACTGTTGACGGGGCGGGGGCCGGGACATAGATTCCTCCGCTCGCAAAGGCGGGGTGTGGCTCAGCTTGGTAGAGCGCTGCGTTCGGGTCGCAGAGGTCGGAGGTTCGAATCCTCTCACCCCGACCACTTTTTCCCCCTCGGAGGGGTCAGAAGTGGTCGCCAAAGCGGAAGTCGTGGGCTGCGGCCTTGCAATGGTCCTACTCTGGGCCCAGACTGAGCCCACGAGAGCGACGCCGCCCGGGTCCATTGTTGGCCCACCATGGGCCGCCCAGCGACCGCCCTTCCGAGCCGATGAGGCGCAGCTCCCCTTGGCGGAGCGGCTTATCGGCAGCCGACCTGACAGTCGGCGTGCTCGTCTCCGTGGCGCCCCCTCCCATGCTTGAGGGGCCACGGGATCCCTACGGCGATCTCCCCTAGATGCCCATCCGTTCGATTTCGACCCGAACCACAGCCCGCTCATCCATTGATGCAGGCCGCGGAGCCCGTCGAAGCGGGCCTGGACTCCTAGGACTCGCCCCATGACCCTTTTCTGCCTGTGACCACCCAAACTTCCGACCCTAGCGACGGCGATTTCGGAGCCGATGACGGCCAAGGCGCGTTGCCCTTTGGAGCCTTGCCGGACGGCGATGGCTCAACCGGAGGGGGGAGCGCCAAGTCCACTTCGACGACGAGCCGTAAGAAGGCCGTGAGGAAGAAGACCGCCAAGAAGGCGGCGGCCAAGAAGGTCGCCACCAAGAAGACGGCATCCAAAAAGACGGCCTCGAAGAAGGCCGTCCGGAAGGCATCGGCGAGCTCCGACTCTGAAGCTGGGCCTGAAGCGGACGAGCCGGCGCCTGCTGCCCGGAAGAAGACGGTGGCAAAGAAGAAGGCGACGCGAAAGAAGGCGGCTGCGAGTGCCGTTGACCCGGAGGTGACGCCGCCCCTCGACGCCAGCGCTGACGCGCCCGTGAAGAAGACGGTGCGTAAGAAGAAGGTCTCCGCACGCCGGGCCGCTTCGGAGGAATCCGCTGACGCCAATCCGGCTAGCTCCGGTCGGACCGATGCCGGCGCGAGCAGGGATTCCAGCGAAGGTGATTCTCGTCCACCCCGGGCCGATGCCCGTGAGTCCCAAGACCGCGAGTCCCAGTACTCCGAGTCCCAGTACTCCGAGTCCCAGTACTCTGAGTCTCAGTACTCTGGGGGAGATCGTGATCGCCCCAATGAGTCCCCACGGGACCGCAGCGACGAGCCTTCGCAGCGGGACTCCAGGGGTTCGTCCGAGGGCGGCGGCGGGTTCGATCGTGACGATCGTGATCCGGACGGCCGCGGGCCCAAGAGGAAGCGGACGCGGCGTAGCCGTCGGCGTCGGCGATCCGAGGAGGATGGCCCCCAGGGCGAGCGTGAGCCGAGGGACCGTGATTCGAACGATCGTGACGCGAGGGATAATGCCCCCGCAGACCGGGCCCCCGCAGACCGGGCCCCCACAGACCGGGCGCCCTCGGACTCCGCGCCTTCCAGTGGCGGAGCCGCGCCACGGAGCGATGATCGCGGCGACCGCCCTGGCCATGAGAGCCGAGACGAAGAAGGACGCGGCGACCGTCCGCGCCGTCGACGCAGGCGTCGCGGACGCAAAGGCCGTCCCGAGGACGGTGCTGATGAGAACGGGCAGCGTGCTGGATCCAACTCGGGATCCAACTCCTCTGGTTCAAGCGCAGGCCCGATCGCCAAGGAGGGAGCTCCCGATCGGAAGTACGCCCAAGGCAAGTCCAAGAGAGACGGCAAGGGGTTCCGCAAGGACAGCGGTCCCAAGCAAGTCGATCGCGCTCCCAAGGAGGACCGGCGCATTGACGAGGTCGAAGGCATGTTCTTCCTCGAGAAGGGGCAGGTCTCTGTCCTCCGCCATGCGAAGAACCAGTGGCTTTCGTCCAAGGAAGACATCTACGTTCCGAAGAAGCTCGTGCAGCAGTTCAAGCTGCACGACGGCATGATCGTCAAGGGCCCCGCGAGTCGCGGGTTCAAGAACAAGATCCAGCTCGAATCGGTCGTGGATATCGACGGACACCCGCCGGCCTACTGGAAGAAGAAGCCCTTCTTCAAGAACCTGACGAGCATCGACCCCGACTTCCATTACGCGGTGGGGGACATCACGGACGAAGTGTCCATGAGGGTTCTTGACTTGATCGCGCCCATTGGACGCGGCCAACGTGGGCTCCTCGTGGCTCCGCCCCGCACCGGCAAGACCACGTTGATGCGCCAGTTTGCGGCGGGCATCGAAAAGGGCTATCCGGATGTGCACCTGATGGTGTTGCTCATTGATGAGCGACCGGAAGAAGCCACCGAATGGAAGCGGAGCGTGGAGCGCGGCGATGTGTTTGTCTCTACCGCCGACGAGACGCCCAAGAACCACATCAACCTCGCCGAGGTCGTTTGGCGCCGGGCGAACCGCCTTGTGGAGATGGGGGAGGACGTCGTGCTCTTGATGGACTCCATCACCCGCCTGGCGCGTGCCTACAACAACCAAGCCGGAGCGGGATCAGGTCGGACGATGTCCGGTGGCCTGGACAGCCGCGCTATGGAACGTCCGCGTAAATTCTTTGGTTCCGCGCGAAACACCGTCGAGGCAGGGAGCTTGACCATCCTGGGGACGACGTTGGTCGAAACGGGCAGCCGTATGGACCAACTCGTCTTCGAGGAATTCAAGGGCACCGGCAACATGGAACTCGTCCTCAATCGAAAACTGGCCGACCGGCGGATCTTCCCCGCCATCGACATCGAGAAGTCGGGAACGCGTAAGGAAGAGAAGCTGGTGGGCCTGCGCCGGCTGAAGCTCATCCATGTCCTGCGACGGGTTCTCTCCCGCATGCACTTCGCGGAAGCGGCGGATCTGCTGATCACGAAGCTCAGCGACGTGGAGAAGACCGATGACTTCCTCGACGGCTTCACCATCGATAAGGAAGCGTGAACGATCAGCGTTCATGAATGATCAATGTCCATGAATGATCTGGCCCCAATGATCGAAGCGGTGGGGCTCTCCAAGTCCTTCGGCGCGGTCCGAGCCGTGCAAAACGTGAGCTTCTCCGTGCGGCGCGGCGAACTCGTGGGATTCCTCGGGCCGAACGGCGCGGGGAAATCCACCACCATGAAGATGCTCACGGGGTCCCTCCTTCCCGATGGGGGCACCGCTCGGGTGGGTGGTGTGGACCTCGACGGCCGCGCCCTCGCGCCCCGGGCCGCGGTGGGCTATCTGCCGGAGCACACACCGCTCTACCGCGAAATGCGGGTGACGCGTTTCCTCGACTTCGTGGGACAGGTGCACGGCATGGGCCGGCGCGCGCGCGCGGAAGCCATCGAGCGGGTCGTGGCTGCGGCTGACCTCGACGGCTATACGGGCCGTCGTATTCACACCTTGTCGAAGGGATATCGCCAGCGCGTCGGTCTTGCGGCAGCCCTCTACGTCGACCCGCCGGTACTCATCCTCGACGAGCCCACCAGTGGCCTCGACCCCGCGGAGATCGTGCGCATCCGAGACCTGGTCGTCCGCCTCGCCCAGGAGAAGACGATCATGCTCTCGACCCACGTGTTGCCCGAGGTCGAAGAGGTTTGCCGGCGCGTCGTGATCATCGCGGGCGGGCAGCTAGTGGCCGACGGGCCCCTCGACCAACTCTCCAGCCAGGGCGGCGACGCCGTGACCGTGACCCTCGTCGCGCCGGAGGAAACGGCGCTTCTTGCCTTGTCCGGGTTGGAGGGATGCGGAGCACCACGGGTGGTTTCCCGGGGACTCGGGGAGCGCGTGAAGCTGATGCTCGACGTCGAGGACCGCTTCGACGCTGCCGAACGAGTGGCCCGGGTGGCGGCCGATCAGGGCCTTCGGCTCATCGAGCTACGCCATGAAGTCCCGACGCTTGAGCGGGTCTTCCTGGAACGAACCCAGAGGGCTCGACCGAATTCGGCGAGCCCTACCGCAGTCCCCGAGGGGCTCCCCGAATCACAAGGCACCGCGTCGTGATGAGTACCAGAGATGATGTTGCCCCAAAGGGCCCGCGCGGCGGCTGGCGCGTGCTGCCTTTCGCCCGGCGGGAACTTCGGTCGGCTTTCGAGTCGCCCGTGGCGTACGTCGCCATTGGGCTTTTTGTCATCGTCCTGCCGGCGCTCTTCTTCTTCCTTGGGTATCCCGTGGGGCAAACGCCGCTCCCGGGGCTTTGGGAGGGCGGCCAGGCGAGCCTGATCGTTCTCTTCTATTGGTTGCCGCTCCTGCTGGCCTTCGTCGTTCCCGCTCTCTCGATGGGGACATGGGCGGAAGAGCGTCGCAATGGCACGGAAGAGGTGCTCCTGACCTACCCGGTCCCCATCAGCGCCGTGGCGCTCGGCAAGTTCCTTTCCACTTGGCTCCTGACGTTCCTCATGGTGAGTCTCGCCGTGCTGTCGGCGGCGATCACCGTGCAAACGCTCGGCAACCTGGACTGGCAGACCGTTTGGGTCGGTCTCGTGGGCGCGGCGTTTCTGATCGCCGCGTACGTCGCGATCGCACAGTTCCTATCGGGCATTAGCTCCGAGCAGCTCGTGGCCTTCCTCTTCGGAGCCCTCGTGCTCGGCCTGCTCTGGTCCTTGCCCCTGTTCGTACGGATGCTCCCCGGGGGCGCCGCATCGGCGCTGAGCGCACTCAGCCCCACGGACCACTTCCTCGGGAGTGCGGCCCGGGGCGTGCTCGATGTGTCGGACATGGTCTACTTCGTATCCCTGACCGCCGTGGGGCTCATTCTCAACGTGTTGACCGTGGAGAGCAGGAGGTGGCGGGCGTGAGCGACTCCTCTTTGACGGGCACGGACGCTCCCATTGGCGCCCCGGCGACCGCACCCACGGCTCCACCAAGCAAGACCGTGCTGCGCTTCAATGGCGCCCTCACGGTACTGCTACTCGGCGTCGTGGCGGTGCTGATCAACGTGGCGGCGGGCCGCTTCTTGGGCCACCGGTTCGACTTCTCCGAAGACAAGCTGTACTCGCTTTCCGATGCGACGCGATCGATCGTCGAACGCATCGAAGATCGTGTCACCGTGCGCATGTTTGCGACAGAGGATGTGAAGGATGGGCAGCTCGCTCTTCGCTCCGCTCGAATCAAGTCCCAGCTGGAGGAGATCATCGGCATCCGGCCGGGTTCCTTCGAGCTGCAGATCCTCGACCCGTCGCGTTCGACGGAGGCGCAGGTCCGCGCCAACGAGAAAGGGTTCACGCCCCGGCGAGGGGCCCGCGGGGGCCTGGGGG
>OJFX01000543.1_pt1 | contig 13842 bp, 10 predicted proteins | sample 1594171 | NCBI WGS metagenome assembly OJFX01 (sample SAMN05416840, study PRJEB24817) | seawater metagenome | isolation source: Sea water | place: Canada:Atlantic | collected 2013-07
TACACACTGCATATCGTCGGCAGCGTCAGATGTGTATAAGAGACAGCCCCAAAGCGCCCCCACCCCCCATGACCAGCTCCCTGCCTGATTCCGCGGAAGTCCTCACCAAGGGTCACAACCTCACCTCCTTGCAGACCTTCCTCCTGGCGGAGGAGCAGAAGCACCCCTATGCCACCGGCAACTACACGATGGTCCTGTCGGCGCTCTCCCTCGCGTCGAAGTTCATCGCCGCTCGCTGCCGCCGGGCCCGGCTGGAGGACGTTCTTGGATCCATGGCCGCCGAGAACATTCAGGGTGAGGACCAGCAGAAGCTCGATGTCATCGCGAACGAGGCCCTCGTGCGCGCCCTGGGCTCGCGCCCTGGCGTCGCGATCATCGCTTCCGAGGAGGACGAAGACCCCATCATCCTGCGCCAGGACACCTCGGGCGAGCGTCCCTACGTCGTGCTCTTCGACCCCCTCGACGGTTCGTCGAATCTCGATGTGTGCGGCAGCGTGGGCACCATCTTCAGCATCCTCCAGCACGACCGGCGCCTGGGCGATGTCGAAGCCAGCGCCCTCCAGCCCGGGATGAACCAGGTCGGAGCAGGCTACGTGCTCTACGGCCCGTCCACGGTGCTTGTGCTGACGACGGGCTCCGGCGTGCAGATGTTCGTGTTGGACCCCGCCATCGGCTCCTTCCTCCTCGTGGACGAGGACGTGCGCATCCCGGACACCGGCAAGTCGTACTCCATGAACACGTCCAATCTCCCGAAGACCGAGGAGCCCTACCGCAAGTACATCGACTGGGCCAACGAGGAGGGCTACACCATGCGCTACGCAGGCGCCATGGTCGCCGACGTGCACCGTGTCCTGATGAAGGGCGGCGTGTTCCTGTACCCGCCGACCAAGAGCTCGCCCAAAGGCAAGCTCCGGTTGATGTACGAGGCCAACCCCATGGCCATGCTGGTGGAGCAAGCCGGCGGCAAGGCTTACTCCGGCATGACCCGCACGATGGAGGTCCCCCCCACAGCCATCCACCAGCGCGTGCCCGTGATCCTCGGCAGCTCGGAAGAGGTCGATCACGTCCTGCGATTCTTGGCGGAGTAGGCCCAGCCCCAGAGAGGGCGGGGGTTTTGACAAATGCCCGTCCGATCGAACGCGCCAGTGGCACTTCAGTCTGTCTCGAAATCCACAGCCGGACGACCCCCTATGAAGAACGCCGCCGCCATTTTCCTCGCCCTTTCACCGCTCTGCGTCTCCTTCAGCAGCTGCAGGGCGAGCTCCCCGAGCTCCGATTCGGAGCCCGCGAGACCCCACGTCCGGGACGAGATCGTGACGGATATGAATGGGAACGGCGTGGATGACATGATCGACATCAGCGATGGAACGTCCCTGGACGAGGATCTGAACGGAATCCCGGACGAGGTGGAGGCGATGCTCTCGACCGACAAGTAGAGGCCGAAAAAGGCCCAGGAAGAGATTCGGAATCGAGTGTCACCAATCTGCCCCATCGGGCGTTGGGGGGGCGAATCCCCCAACCACGATGCCCAGGAGGCAGAATCATGAACGTGACATCCATCCAAGACCCGACCCGCGCCGTCGCCGCTGACCCGGCTTCATCCGGGGCCCGCCTCGTCAGCGCAGAGGGTGCCGCGCTGCCCCTTCGGGCTACGCATCTCCGGGCGACCGCCCAGGGTGGCATCGCCCGGGTCACCCTGACCCAGTCCTTCGTCAACCGCGGGACCGAGCCCCTGCGGGTCACGTACCTTCTGCCACTCCCTGAGAATGCCGCCGTATCGGGGTACGAATTCGTGCTCGACGGCGTCCGCACCATCGGTGAAGTAAAGGCCAAAGAGGACGCACGTCAGGCCTTCGAGGAGGCGCTCATCGAGGGGCGATCCGCCGCCCTTCTGGAAGAGGAGCGCTCGACGCTCTTCCGCCAAGAGATCGGCAACGTGCCCCCGGGCGCCGAGATTTCCATCGAGGTCAAGGTCGATCAAAAGCTGAACTGGCGCTCCGGGGAAGGCGCCTGGGAATGGCGCTTCCCGACCGTGGTCGCACCTCGCTTCCAAGGCGAAGCCGGACGGGTCCCAGATGCCCCAAGGAACCAAGTGCCGGTGGCGGATCTCGGGAAAGGCGAGCACCTGCCGGCGCGGGCATCGCTCGAGCTGACGCTGAAGGACGCCCTGAACGGCGCGCCTGACTCGCCTTCCCACAGCATCGCCGCCGGTTCCGAGCGCGACGCCTCGACCCTCATCTCCTTCGAGGACGGAGCCGGCCAGGGCGGCCCCGGCGTAGCCCTCGATCGCGACATCGTCGTGCGCTGGCCCGTCACGGCGAAGGCCCCCGGCGTGTCCCTCAGCGTAGATGGAGGGAACGGGACCCCATCCGGCTCCTTCGGTCTCCTGACCATCGTGCCCCCCACCGCGGGCCAGAGCCTGTCCGTCCCCCGGGACCTGATCGTGCTGCTCGACACGAGCGGCTCCATGGGCGGCGAGCCCTTGGGCCAAGCCGTAGCCGTGATCTCTGACCTCGTGGATTCGCTGTCCGATCGCGACCAGCTCGAGTTGATCGAGTTCTCGCAGAAGCCGCGGCGCTGGAAGCGCAAGCCGGTCAAGGCGACCGCTTCCAATCGGGAGAAGGCCAAGGATTGGCTGGGCTCGCTGAAAGCCGGCGGCGGCACGTACATGCGGGACGGGATCCTCGAGGCCCTCGCGCCCCTGGGCGTGGAGTCCCAGCGCCAGGTGCTGCTCGTCACCGACGGCATGATCGGATTCGAGAACGAGATCATCGAGGAGATCGCCCACCGGCTTCCGGCGGCGTGCCGTGTCCACACGCTCGGCATTGGGCACGGGGTCAATCGCTCGCTGACAGGTCCAGTGGCGCGGGCAGGCCGCGGTGTCGAACAGATCGTGGCCCCCGGCGAAGACGTGGCGAAGGCCACCGCTGAGCTCCTCGCCATGACCCAGGACCCCGCCCTCGTCGACCTTCAGGTGACGGGCAGCGTGGAGCTTGCCGCGAGGATTCCGGACGTGCTCGCGGGGTCTCCCGCGATCATCCCGATCCGCCTGACGGGCGGAGCGGGCGGGATCGAGCTGAACATCACGGGCCGCACGGCCAACGGCGCATGGAGCCGAACCATCGAGCTGCAAAGCGAAAACGTGGCGCCCGGCTCGGGCGCTAACGCCCAGCTCTTCGCCCGGGAGAAGGTCCAGGACCTCGAACTCGCCGGCGCCGCCGGTGAAGACGTCGGCACCATCGACTCGAAGATCGAACGCATTGGCATCGAATTCCAGATCGCCACGCGGCGCACGTCCTGGGTGGCTGTTTCGGAGGCGACAACGGTCGACCCCACCGATCCCACGAGAACCGTGACCATGCCGCACGAACTGGCCGCGGGTCTCTCCGTCGAGGGCGTCGGGCTTCGGAGCGCCGCGTATGCGGCCATGCCGTGCGCGGCTCCCATGCCCGCCTCCCAGTCGGGTGTATCCCTCGGCATGATCGCGCCAGAGGGCCGGGCTTCGAAGAAGCTCAGTCGGGCCCGGAAGCCGCGGAGCATCCTGGGCGGCTTCGGTTCCAGCGACGACTCGCAGGCTGGCAGTGCACCGGCCCCACGGGAAGAGGAGTTCATGATGCCCCCCCCCAAGGCGGACGCTGAGGAGTGGGCTGATGATGACCTCGACGGGGAGATCCTCGACGATGGGCCCGTCTTCATCGAGCTCGACGGCCAGGTCTTGATCTGGAAGGATGGCCGACTGGTCCTCACTTTTGCGGCGACGGGTTCGCTGGCTTGGGAGCTCCCGAAAGAGCTGACTTTGGTCTTCGAAGACGGGAGCGAGCGGATGGTCCAAGTCGTCCTCGACGGGAGCACGGCGTCCGGTATCGTCCAGGGCGGTCAGATCATTCGACTGACCTTGGCCGGAGTGCCTGACCGGGCTGAGGCCGCGATCCGCAAGGTCCGGATCACTGGCGGCTCCAGCGCTCCGATCACCGTCAACATCACGAAGTGAACGACCTCGACGTGGAACTCGGCGCCATCGCAGCCGGCGACCCAGAGGCCTTCGGGCGCTGGGTCGCCGGTGCCGAACATGAGCTGCGGTGGAGCCTCGCCTCCTTCGCGGAAGCGGTGGACACCGAGGCCGTCGTGCAGGAAGCCCTCTTGCGCATCTGGCAGGTCGCCGATCGGGTTGAGCCGGATGGGCGCCCCAACTCGCTCCTGCGGTTCAGCATCCGCACCGCCCGCAACCTCGCCATCGACCATGTGCGTCGAAGCCGGCGCGCGGGGGTCACGGTGGACATCGATTCGGCGCCGGAGCCTGAGCTAACCGGAAGCGCAGAGGCCCTCGATCCACTCCTACGGGAGGCGATCGAGGACTGCCGTGACGGCCTGCCCCGGAAACCTAAGAGTGCCCTCGCCGAGCGCCTCGAGGGCCACGGCGCGCGCCACGACCGGGACCTCGCGGGGCGCCTCGGCATGACCCTGAACACCTTCCTCAAGAACATCGGCCGCGCCCGCACTCTCCTCACGGAGTGCCTTCGGAAACGCGGTATCGACCTTGGGGCCTACCTGGGAGCCCGATGAAGCCCAACCAGCAAATCGAAAGCGTCGCCGCCGCCCACCGGGAACGTACGGCCCGGGGAGAGATCCTCGCGCACCCGGTGTGGAGCGACCTGGACGGCAAGGGGCGGCGCGAGGCCTTTGAGCGCGCGATCGTGTCCCGCCGGATCGAAGCCGCGCTTCATCCCGACGGGCTTTCGACCACGGCCCTCGCTGTGCTACGCCGCATCGGGCGCGGCCAATGACAGCGCCTGGCTAGCCCTTGTCCTTCAGGACACGGCGGCCCGGATCCACCTTGACCTTCGCGGTCCCCACCTCGACCGTCGCCTTCCCCCCGGGCATGTCGATGCGGCGCAGTTCGCCGTCCACCGAGATCTCCACGGGCATCGGGAAGACCACGTCGCCGGGGGCCGACCAATCCAGGGACAGGACCCCATCCTTGGTGGAGTGGCTCAGCTTCGGGAGCGGTGCCGAACGCACGTAGACCTTGAAGAACCAGCCGAGGTCCCGTCCCGAGACCTTCTCCGCGATCGCGATGATCTCATCCGTCGTAGAGAAGCGCACGGCGGAGCCGTCCGTCGTGTTCTCGAGCGCCGGGTCGGGGTAGGCCCAGCGGCGCACGACCTTGAAGAAGGTCTCATCGCCCAGGAGCCAGCGAAGGCTGTGGCAGACCCACGAGCCCTTCATGTAGATGTCGATGCCCGGCGCGTCGCTGCCCTTCTGCGCGAAGTAGATCGAATCCGTGGTGCGCGGCGGCGTCGGTGCGATCGGTCCACGGTTCAAAACGCGCAGGAGATCGATGCGCATCTTCTTGTCGTAAGCCTCACGCCCGAACTTGGCTTCCAGGTAGAGCGGCTGCATGTAAGTGCCGATGCCCTCGTGGATCCAGAAGTCGGCCCAGTCCTTCGCGGTCACCAGGTTGGCCCACCACTCGTGGGACAGCTCGTGGTGGTGCAGCCAGTCGTAGTCGAAGTTCGGGTCGCCGCGGAACTTGTTGCCGTAGGCGATGATGGACTGGTGCTCCATGCCGAGGTGCGGCGTCTCCACGACGCCGTACTTGTCCCCGCGGAACGGGTAAGGACCACAAACGGACTCGAGGTGCGCCAGGTGGTCCTTGATCTCTTCAATGAAGAGCCAGCCCTTCTCTTCGTTCTCGGGCAGGACCCAGAAGTGAATCGGGATGTCGTCGCCGGCGACGCTCTTCATCTTGTCGACGAGCTTCACGTAGGGCCCGATGTTGAGCGCGACGCCGTAGTTCGCAATGGGCGTCGTCACGCGCCACTTCGATGTGACGGTCTTCGTCGTCTCCCCGTTGTTCAGGGAAAGACTGGTGCGAATCTCCTCGCCGAGCCGTCTGCCGTTCGTCGCTACCTCAAGGCCGTGGGGAACGGTGAAGCTCAGGTCAAAGGAGTCGGGCTTGTCCGAGGGGTGGTCCTTGCAGGGCCACCAAAGGTCCGCGCCCTCGCCCTGGCAGCTGGTGGCGATCCAATGCTTGCCGCCGGCCTTGCTCCAGGTGAAGCCGCCGTCCCAGGGCGGGTTTGAAGCCACATGGGGTGTGCCCCCATACTCCACGGCGACGCGGAACGAGTCCCCTACCGTCGCGCTGAAGTCGCCGCTCTCGATGAAGATAACCCCTCCGACGCGCTTGAACTGCGCGAGGGCGAGATCACCGTCGCCCTTGGCTGCCATGACCGAGCGCACCTCAAGGTTAGGGTGGAGGTGCAGCGCAATTTCCCGAGACGCGGAGACCACGTCCGCGGTCATGGTCAAGGTGGCTTCAATCGCCTTCTTGTCCGGGAAGACCTCCATTTCGAGGCCGTAGTGGCGCACGTCGAAGCAAGCTTGCTCCTCCATCAGGACGCCGCCGGACGTATTGATTTCTTCCTTCGAATCGGCGCCATCTTGTCCCGCCGCAGAGGCGGTGCAGGCCGAAGCTAGAAGAACGGTGAACGCAACGGGGGAGGCTGCGGACACGAGGCGAAGTGGGTTCATCAGATGCCCTCTATGGAGCGAAGGAATTGGTTTAGGCCGAGCTCGTCGGCCAGTGATTGTAGGCGCGCCTTGTCTACCGGTCCGCGGGCGAGGCCGGCCGCGTCGAAGTCGACGGGGGCGTCGATGGAGCATGTGGCGAGCTCCCGGGAAAGGAAGGCGATGTCGCGGTGTTCCTCGAGTTTTGGGGCCATCGTCTTGGCCCCGCGGAACGGGAGCCCGGCCACTCGGTCGAGGTTTCCGTAGAGGTCTTCGAGGTCGTTGAACTCAGAAAGCAGCCCCACCGCCGTCTTGGGCCCCACGCCACGCACCCCGGGGATGTCGTCGACGCTGTCCCCGGCGAGGCCGAGGAAGTCGCGAATCTGCGCCGGCTGAACGCCAAAGCGCTCCTTCACGTCCTTGACGCCGAGGCGCGTCCCCTTCGCGAAGTCGTAGAAATCCGTGCGATCGTCGACCAGCTGCGCGAGGTCCTTGTCCGCGGTTACGACAACAAAGCGATCGAAGTCCCCGTCGAATTTGTGGCGGGCCGCCGCCAGGATGTCGTCGGCTTCGTAGCGATCGTCGATGGCGGACGGAAGGCCGAGGGCGGCCGTCACGCGATAGCAGGCGTCGAGCTGGGCCATGAGCGCCTCATCCGGCGCATCGCGACTCGATTTGTAGGCGGGGTAGACCTCGTTCCGAAAGCTCGTGGTGAGGCTACCGTCGAAAGCCACCAGGGCATGGGACGGACGATCCTCGCGCAGGAGTCGCATGAGAAAGTCCCCGAAGCCCCGCACCGCGTTGACCGGATCCCCGGCTGGAGACGTCATTGACTGGGGGAGCGAGAAGAACGCCCGGAAGATGTACGGGCTCGCATCGATCAGATGCAGGGATCGACTCGACCCGTCCTCTTCGCTCGTGCTTCGGTTCGCCACGGCGGCGAGGATAGCAAGGCTGCGGGTCCTGGGAGCCGTGCGCTTGCCGTCCGAACTAACGGAGTTCCGAGAGGTACCGTTCCAGACGCTCTTCGGCGCCCGGGAGGTGTGGATCAAGGGCAATCGCGTGCCGCAGGTGCTTCACGCTCTGCACAGTCTTACCTTGACTATGCAAAACCACCGCGAGGTGGTGATGGGCTTGGGGCAGCTCCGGTGCGCGCTCGAGCACCGCGCGCAGACGTTGTTCTGCGCCTTCGTAATCCCCGCGTAGGTGCAGGTCGACCGCTCGCCGGAGGGGAGCGAGAAGGTCCCTGGCAGTGCAGCGGGCATCGCTGGCCTCTTGGGCCCCCCAGCGCCGGGGTGCTCGGGCCGCAAAGCCGCCGCTCCAATGCATCGACCCGCCGCTATGGGAGCGTTGGGCATCGGCGCCGTGGGTGCGTTTGGGCCCGTGGGAATCGAGGGGACTGGACATGTCAGGGAGCGCCAGGGAATCGAATCCCCCAGCCTGTCTCAGATCGGGCGCAAGTCCAGAATGCTTGAGGACGAATCGCCGGGAAGTTCGGGCGCCCTCCACGGGGGCTCGCCCGACCCACGAAACAAGCGGCCGAAGGCCACGCGGTCCGAAACACGCTCTGGTCCGCCTGCTATGCTCGGCGCTTCGAACAGCCCCTATTACGCAACTACATGCTGTCCAACCTATTGGCCGCCCTCTGCGCGGCTCTGCCCCTCGGTCTCGCGGCCCACGGCGCTTCCGGTCCTGCACCGACGCCTTCGCTCCTTCCCTCCAGTCCCGCGATCGCTCTGCCCGCTGGCCCCAACGTCTTCGACGTGAAGGCTGTCTACGCCGAGCAATGCGCCAAATGCCACGGCGAGAACGGCGACGGCAAAGGAACCGCTGAACTAGAGCGTCCTGCCCGCAGCTTCCTGGACGGGGGCTACTCCTACGGCAACACCGAGAAGGCCGTGCTGCGGTCCATCACCTACGGCATCCCGGGAACCCCGATGCCTGCCTTCGAAGAGACTCTCTCCGAAGACGATCGCCGCGCGCTCGCGGCGTTCGTGATTGGACTGGGGCCGAAGGGCACCATCGTGAAGCCCGGCGCCAGCGTCCTTACGGTCGGCGACAAGCCGCAGATCGTCCACGGCATGGTGCCCGCGCTCCGGGAGGGTTCCCGGCGTGAACCGCGCAGCCTCATCGTCGGCTTCCCCAACGGAACCACCCTCCAATACACGAAGAACTCGGGCACCCTCGAGGCCCTCTTCGTCGGCAACTTCCTCGACCGCCGCGACTGGGGCGGCCGGGGCGGCACCGCCCTCAAGCCCCTTGGCACGGTGACCTGGAAGCGTTCGGCTGAACACAGCGCTTCCGCGGGCCTCGTCGATGCCAACGGCAAGCCGCTCACGTCGAAGATCCGGGCCGCCCGCATCGTCGGCGACGACGTGCGCCTTGACTTTGTTCTCCACGGTCCAGACGGCAAGCGCGTCGGCGGTGGCAACGAGTTCCTGACCTTCTTGAACGTCGGCGGTGTTCCTGTGCCCCAGCGTTCCATCGTCGCGAGCGGGCGACCCGGTATGCCCGCCGCCTTCGCCCCCCTCAAGGGCGACGCGATCGCCACCATCGATGCCGTGACCGACCCGGAGTCGGGCAACGTCCTCCAGCCCAAAGCCACGGTCAAGGGCGCCGGAAAGGACCTTTTCGCACTCGATTTCGAGGGCCTCACCGGCGTTCGCGTGCTCGTGCACACTTCCTCCTGGAGCGACGATCTCACCGCCGCTATCCGATCCAGCCTCAACCCGGAGGGCAACTAATATGCTCGCCCTGATTGTTTCCTCCTTGGCGCCGCTGGCGTTCCAAACGGACACCCCCGATGCGCCAAAGGGCGAGGCCGTTGCCGCCCCCGCTGTCGCCGTAGAATCCGTCCCCACGCGCCCCGAGGGCGCCACGTGGGATGTTGAGTACTTCACCCTCCCCGACGGGTGCGTGCTCGAAGTGGGCGGCATGGACTTCATGTCCGACGGCCGGCTGGTGGTCACGACGCGCCGCGGCCAGGTTTGGATGATCAAGAACCCCCTCGCGGACGATATCATCGAGGCGGAAGTCACCCTCTTCCACGAGGGCCTCTGGGAAGGCCTCGGCCTCTCGATCGTAAATGACAAGATCTACGTCCTCCAGCGCGGCGAGCTCTCGCTCCTTGAGGACACGGACAGCGACGGCCGGTGCGACGGCGTTGTGACCATCGCCGACGATTGGGGCGTGAGCGGGCACTACCACGAGTTTGCCTTCGGCCTCCCCCGGGACAAGAACGGCCATTGGTACATGGGCCTCAACGTCAGCTTCGGCGACCCGGAGTGGTGGCATGGCCGCTCGAGCGTTCCGTACCGCGGCTGGGTCATGCGTGTCTCCCCCGACGGCACCGTCACGCCGTGGGCACACGGCGTGCGCAGCCCCAACGGCGTGGCGCTCGATAGCAAAGACCGCCTGTTCGTCACGGACAACCAAGGCGACTGGGTCGCGTCGAGCCCGATCTATCACATCCAGGAAGGCGGCTTCTACGGCCACCCTAAACCCCTCAACTGGACGGACGAGTACCGCGCCTCAGGCCGGCTCGCCTCCGATGAGATCCCCCCCGCCGAAGCCGCCACAGGCCGTCAGCCAGTGGCCGTCTGGATCCCCTACAAGTGGTCCCGCTCCACCGGCAACCTGCTCGAGGACACGACCGGCAAGTTTGGTGTGCCCAAGGGCCAGTTCGTTGTGGCCGAGCTCACCAACGGCATGATCCTGCGCGCAGGTTTCGAGGAGGTCCAAGGGGTGACCCAGGGCTGGATCGTGCCCCTCGTGCAGAAGATCGGCTCCGTCAACCGAGTGATCCAGGCACCGGACGGCAGCGTTTTCTGCGGCTTCACGGACCGCGGCTGGGGCGGCACGCAAGGGCACGCCGACGGCCTCGCCCGCGTGCGGTTCAGTGGCGACGATCCGATGGAGATTCACTCCATGAAGATCATCGATGCGGCGGGCGACAAGCCCTACGGCTTCGAGCTGAAGTTCACCCAGCCCATCGCGGAGGACTGGAAGCCGACGGCCGAGACCATCTCCATGATCCAGTACGACTACGACTACTGGTGGGAATACGGCTCGCCCGAACGCCACACGCTGAAGACGGAGATCAGCCACTTCGCGATCTCCCCCGACCGCAAGAAGGTCTCCGTGCGCACGGAGGACCTACTGCCGGCCATGTGCGTGCGCATCAAGATGGACGGGATGACCTCTAAGGGAGGCAATGCTCTCCTCCACCCCGAGATCGCATACACGATCAACCAGTTTCCGAGCGGTCCCAAGACCAACGCGTACGTTTCCAAGATCGTGCCCCCGCCGCCCAGCAAGGGCGACGTGGACAAGGGTGTCCTGCGCCTGACCTGGGGCGACGCCCTCGGCCAGTTCGATGCGAAGGGCTGGGAGCTCTGCGACGCGAAGCTGAGCGGCGACGATCCTTCGCGCTTCGACACGTCGCTCGGCAACGGCGCCCTCGTGGCCACTGGCGCGGGCGCCGGGAACTTCACGAGCCGCGCGTCCTTCGGCGACGCCTTCATGCGCCTCGACTTCATGCTGCCCAAGGGCGGCACGGCCGCCGTGCATCTCGGTGATGTGTGCGTCATCAACCTGAGCGATGACCCCGCCGCCTGCGGGGCGATCGGGGATGCCGCCCCGACGGCCCAGGCCTACGGCCGAGCGGGCGAGTGGTACACCCTTGAGACCTATTACCGCCTGGGCACGGAAACGTCGCCGGCCGCAGTGGATCGCGTTGTGCTGAACGGCATGACGATCCACGAGGGCCTCGAGTTCGAAGGGACGAGCGGCACACGCGGGCCCATCTCGGTCTCGTCGGCAGGCCAGGTGGCCCTGCGCGATATCCGCGTGAAGCCCTTGGATCGCCCAGCGGATGCGGGCGACTGGACCTTCCTTGATCCCTCTGAAGACTGGGATGCCTGGGAGGCCGTCGGTGACGCGGAGTTCACCCTCGGCGCCGAAGGCGTCACCGCAAAAGGTGCCCTCGGGTTCCTTTGGGCGCCAGTGGAGGGGCTCACGGACTTCACCCTTCGCGCCCAGGTCCAAGTCAACGCCAACGGCGCAGGGGCCCTGGTGGTGCGCGCCAAGGAAGACGGGGACGATGTCGACGGCTACGCGGTGCGCATCAACACTTCGTTCCCCGATGGCGCTCTTTCGGGCTCGATTCGCCGCGGCGACAAGAGCACCAACATTGGGACCGAGCTGATCGCATCCGACACCTGGATGGACCTGGAAGTGCAGGTCACGACCGCGGACGGCGGCGCGACGATCGTGGCCCTTCTCAACGGTGTGGAGGTGAACCGCGTGACCGACCCCAATCCGATCGAGGCGGGCGGCATAGCACTCCGCTGCGACCACGAAGGCACCGTCTTGAAGCTCCAGAACCTGCGGATCTTGAAGTAAGCTCCCCCCATGAATCGAGCCGCTCCCGTCGCAATCCTCCTGGCCGCGTCGGTAGCGGCCGCATTCACGATCCCGACTCCCCAAGAGACGGACGCCCTCCTGAGTCTCCGACCGGACGGTTCGATCACTGGCCCCCTGGGATCCGCGCTCACGCGCCTCAGTCCCCTCGCCGTTGCGCCCACCAGCGCCGGCGGGGGGATTGTCTTTAACGGGGTGGACGACGCCTTCCGGGCGGCAGACCAGCTCGATCTGCCGAGAGAGGCGATTTCAGTGGAGGCATGGGTCGCGATCGAGATGCCCCAACGCTGGGGAGGCATTGTCGGCGCCGTGGAGGACAACGGTGAATTCGAGAAGGGATGGATCCTCGGGTACGACGGGGAGGGAATGACCTTCATGATCTCGACGGAGGCCACCAACGACGGAGACGGCAAGCTGGTCACCCTGCGAGCCCCTGAAGCTGGCTATCCCTTCGGCCAATGGGTGCACGTGGCCGCCACCTACGACGGCGAGGTGGCCAGGCTCTTCGTGGGCGGCGCCGAGCAAGCGTCCTCCGACGAGCCCGGAGGGTCCATTGTCATGGCGGCCTCGGCGCGGGTCGCCATCGGCGGCTATTTCGATACCGACGAGGCCTTCCCCCACGACGGCCGCATCGACTCCGCGTCGATCTACGCGCGGGCGCTGACGTCGGAGGAAATCCAGGCGCTGGCCTCCGAGTCGCCGGCCGAGGGTAAGACCGCTAATCCGTGGACCGACACGGGGCTCGACTGGCGGGTCCTCCCGTATCTCACGTGGCCCCGGCCGGACGGCGTCAGCGTCCTTGCGGAGACTACCTCGCCGGCCACCGCCACCCTTCGACTGAGAACCGAGTTTGAGTCCGACTGGCGCGACTTCGAAGTCGCCACCGACACCCCGAACACACGCCTGCACGAGTTCCGCCCCGAGGGGCTAGAGCCGGACACCAAGTACTTCTACCAGGTGCTCTGCACCGGGGTCATCCAAGGCCCCGAGAACTCCGAGCTCACCAGCGAAGTAAGGTCCTTCCGCACGGCCCCGAAACCCACCACGGGCTTCGAGGCGATGACCTTCACGGTGATCAGCGACACCCAAACCCAAGGTGACGTCGCGGCCCGCGTGACCGCCTTGGCCCACGAGCATCGCCCCGATTTCGTCGTGCATTGCGGCGACCTCGTGGACACCGGCGGCACGAAGTCGGACTGGACGGAGACCTTCTTCCCCAACATCCGGCCCCTGATCGAGCACGCCCCGATGATCTCTGTGCTCGGGAACCACGAACAGGACGCGCGCAACTACTACGACTACATGTCGTTGCCTTCCCCGGAGAAGTGGTACTCCCTGCAATACGGCCACGCAGAGTTCTTCTTGCTCGACGGCAACCGTTCCCTCTCCGACCAGTCCGAGCAACTCAAGTGGTTCGAAGAAGCCCTTGAGGCCTCCCGCGCCACGTGGCGCTTCGTGGTCCTGCACCACCCACCGTACACGTCAGACTCCAACGACTACGGCGAGACCTCCACGGGTCCCTCTACCCGGGGAGATACGAACGTTCAGAACATCCTGGCACTCGTGGAGAAGCACGACGTCGACATCTGCTTCTCCGGTCACGTTCACGACTACGAGCGAACTCTCCCGATCGCCAGCGGCAAGGTCACCCCTTACGAAAAGGGCGGCGTGATCTACATCACCGCCGCCGGAGCCGGCGGAGGCCTCGAGGACTTCGACGCCACGAACACTTGGTTCGGACACAAGAAAATGCGCCGCCACCACTTCGTCCATGTGGCCATCCACGGCAACCACCTCGAACTCCAAGCGATGGATGAGGATGGACGGATGTTCGACGTCCTCACCCTCAAAAAGCGCCCCTAGCGCCGGCCGCGCCGGCCTCGCCGTGAGTCGGCTTCGCCGACCGGACCAAGG
>OJFX01000548.1_pt1 | contig 13813 bp, 9 predicted proteins | sample 1594171 | NCBI WGS metagenome assembly OJFX01 (sample SAMN05416840, study PRJEB24817) | seawater metagenome | isolation source: Sea water | place: Canada:Atlantic | collected 2013-07
TCTCAAATCCCGCCCCCTACCGCCCCGGCGTCCAGGGCGCGCCGAGCTCATCCAGTGCCGCGTGAATGCGCACGAGTTCCGCCTCCCGAATACCCGCAAGCTCCCGCTCGATCTCACTCAACGTCTCCATCGCGATCCCAAGCGACTCCTGGTGCGACGGGGTCGGGCCATAGGTCGAGTAACGCACACCCAGATCCGCATGGGATAGCCGCGCGGAAACCGCAACCTTCCCGGGCTCGTTCATCTCAGAGAGCTTCGGGTCCCCGTTCAAACGGCGCTGAATCGCCCCGAGTCGGACCTCAAGATCACGCACAGCCGCGACCAGTTCCTGACCAGCACCAGGCGTCCGCCCCAGAACCGACTGGATCGCCCGGGACTGCTCCAAGAGCTCCCCCGCGCGGGCACTCGACGACGATGCCAAACGGTTGGCATCGGCGAGCTGCGCCTGGAACAGGGCCACAGACTCCGGCGGCGCGGCGGGAAGGGCGCCCTTCCCAAGCGGCGTCACCTGGAAGTTCTCCACGATGCCGCGGGACGTTTCCATGCCACCGGACCGCACCACCATCTCCACCGTGTACGCACCCGGTGCCACCAAAGCCCCGTCCTCGGAGCCGTCGCCCCACTCGTCCTCGACGGCGTTCCGCTGCCAAGCATCCACGGGAGGCCGGCGCAGGTTCCATGCGACACGATGGAAGCCTTTACTCGCAGGACCCTCGATCGTGCGGACGATCTGACCGTTCGCATCACGCACGCGCAGGAGCACGGCGGGCGGGATCTCGTTCTCTTCGTCCCGGAGCTCCGCGACGGACGGGGCCACGACCTCAGCCGCTCCCTTTTCGGCCTCCCGGCGGGCCTCGGCCATCGTCTTGTAGCCCTCACCCAGGTGGTAGGTGAAGACCGCGCCAAACGGCGGGTTAGGCGCCACGAAGTACGAGTCGCCCTGGGACCCCTTTCCGAGGGACGCCGCAGCGCCCAACGGACGGCGCGGGATGTACCACTTCGCCTCCCGCACCGGAAAGAGCAGGGCCTCGCTGGTCAACATCGACTCGTCAATCCCGCGCAGCGGTGTGTAGTCGTCGAGCACGTAGAACCCTCGCCCAAACGTGGCGCACACGAGGTCATTCTCGCGCGGTTGGATCGCCAGGTCCCGCACGGGGATCGTCGGCATGCCACCGCCCAGGGGCTGCCAGCTCGCGCACGCGTCGCCCGTGAAGAAGACGCCAAACTCGGTGCCAAGGAACAGGAGCCTCGGATCCACGTGGTCCTGCACTAAACGCCAGCAAAGGTGACGGTCCGGCAGGCCGGAAGCCACGTTCGTCCAACTCTTGCCGCTGTCCGTGGTCCTCATCACGAAGGGACGAAAGTCCCCTTGCTTGTGGTTGTCCACCACCACGTACGCCGTGGAAGCATCAAAACGGTCAGCCTTGATGTCGTTCACGAAGAAGCCCTCGGGCGCGTCCCCGAGGGCGTCGACCGCGGTCCATGTGGAGCCGCCGTCGCGCGTCACCTGCACACGCCCGTCGTCGGTTCCTGCCCAGATCACCCCCGCCTTCACGGGCGACTCCGAGAGCGATGTGATCGAGCTGAAGCGGCTCATGGCGTAGGTGTCCCACGCCGCGTCGTCGCTCCAGGTGCGTCCCATGAGCGGCTGCTTGAATCGGTCGATGGCGTGGGTCAGATCGCCGCTGATGGGCGTCCACGTATCCCCGCGATCCTCCGAGCGCCACACCCGCTGGCTGGCGAAGTAGAGCCGCGCCGGGTTGTGGGGGCTCACGAGGATCGGCGCGTCCCAGTTGAAGCGTTCCTCGGACTCGTCGGCACCGGGCATCGGCTTGATGTACACGATCTCGCCCGTGCTCCGGTCGAAGCGCACGAGGTTGCCCTGCTGCCACTCGGAGTAGACGATGTTCGGGTTGCCGGGCTCCGTTGCCGGCTGGTGCCCATCACCGAAGAGCGTCACGAACCAGTCCGCGTTCGTGATGCCGTGGGCGTTCAGCGTCCTCGATGGCCCGCCCTGGGTGTTGTTGTCCTGGGTTCCCCCGTAGACGTTGTAGAAGGGCTCGGCGTCGTCGAGGGCGACCTTGTAGAACTGCGTCACCGGAAGGTTCGCCGTAAAGCGCCAGGTCTCGCCGTGATCGAAGGACTCGTAGATCCCGCCGTCGCAGCCAGCCAGGAGGTATTCGGGATCGCTCGGATCGAAGCAGAGAGCGTGGTTGTCGGAGTGCTTTGCCGCGTGCTTCAAGCGATGGAACGTCTTGCCGCCGTCGTCGGTCACGTGCAAGCGCACGTCCATCTGATAGACGCGGCCCTCCACGTGGGGCGATGCGAAAATCTCTTGGTAGTAGTGCGGGCCCGTGCCGCCGGAGAGGTAGTCGCTGCGCTTCTCCCATGACGCGCCCCCGTCGGTGGAGCGCCAGAAACCGCCTTTGCGGCTCGCCTCTTCGATCGTCGCATAGACCACAGAGGAGTCGAAGTGACTGACCGCGAGTCCGATCTTGCCGACGTTGCCCTCCGGCAATCCGCCGGCGAGCTTCGTCCACGTCTTGCCGCCATCGGACGTGCGATGGATCCCGGACTCGGGGCCCCCATCGATGAGCGCCGCGACGCTGCGCTGGCGCTGGTGCATCGCGGCAAAGAGCACGTCGGGGTTCTGCGGGTCCATGATGACCTCGCCTGCGCCCGTGTAGTCCCCCGCCCCAAGCACACGCTCCCACGTGTCGCCGCCGTCGGTGGTCTTGTACACGCCGCGCTCTCCCCCGCCGCTCCAGAGTGGCCCCTGGGCCGCGACCCAGATCACATTGGAATCCTCCGGATGCACGACGATGCTGCCGATGCGCTCCGACGCTTCGAGGCCGCGGGCCTCCCAGGTGGAGCCGCCGTCGTGGGAGACATAGAGTCCGTCGCCGAACCCGACGTGGCGCCCGCTCACGTTCTCGCCCGTGCCGACCCAGATCGTTTCAGGGTTCGAGGGGTCCAACGTCACGCACCCGATCGAGTACGACGGCTGGTCCTCGAAGATCGGCTTCCAGGTGGTGCCCCGGTTGGTGGTCTTCCACACGCCCCCACTGCCGACCGCCACGTACCAGGTGCTCCGGCGCGTCGGATGCACCGCGATGTCCGCGATGCGGCCCGACATGAATGCGGGCCCGATGCTGCGGAAGGAGAGCCCCTCGAAGGCGGCTTCGGTCGGGCTGTCAGCGGCACCCTCTGACGCGGGTGCGGCCTGCCCCTCCGTCTGCGCAAAGGCAGCGCTGGAGACGGAGAACAGCAGAATCGACGCGAGGGCCAGCGGGGCGCCGGCGGACTGGAGGATCGTCATGGCGGATCAGATGGGAAACGAAATGAGGTCGGCAGAATAGCCGACCTCACCGTTTCCCCGCTGCATCCGTGACGGCGCGGGGCGATCTCTTACCTGGACGAAGGCCTAAGCAGCCATGCGCTCGTCTTCCGCGGGTACCCGTGCCGCCTCGTCGTCCCTGGGGCGCGTATCGACCCCAAAGAGCTCGCTGAGGCGATCGGCCGCGGCCAGGACGTCGTGCTCGTTCTTGGCGGAGGAGCGCAGCTGGTCGACGATGCCGACCACCTCGCTCGCCTGGGCCCCGAGGTGATCGTTGAGCTCGCGCGTGGCCTCCGCAACCGTGTTGAGGTAGTCCCCATCACGCAGGCTCAGGCGCGCGTCAAAATCCCCCTCCTTCATGGCCCACAGGCCGCGCTCGATGACAAGCGCCGGCCCGACGACAGAATGGGTCATGCGCACGATCACGTGGTGAACGCCAGCCGCCACCGACAGAAAGAAGACGATGTTTGCCCCAAGCCCCACGAGCTGGAAACCCTTGGACCCGAGGAGAGCCTCCAGACGCGGGTTGGCCATCATGGCGGTCCCCACCATGTAGAGCGCCCCCGTTCCAAGCAGCAGCATCGTCACGGCACAGGCCACCCCCAGCTGCCAGCGCGGATCGATCAGGCGCTGGGTCCGGCGGTGAGAGGACTGGACAGGGCGGGAGGGCTCAGGCGAGTCGACCGAGTCCTGAGGGGGGTTTGAATGCGAGTCCATATTGTCTTGGCGTAGAGGGGGACTCAGAAGCCATCGGCCCCTGAGTCCCCCTGTCCCGAGCCTGCTCGGGCAAATGCCAACGGAGCCCCCATCCCGTCCCGACGTGGGTCACTTCCTACTTCGACGGGGACCAATCGGGGTACTTCGCCCGATCGGGAGCTCCCAGTGCCATCAAGGACATGGCGGTGGAGTACGAGGCCGTCCGAGGGAAGATCCGGTCGTTCCAGGAGCCGTCCTCCTCGACCGTACGCCAGAGCAGCTCAGCCAGCTCCGCGCGCCGGGCGCCGGCCTCTTCCTTGGGTAGTTCCTCAATGGCGAGGGCCGCGTAGGTGTGCCCGAAGAAGAAGTAGTAGGGCGCGATGCCGTAGGGTCGCTTGTGGGTTCCTTGCTGGCTCTTGCGTACGAGAAGGTCGTCCCAACCGACGAAGAAGCCATCGACGGCCTTGCGTAGCTCGTCAACATCGCTGCGTCCCGCCTTGTAGAGCGCCAGCTCCGCCACCGAAGAACGTGCCGACGATCCAGGCATCGCCACGGCCCTCTTGGCCGTCCCGGAGTACGCGTAGCTCACCGTTTCAGTACGGCAGTCCTGCAGGGCATCGAGGGCCGTCTCGATCATCTCCGGGTTCACGTCGTGGCCAGCCTTGATCGCCTCGAAGAGAATGAGCAGCGTCGACCCGGTCATGAACGGGCTCACGGTTTCGTAGTTGGCGTAGTTCCAACCGCCCTGCTTCGTCTGGTTCCCTTCGAGTCGACGGATCAGCTCTGGAATCGCCGCGTCGATCGCCTTCATCGTGGCCTTGTCCATGGCCAGGCCCTGCTCCTTGACCAGCAGCAGGAGCTGTAGCCCGTGGGAGTGACCCCATCCGCGGACGTCGTACTCCCCCTTCGGCCCGATGGACATGGTCTTGTCGTTGTCGAGTAGATCGAGAACAAAGAGCACCGAGCGCTTGACCGCTGCCTCAATGCGCTTTCGCTCCGCCCCCTTCGCGCCCGATCGAAGCAGCGCCTCACAGACGATGGACGTGCCGCCCACGCGGTAACCGGAGGGGATCGCGCCCACCGGCCGCACACGATAGACGCCTTCGTAGGGCCACTCCGCGGCGCCCTCCTTGCCCCGCAAGCCATCGAGACGTTCGCGCTCCTTCTTCTGCCAGTCCGCCAGCTTGGCCTCCGGCAGCGAGCCCACCGGCCGGTCCGCCTTGTAGTCCTCTTGGCTACCGAGCAAGAATTCAACGCCGCGTTCGATGGCCGCCCGGATCTCCGCGTCCCCAGGCCCTCCTGGCAAGGTCGTTTCCGCGGTGGCTGCGCTCCCCTCCTGGGCAGGAACAGGGACCGCGAGGGAGGGGATCGGGCCGCAGAGAAGGGCCCATGACGTCAGGGTGCTGGCAAGAAGCATGGCCGCACGATAGCCCGGGCCGCCCGACCTGCGTCACCCTTCGCGCCGGAGTTCACCCAGAATCAACCCTATGAGAAACGTCACGAACACAAGGGCCCAGTCAAAGCCCTCGAGCGCCGCCGCCGGCTTCCCATAGCCCGCCACGCTCCCAACGGCCCTCCCGAGGAGGAAAAGCACCGTCGCCAGGACAGTCTGAACCGTGAGTGTCGCCAGGAGCATGGGCACGAGGACGCCCGTCCCTTTCTCCTGGATGTTGCTGATCCAAAGCACACGGCCGCTGATGGGCTTCAGGATCACGAGGACAAAAATGAAGGCCAGAAGCACCGCTGGCGCCCGCCCAAGGAGCCCAGAGAGAAGGGGGCAGCCGATGAAGGCGATCCCCAAGATGGTCTGGAGGGTGAGGCTGGCTGAGCTGCTAGCCCGGGCCTTCGATGTGGGCTCCTCGGTCATGGCGCAGAAGGTAGCGACCACAGGCCGTTCCCTCCACGACAGACCGGACTCCATAATGACCCCTGTGAGCGAGTGGACCACGAAGGAGCTAGAGGACAGGATCCTCTGGGCAAAGGACGGTGTCCTGGCCCTCAATAAGTGCCCCGACCTGCCGACCACCGGGCGCTCCCTCGAGGACCCCGACTGCCTGCAATGGCGCTTGATCCAGCACATGGGGTCCATGGTTTGGTCCGCCCATCAACTCGACGCAGACACGAGCGGCGTCTGCATGTTCACCACGGAGAAGCGCCTCGTCGAGCCGCTCAAGCGGGCGATGTCGGGCCCTGACTCCGCCAAGGTGTACACAGCATTCGTGCGAGGCCAATCCGACTGGGACGTGATGCACTGCGACGCCCCCGTCGGCCCTATCGACGAAAGAAGCCTCGGCGTCACGGACACGGGCAAGTCCGCAAGGAGCCAGATCACGGTCCTGAATCGCTTCCCAATGGGTCCTCACCCGGGGGGCGACGACTCGCTCCCCATGGAGGGGGCGTCCGAATGGCTTGTGCGTATCGAGACCGGGCGCACGCACCAGATTCGCATTCACGCGAGCCACCTCGGCCACCCACTGCTCGGCGAGGAGTGGTACTCAGACCCACCCTGCAAGGTGCACCCGCGCCAGGCGCTGCACGCCGGCCAACTGCAGCTCGGCCCCCCATTCCACAAGGAGGTCCTGGCGCCTCTGCCTTCAGACCTCGTCCAGCTGCGACAGCGACTGAGCGGCGGTCACTTCACTTCGTCGTAAGGCACGCCGACGCTGGCACGGTAGTCCACGAAGGCTCGGAAGAACTCGGCGGTGACGTCCACGAGGCTCGAAGCCGCAGAAGCCGTTCGACGCTCGCGGATGTTGACCCGCAAAAGGTCACTTTCGCCTTCGCTGAATGCGAGCCGCTCGGCCTGCTCGAGAACACCCGCGAGGGCCACGTTCTGCTGGGCCAGCCCGATGATCTCCCACGTCTGGCGCAAGGCCACTTCGGCGTCGCGCACGTCGGCAACGACACGGTCCTGGGCGAACTGCAGCTCACGGTCGAGCTTGCGGATCTTCGCCTCGGTCACCTGCACCTTGCCCTTTGCACTGCGCCGCTGGAGGGGCAGGTCAAAGTCGACGAATGCATCCAGCTCAAACGGCCCCTTGTCATCGGGGTTAGAAACCGCGCCGCCGGTGTCCCGTGACCCAGCGACACCAAGGCTGAGCTTGGGCAGCAGGTCGTTCTCCGCCTTGGCCAGATCCAGCTCGAGCCTCTGCCGCTCGATCTGGAGAGCACGCACCTCCGGCCGAAGCATGAGCGCCCGCTCAATGTCCCCGTCCGCGATCGTGGAGCCCGGATCAAAGGGACTCGGCAACGCCTCGGGCGCCTCCGCGAGCCGCGGCATACGGGGCTGCCCATCTTCGCCGCGGAGGTACAGGGACAGCTCGATGGCCGACTGCTGGACCTCCCGGGAGCTTTGAATCAGAATCGACTCACGCTCCACCAAGAGCCGTCGGTTCTCGTCGACGGCGATGTCTGCCAAGTCCCCGTTCTCGACGCGGAGCTCGATGACAGCCTGGCGGTCCTGGGCGAGCAGGAGCAGTCGCTCGGCGATGCGTAGCTTCTGCGTGGTCGCCACCCATTTCCAGTAGGTGAGCGCCGCCTTGCGGGTCGCAGCGAGGCGTTTCTCAAGGACGATGGGCTCGGCCTGGGCCTCGGCGAGTCGGGACTGCCACAGTGCGAGGCGCCGGGCGTCGATCGAGCGGCCCGCGAGCAGCGGCAGCCGCACACCGCCGCTGAACTCCCCGCCCTCGTTGGTCTTGAGACCGCCCTCCCAAATGGGAAAGTCCCCTGCGCCCACTTTGTAGCCGCCAAAGAACGTCGCGCCGCCGGCCTCGATGGGCTGCTCGATCAAGATCTTCGCGGTTTCGTTCTCATAGAAGCCGTCGAGCCCCAGGAACGAGTCTGCCTTGACCCGCGTGTCGAAGCCGCCCTCTGCGGAGAGCCGCGTTCCAGCGGCGATCTCGACTTCCTCGAGGGCCGCGAGGATCAGGGGGAACTGCCTCTCAACGGAGCGCAGCACCTCGCTGAACTCGATCGGCACGACATCCTCCTGGGCAGCTTCCGCCCCCGTGATGGGAAGGACGGGATCGACGAGCTTAGGGTCCGCGATCAGGGAGACCGCTGGCTGACCGGGTTCGAAGCCGGACACGCCAAAGCGCTCCAACGTCGGCCCATCGGGGCGCGCGTAAGCCGCCACGGGCCGCGGCCCGCCGGTGGAGCAGCCAGGGATCACCGCAAGGATCAGGACAAGGGATGCGCCAAGGGGCGCCCAATCCAGGGGCTGGTTCGTCACTTTTTGCTTTTGTCCTTCGAGCTGTCGTCCATCTTTCTCGCCTTCTTGTCCGTGCCCATCTTGGCGTCAGGACCATTCCGAAGCGAGGGGGGGAAGGCGTTCAGCTGGCGCCAAATCTCGTAGCCGGCGCTGACGGTCTCTAGCTGAACCCAACCGGTGGCCCGGACGCCCTGGCGCAGGAATCGACCATCGGGCCAAGGTTCGTCGCTCGGATCCGGCACGATCAGGACCCGCACCCGGCCGTCCGTGGAGGCCTGGGCGTCCACGAGCGTCACAAGGCCTCCGAAGGTGCCGACCGCCACGGAGGGCCAGCCCGCCATCTGCACCGCAGGCCAACCTTCGAACTGTAGGCGAGCCGTGCGGCCAGGTGAAATCAACGGGGCGTCGATGCCGCGCATCCAAAGCTCGACGGCGAGCTGCTCTGTGTCGGGGACGATTTGGATGACGGGCTCACCGCGAGCGATCAGGTCGACGTTGTCGGCCCCCGCGATCGAGAGAATCGTACCGTCCATCGGGGCGGTGATCTCCTGGTTGGACTGGCGCGCCACGGCGATCTTGGCCTCGTTGAGCTCCTTCTCAGCGGCGGCGAGCTTGCTCACCGCCTCCGCCCGTTCGGAGGACGTCTTCTGAATCTTGGCGCCGTTCTCGTTGTCGATCTTGTCGACGGTGTTCATCTTCGAGAGCTCTTCGTTGCGGGCCCGTTCAACCTTGGCCTCGCCCTCCGCCACCTTCGCCTTGGCGCTCAGGTACTCGCCTTCGGCCTCCTGCAGGGTCTTGTCGGACTTGACGCCGCTTTGGTTCAAGGTCTTCTGCCGCTCGTAGTCGAGGCGCTTTTGATTCTCGATCGCCTCGGTAGATTTGAGCTGACTCTCCGCCTCGCGCACCTTGTCGATCGCGGCGCGTAGGTCATAGCGCGCGGACTCGAGCGCGAACCGCTTACCGTCGATCAACTGGATCAGCTGCTCGTCGTAGAACTCCAGGTTCTTGTGGGCCGCGTCGACCTTCTGCTGGGCGAACTGCACCTGCTGCTGGAGGCCCAGGAAGAAGTTGGGGTCTTGGTCCTCCATCACGGCCAACAGCTGGCCCTTCTTAACGCGGGATCCTTCTTGGACTTCTAGCTGAACCAGGCGCCCTGTGACCTGCGCCGGGATCGTTTGGATCCGCTGACGCGGGTCCGCCGCGGTGACGCGGCCTGCGCCGGGCACGTTCTGCTGCCACGGGACAAACATGAGGACGAGCGGCAACGCCAGCAGCATGAACCCAAGGGCAAAGGCCAGCTTGCGCCCCGCGCGGGCGCGGGACACGGCGTGCAGCACCGGCAGGTCCAGGGGCTCGATCGTCTGGGACGGTGTGGAAACGATGGCGCTCATGAACGGTCACCTCCGGAGGCGTTGAGCGAGGCAGCGGGGGTATAAGTCGCGGCGGCACCTTGACGGAGCTCGAGCAAGCCGTCGACGCGTCCGTGGACCTTGGGATCGTCGGAGACGATCACGAGAGACCAAGGCGCTTCGGGGTCGAAGAGGGAATCCCGCACGCTCTCGCAGAGAGAACTCTCGAGCCCGTCGAAGAGCCCGTCGACCACCAGCACCCTCGGAGAGCCAGCGACGGCCCGGGCGAGCATCAGCCTTTCGAGTTCGCTCTGGGTCAGCGCACGCGACGAGGGGTGAAGGACCGTGTCGAGACCGTCCGGAAGGCCGTCCACCACGCTCCGCAGCCCCGCACAGTCGATCGCCCGCCGGACGTCATCGCCGGAGACAAAGGGGCGCCTCAGTCGAACGTTCTCGCGCAGGGTCCCGTGGACGGCCTCGGTGCTCGAGACGAGGGCGACGTCCCTGCGAAGGGCGTCCAGGGACAGGTCGCGTACGTCCCGGCCGTCCAGTCGAATCACCCCTGCCGCGGGCTCGCGCATGCGCCAAAGAAGGTCGAGGAGGGCCGTCTTCCCCGAGCCGCTCGGCCCGGTGACCGCCATATTCTGGCCCGGTTCGAGTTTGAACGAGACGTCGGTGAAGAGGGTTTGGCCCCTTCCGTTCTTCCAGGCGAGACCGTTCACCTCGAGGCCACCCGAGGTGCCGTGGGCGATGCCGGGGATGGACTCCCCTTCGCGGCTTTCGATCGGCAGGTCCAGGAGCTGCCCCACCTTGTGGACGCCCGCCATGACGTCGTACCACGTCTCGAGGTGCTTGCCCATCTTGGCCACGGAGACAACGACCGCCGTCACGATGAGCTCGGCGGCCACCAGCTGGCCGAGACTCAGACTGCCCTGGATGACGAGGAATCCGCCGATCCCGAGGAGCGCAACGCTGGCGACCACTTGGAGCGCGAGGGCGCCGCTGATCTGACGGAAGAGCGTGCGGAAGTGCAGGGTGCGTGTCTCCAGCCAGCTCCGCGTGAGGGCATCGGAGCGTTCGAAGATCCACTGCTCGGAGCCCCCCGCCTTGAAGGTGTAGGGACTGCGTGCAATCTCTTCGAGCCACGCGGCGACCTTGTACTTCGCGGAACTCTCGGCGATGGCCGTCGCCTCGCCGCGGCGCAGCGGTCCAAAGACAATGATCGCGATCACCACGAGCAAGCCCGCGTCAAACGCGAGGAGAAGGGGGTGGTAGAACGCCAGAACGGAGAGGCCGACGACGATGCTTAGGACGACGCCGAGTGCATCGATGAGCAGCTTCGAGGCGCCCTTTTGAACCGTGAGGACGTCGAAGAACCGGTTCACGAGCTCAGGCCCATGCCCCGTGTCGTAGGCGCTCGCCTGGACGCGCGGCAGGCGCGCCGCCACATCGGCGACGGTTCGAATGAAGAGGCGCCGCTGGATGAGTTCGACGATCCAGGTCTGAATCCCCATCAGCGAAGCGGCGAAACCAAGCGCGAGCGTGAGGATCAGCGCCACCGCGATGAGCTGCTGAAGGGAGCCCCCCACCGCCGCCGAGTTGACGATAGCCTGCACCGCGATCGGCGTTGCCAGCATCAAGATGCCGATCGTGATCGCGAAGAGCATGATCGCCAACACGTCCGTGCGGTCGGGCTCGAGCAGGCGCAGGAGCCGGCGGAAGGGCGTCAAGGGCACGCCAGCGCCAGCATTCGATACCGCGCTATCCTGGGGCGTCCCCGGATCCGCGACGAGCCAGGTAAGGGTGTCGTCCGGCTCGACGCCAATGTGAGCGCTGAGCTGATCGGCGCCGACTTTTACGGACACGCCGGCGGCGGGACCAAGCGCTCCGTCGGGGGCGTCTTCGAAGGTGACGACCTGGATGCGGCCGCCCCCCTTGCACTCAAGGAAGAACCAGCGAGCCCCGTCCTCGGACGTCGTGACAAGTGGTTGACCGCCGCGGATCACTTCCACAGCGTCGGGCGTGCTCGCCGTCGCCAGCGACGTCCGCATCCCGAGGCCGCTGCCGACGCGGGCCAGCCAGTCGAGGAATTCGGGCGCCGCGACATCCGGTCCAGACGGTGGCTCCGACTGGGCGAGCAGGCGCCCCAGAGCCGCTGGCCCAGTCCGCGTGCGGCAGGCCGCCGCGACGCGGGCAAGCACCCGGCCAGCGAGGGCGCTGGTGCCAGAATCAACGCTGGCACGGCCTCCGTCGCCTTGGGTTGGGAGAGGGGCTGACTGGTTGAAATCGTCGGCGCTGGTCATGACAGGAAGAGCGCAAGCGGCGAAAGGGACTCAGGGGGCGCACCAGAGGGGTGCAGGGAATTGGTGACCCAGAGGTCCAGTGGCGGCGAAGTGAGTGGCTCACTTAGGAAGGGGGCCAGGCCGCACATCGTGCGGTCCGGCCCTCCGAGTGTCTTATCGGTCATGGAGCGCCACAGCTACAGGGGCTAACTCCAGTTCAATGGCCTAGTTGGTCTGGCCGCCCGATGGCTTCTTCAGGCCCATGGCAATGGCTGAACTTTCGGGGAGGCGCGTCGCCGTCTTCGGACTGAAGTGCCCCATACGCTCGACGGTGATCCCTTTGCGCTCGGCAGTAGATTCGAACGCGCGGATGATCTCGAGCGCGTCATGATCCATGCGGATCGTCGACGTCGCATCGATGAGCACGTTGGAGCCGTTCGGGATCGAGCTGAGCTCCTTGAGGAGCGCACCCTTGTTCAGGAATGTGACCTCTTCCGCGAGGCGCATGCGCACCTGGTGGGCCGAGCTGGAATCGCCAGACTCCTCAATGTGCATGAAGTGGGAATTCTGGAAGTGGCTGCGGAGGATCACAAAGATCGCAACGGCCATTCCAAGGCCGATTCCCGTGAGGAGGTCCGTGAAGACGATGCCCAGGATCGTCACGATGAACGGCACGAGTTGCTGCGAGCCAAGCTTGTACATCTCCACGAAGGAGGACGGCTTCGCGAGCTTGTACCCGACGACGAGCAGGATCGCTGCCAAGGCCGCAAGGGGCACGAGGTTCAGGATCTGGGGCAAGTAGAGAACGGCGAGGAGGATGAACGCCCCATGCAGGATGGCGGAGAGCTTCGTGCGGCCGCCGCTTTGGATGTTCGCGGAGCTTCGAACGATCACCTGGGTGACGGGGAGGCCGCCAATGAGGCCCGAGGCCATGTTGCCCACGCCCTGGGCGACGAGCTCGCGGTTGGTGGGCGTCACTCGCTTCTCGGGGTCGAGTTTGTCGGTGGCTTCCACGCAGAGGAGCGTCTCGAGGCTCGCGACAATGGCCATGGTGATGCCCGTGAACCAAACGGAGCTCATCTTGAAGGCGGCCAGCGTCGGGTGATTCAGGCTGGACTTGACCTCCGCGAAGTCCTCGTAAATGGGGACGCTCACCAGATGACTCGGATCGAGCGCCAAGCCAGGGGAGAACTTCTGGGCCCATACCTGGAATCCGATGCCGAATCCAACCGCGACGAGGGGCCCTTGGATGATGCGACAGACCTTGAACTTCTTGGTGAGCACGACCTCCCAGAGGATCAGAATCGCAAGGCACGTGACGCTGACGATGATCGCCCCCACGGCGAGGTCGTCGACCATGCTCGTGAGGCTAGAAAACGTCGTCTCATCGCCCGCGGTCGCAGCTGGCTGCTTGAAGGACAGGTCGCCCTCGGGGTCGGCGTCATGACCCAGGGCGTGCGGGATCTGCTTCAGGACGATGATGACGCCGATGCCAGCGAGCATCCCCTTGATCACTGAGGAGGGGAAGAAGTACCCGACCACGCCGCCGCGGAGGAGGCCAAGGACGATCTGGATGGCCCCGGCGACGACGACGGATGCGAGGAAGAGGTGGAAGCCCTCTTCCACGCCGCCAAACTCCTTGATCGCCGTGAGCACGATGACCGCGAGGCCAGCCGCGGGACCTGACACTCCGAGCGGCGAACCGCTGATCGGCCCCACGACGAGGCCGCCAACGATGCCCGCGATCAAGCCCGCTTCGAGCGGTGCTCCGCTGGCCAGGGCGATGCCGAGACAGAGGGGGACAGCAACGAAGAAGACGACGATCGAAGCTGGTAGGTCGCTTCGGAGGTGCGCGAAAGGGTTCATCGGATCCGGCGGGGAGGGAAGGGCGGCTGGGGGACTGTCTCTTATACACATCTGACGCTGCCGACGATATGCA
>OJFX01000550.1_pt1 | contig 13791 bp, 15 predicted proteins | sample 1594171 | NCBI WGS metagenome assembly OJFX01 (sample SAMN05416840, study PRJEB24817) | seawater metagenome | isolation source: Sea water | place: Canada:Atlantic | collected 2013-07
GTCTCCGCCAGATAGATCTCGTGCAAGGCTGACTTCACTTTCGGTTGTACTGACTTGGGCAGCTTGTCCAGTACGTTAGCGGTCTTGTGCACCCAGCACCGCTGGTGCCGGGTTTCCGGAAACACCTTGCTCAGCGCTTTCCAGAAGCCCAGAGCCCCGTCGCCTACGGCCAGCTTGGGCGCATGATCCAGGCCACGTTCCCGCAAGCCAGTGAGCAGCTCACGCCAGCTGGCTTCAGACTCCCGGTGGCCATCTTCAACAGCCACCAGCTCCTTGTGGCCGTGCTCAGTGACCCCAATGATCACCAGCAGGCAGAGCCGGTCATCCAGGCGGACATTGCTGTAGACACCGTCCGCCCACCAGTAAACGTAGCGCTTCTGGCCCAGGTCACGGTGACACCACTCCTCGTGCTCCTTCAGCCACTGGGCCTTGAGCCGGGTCACCGTATTGGCGGACAACCCCTTGGCCTGCTCACCGACCAAGGCGTTCAGAGCCTCCTGAAAGTCGCCAGAGGAGACCCCTCGCAGGTAGAGCCAAGGGATGAGCTCATCCAGACTCCGAGCCCGCTTCAAGTACGGCGGCAGGAGCTGGCTGTTAAAGCGAATGCCGGAGCCGCTGCGGTCTCTGACCTTGGGCACCTGAACGTCAACATCCCCAACGCCTGTCTGGATTGTGCGCTTGGGTAGGTGTCCGTTGCGCACCACAGCTTGGCGCCCATCAGGTGTTGAAACATCGGCATACTGGTTCAGCAAGCCCTGAAGCTCCGACTCGACCGCCTTGGCAATCAGGTCACGGGCACCCTGACGGATCAGCTCGTGCAATGGGTCGGTGGTGGCCACCTCTGGTTGTGAAAGAGCGTGCAGGTTAGACTTGGACATGGCGTATCATTCCTCTGTTGGTTGTGATCTTGGCGGTGATCAACCAACAGGATACGCCACCCCTTCAGCCTGCTTCCATACACCAGAAATCACCATAGCTCCACAGTAAAGGTCTACTACTGCAAGTGGACTTGTACCGACCAAGGTTCTCCCTATTCCGGGTGCCCATTCGGCATAGGAAACAGCCTAGATTGACACGAGTACAGTAGAAGCCTATTATTTAAGACAAGAATAACCCCCACGCCTCACAGGATTCGTTCTGACTGCGCACCAGGGGGTTAGTTTTTTTAGTGGTAAAAGAATGTATGGGGCTACAACTGCAACCACAACTAAACTTCACAAAACCCGCAAAATCCTCTCACGCCCATCTTCGCCACCTTCGCGCCAAGGGTCTCATCACCAAAGGTCAGCAAGCACAAGCACTTAATGCCCTTCAGTTTGTCGGGTATTACCGGCTGCTCATTTATACGCGGCCGCTGCAGGATGATCAAAAACGTTTTTATCCGGGTGTAAGGTTTGACGATATTCTTGCGCTTTACGAGTTCGATCGTAGTCTTCGGCTAGTGCTCCTTGACGCTATTGAACAAGTAGAAGTCGCGTTCAGATCCGCCATAGTTAACGCTATGGCCAATGACTTCGGCCCCCACTTCTATCTCAAAACCAAACATTTCAAGGGCATGGAAGCGCACCGCAATTTCATGAAGAACGTCTTGGGATTGAGACTTACCAACCCCATTAAGCACTATTACCACACTTACCATACGCCGCCTTATCCGCCGATCTGGACAATCTTGGAGGAGTTAAGCATTGGCCAAATGTCGCGGTTGCTTGCCAGTCTTGATCGCGAACATCGGAGGCGAGTGGCTACACAGTTTGGCTACGATGAAAAGGTCATTGTGTCGTGGCTCAAAAGCACAACCATGCTGCGTAATAATTGTGCCCACCATAGCAGGGTCTGGAATAATAATGTCGGCGCTGACAGCCCTCAAAGCGCGAATGCTATCCACTCCGAGTTTCCAGGCAACCCTGATCAAGGATTTTTCTTTTCCCGGACCGTCGCGCTCCAAGCACTTTTGAAAGCGATCGATCCATCAACAACTTGGCAGGATCGCTTCAAGACAGTTATGAGAACATTGCCAGTTGCGACGCTCTCAAAAGCCGGCATCACACCTCAGTCAATAGGGATTCCCTTTCAGTGGGAAACACGACCGTTCTGGAACTGAATACAACCCGAAGCTAATTTTCAGAGAGTATCCTGAAACATCTTATTATCCAGGGAAAGGTACGATGTTACGCTGCCTGGGAGTTGCAGAATACGAGGCCTTGGCGAAAGTAGCCGATCGTTTGCGCCTCACTTGGATCGAAGTCCCTGATGAAATCGAGGATAGTTGGGTAAGGCTGAATCGCCAAACGGTTGCCTATCTAAGTGAGTTAGGTGCCACATCCAACTGATTAAGTTTAAACAGTTGCTTGTAATAGGCTCTACCAATGATCACTAACATTAATGAGTACGAGGCAGAGACTGCCTTTGAACGTTTTGCCCTTGACCGGTATTTACCCCTGACAGCTCAGGCATCAGGAAGCTACATCGATATACGTCCCCTCATTGACGGAGGAAAAAACGTTATACAGAACGGGGCGAGCCACATTAAAGCCAATCGGGAGGACAACCTACGTGCAGCTTTCTTGCCATTGGCGTTTGGAGCAGCCTGGAAGGTGCTCGATCTTACGATCGAGCTTGCGCTGGCGAAACAAGGTATAAAACCCCAGCGGGAAGCCAAGCTCTGGCCAATTAAGGAAAAGGCTCGTATCGCAATGAGCGAGACGCTGAATGGCGCGATCCTAACCGAGGAAACCTGCACCTGGGTGGGAATTCTGACTTGTTACGTGTCTACAATAGAGTATCGCCATAGCCTGATTCATCGACAAGCTCAGTTTGTGGAAATCCCCCTAACCTTATCGGGCCATGGTAGAGACGGTATGCCACTTCCACCGCTAGATGAAGCTACGCTTAGAGCCTTAATCGCGTTGTCACAACTCGTTGGGGAAGGAATCATCAGCAACGGGCTGAATCGCCGTCGTCTCGACAACGTGAATTTTCTCTTGAATAGATTATCGTGCTTTGGGGTTAACTCAGTACCGCAAGGCGTCAGGATGAAGCCTATCGAATATTATTGGATGAAACTTCGTCCAGACCCTCATGGCCAATGGGTGGCCCCCTTCTCGATCGTTCATGAGCAGATGCGATGCAGAAGACAGTTAGGACACATTGACGTTCGCATCGACTTACCGGGAGAAAGCGGTCGCCAGCTTGTCGGTCAGTGCGAGGATCTACCGGACTGGGATGTCACAATCGATTTCAACCAACCCCCAAGCTATCTAGCTTATCAGTAATGCAGCCTAGCCAAGATATATAAAAGAGAAGTGTTGAAATAGACATTGTACTCAGGCGGGCGCCGCAGGGACCGAGCCATGGCTGAACCTTGCGATTACCGATCGCGAGACATTGAAGCGATACCTTCGGGCGCTCGCCCTGGGGGCTCTCAACGCCTGTGTAATTGATCCTGCTAACGATAGCTCGACACAAGATCAAGGCAGCCATATCCTGCGGATCCTACCTCCCCTCAACTGACCGAGATTGTCGTTTGGGTATTATTTTTTCCGATATTAACTTTCCAGATGTCACCTATGCCCCTATCTTATTGGCGAGGCCGTTCATTGAACGGTATGGGAAACGGAAATTGCTAATCACGGTAACCTCTTAGGTTGGTTGTCAGGTTGTTTCGACAAGGCCCGCGGGCTTTTCGGCTATCACGCGAGGGCGCTTACGTCAGCAGACCTGATCACCTCCTCGAGGCATCCCTGTGGCTTTTTGCTCCAGGTGAAGCTGTCATGCACAGCAAATCTGCAGCCTTCGGCTGATCAGATTCACGTTTTACCTTCAAGCCCCTTCTAGTTCGCTATTTGGGGCTTTCTCATTCTGTGTCATAACCGGCCCTATCTCCTTTGAACCAGCCATTCATGAGCAGGGGACAACAGGGGGGAATCACTTGCAGCAAAGTGGTGGTCCAGGCCGGCGAGGCGCTGGTGACAAACTACCTAGATACCCCCCTTTACTCGGTCGTCCGTGATTTATGAGGCGTGCGTTCGCCTGCCATGGAATAACGCGCACCCTAAGTACCCCGAGCGAGAAACCCTTCTGTGATATGTCGCTGCAGCTCAGGCTTTAGTGATCGATACTCAGCAGCATATCAATCGCCAGACTTCATGAAAGCGATCCCGCTCCGCGGCCTCTGAGTACTCGATGAGGATTCACCTCGAGGGACGATTTCGCCAGCAAGCACCAAGCAGAATGAGAAATCCAATGATCACTAGCATCGAATATACAAGTCGACGTGACATCGAGCGCCGATACTGTAGTCCTGTCCATTCGTGGGGTTGATGAGCGTTCAACTCGCTTGGCAAAGGGGGAGGCTGATGTTCTCTTAATGCAGTTCGATGATGTTGTTCCCGGTGAGGGCTTCGGCTGCGAAGAGCCCATGACGCTTGAGGATGCTTGGAGGATTTCAGGCTGGATTCGGCAGTGGACCAGCGATCGACGATCAGTAAAAATTGTCGTTCACTGCACTGTCGGTGTGAGCCAGTGTGCTGTAGTGGATCTCTGGGCTGGCGCCTCAATCAATCGGCCTGCTCAAGGGGTCGAGGAGGATGGCAGGGATGCGAATCCACACGTTCGGTCAATGCTCGACCGCACGGCAGCGTAAACAGTGCGTATTGCCCATGAGTTATACTGTAGCCTATCGACTGGTTGCGGCCATCCAGCACTTCCTCACTCCAAGTGTCACTCTGCGTCCTACCATTGATGAGACCTGCACTGGGTAGGAATAACTAAGGAGATCGTATGAATGAGGTCGAGGGCTGCTTCAAGGGCTACATGATCAACAGCAGCATGGATGGAATTAGGAATCACTGAGCGAATTTTTTATCGGGTTGTACCATATCGACGGTGGAACAGCCTTTGATTCCTGCATTCAGTGGGATAACCGCTCCCCCCTTGTTGCATGTTTATCAGGACGCTTGGAAAGTTCCAGGTTTTCGATTTAAATAAAGTCTATTTGTAAGCACTGCTGTTACATAAAATGATGCTAAACGTTACGAAGAGCTCACACCTATTCCTGCTTACTTCAGTTTTCGGCCAAAAGCTGCCTTTTAGTCGTCTCTGATGTAACACGAAGCTTTGCGGCAGGTTCTGAGCCGCAAAGCGGAGAAAAAATTGTTCGGCAACAGCGACCGGTTAGGTTCGATCTCATTACTTCAGTTGATATCTAAAGCGAAAGTGGGCTCTTTCTGTATATTTTCATTTTGACCAGACTTACTAACACGGGGGTTCACTCCCCACTGAGTTGTGTGAACCAGCAAGTTGCGCTCTTCTGATATGGACATAAACGCAAAACGCGCGATTGTTCCAATCACTTTACGATCCCGTCTCTCATATACCTTTTGCCAAACTGGAGAAAAGCGTTCAATTAGGTCGTTCATTAAGCGGTCGACTGATTGGAGCAAATGTGCGTCGCTTTCACGGACGAAGATGCGATCCCCCGGATTATAGATTTTCGATACATCAAGGGGACCCTCTGTCAGCCTTGTTGTCCGTTTAGTGATATCGCCTAAATCTAATCCAGAGGGAGCGGCATGGAGTCCTCTCTCAGTATTACACCTAGGTGAGCCGACTTGCGTTGCAAACCACCGACGTTAGGCAACAATCGTAGGTGACCCTGAGTGAAATAAACGCACGACGCTCTCTGCGCGATCCGATAGCAGTTCTGCACAGCGTAATAGAGCTTCGTCCAGTGCTAACGGCCCATCGGACAAAGCTAATACAGCGGTTACGCCTTCATCATAAGCCAACTGCCATCCCTCACCGAGGCTACCCGCTAACACAACTACTGGAACACCCATTTCCCGTGCGCAGCGGGCAATGCCAATTGGGGTCTTCCCTGCCATACTTTGACCGTCTAGCCTTCCCTCGCCGGTAATGACCAAATCGGCAAGCTCAAGTCGTTGTCGAAACCCGACCTGGGTCATCACCAATTCAATACCTGGACGCAGCTCCGCCCCGAGAAAGGTGCGTGCCGCGAACCCCATCCCTCCAGCAGCCCCTGAACCGGGTAATTCACGGAAGTCATTTCCCAGAGTCTCAGCCACCTTGCTGGCGAAATGTGCTAGTGCAGCATCCAATATGACGACATCTTTTTCGCTAGCGCCTTTTTGAGGGCCGAATACAACACTGGCACCGCGCTCACCGACCAGCGGATTATCTACATCCACGGCGGTCTCAACGATCACCTCAGACAGACGCGAATCAAGTCCATCAAGCTCCACTTGAGCAAGATTGATCAGAGCCGCCCCACCGGGCGACAGAGGTCGTCCTTGGTCATCAAGCAATCTTGCCCCTAAAGCCTGCAGCATGCCTGCACCCGCGTCGTTGGTCGCACTTCCCCCTAGCATGAGTATTATGCGCTTAGCACCCGCGTTAAGAGCGGCGATAATCAGCTCACCTACCCCATGGGTGGAGCTATGCAGTGCCGTGCGCTCCAGAAGAGTCAGGTGCTGCAGACCACACGCTTCAGCCAGTTCAATATAAGCTGTGAAATTAATGGGATGCCAGCCCCACGCTGCCTGACGAAGTTCTCCCAAAGGTCCCTGCACCGTCTGGTAATACCGCTCCGCTCCTGTAGCGTCAATCAAAGCATCCAAAGTACCTTCCCCACCATCGCCCATCGGGCAAGCATCATACTGTGCAGATGGTAAAGCTCTACGAATACCGACAGTGATCGCGCTGACGGCCTCGCTAGCCGAGAGAGCATCTTTATAGCTATCTGGCGCTAGGATGATGTGCATCGCTCACCTCCTCTAGGTTCTCCTTAGGATGGCGTGCCGAGCGCCGGGTGCTGTTTCGCAGCATTGGCGTTACCGGGAGCATGATGTGCTCCGTATTAATGTCGATCTGATTGATTTGCGCCATCAGTAGCTCAGTAGCCTTCAAGACCATTAATTCTACCGGCTGTTTCAGGGTTGTCAGGGAATGACTCGGCCAATCCGCCATCGGTATATCGTCGAAACCAATGACCGAGACATCATCAGGCACTGCAAGCCCGAATTCATGCCGCAAGGTATCAATAGCAGCGATTGCCATCAGATCGTTAGCACAAAACAGCGCATCCGGTGGTGTTGAATTAGCAAACAGGCGCCTCGTTGCATGGCAGGCATCCGCGTACCGGTAGTTACCGACCTCCATCGCATAGCAATCCACACCCACGTCGGCAAGTCCTTTCAGAAAGCCGGCTTGCCGCTGGAGGTCGGTGGAAGAGTCTGGCAACCCTGCCAGATAGGCAATACGGCGATGACCAAGGGAGGAAAGGTAGTGACCTGCCCAATACCCCCCGCTGTAGTTATCACTGCCGACTTGGCTTATACCATCAAAATTGACAGTACGATTGATGACAACGAAAGGAATACCAAAATTCGCTACCTCCTCTGCCTGGGCGCTATCCATGGTTATCGCCAGCATCAGCACACCCTCGACTTGGCTTCTAATTATGTCGTCAATTACCGTAGCGAAACCGTTATCTGACGGAGCAAAAAAAAGCTGAAGATGGTAGCCCTGTTGCTGAAAGTAGCGTGACGCCTTTTCCAGCATGACACTGTAGAAAGGATTTTCGAGGCTGTAAGCCACTACAGCAATGGTACGACTCGATCTGGTAATCAGCGAGCGCGCAATGGAGTTGGGGCGATATCCTAGTTCCCGGGCTGCCTCCAACACCCTTTTGCGCGTTTTCTCCGCCACCTTGGCATCAGCTGAAAAGCTGCGACTCACTGCTGACTGAGACACACCAGCTAACTTCGCCACATCGCGGGAGGTTACGGATTTTCTTTTCATGCATCACGCTCCCAGAGGGCCGTTTAGATCATATACAGCCCGATTCATCAGAACCAAAGGCAGTGACTTACCGTACTCACTCTTAAAGCTTTTCAAGAGACCGATACTGGTCGATCTTTTTAACGTAAACTTTGCTGTTATCTAATGCTCCTTGCACTTCATCATCGGTTAGCTCTCTGACCACCTTAGCGGGCACACCTACAATTAAAGAGCGTGGAGGGAATCGTTTGCCCGAGGTGACCAAAGCGCCGGCACCTATGATGCAATGATCACCAATTTCCGCACCATTGAGTACCGTTGCGTTCATGCCCACTAGTACGCCATCGCCGATTTTACAACCATGTAACATGGCTAGGTGCCCTACGGTCACCTGACAGCCGATATCGACCGGGTAGTCAGGGTCGGTATGTACCACACATCCATCTTGAAGATTGCTGCCTTCCCCGACGGTGATAGGTTCATTATCCCCTCTTAGCACTGCGCCAGGCCAGACAGAGACTTCGTGGGCAAGATGAATACGCCCGATCAGCGTAGCTTCTTCCATCACCATGGCTCCTGGCGCTATCTCTGGAACGTTACCTTCGAGTCGATATACTGGCATTAAGTAATCTCCCTAGAAGCCGACTTGGTCGCCACCTTTAAGTTGAAGTATCTCGCGTGCTTCGTCGGGCGTTGCTATTTCAAAGGAAAGGCCTTCGAGAATTTCGCGTACTTTGGCTACTTGTGCTGCGTTGCTTTCGGCTAACTTGCCCGGAGAAAGCCATAGCGAGTCTTCAAGGCCGACGCGAACATGGCCTCCAATGGCTGCCGCCTGAGCAGCAATCCGCATCTGGTTGCCTCCGGCACCCAGCACTGACCACTCGTAGTCATCTCCGAATAAGCGGTTGGCGGTTCGGCGCATATGCATAACATCCTCGGGGTGTGGGCCGATACCGCCCAGGATGCCGAACACACTCTGCACGAAGACTTTTCCACTAATAATGCCGCGATCCATCAAATTGCGTAAATTGTAAAGATGGCCAATATCGTAGCATTCACATTCAAAGCGAGTGCCGTTCTCTGCACCAAGTGTCATGGCCTTTTCGATATCAGCGAAAGTGTTCTTGAACACTAGGTCGCGACTATTCTCAAGATGTGCACGCTCCCAACCGTGCTTGAGATCCTCATATCGGTTAAGCATGGGAAAAAGCCCAAAGTTCATCGACCCCATGTTCATAGAGGCAAGCTCAGGCTTAAACTCCATGGCTGGCCGCATACGTTCCTCAACGGTCATATGCGGGCTGCCACCAGTGGTAAGGTTGATGACCGCGTCGGTAGCTTTCTTGATACGCGGTAGAAACCGCTCGAAGACAGCTGGATCTTGTGTGGGCTTACCGTTATCGGGATCGCGGGCATGAAGGTGAAGTATGGAAGCGCCTGCCTCAGCGGCAGCGATACCAGCCTCGGCAATCTCCTCAGGTGTTACCGGTAGGTGTGGCGACATGGAGGGCGTATGGATGGCACCGGTTACGGCACAGGTGATTATGACTTTACGTTTATTAGCCATCAGAAGTTTCTCCTAGTTAAAGTGAAAAAGTTATTTGGTATCGATATGGCGCTGATGAGCCATCAGCGCCATTAGGCGTCGGTCGCGCCAAGCTTGTCGCTCAGCTAGACCTTCGGAAGGTAGCTGTGACCGGCGTTCTTGGCCCAAGGCAGCCAGGGTTGCGGTATCCCAGGGGTCATCATCGCTGCGCTGACGGTCAACATCGCGGTAAAGTGGCCCATAGCGCTGGCCGTAATCGACGACTCCATTAGGCGCATTGAGGTCGATGGTCTCGAAAGGCCCCATAAACGACCAACGCAGGCCAAGTCCGTGTTTAACTGTCTTATCCAGATCCTCAGCGGAAACATAGCCATCGCGAAACAGGCGTAGCGCTTCGTTCAACAATGCGCCTTGCAAACGATTGAGAATGAAGCCTTGGACTTCCTTCCGAACCAGTATCGGGGTTTGCTGAGCCTGTTCCATCAGTTGTATGGTGCGGTTCACCGCTGCTTCCGAAGTGTCAGGTGATGGGGCTACTTCGACGAGTGGTATCAAGTAAGGCGGATTGACGGGGTGTGCTACTAAGCAGCGCTCAGGGTGTTTCAGGTGGTTTGTGAACCGAGACGCGGCGATGCCGGAGGTAGAGCTAGCCAACACGGTATCTATGGCCACCACCGACTCAAGTTCTGAATAGATACGTCGTTTGGCATCAATGTCTTCTGGCCCACATTCCTGAACGTACTCAACACCCCTCATAGCATGAGCCAGATCTTTTTCTGTCTGGATGAGAGATAGCGGAGCCTCAATATCTTCAATTAGGCCAGCTTGAAGTAAGTCTTGAAGAGATTGCCGAATGCCGTCTCGGACTTGGCCGAGAGCGCTAGCATCAACATCATAGAGACATACAGACATTCCGCTTCGTGCAAAGACAATGGCCCAAGCCCGGCCAATCAAGCCTGCGCCGATAATTCCTATACGTGCTGTCATGAGGCTGCTCCTATATCAGTCACAAAGACTCAACGTTGGCGCAGACACTCAGCGCCTGGCCTGAAATATTGGTACCACCAGGTGCCGCCAGGAACAGGGCCATAGACGCAATGTCAGAGGGTTCAACCATGCGTCGCATAGATATCTTAGAAAGATTTTCCTGCTCCATTTCGGCATAGCTAAGCCCACGCTTGGCCGCTCGGTCTTCAATGACCTTTTCGATACGCGGTCCACGCACAATGCCAGGTAGGATTGCGTTGACTCTCACCCCTTCTGGGCCGAGCTCAATTGCCAAGCTCTTAGTCAGTCCGACGACAGCCCATTTGCTGGCGGCATAAGGAGTGCGGTATGCAAAGCCCAGGCGACCTGCGACTGATGCCAAGTTGATCAACAGCCCCTGGCTTTCCTTCAGTAACGGCGTCGCGCGGTGAGCAACCCGGTACTGACCATTGAGATTGATGTCGATAGTACGGGTCCAGGCGTCATTATCGATCTCATCGATCCCCGCAGTGGGCCCGGCGATGCCAGCATTATTAACGACGACATCAAGCCCACCCAGAGAGGCGACATCTTGGAACAGCCGGTCGACGTCTTCCTCTTTGCTGACATCCGCCACAGTGTGTGAGATGCCCTCCGGCAGCGAGGCCAAGGCTTGGGTGTCGATATCACAAACGTGCACTCGTGCGCCCGCCTCCTGGAAGGCCTTAGCGATTGCTAAACCGATACCATTGGCACCAGCGGTAATCAGCACTCTGAGGCCATGGCGTGGCGTTAAACTTTCTACAACGGTCATAAAGTTTCTCTCCTTGGGGGGGGTTACAGCGAAGGCAGCCAAGTAGACAGGAAAGGCAGCAGGCTGATAATCAGAAGATTGATGAGTACGATTCCTACGAAGGGCAGTACGGACCAGGTGAGTCGAGCGATACTAATATTAGCTATCTGTGATGCCACGAAGAGGTTGAGGCCGACCGGTGGGGTGAACATTCCCATGGCTAGGTTGACCACCATTATGATCCCGAAGTGGACAGGGTCGAATCCGAAGCTGATCGCAATGGGCAACAGGATAGGCACGAAGATCAGGATCGCCGCTGCTGCCTCAATAAACATTCCTGCAAACAACAGCAGGAGATTGGCCAGGATAATGAACAGTAGTGGGCTGTCGATGGCCGATATGGCGAATTGGGACACCATATCAGGCACCCTTAGCCGCTGAAGCATACGACCATAGAGTCCTGCAGCGCCGATGATGCTTAGCACAATAGCGCTGGTAACAGCCGATTGTTTGAGGATATCAACCAGGCTGCTCAGTTTGATTTCCTTATAGATGACAAACCCGATCAGGAAAGAGTAAGCCACCGCGATGACTGCGGCTTCAGTCGGCGTGAATATGCCACTGTAGATACCGCCCAAGATGATGACTGGCATAAGGATTGCCAGGATCGCCTTGCGCCCCGCTCGCAGGACGTCCATCCAAGAACTCTTTTCGATACTCCCAGCCAAACCATTCGCCTTGGCGAAGAAGTAGGCAAAGATCAGCAGAGTCAGCGTTACTAGGATGCCTGGCAGAATGCCTGCGATGAACATGTCCCCCACGGACACATTGGCAGCTATCCCGTAAAGAATCAGCGGGATACTGGGCGGGATAATGACGCCGAGGGCGCCGGAAGCAGCTTGGTTGGCGGCGGTATAGCCTCCAGGGTAACCCTTGGCCAGCATGGCCGGTATCAATATGGAGCCGATGGCAGCGGTTGTGGCTGCGCCAGATCCTGAGATGGCCGCGAAGAAAAGTGAAGTGACGATGGCCACCATCGCCAAGCCGCCCGTCATACTGCCGACCAGGGTGTTGGAGAAGTCGACCAGACGCCGGGATATTCCACCGCTCTGCATCAAGGAACCCGCGAGGATGAAGAAGGGTATCGCCATCAACGGGAAGGAGTTCACCGAAGCGATGAGCTGTTGGGGAACGATCAACATGGGTGATAAATCCCCATGCCAAATAGTTATCGCAGAAGCTAGCCCGAGAGAGAGAGCAATGGGTACGCCGATGATGAACAGCGAAATCAGCAGTAGGAACAAGAGCAGTGCCATGGTCAGTTCACCTCCTGCTTGGGCTGATTGTGAATATTGAGTGCCTCATCAAGCAACAGCCCCAGGCTATTGATCATGATAACCACGCCTCCTGCGGGAATGGCCATGTAAGGCCACATCATGGAAATTCGAGTACTGGGTGCTGTCTGACTGGCGACCCGATCCATCAGGTCGTAACCGTGTTTAATCAAGATAAAGGCGAAGAGAGCAGAACACAGGATGATGGCAATTCGCAGCAGGCGCGCCAGTGTTCTTCCAGCGTGTTCCAGTAAGATGTCCACGGAGATTAGTGTGCCCTTACGATAGGCATATCCAGCTCCGAGAAAGGTCAACCAGAGCATGGAGAAGCGGGCTATTTCATCTGAGAAGAACAGCGGGCTGCCTACGACAAAACGGGCAAATACCTGCCAGAAGATAAGTACCGTCATCACTAACAACAATCCGGCCAATATCCAGCCGATCAGACGGTTAAACTCATCAATGGCTCTGTGGGCCAGTAGTAGATAAGACTTCATGGCTGCCTCATGCGTCGGAAAAGCGCCCGCAGGACGTCGTGTTACCTGCGGACGTTGTGGGCTCAGTATTCGTAATTGACGGCAGCGTCGACCAGATCCTCACCGATGGTGGGGGCCCACTCTTCAAGGACAGGTTTGACCGCTTCGCGGAACGGGGCAAGGTCGGGATGGGTTACGGTCATGCCCAATTCTTCGAGTTGCCCGAGGTAACGCTGTTCTAACTCCTGGCTGGCCTCACGCTGTACCGGCAAGGCAATCTGGGCCGCCTCCATGATGATCGCCTGGTCTTCTTCGCTGAAGGAATTGAACAGATCCAGGCCCATCATCAGTGGCGCTGGCGAATAGACGTGTTGGGTCATGTTCAGGTAGTCCTGAACTTCGTAGAAGTTAACGTCATAGATGGTGGCCAAGGGGTTTTCCTGGCTATCCATAACACCTTGCTGGAGGGCGGTGTAAACCTCGGTCCAGGCCATGGGCGTCGCGTTAGCTCCCAGTGCTTCCCACGTATCGACCTGGACGCGGCTTTCCTGGGTGCGGTGGTTAATGCCTTCCAGATCGCTGGGCTTCTCGATTGGACGTACCGAGTTGGTGTTGTGACGGAAGCCGTTCTCCATCCACGCCAGGAACTTCACGTTCATGCCTTCCTCGGCCAGCCGTGCGAGCTCCTCGCCATGTTCGCTGTCTAGAAAGGCATAGGCATGCTCGTGGTTCTCGAAGACGTAGGGTAAGTCAAAGAGCATGAATTCATCGACGAAGCCTCCCATCGGACCGGTGGAGGAAATGCCCGCATCGATGATGCCAAAGCCCATGCCTTCAACGACTTCGCGTTCAGCACCCAATGCGTTGTCGTAATGGGGC
>OJFX01000551.1_pt1 | contig 13769 bp, 13 predicted proteins | sample 1594171 | NCBI WGS metagenome assembly OJFX01 (sample SAMN05416840, study PRJEB24817) | seawater metagenome | isolation source: Sea water | place: Canada:Atlantic | collected 2013-07
GCCTAGTCTCGTGGGCTCGGAGATGTGTATAAGAGACAGGCTACGGCCTCGATGGCACCGGTGAAGGACTCTACCCCTTTCGGGGGCGCCTATCTCATGGGGTAGCAGGCGCCCGAATGGCACACCGGTCCCGATTGACGACGGCGTGCCCGCCAGCCCTGCCCTTAGACTGGGGCGATGATCCGTTCCCTGTCGTGCCTCGTGGTGCCGCTGCTCGCTGTCTTGGTGCAGGACCCACCATCGGACGAGATCCTCGGTCTGAAGAATCCGAAGTCGATCTTCCTCGGCGAGGGGCCAACCAACGCCGATCGCCATCTCCCCGCCACGGGCGTCTTGAAGGCGGTGATGATCTTTGCTGAGTTCGCCGACGGAGAGAACGACAAGAGCATGCGCGAACTCCACCGCATCCTTGTCCCCGGGGCCGTTGAGTTCATTGGCCGTTCTTCCTATGGCCAGCTAGAGCTCCAGGTGGACGCCCACTTCGAGTGGTACCCCATGGAGGGGAAGTCCACCGAGCCCGGCTACGACTGTTCCCAGTACGGGCCCCACAAGAGCTACATCTCGGAGGCCGTCGCGGCGGCTGACGACGACGTGGACTTCAGCGACTACTCGTTGATCTTCGTCGTCGCGAACAAGGCTCCCGGCACGTTCAATTCGCCGACGTTCAACTCCCATGGCCGTGGCGGATTCCGCGCGGACGGCCATGAGATCCACCATGCGGTCACGTTCGGGAACGACATCCGTGGCAAGGACTGGGGATGGCAAACTCTCGTGCATGAGACGGGTCATGTGCTGGGCCTGCCGGATCTCTATAGCTTGGCTCCCTCCGGGGGCGCTTATAAGAACGTGCACCAGTACACCGGTGCTTGGGATCCCATGGGGTTCCAGTGTCACGCCCAGCACTACCTTGCGTGGCACAAGCGTAAGCTGGGCTGGCTCGATGATCGGTCGTTTGAGATCGTCACGAAGGGCGAGTGCAGCGTCGAACTTGATCACATGGACGAGAAGCGCGGGAAGAGGGCCCTGGTCCTGCCGCTCTCCGAAACGGAGGCCTACGTCGCCGAAGTCCGTCACCTGAGCGAGGAGCGCCCGGAGCCGGGCGTCTTGATCTACAGGGTCTCGCTGACGACCCCCTCGGGTCACGGCCCGATTCGTGTCCAGCCTTGCGTCCCAGACGACGATCAGAAGTTCCCAAGGCTGGCGCGCCGCTACATCGCCCACTACGACGCTCTCTATGGGGCCGGCGCGACGTTCCAAGACGAAGCCAATGGAATCAAGGTGGCCGTGCAGAAGGGCGCCGGGTCACGGTTCCGTCTCGATGTGGAGCGGACGTCCCAGCGGTAAGGTGCCAACCGATCGGGGCCGTGGGCCGGCGGGGACGGGCTGCCGCTATCGGGCGCCGCGATGGGGGGGATGCCCTGTAGGATGGTGCCCATGATCAGGACCCTGTCCCTTCTCTTGCTGCTCGTTCTTGGACTTGCGGGCTGTGATTCGGGGGGCGATATGCAGTCTTCCCCTCCGGAGGATGGCGCTACTCCCGACCGCGGTACGCCTGATACCGACGAGCAGCCGAGGCTCGCGCCGGGCCCCCTCGTCCTGGGCGAAGAGGACGCGAGGGACCTCTCCTATCCGCTCCGGCTGGTGGATGTGAACGGACTAGAGCGCGAGGTCTCGGGTCCAGAGGAGCTTGAGGTATTGCTCCGGGCGGGCCGCTACGGCCAGGGCGAGGTCTCCCCCGCGATCGAGTACGTGCGGCTCTTCTACGCGACGGACCGCCGCCGTGAGACGCCCGGCCTTGCGACGATTTTGGCTCCGCTGTTTCCCGCCCTTGTGGCGCTCCTCGCGGCGTTTGCCGTCAATCGGCTGCTCAAGCGTTGGCTCAAGACGGAGGCGCGGCGCGTCGGTTGCGTTCTTTCGGGTCTGGCGTTCATGGCGGCGGGGGGGCTCTGCATACGGGGCACGCTCCTCGCCCTTGAGACCCTGCGGCTCTCCAAGAACACGGACGTTCTCTACGGCAGCGCGCGGAGCCGATCCGGGGCCCTCGAGTTGGGGACCGTCGTCGTATCGATTCCGGTTCAGAATCACCGCATCGCACGCATCGAGATGCCTTCGCTCCTGCGTGGAGAGCTCTACCCCGACCCTCTCCGCCACTTTGTGATTCAGGACGTGAATCCCATGGATCAGGGAGCGTTCTTCGGGGAACTTCACGACGTGGTGGCTGCTTCGGAGAAGAAAGAGGCCTTCCTCTTCATTCACGGCTACAACAACACCTTCGCGTACGCCGCGATGCGTCTGGCGCAAATCGTCTACGACGTCGGCTTCGAGGGGGCGCCGATTCTCTACTCGTGGCCCTCCAAGGGCGCAGCGGCGCTCTACACCTACGACAAGGAAAACGCCGACTGGAGCGCGGGGAACCTGGCCGGCTTCCTCGGCGACCTTCGCCGGGAATCCGGAGCGGAGCAAATCCACGTGCTGGCCCACTCGATGGGATCGAGGGTCTTCTCCGCGGCGTTCCCCCTGGCCATTGAGCCTGTCCTGGAGGGAGTCGAGCCGGTGTTCTCTGAGCTCATTCTCGCCGCGCCGGATCTCGACTCCGACACGTTCGAGCGGTTCATCGCCCCACGTTTGATGAAGCGATCCCGACGGGTGACGCTGTATGCCTCCGAGCGCGATGAAGCCCTGCTGGCGTCGGTCCAAGTGAACGGGCAGCGCCGGGCGGGAATGGCCGGCGACAACATCGTGATTCTCGATGGCATGGACACGGTGGACGTCACTCCGGTCGCCGGAGGCCACGCCTACATCGCCGACAGCGGGCGGGTCCTCGGGGACCTGGTCGACGTGGTCAAGAACCGCCTTTCGGCCACCGACCGTGCCACCCTCTCCCCGCGCGAACGCGGAGGCCACCGCTACTGGGAGCTGGTGAAGCGCTGACCCTGATGCTAGTCCTGATCCTGGGGCCGAGGGGCCGCTCCCCAGCGGGCGGGGGTGACCTGGGCCATGGAGGGTCCATCCCACGTTCAGAAGGGGGGGCCACGACGCGGCCTCTTCTTGGCTATCCTGCGCCCATGAGTTCGTGGAGAGACGACGCGTCCCAGCAGGCGCAGGATGATCTGGACCTTCTCGTGGGGGAGGCCCTCGAAATGGGGGAGAAGACCCTTCTGGAGACGGGGACGGTCCTGCCGTTCTATCTGGGCATCGGGGAGGAGGAGAAGGTCATCGTCGGATCGCTAGATGACCGGATCACGGCCCCGGAGATGGCCGAGAAGCTCCTGGCCCTCCTGCGCAAGAGCCGGTCGCGCTTCCGGGCCTGCGCCATCGTCACGGATCAGAGTTTCGTGAACCAGAGCCTGGGGGGTGGGGAGATGGACGCGATCTGGGTTGATCTTTGCCACAGCGAGGGGCCGGCGCTGAGCTGCTACCTTCCGTATCGCAACACCCATGACGCGCCGGTCCTCGGGGACCTTGGCGCTCAGCCAGCCACGAATCTCATCTGGGCTCACTAGGCCAGCCCGGTCGCAATCATCTGTCAGGCCTGTCATTCATGGGTTGCGGGGGTGCGCTTAGGGTTAGACACGTGCCGTTCGCGGCTCAATCCACCCCCTTTGCCAGCTTCCCATAGAGCGCCAGCTATGACCCTGAATCGACGATTCCAAAACGCCGCCCTCGCCGCGGCGTCCATCCTTGCCGTGGCAGCTACCTCCAGCTGCGTCACTGCCTCAGGTGACGGCAGCACCTTCAAGCGAAGCGCTCAGTCCTCCGGCATGGCCATAGAAGCGGATGCGGAGAGCACCTGGCAACGTGTCCGCGGCATCGTGCAAGGGATGACAAGCGATCCGCTCATGAACAACGGGGGCAATCGCAGCTTCCGGACGACCATCGATGGTTCCGAGACGACGGTTCGTGTGGAGTCCCGTGGTTCCCAATCGTCGGCGGTCCACGTGACCTCCAAGAACCCGACGATCGTGCAGCGCATCGAGTCCGCGCTGCGTCGCTGATTCCATAAGCGCCTGATCACGCAGGGCACAGGGTGCCTCGGGTGCCGTTCGAGTTCGCCAGCTCAGCCGCGCTCGACGAGGCCGCGCACGAATTCGCTGTACTCGTCTTTCATGGGAAGTTCCAGGTCCACTTTCAGGCGCCGACGCTTGGCCTCGACCGCATGCCCCGTCTTGGGGTTCAGCCCAGGCTTGGCGACGCTCTCCCAGTAGAGCCCCGTTCCACGGCGCTGCCAGAGCGGCAAGTCGTTGAAGTTGGTCTGTGCCGTCCGATAGAGCAGCTCATTCTTGTCGCCGATGGAGAGTCCGCTCAGGCGTTCCGTGGCGGCACGCTCGCCTTCGCCACGCTTGCGCAGGGCCCAGTAGCAGTGCGCATTCAGAGCGTTGCGGTGTGCATCCTCGTTGCGCCAGCGGAAGTAGTCGACCACCAAGGACTCGTTGGGGAGCTGGCAGATCCGGCAGTCGAAGACGCCCTTGTCCCCGAGCAGCAGCGAGAACTTGGAGCTCGCTTCTCCGGCCAAGATGGAGTTGTACTTGCGGAGCTTGCGCCCGAAGAGTTCCTCGTCCCGGTGGAACAAGAGCGAGATTTCATCGCTCTGCGTATACCCGTAAGTGACCCGGAAACCGCAGTCCATCAGGTGCTGGGTCGTGCCCACCATCATGTCCCGAAAGCGCTCATCGAATGGCGATTCGAACCGATGGAGCTCCTTCGTCAGTCTCGTGAAGTTGCGCCCGTCGATACGGGCCACCATGTAGATACCCGGGAGAACGCACAGGTCTGCCGCCGTCTCGTAGACGCGCAGCTTCTTGTCTAGTTCGTCGAACTTCATCGTCTCATGGGCGCTCTTCGCGCCATGCCTCTACCTCAAGCTTGCCGTCGCGGATTTGCACGTAGTGCAGCTCATCGAATCCCTCGTCCATCGCCGGCAGCTCAAGGCGCGCATGGGTGGCATGGACACCACCGTCGGGAATGCGGGCCTTGCCCTCACGCTCCGCATTCCGCGCCAGTGCCCCTCCGATCGACGATGCAAAATAGTAGCCGATGACCCTCATTTCGGCCTTCCGCGCGGGCGCGATGTAGCGCGAGCGGTCTTCCTTCGTGGGGTTGGTGTTGTCGATGACGAAGGGCTGTTGGGTGTCGCAACAGACCTCGAGGATGCGTGCCTCCCGGTGCCGAGTTTTCAGCATGTCCAGGGAGATGCGCACGTGGGTCTCGCCAAATCGCTCTCGACAGAAGCTGGATTTCCCCGTGGCTTGGATTCCTATGAGCACGACCGCTTGCATCGTCGAAGGATAGCTACTGAGAACTCCTGCGTGGAATGGGCGTCCCGTTCCCCTACCCTCGCCCCGTGGACTCCACTGGGTTCACAGGCCCGTCCCTCGCCCCGACCCCACCCATGACCGCACCCTCCAAGGTCTTCCGTTGCCGCCTCTGCGGGGCGCCGCTCAAGGACCCAATGCAGGCGCTCGTGACGTGTCGATACTGCGAAGCCGACAATGTGATGGAGGCGTATGCTCATCTAGCGGGCGCAGAGGAAGCGGCACTCGCCGCTTCGGCGGCCGAGGACGCCAGGCAGCGCGCGCTGGATATTCTCCCGGAGATAGAGCGCCGGTCGGAGGAGCTTCAGGAGGAACTCAACGCGGCCGTTCTCGCCATGCATCAGGCAGAGGCGCCGGACGAGAAGGCGCGTTGGAAGGCCGAAGCGGTGCGACTCTTCGAAGCGTTCTTCAGGCTTGCCCAGCGCCCAGGCCAGATCTTCGCCCGGGGGATCGGACCCGCTGGGGAACCCATGCTGCGTGAGGTCGACAGGGCGACCGCTAAAGCCGTCATGGAGTTCGAGCGAGGGCTGGGGGTCGACCCCTAGCCCAGGCCAATTGGCAGAGCCACTGCGGCCGCGGATCGCCCAAGGGTCAAACTCCCTGTAGGTCGACGGAGTAGGTCGACGGACTGGCCGAAGTGGGAAGTCGACGGATTCAGGAGTCCGCGACGACCGAAGGGGGACAATCTTCTCTGGGGGCGTGTCGATCTGGCGTGATCCCATTCGTCTTGGAGTTGAGCCCCGCGGGGCAGGCCCCGCTCAACCCATCAAAAACAGCTATGAACCAGTTTCTACTTTCCGTGCACGCCGCCCCCGGATCCGACTGCCACGCCATGCCACCCGAGGAAATGCAGGCGGCGTTTCAGCGGATTGAGACCTTGGAGCAGGAGATGAAGAATGGCGGTGCGTGGCTATTCTCGGGCCGGTTGACTGAACCGGAGAGCGCCACGGTGGTCAAAGATGCGAATGGAGGCGCCGTGATGACGGACGGGCCTTTCCTCGAGGCGAAGGAGCACATTGCGGGCTTCTACATCATTCAGGCGCCGGATTTGGATAGTGCCCTCGCCTGGGCGGGGAAAGTGACGAAGGCCGTCGGGCAGCCGATTGAAGTCAGGGCCTTCTGGAGCCCCCCCGGCGAGTGAAGCGCCGGTGATGAACCATGGCGAGAGCAAGGTCTCGGTGGGTGAGGTCGGCCGGGTCTTCCGTGAAGGGGCGGGCCGCGCCGTCGCGAGTTTGATCCGCGTCTTCGGCGACATGGACGTCGCCGAAGACGCGGTGCAGGATGCTTTTGCCGTGGCGCTCAGGACGTGGCCATTGGAGGGAATGCCGCGGCAGCCCGTGGCCTGGATCCTGAAGACGGCACGGAACCGCGGTATCGATCGCCTCCGGCGCGAGTCCCTCGGGCGAGCGCTCCTCAGCGACGTCGTGGCGGACCGGGGCGAGTTGGAGTCCACCGAGGGGCACGGAGTCGATCCCATGGACGACGATCAGCTTCGGCTCATCTTCACGTGCTGTCACCCCGCGCTTTCCCCCGAGGCCCAGGTGGCACTGACCCTTCGCCTCTTGTGCGGGCTCACCACAAAGGACGTGGCGCGGGCATTCCTGACCCTGGAGTCCACGATGGCCCAGCGGATCGTGAGGGCGAAGCGGAAGATCAAGTCGGCGCGCATTCCCTACCGCGTCCCCGCAGATGATGAGCTGCCGTCGCGGTTGCCGCCGGTGCTCGCGGTCTGCTACCTCGTTTACAACGAAGGGGCGTCGGGTCCTCCCAAGGCGGGGGATCTATGCAAGGAGGGGATTCGACTCGCGCGGCTCCTGAAGTCGCTACTCCCGGGCGAGCCCGAAGTGATGGGGCTGCTGGCGCTGATGCTTCTTGCGGAGTCACGTCGAAGCGCGCGCTTCCATGACGATGGTGGCCTTATTCTGCTCCGTGACCAGGACCGAATTTTGTGGGATGCATCGCTCATCGCGGAGGGGCAGTCGCTGGTCAAGGAGTGCCTTCTGATGGACACGGCCGGTCCGTACCAGATCCAAGCCGCCATCCAAGCGGTGCACTCCGACGCGAAGACGATCGAGGAGACGGACTGGCCGCAGATCGTCACGCTCTACGGCGAGCTCCTGCGCATGACCGGCAGCCCCATCGTGGCGCTGAATCGCGCCATTGCCGTGGCCGAGGTTGAGGGTCCCGGGGCCGGCTTGGGGCTGGTCGATGGGCTCGATCTGGAGGGCTACTACCTCTTGCACGCGACGCGCGCGGACTTTCTCCGGCGCCTGGGTCGAAGGGGCGAGGCGGCTTCTGCCTTTGAGCGCGCGGCGCAGTCCGCGCCGACGGCGGCAGAGCAGGTTTTTCTCAAGGGGAGGGCGCAGGAGATAGGCCCCGACGCGTAGTCCGGGATGACCAGGCCGCCGGTGTGGGCCTCCTTTGGGCCAACGCTGGGCCTACAATCGCCAGCATGTCCCTCAAATCGATCATTGTGGCGCTGCTCCTGGCTTTGGGGACCTGCGTGGGGGGCGGATACCTCCTACTCAGCGGGATGTGCATCGTGCCTTCGCACTCGCTCACGCATCTTTCGATGATGAGGATCCTTCGCGCGTCGACCGATTACGCGGCGGAGAAGGGGCACTTTCCTGCTGCCCTTGGGGACCTGACGGGCATGGACGCGGAGGATCGGTTGGATGCGTGGGGGCACCGGATCGACTACGAGCTGCGCGACGACGGCCTGCTGGTCCTCTTGAGCCGCGGGAGGGACCGCGAGCCCGGTGGGGAGGGCGATGACCGAGATCTTCGGTACTGCGCAGCGACGCGCCGGGCGGATGGAACGCTCGCCCTGGAGGGACCGGAGGGCTTCTCGCTCGCGTTCTTGGACGAGTCAGAGATCACGATTTATGAGTTCGCGAGGCTGGCGAAGGCCTTTGACGTGACGGCGCATTCGGCTGGGGTAGAAGCCGCCGCCAAGGAGCTGCTCTCCAGGGCGCCGGTTCTCGATGGGTGGGGGACGCCTATCGGTGTCGTAGCCGTCGGGGGCCTGGTTCGGTTCGAGTCTTTGGGCGCGGACGGGCAGCCGGGACCCCTTGTTGATCCCGAGCATGCGCGTTGGGGTGTGGACCGATTCGCGGAGCAGCGCCTGGGTGAAGGGGACCTCGCGCGATGGGTGTACTACTGCGGAGAACCCGAGAGCCAGCAGGCGCCCGAGGCGCTTCTTGGGCTGGACCCCGTCCGGCAGTAGCCGCCTTCCCTTCTCGGCGGCGCCCAGCGACTAACGACCAGTGCCCGTTGTCTTCGGCGCCATCTGGAACATGAAACCAAACGCAGGGTCGGTCTTGGACTCGCCGCGTCGCACGTTCTCGTATGGCGTACCGACAACCTCAAGGGACCCGTGCCCATGACCCACTTCGATGAGGAGCGGGGGCCCGTCGCCCTCAATCCAGCAGACGCCGTCGGCCCCGGTCGTGCCCGCGTCCTTGCCGTCGACGCGGACGTTGACGCCCGCCGCAGGGGACATGGTGGCCACGTTGATGACCAGGACGCGGCTGCGCCAGCCCGGTGTCAGTCGGATTTCTCTTTCGTCCCCGTCCCGCTCGGGGTCGTGGAGCAGCGCCTCGCCGCGGTAGCCCGGAGCACGCACGAAGATCTCGGTCGGGTTGCCCCGCGGGATTTGGTCGGTGCTGAGGATGGAGTGCCTGTTGTTCACGGGAGTGAACTCAAAAACATCCCTTGGGACGATAAGTACCGTGGCGGTTGCCATGTCGATGGGCGATCCGGTCGTGCCATCGACGACGCGCAGGGTCAGGGATGCCCGTCCCGCATCGGACAGCAGGCGTAGAACCTGGGGCGGTGCGCCCGGCGTGACGGTCGCGCTACCAGGTTCCAAAACGGCGCCGCCCAGGGGTTGGACCACTACGCGCCACGTCCCGTGGCGAAGCGCCTTCAGTGCGACCCGATACTGCGCATCGACTCCCTCCACGGGGACGGCCCGTGTCATGAAGCCCGCGCCTGCTTCGTCGTCGGACGTCACCATCACGACCCACTTTGCCACGTTGGAATCTGGCGCAGCCGAGGCATCGATCAGCACCTCTGAGTCGAACGTCGCCCCCAGGGCCTCCGCCCGGATCTCTACATCGGTGGTCTCGCCCGGGAGGACGTCGAAAGACGAGCTGGCACCGGTTCCAGCGCCGATAATCGTCCACGTGTAGTTCCCCGGTGGGAGCATGCGTAGGGTGCCCGTGGTCGTCCCGTCCCCGTTGCGTTCCGTGAGGAGCGCGCGGAGCCCGAGGTCCTCGGCGACAGTGTGGCCGTTGGGGGTCACGTCAACCTTGAGCGCGGGGGCTTGGGCCGAACCCTCGATCCCAAGGACAAAGCGGGCGGCGCCGCGCTGCTCGAATTCGGGCCGGATGACCTCTGTTTCGATTCCTCGCGTGCGAGTGACGGGGACTCGGGCGGTTAGAAGATTGCGCAAGTCCTCGAACACGAGTTCGAACTGCTCGCCTTCTAGTTCCGTGACGTCCCGGGGGAACCTGACCCACGGACGCTCGCCTTCGCGAATCGTGGCTTGGGGGTCGTTGTACGAGTTGGTGTCATCGACGGCGCGGAAGCGAATCGATATGGACCAAGGGGTCTCCAGCCGCGCCTCGGGCAGGTCCAGCGTGAACGTGGGTCCGACGTGCACGGGAATCGGCTCCTCGAAAGGGAAGGCGACCACCGACTGGCGGATCGCCGACCCCTGGCCCAATGTCGTCCCGTCATTCTCAAGGAGTCGTAGGCGCGGAGTTGCTGGGAAGTGAGTCGGGTCAATCTCGATCCGCCCTTGTGCATCGGACTGCACCTTCTCCCCCTCGCCCTCGAAGGTGGCGGCGTAAAGAAACTCAAGGCCGATGTGGGGAACAGGTTCTCCGGTGAGCATGTCCACGACCAGGCCTGTGCTTGGTGCAGGGGGACTCCCTTCGGAAACACCTATCTCGGAGGGTACTTCTGGGGCGGTCGCTGGTGAAGCCTCAGGGGCCGCTGCGGTGACCGCGGCGCTACGGGCCTCTGGAATCGGGATCTGGGCCAGGGGCGTTTCAGGCTCGGACTCCGCGTAAGTGTTCGCCTGCCCCTCGGGGCCACCGGGTGCGAGGTCCCTTTGGTACCACCAGAGACCAGCGAGCAGCGCGGGAATGGCAACGAGCGAGGTGAGCCAGAGAGTGGTCTTCATGACGACAAGGCCGGCGGCGCCGGCCACGAGGGAAGTGGGGTGAGTCGCGGCGGTGGTGAGGCTGGTGTTTGTTCCAGAGCCGACGGCGGCCTGGACGGGGAGAGCCGCCGGTAGCAGCGAGCTGCCCATGGCCCAAGGGCCAAGGCATCCGAGCCATTGGTCCCGCCCGTCGCCGCGTTGGTCCATGCGTTCGCGTAGAGCGGCCAGGCCCCGGGAGAGCTGGGACCGCACCGACGAAGGACTGACGCCGTCCCGGGCTGCAATCTCCGCTGGCTCGAGCTCGTCCAGGAAACGCGACGTGATCGCCCGGCGCTGGGCGGGCGGGAGCGTGCTGAGTTCGTCTAGCAATACCCGCAAAAGGTCGAGGCGCCGGGCGTCTTCGTCCGCAGCTGGTGCTGCCGCGGTCCCGTCGAGCATCCCGTGCCGCACTTCCCTCTCGATCCGGCGTCGATCGCGCCGGCGACCGGCCTTGGCGAGGTTGCGCGCGATCCCTGCGAGGAGCCCGCGGCCCACAGGGCCGCTCCCAATACCACCCCTACCCGTCGCCAGGGCAGTGCTTAGGGTGTCCTGGACAAGATCGTCGGCGTCTGCGGCGCTGCGGGCCAGCCCAGCGGCGAAGCGCCGCAGCCAGGGGGCTTCAGCGAGGAGGTCATCTGTGTGGGAGTCAGCCATGGTTTCACCTACCCATGGGAACCGATGATCGGTGCGCTGCCAAAATTTCTGATCTAGGCCGAGGAACCGCTGGGGCCTTACTTCCTTAAGCCGCAGGGGGCTGGCGGAGGGTCGTGGACCGATCTGAGGGGCGTTTCCGGTGTCGCTCCTGGCGGATCTGGGCCTCAGCCTGTGAATTGGAAGGACCACCTCTTTGGAGTCACAGATATGAACAAGCTGCTCGCGCCGCTCGCCCTCGCCTCCTTTGCATTGGCCCCTTCCGCTGCCGGCCAAGATTTCGTCCAGGTCCTCCTTCAGGAGGGACAGTCCATTCCCGGTGTTGGAGGCACGATCTCAACGATCCGTACCGTCACGGCCGGCGTCGATGCCGGTTGGGCTGCACTGGTGAACATGACCGGGACGGGTGGAGGCCCGACGATCGCAGTTGTGGGATCGCTCACCGGCGGACTCGATACTCCGCCCACCCTCCTTCGCGTGCCCCAGGTCGTTGGAGGGTTGCCGCAACAGGGAGGGCCTCGGTCGCTATCCCTTGCGGGGGGGCGCCTTGCTTACAGCAGCTACGTGCAGGGAGCGATGCCAGGATGGGCGGTCTTCGTAGATGATCAGGTGATCGTTCAGCCGGGGGATCCGATCCCAGGAACGACGGACCGTTGGTACGGAGCTGATTCTGTTCAGCAGCTTGTGGGCGGCCAGCTATTGATCAACGGCTACCTGCAAGACGGAGCCGGAGACATCGGCTTGGACGTGGCCCTGAGCTTCCCCAACCAATCGGTGTTTCTCCGTGAAGGAGACGTACTGCCGGGGATCTCGCAGTCAGTCCGCAGATTCCATCTGACCTGGAGCCCCAGCGGCAACCACTTGATGAGTCGCGTCCAGTTTTTCGGCACATCCAATCCCTTGGACGCGGTCTTGGTGGACGGGCAGTTCATTTCACTGGACGGCGGTGTCCCGTTCGTGCGGGCGGGGACCATCCCTGATTCGGTCGCCGGATCAGCTGGTCGCAGATGGGCCTCCATCGGTCCGAGCTACATCAACGATGCGGGCGAAGTCGCTGTCACGGGTACCTACGACATCGGCGCGCAAAACTGGTACATCAACCTACGGGACGGCGTGCCCATCAGCCCAGCAGCCCCAAGGCAGGAGGCCTTCGGCGTCACTGGAATCGACCTCGACGGGTACGTGCTGTTAAACCGCGTGTATTCGCAGAACATCGCCGACTGGATCCCCCACCTTCACGGGGTAGATCTGTTTCGGGCGGACATCGGGGTCGATGTGGATCTTGACGGACAGCCGGACGTTGGCGCTTCCATCCGCGAGTTCTTCTCCGTTGCAGTGGAGGACACGGTGGGGCGTTCGGACCTGCTCGCGATCATGTTGCTGGAGTCCAGTGGCGCACCGACAACGCGTGCGGTCGTCCGAATCGGCGACTACTCCCTTGGGCAGAGCGTTTGCGCTGGCGTGCCGAACTCAACGGGACGCAGTGGCAAGATCCTGGCGACGCGGTCCGACGTGGCGGCGCGCAACGACTTTGTGCTCCACTGCATCGATCTCCCGACGGACTCCGCAGGCCTGGCCCTTACGTCCCTGTCGACGGGCTTTGTGCCCCAGGCGGGTGGTAGCCAAGGAACCCTCTGCTTGGGGGGCGCGATCGGCCGCCTCAACTCCGGCGTCTTCTTGACGGAGCGCTTCGGCCACGGCCATGTGGATCTCGACCTGTCGGGCCTTCCCCAGGGAGGCGGCTCGACGCCGGTGATGGCCGGTCAGACCTGGCACTTCCAGGTCTGGTACCGCGATACCGTCAATGGAACCGCCACGTCCAACTTCACCTCCGCCGTCGCGGTGCCTTTCCGCTAGTGATCAAGCTGCGCTGGGTCCTACTCCTACTGGCTTCGGTTCCGGCCCTCGGGCTCTTAGGGGCCTACACCGGCGAGCCTTGGATGACCCAGGTCTTCCTGATTGCGTTGGGAATGGGGATTGTCTTCGCTGCCCTGTGGGTCCTGCTTGTGCTCGCTGGTTTCTGGGTACCGGGCGTCCGCACGGCGCCCTCCGTCCCGATCGTGGTCTACGTCGTCGCCCTTGGTCTCTGGCTCTTCAGCTACCCCTATTCGGAACAACTCCGAGCGCGCACCATTGGCCAGGAAGTCCAGGCGGTCCACGAAGTGACGGCCCAGGAGATTCGTACCTTTCGCCAGGACCAAGGGCGAATGCCCTTCACTCTGGACGAGCTTGTGCCGCGCTACCTGAGCGCCATCCCACAACTCAGCCGGGCGGATTGTCAGCCCATCAAGTACTACCCCCTCGCCGATGGTCGGTGGGAACTGAGCGTCTCCTTTGGCGTGTCCCACGTGGCCATGCGGCACGGCTACTGGACCCGCCTTGTGGGCGACCGCCCAGCGAACAGCCCCGACCCACGCAAGGCTCCGCCCGAAGAGACAGCCTGGCGGCTGCACGTGTCGAGCTAGCATCAGACCTCCCCTACGGTCCAGTGGCCAGTCGGCCGGATGCGATGCGCCAAACCGTCCACACCGCGAGTCGGCTCCGCCGACGGACCAGGGAAGGAGGAGAAACCGGAGGGCTGGGAGCGCAGGCGCCTA
>OJFX01000553.1_pt1 | contig 13753 bp, 8 predicted proteins | sample 1594171 | NCBI WGS metagenome assembly OJFX01 (sample SAMN05416840, study PRJEB24817) | seawater metagenome | isolation source: Sea water | place: Canada:Atlantic | collected 2013-07
TCCCCATGGCATGCGGGGGGCCGGGGGGCCAGCTGCCAAGGAACTCACAATTCCCCAGATCGTCAGTTTCTGTGGCAGCTCGCGCAAGGCGGCCTCGCATGCCACCCCGGAATCCCTTTGACCCCCTCGCCACTGCATCCCCATGTACGTCCGCCTGCTTTTTTCCCTGCTGTCCTCCTTTGTCCTGTGCCTGCCGTCCACGGCCGAGCCGCTCCCCATGGGGCCCCAGGACAGCTGGACGTCCTCGGACCCCATCGATGACGCCTTCAATGCCCTCGAAGAGCGCCGCTTCCCCGCGGCCGCGGAGGCCCTGAAGCGCGCGGGCAAGGACCCGATGGCGCAGTACCTCCTCGGCTGCATGCACCGCTACGGAAGCCTCGGCGAGGTTGACTTGCCGCAAGCGATCAAGCTCTTCAAGACCTCGGCGGCGGGCAAATGCGTCGACGCAGCGGTGGCTCTCTCTGAGTTGGAAACCGAGGCGTACCTCGAGGCATCCGGCGTCGCCAAGAGGGCCGCGAAGAGTCGCGCCAAAACAGCACTCTTCCGCTCGTTCGTCCTCGGCGCCCTCCCGGCCTCCGCGGAGCTGTCCAAGCTCTACTCGGCCCCAGGTGCCGGCCTCCAACCGGACAAAGCGATCGCTTGGGCCAGCATTGCCAAAGCGGCGGGCGTGACGGGCGCCGAGGCCATGGAGGAGAACCTCCTGAGCAAGTTCCCAGCGTCCGCAGTGGACGGGGAAGCGTCCCGAGCGAGGATCGAAGCCGACGTCAAGTCCGCCCGTTCGAAGTCGCGCGGGGTGATCCAGGTGCAAGTGCCGGTCGAGATGTTCCTTCCCGAGGGGCAGGCTCCGGGACGCAGCGGCAAGGGGGGGGCGGCCCTCGACGCAGCCTACGAAGCAGCGAACGCCGCCTTCGAAGCGAAGGACTACGAGGCGGCCTTGCGCGGCTTCCAGCCCCTGGCGGAGGGCGGTCACGTCGAGGCTTGCTTCTACGTGGCGCGCATCTACGAGATGGGCCTAGCCGGGACCAAGGATGAAGCGGCCGCGCGTCGCTTCTACTTGCGCTCTGCGGCAGGGGGCGTCGCCAACGCGATGTCCAATCTCGGATTCATGTGCCACCGAGGGAGCGGAGTCGCGAAGGACCCGGCAAAGGCCGTCGACTATTTCCTGATGGCGGCGTACGCGGGCGGATTCGACGGCGCGTTGAACATCGGTGTTGCCTATGGGACCGGCCAGGGCCGGGAGAAGGACCTGGTCGAGTCGCACGCGTGGAATTCCATCGCGGCGGACCTGGGTTCCGAGGATGCTCAGAGGAACCTCGGCATCGCCGAGGGGGAGATGAGCCAGCTCGACAAGCTCAGCGCGAAGAGGCGGCGCCGTGACCTGGAAGCGGAGCTGCGGGGCGAGGTGGCTCCGAAGTACCCGGTGCCGACGCTCCAGGACCCAGGTGGGGGTGCCCCCGTGGAGTTCCCGGCTGAACAGCCCCTGCAAGAAGGTCCGGTGAAGCCCGCGCCGAAGGTCCCGCAAGCGGGTGGTTGGACCCTCGAAGATGCCATGCGCGCCTTTGACAAAGGGGATGTGGCTGAGGCAAGGCGCATTCTTGAGATCCACGCTGAGCGTGGCGATGCGGAGGCCATGACCGGACTCGGTATGTTGCTCATCGATTCCGATCCGAAGGCTGCTCTTCGCTGGCTCGAGCGTGCGTACGCATCCGGCGCCCCCGGTGCGGCTTTCAGCCTGGCGATGTTCCACTACGAAGGCGAACTGCCCGAGTCGACGGCCATCGAGGCGAGCGCCTGGATGATCAAGGCTGCGGAGGGCGGCGACGAAGACGCGAAGGAGATGGTCTCCGGGTTGGCCGACGAGTTTACGGGCAAGGAGATCGCCGAGATTCGCAAGAGGGCCTCCGAGCTGCCGAGTCCTGGAGCTGCGCCGGTCGAGCGCCCCGTTGAGACGCCGGAGGATGTTCGGCCGGTGCAGCCCGAGGTCCCGCCAGTGAGTCCCCCGGTGGATACGGCTGTCGGTGCCATGCAGGAGTTCACGTTCAAGGATGAGCTCCTTGGGGGCATGGCATCGCACACCGCCCAGATCCCGGCCGGTTGGAGGGTTGAGGGTGGCGTGAACTGGAACCCCCAGGATGCCAACGCCTTCGTCAACGTAGACGCGGTGGTGAGCGGGCCCGACGGGTCGCAGGTTCAGTTCCTGCCGAGCAGCAGCTTCATGTACTTCAACGACCTCAAGATGCAGGGCGCGCCCCCCTACCCCCAGGAAGGGCAGTGGAACGGTGGGTCGATGTTCCTGAATCCGGGCAACGGGCCGGAGGATTTCGTCACGCGCGTGATCTTGCGCTCCTACAGGCCGAACGCAAAGAACGTCAAGGTCACCACCGTCGGTGAGGCGGCTCCCGTTAGCCGGGTGTTTGCCTCACTCATGGCGCCGATGATCCAGCAGATGACGGGCGGCGACCAAGGCGGCGGCTTCAAGGCGACGCACAAAGCATTCTGTCCCCTGGTCCGCATTAGCTACACCGAAGGCGGCCAAGCCTTCGAGGAAGAGTTCTCGTTCATGTACCTGCGCATCGACATGACCGGAGAGGTGCAGCCGGGCAAAACGATGACCAGCACCATGTGGTCGGTGTACGAGGCGCGCGCCGTGCGCGCTCCCCAGGGTCGCCTTGAGGGATCGATCGGGATGCTCCGTGGCGTCGCGGGGTCCCTCAGGTCGACTCGCCCCTGGGGCGCGATCGTGGACGAGCTGAGCAACAAGCTCTTCGCGAGCCCCGAGGAGTTTCAGAAGCTCCAGATGGGGAACTACGAGAAGGCCACTGGCACGATCCGCACAGAAGCACGGCCCCTGACCCAGTCCCTCGAGAAGGTCATCGCCAGAACCCAGGAGAGTTGGGACAGGCAGCAAGACATCGACGAGCGCGTCCGCCGTGCCTGGGCTGAGATGGGTGTCGATGCTGGAAACCCCGCCGGCGCACGGCCGGCGCCCACAGCGCCGCGCCGCCGCGGAGGCTTCCGGATCAAGTAGTGTCCCTCTTCCCGGCGCCCCTCCCGACCGCCGGTGAAAGAGCACCGTCAGGCCCAGGTCGGCCTCGACGGTGCCGTCGCCGGGGCTCCTCCGCGTGTGGCAGACTCCCTATTTCATGCGCGGAGGAGCCCCGCTCACTGTCCCGAAGTTGGGCAGGCGACGAGTCCCGCGCCCAAGGCGCCCATGGGCCCACAGGGTCCTAGTTTGGAGCCAAGGGAATACTTCTTCAGGCTCGCTTCAAGGTCGTGGTCGCACGATGGCGAAGGGCCAGTACGTCGCACCTCTCGCTTCGACGTCGCACGAGCGTAGCCCCATGCTGATTCTGAGCAGGAGTCCTGGGATCGGTCTTGGCTGAGACGAAGCGGCACCTTCCATAACGGCGCACACCATTTGGCCACAACGACCCGACCCTCACCTTCGCTAGCGGGCACCGCGGCGCGACGCGGAACAGCGATGCTGCAGGCATTGATCGTTGTGACCGTCGTGGCGATGCTTGGCGCTTCGTACTTGAACCTGACGTCTTCATTGGCCCGCCGGCAGTCGTCAGCACTCAATGATCAACAAGCGTTCTACCTCGCCGAAGGCGGCCTGGCGGAGGCCTTTCAGGCCGTGCGCATGGGGCGCACTGGGCAGGTGGCTAGTGAGGCGTCGCCCGCGGCTTTCGGGCAGGGGCTCGTCTTCGTCGAGGCTGTAGAGTTGGCCGATGGCAGCGTCCGACTGGATAGTACGGGCATCTATGAGACGGGACGAAGGACACTCTCGCTAGTCGTCGAACCGGTTGATCCGGCTCTGGGTTTCTTCGCCGACGAAGATCTGGTGATGGACTCGGTCGTTCTCATGGATGGCTGGAATTCCGGGGAGAACACCTACGCTGAAGCTTCAACCGGCGGGCTCCCGTTGGGTGGCGAACTCGCCGAGTACGCTGCTTGGCTTGTGACCTGCGTGGGACGGAAGGTCTTCAACAAGATGACCATCAACGTGATCGATGATCCGTTTGTTGTGCATGCGGAGACGCTCTCAGTGATGACTCCGGAGGAACTTGAGGAGTTCGGGGAGATGCTACCGGCACTTCGCCTGGCCTACCCAGCAGGGTACACCATCCAAGGGCCTGTCGAATCCTATGGGGGCTACCAGGTCCTGAGCGACTCTGAAGATGCAGGGGCGACGGCCCCCGAGAGCGTCTTAGGGGAGACGACGGGGGACGGTGCACGGCTCGGGTCGAACGGAGACGTGCACTTCACGATCCCAGAAGGCGAAGTCGCAGAGGTTTGGGGCGACGTGCTTCCAGGGCCTCTCGGGTCGGTCACGGGCCTCGGCAACGTCACCATTGCGGGGAGCACGAGCTCCCGGGGATCCGCGATCGAGCTTCCGGTTGTCGAAGTGCCTGCTGTCGCCCTGGCGGCTCCGGTGCGCCACGATGAACTCTTGCCGATGCTGATCAGTTCCGGCTCCAGCGGGTACGAACGAATCGAAGTCGCCCCGGGCGCGGACCTGATCATCAGTGGTCCCGCGACGGTGGTCATCGGGTCGCTTATCCTCGAGCCCGACGCGACGCTCACCCTGGACACCCGCTTCGGCGAAGTCTCGCTCTTTGTCACCGATGAGCTCGACCTGCAGCCGGAGTCGTTTGTCTCGACCTCTGGCGATCAGCCGGACGAGACGACTGTCCAGGTATCCTCGACGTCCAGCGACCCGCTCAATCCAGCGGTCAAACTGGACGCCACGAGCCAGTTCTACGGCACGGTCTACGCGCCTGACTCCGACGTGCATATCGGCAGCGACTTCGAGATCTTCGGCGGCGTCGTCGCCCGCAGGCTCGACGTAGCGGCGGGCGCCCGTCTGCACTTCGATAACTCTGGGTTCGCGGGCAGTGCGCTGCCTCGCATCGTGGGCTGGCGGGTGATCGAGGTGCCGGCGGCGACGAAGGCTTTGCGCGGCAACCCGTTCCGGGCGCTCGGTCTCGATCCGAACAAGGTGACGAAGCTGGCGAATGCCCACGACCTCGACGCAGTGCAGATGGACCTTGAGTACATCGATAACGTGGGCGTGACGCGTACCTACACGGGCCTCGAGAGCGGCTTCGATTGGGCGAACGCCTCCGAAGTCGTCAAGGTCGAACGTCAAGCCACCCGGGAGAAGGAGGATGACGCGCCTCCCACCGAGGAGCCGCCGACCGAAGAACCGGTCGTTGGCGTGCGGGCGGAGGTCGAGACGGCTCTTGTGGATCTGAGCGGCACTCCCCTGAAGAACGCCCTTGACCTACTCGCCCCGCTAACAGCCAACGAATCGAAGGTACTCATCGATTCGGACAGGGTCGGGGGGGGCCATCTGAAGGAACTACTGATGGCCTCTAGCCCGCTTTCTGATGGGCCTCTGATTACACTCATCAACACCGACCGGATGACCTCCGGACAGGCGACGGAGGTCATTATGGCGTCCATGCCACTGTCAGCGGAGGCCTTGGCGGCTGTCGTCGTGAACCAAGCGGGAGTTCTTCTGCCTGAGCATATCGCGGTGATCGTGGACGCAAGCAAGTAGGCGCCACGGGTGCGCCTGGTCGCGGACACGCCTCCCTGAGCGCTCGGCGCCTCGGTCTCACCGTGCAGGCGTCGAGAGCGGGTCGTCTGGCAACGTCCCCGCTCTGCTCGTGCGAGTGGGTCGAGCGGCGACACAAAGTCGGCGATCAGTCGCTACGATCATTTCGCGATGAACGGCACCCACTGCGGCGCGAGGGCCTCGGTCGAGTGGAGGCACTGCGCCCATTGCGGCACGTCAATGCCCGGGTTGGAGTTCGGAAGACCCCTCGGACGGCACACCACATTCGAATCCACCTCGGCCAGGGCTTAGCGGTATGAACTTCAGTCGATTCGTTTGCCTCGTTGCCTTGATGGCAGTGGCTGCCCTGGAAACGGGGAACGCTGCTCCGCTGTTGACGGCCCAAGAGCCGAGCGGCGGCGCCACCGGGACCGTCGATCCGGGGCAGGCTCCCAGCGTCGAGGAGCTGAAGCGGCGGGTCGAGGCCGCACTCTTGGAAGAGTTCGAGCGCCAGGCACTTATTGGACTTGCGGTGGCGGTGGTCGAAGGCGAGTCCGTCATCGAGTTTCATTTCGGTCATGCGGATAAGAAGGCCGAGGTCAAGGTCGGCCCGGAGACGCTCTTTCGCTGGGCGTCGATCTCGAAGCCGTTGACAGCGGTGCTCGCGCTCCAACTCGAACGGGACGGGAAGCTTGACCTCGACATGGACGTGCGCAAGCTGGTGCCCGAGTTCCCAGAGAAGCCGTGGCCCATCACGGCCCGGCAACTGCTGCAGCACCGCGCGGGGGTCGTGCACTACGGCAATGGCAAGGTGGTCAGGACGAAGGAGGACTACGGGGTGGAGCATCCCTTCAAGGACAGCGTGCGCGCGCTGGACGCGTTCAAGGCTTCTCCATTGATCTTCGAGCCCGGTACAGCCCATGCCTACACCACCCATGGTTACATGCTGCTCGGGGCCACCCTCCAGCGAGCCGGTGGCGCGCCCTACGCGGATCAGATCCGGCGGCGAATCGCGCAGCCCGCTGGCCTCGATAGCCTGAGGCCGGACTACGCGTGGGAGGCCATTGCGAACCGAGCCAAGGGCTACCGGAAGCTGGCGGGCATCGAGGCCCTGTCGTCGCAGGCGGACGTGAGCTGGAAGCTCCCCGGCGGCGGTTTCGTTTCCACCATCGGGGACCTTGGACGTTTCGCCCAAGCGTTGATGGGGGAAGCGCTTCTGCCCAAGGAGGTCCTTCGCAAGGCATGGATGGCCCAGCCAGCCCCAGAGAAGCCGGCTGGAACGATTCCCTATGGACTTGGATTCGGAACTCGAACCACGGCGCGGGGGCCGATGGTCTCCCACTCGGGGTCCCAGGCGAAGACGCGTACGCTGATGCAGTTCTACCCAGGCGAAGGCCGCGCCGTCTGCGTCATGACCAACTCAGAATGGGCCCGGGTCGCGCCGATCGCGCGGGCGGTCTGGGGCGTCCTTCCGGCGCCCCAGCGCTAGCGCTGGTCGACCCGGAGGCGCGGATTCCCCCTTCGTGCGACGGACCCAAGGGCTGGTTCTCAACCCGGGTCGTGAGATCGGCCGTCACCTTTCGATCTTGACCACGGTGAACACGTCATATCAAGCGGAGTTCTTGATCGATCTCACCGCGCTGCCGACGCCCCATGGCTTTCCTGGTGGGGGAGACGCGGCACTTTCAGGTCTGGTACCGGGATGGCGGTTCGAGTCACCTAACCAATGGGGTGTCCATCACGTTGAACTAGGGGCCAGGTCACACCGCGGGCGGGCGGCCCCGGGATGGATGGAGCCACGCCGCTCTCAGCTGGGAGCGCGCGTTCCGCGCGACTTGATCCACCGCCGCAGCGGCGCCTCCAGGGCGATGTAGCTGAGCACCGAAATGGCCAAGAGGACCAGCGCGAACGCGTAGAAGCGGAGCGAGGGGTCCTCCAGCCCCCAGCGATCGAAGGCCACTTCGCACCCCTCGAACACAGGCAGCTGCAGGATGTAAATGCCGTAGCTGATCTCGCCGAGGAAGACGAAGGGCCGGAGGCTCGAGACGCGCGCAATGGGGCCCGTGTTCGCAGCGGTGAGCAGGATCGCTGGCACGAAAAGGATCGCCAGCAGCCCGTTGTGCCAGTTGACTGCCGTGATCAGCGGGGGCACGACCGCCACCGCGGCGACCAAGGCCACGAGCGCCAGGTCATGATTGCCGCGCCCCGCGCCCCGTCGTTGGAGGTAGAGCAGCCCGACGATGTTGCCCAGGATGAACTGATTGAAGTGCATCAAGGGGAAGTAGAGGATTGCGTTGTGCCCCGTCGAATGAAGCCCTCCGTAGAGGGGCGACCACAACAGCGCATGGAAAACCACTTGGCTCACCGCCCAGAGGACGAGCGCGGCGATCCCGACGCGACGTAGATAAAAGCGGCGATAGACCGAGTTGTAGAGCCAGGGGAAAGCCGCGTAGAACGCCATCTCGCAGGAGAGGGACCAGCCGGGCATATTGAACGAGTGGGCGTAGTCCGGGATCCAGGCCTGCACGAGCAAGAGGTTCAAGCCCACCCCCGTCCAGTCGATGGCCTGGCTCTGCAGGGACCGCACGCAGAACAACATCGCGATCGCGAGCACGTAGACCGGATAGATGCGCGCGAAACGGTTCCGGAGGTACGGCCGGACGGCGACCCGGTCCTTGTGACCGTACGCAACGATCATCACGAAGCCCGACAGGATGAAGAAGTAGCTCACCCCGACGTAGCCCTTCTTGACCAACGCCCCCATGAGCTCGCCATCGAAGGGGGCCGCTTTGCGCCCGAAGTGAAAGACCACGATCGCCGCCGCCGCGACGAATCGAGTGAAGGTCAGCGCCTCGATGCGCGGACGGTCTTGATCCAAGGGCGGGGTCATGGGCTTGTTGCTCGTGTGGGCTCTCGAACGGTTCGGCCCGGGACGAGGGAGGGCACAGAGGGTAGCGGGTCCAGGGCGCCGGCAGGAGGGCAGCGGCGACCCGTTCATCGCTCCCGGCACCTGCAAGGGCTGTGGGACCCCCGGCGTTTCCGTGCCGCGACCGGGGTCTCAGTGGGGGACGTCGACAACGGCCATGGGGAACGTCAGGCAGCCTCCGCCTCAGGCCCCATTTAGGTACAGGTGGTCACCTAGGAGGGTGAGTGGTTGTGCCTGTTGCGGACCCTTTGCTTTGGATCCGTAAAAGCAACTTCGTGCATTGAGGGCTGCCATGGGACGGTGGCGAAGAGTGGCACATGCGAAACCAACCCCAAGACCTGACCCAATCGCCATCCGTCTCACCCTCGCCTGCCGTCTCCCCCTCGCCCACCGGGACCGCCACACTCGACGGACCCCGACGGTCCCGATAGCGGGGCGTGGCCAGCGTCCTCGTCGTGGAGGACGATCTCGTGCTCGCCAAGGGGCTGAAGCTGCGACTCGAGCAAGTTGGGCTCTACGTGAGCACCGTATCGACGGGGACCGCGGCCCGTTGGGACATGCTGACGTCCCGCTATGACGCGGTGGTGCTGGACCTCGGCCTTCCTGGCCAGAGCGGACTCGATTTGATGAAGCAGATCAGTTCCCGGACCAACCCGCCTCCCTTCATTGTCCTCACCGGTGCGGACGCAGGCGACTGCGACCTGGCTCGGTCGATGGGCGCGGCGCGCGTGCTCCAGAAGCCGTGTCCCAGTTGGCTTCTCACCAAGACCGTCCTGAGCTCGATTGGTAAGTGATCGCAGCCACAGCCCCACGGCGATCAGCCAGCCACTATGCGCAGTACCCCGAAATCGATGACCGGCGAAGGACCTTTGAGCACACCCAACCCTGCCCAAACGCTGGCGGTCTACCTGATGGTAGAGGCCCGTCCCGTATGGGCGTCCTCGCCCAGGATCACCTGCTACCCCGTCCAAGCCCAGCGAGCCGATGCCTCGGCGCTCGGTCCGATCGTTGCCCTGGGGGGCACCGACGCTGAAATGGCGGGGGCTCAGATGAGCCGCGTTTAGGCGTCACTTCCGCGCTCCTTCCTCGATGTCCCGGAAGATGTCGCCCATGCGGTGCTCTGCCATCATGCGATGGGTGCACAGCACCAGGCAGAGGCGATTGAGGAGCTGAAGCGAGATGCCATCCACGAATTCCGGACGCCGCTCACGGTGATCACCGAGTTCACCTCTTTGTGTGAGGACGGTGTGGGGGGCCATTGACCGACGACCAGCGCACCTTCCTCGGGTACGTGCAAGCGGCTTCGGAGCGCCTGTGCCGCGACTTCGACGATTACCGCGACGCCCTACGGATGCAGCTTGGGGCGCTCAAGTTCGAGGCCGGTTGCGTCCCGCTCGTCGATGTCATGGGTGCGGTCGCAGGGACCGCTGACGAGTCCATCGACATGGCCTGCGAAGTGCCGAATCACGTGTTGCTTGACGAACTCGATGCCGGCCGCCTGGGCGCCTCCATCCACCGTGTGACGCTCGCCGCGCAGAAGCTGCACCGCAGCGGCCACCCTGTCACCGTCCGAGTCTCGCCCCGGGGCTCCCACCATGAAGTGACCGTGAGCTTCAGCGGGATTACACCCGCGGCTGCGGATATGCGGGTGCTGGAGGGAAGTGCCGTCGAAGGCCCTGGCTCGGCTCGTCGAAGCGTCGCGCGTGCCTTCGGGCTCGGTGTGGCAATGAGCCACCAGTTCCTCCGAAGCTGTGGGAGCAACATCCGCCTTGAATGCAGCGCAGGGTCGGAGGGGGCGTTCGTCATCTCGATTCCGACGACACAGGTCGATTCACCTTCGGTTCAAGCGGCCTGAGAATCGAGCGAGCGAAGGGCAATCGAGGGAGGCCCTCGCGCACCCCTGGTACGTCCCGTCTACGACACGATGCCAAGGTAGTTGGGCGAATAGCCGGGCAGCACCGCGCCGAGGTCCGCCGTGCCCATGCGCCTCTCGAGTATCTCGCCGATGACGTGGCGCAGGTCGGTGGTGACCGCCAGGGCGTCATCGTCGAGCTGGTGGGGAGCAAGGCCGGGCCAAGAGCCGAAGATCTGGCCGCCGCGAACGTGGGCGCCGCCGAGGACCATGGCGAGGCCGCCGCGCCCATGGTCGAAGCCGCTCGAGCCGTTCTCGTCCACGCGCCGGCCAAACTCGCTCATGACCAGCACGGTGGTCCGGTCCGCGGCGGCGCCGAGGTCGGCCATGAGCGCCGCAAGACCCTCGCTGAGGGTCCGCACCTTGCCGCCCAGGTTCCCGTCGAGGGGGCCGGAGAAGCCGTGGTGATCCCATCCGCCATAGTCCACCTCGATGGCCTCCACGCCCACGTCCGCCTGGATCAAAGTGGCGGCCTCAAAGAGGGCGCTGCCGAACTTTCCACTTGGGTAGGTCACGCCCGGGGGCACCGGCCGGCCCACGAAGTCCACGCCGTCGAGGGCCTCCAGGAAGCGCAGCGAGGTCTCGCCCCGCGGGCCGTCGGGGGGCGGCGTCTGGGCGAGCATGGTGCGTAGGACGTCGGAGCGGCCGGGGACCGTGGCCGCGGGGCCTCCCAATCGAAGTTGGTGCAGGGCCTGCACCGCCATGGTCGTGGGACTGCCCTTCATGGCGTCGGGCAAGGTGGTGTCGATGGCGACCCCGCGGGCGGTGGCGGCGGAACTCGCCGGTGAGGTGAGGTTCAAGTGTCGAGCCATCCAGCCGTCTTCCAGGCTGCCCCCGAACACGGCGGCCTGCTCGATGCGGCGCATGGCCTCGAAGTGCGAGCGCGAGGGGTTCAGGGAACCCACCGCCTGCACGAAGGCCAGCCGCCCCGCGTCGTAGAGGGGCCGCATCGCGGACGCCGTACGGCATAGCCCGAAGTACCCGTCGAGGTCGGTCACGTCCGCCGCGCCGATGCCAAGGTTGGGCCGCAGGGCGTGGTAATGGGCGTCCTGGTAGGGGACGACGACGCTGAGTCCGTCGGCGCCGCCGCGAAGGAAGACGAGCACCAGGGTGTCGCGGGCGGAGCCCCGCGGACGGGCGAAGGCCCTTGCGCCGCTGGCGAGGGCGACGGCGCCCCCCAGGACGCCCGCGCGCAGGGCATCACGCCGCGTGAGGGCGGGAACCCGTGGAAGGCTTCCGTGCTGCTTCATGATCAGTGCGTTTGGGCGGAAGGGCAGGACAGGAAGAGCTCGAGGATCTCGCCAAGGGCGTCCCGGTCGTCCATGGTCGCGGGGAGGGAGGTGACGTACCGGTAGAGGTGCAAACGGTCGCTCGCCGAGACGTGGCCGCCGCCCGAGAGCTCGCTGAGGGAGGCCACCCATTGAGCGCGAGGCCGGCCCTGGAGGAGCGTGAGCAGGTCAGGGGCGCTGTGCCCCCAGGGGGCACCGTTCGGCCTGGCAAACGAGGCCGCCACGGCCCATCGGGACGCGACCAGACCGTTCCATGAGTCCCGGTCGTCGGGGAAGCCGTTTGGCGGTCCCCACTCGAAGGGGGCCTGCCCCACGCTGCGCAACAGATCCAAGGCGTCGTGGGGGGCGGGCACGGGCTGGCCCGTGGCGCGCAAGGTCCAGCTGAGCCACTCGAAGGGGCGCCGGAACCTGGTGGCGCCGCGGTGCAGCACCTGCTCGAAGCTACTGCGGGACAGCAGCGCTTGGAGCACCACGCGCATCTCCCCGCCGCTGGCCGCCCAGGCAGCCTCGGCGCGGGCGGTGACCTGCGCAGGCGGGTGTGGCCCCAGGAAGAACCGGGCCAGCTTGCCCACCACGAATCGGATGGTGCTGGGGTGATTCGCCAGGTGGTCGAGGATCGTCAGAAGCTCCTGCTCGCCCCCCGTGCCGTCGAACTGGAACCCCAGCACGGTCTTGGGCGTCCAGTCGTGGAGGGACGGACGGAAGACCGGGTCACCGAAGGCGGGCGAGTTCCCGTTCTGGACGTAGTTCCAACCCGTGAGGACGCGCGTGAATTCGCGCACGTCGTCCTCGGTGTAAGGGCCTGTCACCCCGAGGGTATGCAGCTCGAGGATCTCCCGGGCCAGGTTCTCGTTCACGGCGCCGACGTGGTTCATCTGGTTGCCCAGGTAGGTGACCATGGACGTCGAAGTGCTCACGGCGCGCAGCAGGTCCCCGAAACGGCCCATCGCGAACGGCCGCCAGACCGTGGCGTCGTCCACAAAGCGGTGCACACGCCCGATGGACACGTTGAAGTGGTCCTCCCAGAACAGCAACAGCCGCTCGAGGAGCTGCCGCTTGGATTCCACCGCCCGCAGGAGCCTGAGACCCTTGAACTGCTCCCCCAGGTCCAGCACGTCTTGGCCCGACGTCATCAGCGGGTGAAGCTTCATCCCCAGCCACGGATAGGCCGCGAGCTTCAGCTCAAGGGCGCTGTCGTCGATGCCTGCGGGGTCCAGCTGCTGGCCCAGCCAGCCGTCGTGCCCCAGCTGCTCGATCTCGCCCACGACGGCCGCAGACTCTCCGCAGGTCGCGCGGGTCGCGAGGAGGGCGGCGGTCGAGGGTCGGCGGGTCCCCGGCGCCTGCGCTGCCAGCGTCAAGGCGCGCCTGTGGACATGATTCCTCATGTCAGCCAAGTGCCCCAAGGGCTGCGAACCGATTCAGAAAACCGGAGTAGATACGAACTTCATGGCCCCCCTCGGCACGGTCCGTGGGGCAGCGCATCGGGTGCGCTCCGGGCGTTGAGGAAGGGTCAGGCCAAAAACAGCGAGTGGCAGCACCGGTATAGGGGCCGTGGCGATCCCGCACGCGCCCATGGGTCGTTGGCCGCGGGACTGGAATGGCCCGGGATGTTGGGTCTTTCGGGTCAGGTCACGACCAGGTCTCGCTTTCTTCTTCTGGGCCCTCTTCGGCGTCCAAGAGTTCAAGGTGATTGGCCGCAAACACGCGCTTGAGCGCAAAGCGGACCGGGACCAGGAGGCCGATGAAGAGCGGGAAGAGGATGCCCCAGGCGCTTGCCTTGACGACCCACAGGACCGCGAGGCACCCCGCTTGGATCAGCGTGAACAGGTGCATGGTCTTCGCGGGCACGCGCCGCACGTAGTGCGCCCGGGGATAGAGCGCAGGATCGGTGGCCCAGAGGCTCAGTCGCTCGAAGAACTGGTTGCCGCGCATGGACACGATGCCCATGTAGAGGAAGAGACCGAAGAGCACCGCCAGGGGGATCCTCTCGAGGAACGGGAGGAAGAGAAGCGTGACCCCAAGCATGAGGTGGATCGCGATCCACCTCATGCTTGGGGTCACGC
>OJFX01000554.1_pt1 | contig 13752 bp, 13 predicted proteins | sample 1594171 | NCBI WGS metagenome assembly OJFX01 (sample SAMN05416840, study PRJEB24817) | seawater metagenome | isolation source: Sea water | place: Canada:Atlantic | collected 2013-07
ATTCGCCGCGGCGGCGCTCAGCGTCCGACGGAGACGTAGCCCTGGCGAGCAATGAGGCGCTCTTCCCAGGGTTCCAGCGGCCCATAAAGATCCACGTAGGCGTTGGTGGCTGGGTCGGCGGGCTGGCGCCGGGCGCGATCGAGGATCGCCCACGGATCTGGGGTCGCGGCCTGGACCGCGACCGAGTCCGCGAAGCGCCCGGCATCCGGAGTTCCATCGCTCTGCGCCGGGCCAGGGGAAGCCGTGGCCCACGCGGCAAGGAATGGGATCGCGATCGCTGCGCAGGCCAAGGGCAATGGGCACACCCTCTGGTGCGGCCGACGGCCGATGGCACGGGTGACCTCGCGGAATAGGCGCGCGCGGCGGGTTCCTTGGGCTCTCAGGGTGTGATTCATCGCTTCGTTCCCAATCAAGGTCAGATGTCGAAAGAAGACCCGTGGGCGCGGTCGTTGTCCGACTCGTTGCCCTCGGCCACGGCGTCTTGGTCATCGGCGAGGACGCCGACGAACCACGTTCCGGTTGCCGTTCCGCTGGGGATCTGCACCGCAACGGTTTGACTGTCGCTCGCCCCGGAGTCGAGGCTGGAGATGAGGCGGCTGGCGAGCAGCACGTCCGCAGCGTCGATCGTGTCGTCCTCAGAGAGGTAGATCCCGACCCGGAAGGTGCCGGCGTCCACGTCGCCATCGTTCCGCACGGTGTGCGTCACGTCGAAGACCTCTCCAAGGGAAGCGGTCGCGCCCACGGTGGCGCTCACGCTCCCGACCACGAGGTTAGGACTGGGCGGCGGCGGGGTGCGGACCTCGAACATGGAGGTGTCGACCAGCACGTTGTCCAACTCGTCGGGCTCGACCACGAGCCCCTGCCAGTCGGCGAAGATCCCCAGGGTGTACATGCCGTCGGGAAGACCCGCTGGCACCGTCACGGGACCGCTGGCCACGGACGAGAACCCCCCACCAAGACCGAACGGCACGAGCCGATCGCCGATGAGAGTGTCTCCGGCATCCACATCCCCGTCCACGGAGAGGTAGATCCCAACCCGGAACGCGGGCGACGAGAGATCGCCATCGTTGGCCACGCGCGACACCACTTGGAAGGACTCCCCGGGGGCCGCAAAGCTCTGGCTCGGGTCCACAAGCTCTGCGACCAAGTTAGGGCTCGCGGGGCCGCCCCCTGTCACATCCAACAGGCCGGACGCCACCATGAGGTTGTTAGATTCATCGAGCTCTGGCTGCAGGCCTTCTGCGTCGATCCAAAGGCCCACGCGGTACGACCCATTCTCGATGCCACCGGGCACCGGGATGGACACGTTGCGACCTGAACCGGCACCGGGCACCAATCCGCCGACGTCCAGGAACCCGAGATTGATGTCCGCGGTCGTGACGGAAGAGTCGCTCGAGAGATAGACCGTTGCCGTCGTGTCCGTGCTCGTGACCACGCCCCCGTTTCGGAAGCTTCCGCTGACCATCAGCGACTCCGTACCGTTCGCGATCACCGCGGAGGGCCCAAAGCTGAAGTCATCGACGATGAGATCGGGAAGCGGCGGCACGGTCACGCTGAGGGCGGTGGATGCAATCAGCGTGTTGTTCCCTTCGTTGGTCTCCGGAACGAACTCCCCCGCATCGACGACCATGCCAACGAAGTACGCCCCCCCCGCCGTCAGACCAGGCACCACCACGCTTTGGACTCCGGAGTCCGAGATCGCGCCCGCGTCGAGGCTTGGCACCGAGCGCGTCCCAAGGAGCACATCGTCGTCCGGATCGATATCGATGTCGCTGGAGAGGTACACGCCGACCTGGAAGAGCGCCGACGCCGCGACACCCTGATTCAAGACACTCTCCTCGATCAGGATCGGCTGCCCGGCGTCCACGGTGGACTGCTGCAAGGTGATCGATATGGGTGCGAGGTCCGGCAGTGGCGCAGCCGTGACCGACAGCGGTGCACCGGCTGCGAGCCCGTTGTTGAGCTCGTCCATCTCCGTGATCACGCCGAGGTCGTCGGCGTACACACCCACAAAATACGTGCCCGCCGGCACGAACGAGGGAATCGTCACGGCCCCAGCGCCAGAATCCGCCGCACCCACACCGAGGGACCCGATGGAGCGCTGCCCCACGAGAATGTCGGAGTTGGAGATCTCAGCATCGACCGAAACGTAAACCCCGAGGCGGAAGCTGTTGCTCGGCTCGACGCCGATGTTGCGAATCGCGTGGGACACGTCGATCGTCGATCCGGCCTGCACGCTCGACGGACCGAAGGACACCGACTCCACCATCAGATCAGGGTGAGTAGGAGGCGCCACCTGAAGCGTCGCCGCGCTCGTCAGTCGGTTGTTCGACTCCAATGTTTCGGCGAGCTGAAAATCGTCGTCGGCGGCGAGGATGATCCTGTACGAGCCCGGAATGGTCCCCACGGGGATCTGCACGGAGTCCGAAACGTCAAAATCCGCGTTCGCGTCGAGCCCCGGGCTCGTCCACGTACCGAGCAGCACATCGGACGAGCCAAAGGTCTCGTCCGTGGAGAGGTACACACCGGTGCGGAACGTCGGCACCGACTCCGGCCCAAGATTCCGGACCCGGAAGGTCATCGTCACGGAACTACCCGCCTCGACATCGGTGGCGAGCGGTGTGAGAGACATGGCCTCCAGGTCTGCATTGACGGTCGTGCCGCCATTGTTGCCTTGCCCTCCGCCGTCGCCGCCGCCATCCCCGCCGGAGCCGTCGCCGCCCTGGATCACTGTCTCCTTGCAGCCAGCCCCAAGGAGTGCAGCCGAAACGGCAAGCACAAGGGCGCCAGCTCTCAGGACATGGGCTCGCGGCTCCGAGAACGGTCGGCCGGGGAGCGATCGTTGCGCTTCGGAGGTCATATGAGGGTCATCCGCACGCCCCCCGCCCAGCGGGGCCGAAAATACCTCGATGAAACCCGAGTAAGCTCACCCATCCGATGACCTCCGATCCCAAGCGCGCCAACTGCATCCTCTGCGTTCCCACGGCCCTGGAACTCGAGCGGCTGCGATCCGTTGCCCCAGCGGCGGTGGACCCAAGCGCTTGGAAGGCCGTTGAGGTGCTGGGATTCGGCCCCGTGGCGGCGGCCGCAAGGGGCGCCGCCCTCGGCGCCGAATACCCTGGCAGCGACTTTCTGCTCGCGGGGATCGCCGGGGGCTACCCGGGACCCCACAGAGGGCACTCCAGTGACCTCAGAATCGGCGAGGCCGCGTTCTTTGGGTCTGTGGGCCTCGACGGCGTGGGTGCCGGGGAAGGCGCCACCCTGGCCCTCCCCTCCGCCATGGGCTTCCCCCAACTCCAGGACCCCTTAGGTGCAGTCCACGAGACGCTCCCCTTGGGCCTCCCAGGCGGGGCTCCCCCAAGGACGCTCCTCACCGTTTGCGCCAGCTCCTCGTCCTCCGCCATGGTCGCCCACCGCCGGGGTAGATTCCCAGGCGCCGAAGCCGAAGACATGGAGGCCTTTGGGCTGGCCCTGGCCGCCCGGATCCTCGGGCGCGAGCTTTGGGTCGTCCGCGGCATATCCAATGAAGCCGGCGACCGCGATACTTCCACCTGGCGCATCGACGACGCCTTGTCTGCCGCCGGACAGATCCTCCGGGCCCTCCCATGACCACTCGCATCCACCTCGGGCTCTCTACGTGCCCCAACGACACGTACCTCGCCCACGCCCTCCTGACGGGAGCCATCGAAACGCCCGGCATCGAGTTTGACATCGAACTCCTGGACGTTCAGACCCTCAACGAGCGCCTTGCCAAGGGGCATTTCGACGTCGCCAAGGCGAGTTACCACTTGGCCCTTCGCATGGCGGACGAGCTGGTCGTCCTCCCTACCGGTTCGGCACTGGGGTTCGGCAACGGCCCCCTTCTGCTGGCCCGCGGCGAATTGACGGGCACTCTCCCCGGCCCCGGCTCCAAAGTCCTCTGCCCCGGGGAGGACACCACGGCGACCCTTCTATACCGCATGTTCCACCCGGACGGCGCGGAGCCGAAACAGGTCGTGTTCTCGGACATCATGCCTGCGCTTCTCGCGGGCAAGGCCGACTTCGGCGTGTGCATCCACGAGGGCCGATTCACGTACGAAGAGAGCGGGCTCGTCTGCGTGGAGGACCTGGGCGCGTCCTGGGAGGGCTCGGCGACCTGCCCATTGCCCCTAGGGGGCCTCTTTGCCCGACGAGGCCTTGAGGAGCGGACCATGGACGCCGTGCAATCGGCCCTGCACGCGTCGCTGCTGTACGCGGACAGCCATCGGGACGAGACCCTGCCAACGATGCTGGCCAACGCCCAGGAACTCGAGGAGTCCGTCGTGTGGTCCCACGTGGACCTCTACGTCAACGGCTGGACGCGCCGCCTGGGCCCCCAGGGGAAACGGGCTATCCAGCGGCTCGCACAGCGCGCCCAGGCCGCTGGGGCACTGCCAGCGGGCACGCGCCTCGAGATCTTTGAGCCGCTTCATCAGCGCCGCACCTTCCACCTGGTGCCTGAGGGCCTCATCACCACCTTCGAGGCGGCGTCGGCAAGGGAAGAGCTGACCTTCGAACCCCCCGCCTACGCAGACGAGGGCTTCATCCACCTGAGCCAAGCAGCCCAGCTTGCCGGAACCCTCGACTTACACTTCGCGGGCGTGGACCGGGTTCTCCTGGTGGAGCTCGAGACCGCCACCCTCGGCCCCAGCCTCAAGTGGGAGCCATCCCGCGCCGGAGCGCTCTTCCCCCATCTCTACCGGCCCCTGTGCCCCACCGAGGACGTGATCGGCACCTGGTTGCTCTCCCGTAGCGCAGAGGGAACGCTCGACGTACCGAGCGATGTGCTGGCGCCGCCAGAATGAGTGCTCTGCTAGATGACGCCGTTGTAGCCAGAACGGAAAAAGCGCCCCCGTCACCGAGGTGACTGGGGCGCTTTTTCGAGCTGGGCGCGGTACAGGCCGCCTGATCCAGCGAGGAACCTAACTCAGGTCCGAAATCCGGAAGCTAGCTAGCTCCGCCGGCGTCGCGCATTTCCAGCATCTCCTTCCGGAGCTCCTGGGCCAAAGCTTTGATCTCCTGCATGGTCTTGCGGACGCGGGAGGTCGCGGCCTTGTTGCCGGCCTCGGCCTTTTCGATGTCCTCGCGGCAGTCGGTGATCGCCTTGACCATCTGTTCGTAGTTCTGGCTCATCGTGGAGGGAGTCTCTGAAGGGGTGACGGTTGAGAGGCAAAGCCCGAAGCACAGGTCGTTGCCCAGAGGAGGTGCCGCCCGGGGGGGCGACGTGGGAGATTGAGGGACGAACTTGGACCGGTCCGGCGCCCCAGGACCCAAGGACGACACAGATCGACCGCGGGATCAAGGCCGAAGATGCGTCTTACGGCCTTGAGGGCCTATTCTCGGGCATGCGACGAACACACACAACCGCCAGATAGCCTACCCATGAAGTCACGAAAGGGCCCCCTTGAGCACCAGATAAGAGGCTCGAACCAAAAGATGCCCTTCTAGGGCAGATTTGAGGCCTTGAGGCCGCCCATTTTGAGGACTTCCTTGAACTCCGCCGCGGTGACGGGCTGCACCGAAAGGCGCTGCCCTCGCTGAACCACGGCCATATCCTGGAGCTTGGCGTTGGCCTTGAGCTCGTCGAGGGTCACGTAATTCGGGAGTTCGGCGGCGGCCCTGAGGTCGACCATGTACCAGCGCGGGTTGTCCTCCTTCGACTTCGGATCGAAGTGGCTGTCGCCGGGGTCGAACTGGGTGTGGTCCGGGTACCCCTCTCGAACGATCTCCGCCACTCCGACGATGCCGGGGGGCTTCGTGTTCGAGTGGTAGTAGAGAACCAGGTCCCCCACCTTCATGTCGTCCCGCATGGTGTTGCGGGCCTGGTAGTTCCGAACTCCGTCCCAGTGGGTCGTGCTCTTCTTGGCCGCTACGAGGTGGTCGTACGAAAAGACGTCCGGCTCAGATTTCATGAGCCAGTAGGCGCGTTTCTTGGGCATTTGCGGGGGATCCTAAATCTCGCCGGGCTTGTGAGAAACCATGGAGGCGGGGGGGCCAAGGACTTCTCTGTAGACCAAGGCTCGCTGCCAGGGCGTGAGCCGACGCTCCAGTCTCGCTAGAGCCCTGTCCGCGGCGCCAAGACCCGCCGGAGCTGACTCGTCCGCGCCAGGGCCCCGGGGGGCCATCGAGCTCGGTTCGCCGGCTGTGGCATTCGCAAAGGACGTTTCGAGCTCTTCCTCCGAGGGCACCTCGTTCAGGTCCTCGTCGCTCACGAGGTCTTGCCCCATGATGCCGTCGTCGAAAGGGTCCCCCACGAGCTCCCTCTCCGATGGGCGCAGGGTGGGGTTCGCGCCTTCGGCCCTCGACTTGGGTGAGGAATTAGGATCGCCCATCCCACCGGGGGAGTGACTCGACCCTGAGGCCGCGCCCTCCAGCGAGGAGGGGGCGGAGTAGGACTCGTACGCGCGGGACGCCGGGCCATCACGCAGCTCATCGAGGCTCACCTCCGTCGGATCCGCGAGGGTCTCGACGTACGGGTCGCCGCGCATGATCTCCTCGAGGGAGCGTCGACGCGCGGGCGCGCCTGAGCGCGCTTTTGCCTTGCGAGCCTGGCCCCGCTCGAACTCCTGGCGCTTCTGCTGCGCGGACTCCATGACGCCGCGAATGATCGGCCAAACGATCACCATGAACACGACAACGTAGCCCAGGAGATTGCTCAAGGGATTGTCCGGCCCCTGCTGGAGTGCCCACGGGGGCATCCAGTCCCCCAACGGGGGAAACCAGGCCCCCGATTGCACAGCTGCGACGATCACGCGCTCGGGTCCTCGGTGCTACCGGTGGCGTCGATGCCACCGATGCTGCGGCGCATCGTGGTGTCGGACTCGAGGTTCTTGAGGCGCAGCATGTCCATGACGCCGAGGTTGCCGGAACGCAGGGCCTCCGCCATGGCGAGGGGCACCTCCGCCTCGGCCAGAACGACCTTCGCGCGGTTGGCCTGGACCGACGCCACGTGCTCCTGCTCCTCGGCGACAGCCATGGCGCGCCGCTTCTCAGCCAGGGCCTGGGCCACACGCTTGTCGGCCTCGGCCTGGTCGGCCTGGAGGCGCGCGCCAATGTTGTGACCGATGTCGACGTCCGCGATGTCGATCGAGACGATTTCGAAGGCCGTGCCCGCGTCCAAACCGCGATCGAGCACGGTCTTGGAGATCATGTCCGGGTTCTCGAGGGCGAGTTGGTGGGTCTGCATGGAACCGATCGTGGAGACGATGCCCTCGCCGACTCGGGCGATGATAGTCTCTTCGCCGGCACCGCCCACGAGGCGGGCGATGTTCGTCCGCACGGTCACGCGCGCCTTGGCAAGCACCTGGATGCCGTCCTTGGCGACGGCCGCGACCTCGGCCTTGCCCTTGGCCGGATCGGGGCAGTCGATGACCTTCGGCGTCACGCTGGTCCGAACGGCGTCCAGCACATCCCGGCCCGCAAGGTCGATGCCCGTTGCGGTTTGAAAGTCGAGATCGAGGCCGGCCTTGTTGGCGGAGATGATGGCGTGCACCACCCGGGGCACGTTGCCGCCCGCCAGGGCGTGGGCTTCCAGGTCGTTCGACATGATCCCGTGGATGCGCGCCTGGACCAGGTTGATCCGGCCCTCGACGATCACGGCGGGGTTCACCTTCCTCAGGCTCATGGCGAACATATCGAAGAGCCCGACGGCCGCGCCCGCGAGCACCGACTGGATGTAGAGCTTGGCGAACTTCAGGAACAGGACGAGGAACGCCAGCAGGAAGAGGATGAGGACCACGAGGCCCACCGTCTTCAGGATGTCCGGAGCATCTCCTTCAGCGGGTGACAGAAGCGCACTGTTCACGAGGGGTGTGAGAGCAGCGAAGGGCAAGAGGATCGCGTTCATGTTTGAACTCAGATGCGGTGGCCAGGAATCCGTTGCGGTGGCCGGGAGTACGGGCGATGGGAAACATGGAACCTTCGAAGCGCGGGGGCACGGTAAGGCTCCATTTGAATGGAGGGAGGGCGGCTAGGACTCTGAAGGCGCGACAACCACGCGGTTGCCGGAGACTTCGACGACGAAGATGGCGGTACCGGATTCGATCGACTCACCGCGGCTGACCACGTCCACACGGCGCCCCTCGATGCGAGCGATGCCGGCAGGACGCAAAGTGGCCTCGACGACCCCAACCTTGCCCGTCAAGCCCTGATCGCGCTTGTCGACGCCTCGGCCGTCCTCGAAGCTGAACCCCGTGGCCGTCAGCTTCCTGCCAAGGGGAGTCTTCGGGAAGAGCTTGATGCCGAACGTGAGGATCAGCGGCACGCTGATGGCCGTGGCCGTGAGCAGCATCGTTCCGGTCGAGGGGTCCTTATAGAACGCCAGGCCGATCGATGCCAAAAGCGACAGCGCGGCCGACATCCCGAGCAGGCCCATGCTCGGGATGAACACCTCCGCCACCAGGAGGGCGATTCCGGCACCAAAGAGGAGGATGATCGTCGTCATGGGAAGAGTCGGCGCAGGGGATCGTCGTTGCGTTGCGGTGTCGGCACGTCTACCCGTCCGTCCCAGGCAAAGGCTCAGCGGATGATGGGGTCGAAGACTCGGGCCCGCCAGCCTGCTTCGAGGCCTCCTTCACAAGCAAGCGTCCGGAATGGACCTCGATCACTTCGATCGGCTGGCCCGGTTCGATGAGCCCTGATTCGGCGCGGGCCTCGTACTCGAGACCGGGCGCGTCCCCGTCGAGATCGACTTTGCCCACCGGCCGAAGGGCCGTCGTGGCGCGGCCACGGCGCCCCACCTGGGCCGCCGAGACTCGCTCGGGGGATCGGGCTTCCGGCATGGCGGCTGCGGCCCCATCGGACGGCGCACCGGCCAACACCATGCGCCCGAGGAGCGGCGTGTTCGGTAGGTAGCGGGAGACGATCCAGATCGAGAAGAGCGCGGCCGACGCCGTGCCCGCGAGCTGGAACGTGGCGTCGAAGAGAATCTCACGGTCCCATGCGTTCGAGAGGGACACGCCTGTGCCCACCTGGGCGAGCAGCACGCCGGTGATCAGGGCCAAGGCACCGATCACGCCGGGCCAAATGAGCCCCGGGAAGATGAAGAGTTCCACCGACACAAGCAGCACCCCCACCGCGGCCAGGATCATGTGCGGCACGTCCGCGACCCCCACGAGGTACTGGCCGGTGAACATCACGACAAAAGCGGTGATGCTGAGGATTCCAGGGACGCCAAAACCCGGCATCTTCAGCTCCACGTAGCCGAAGAAGAGCCCGAGGAACAGGAAGAGCAGGCGCATGTCCCAGAGCTTCGACAGCCACTCCTCCGAGCGGGAGAAAGGAAGCTCCTCGTAGCGAACGCCGGCAAGGCCCTGCTTTGACAGCACCTCGTCCAGGGACTCCGCCATGGCGTCGGCGAAGCCATAGTCGATCGCCTCGGTCCCCGTGAGCGCCCACAGCTCCGTGGAGCTCACAACCGTGCTGAGGCGCTCGGGCTCTTGGCCCTGCTCCACGAGGTCGTCCCACTGGCGACCGCTGATGAGCTCTTCGACGCCGTCCACGCGCACGCGGATGACGGAGGTCGTCATGTCGATCATGGCCTGAGCCAGAAGCGGAGATCGGCCGTGATCCTCCGCCCACGCGCGAACCCACGCGCGGTACGAGGATGCGATCTTCTCCTCGACGGCAACCGCGCCGCCTGGCGTCAATTGGATCGCCGTTGCCGAACCGATCGTCGAGCGCGTTCGCATGTAGAGCGAGCTGCACGAGATCGCGATCCAAGTGCCCGCGGAAAGGGCTTGGGTGTCCACCCAGCCGATGACCTCAAGGCCGTTCCGTACTTCCGAGTCCACCGCGGCGGCGAACTGGCGCATGTGCGTGATGGCGCCGCCGGGGGTGTCGAAGGCCAAGATCAAGACGGCGTCATCGGCCTTGGCCCGCTTGACCGCGCGCTGGAAGAGCGCCTGGTGGCCCGCGTTCAGGCCACCTTCGATGCGAATGACATAGGCCTCCGGAGGTCCAGCCCCCGGGGACGAGGGGTCCTGGGAGGGCGAAAAAACCTTGCCCTGTGGCGCGGCGAGGGCGGAGACCGGCCCGACTGGCTGGGCCGAGGGCCTGGCCACGGGCTGGGCGAGGGCGGACACCGCCGAAAAGGCGAGCCACAGAAGGAGGGCGCGAACGGTGTGGCGAATCATGGGCAGGCAGGATGGTACCCGCCGGAGGGGCTAGATCTTCCGGGCAGATCGGTGAGGCACTCATGGCGCCTACGCACGGCGGGTTCAAGGCATTCGAACTTGCACCTTGGCCATAGGACCGGCCCCATTGGATCGCCCGGGCCTACGGGCCAGCCCGGGGCCGGATAGATGGGTCGCTGGATTCGAGAATGTCCCCCAGGAAGGCCGCTGCGCACTGGATCGTCCCCCGATCCCGCAGGATCCGGCGGTGCCCCAGACCGTCAAATTCTCGGATCTCAGCCCCCGGCCAATGCTCCGCGACGAAGCGCCCGCCCTCGATCGGCACATCGGGATCGTCCGTGGAGTGCAGGACCAGGAGCGGCTGGTTCAAGGTCTCGACGAGGTGACGGAACTCGAACTCCTCGACGGCCTCCCCGAAGCGCTCCTCCATGAGCTGAATCATGTCCGGGAGCAGGTCCTGGGATCCGGTCACGAGTTCGAGATAGCGGCCGAAGTAGACGAGCAGATCGTCCGGGGGCGAAACGTAGACCGCCGCCGTCCCCCGCCACCCGTCGGCCATCGCGAGGCTGACGGCGAAGGACCCCATCGAGTGAGCGATGACCCCATCGGGCGGCCCACCAAGGACGGTCTCGGCGAGCATATGGAGCGTGTCCCGCATCGTGGGGAGGGCGCAGGCCCGCCCTTCGGATTCTCCGTGCCCCACGTGGTCAAACGCGACGACCCGCATGCCCTGGGCGACGAGGGGGGCAACGAACGCCCCGAGCTGCCCACCGCGGCCCTCCCAGCCGTGGACCAAGAGGACCGTGGGAGTAGGTCCGCCATCGACGCCTGCGGCCGGATCCCCATCCGGCGGGCTCCACGTGTACACGGCGATGTCTTTGTCCTTGTGGCGGGCCGTGCTTCGGGTGGCCGTCACGAGCACACGCTGCTCGCGCTCAGGCACCCCATGGCGACGGGGCTGCACAAAGAGCCGAGCCACCAGGCGAACGGCGCTCCCCCGCGACACGCGGCGCAGGATCCCAAACCCTGCCCGCATCGCCTTGAGGGCCCACGGGAGATTGGAGGTATCGATCGCCCGCTGGCTCGCGGGGTGGGCGGTGACAGGCAAGAACGTCAGTCCCCCGCTGACCCTGGGCGGGAGCCTCCGCCGTCGCCCTGTTTCGGGCCCTGATCCGGGCCCTGATCCGGGCCCTGGCCTGGCGCTCCCGGTGAGGGGTCTCCTTCGAGCTTCTGAAGCTCGCCGCGAATGGACCGCCGGCGGCGGGCCCCGCGGGCCGCATCGAGTTCCTCGTGCAGCTCCGCCACTCGCTCGCGGTGGCGATCCGTGGCCTCGCCCATCATCCATCCCCCCGCCACCTGCCCGCCCCGGGACCAAGGGACGTCCTCGTCGGGCTCAAACAGGGTGCAGTAGTGGAGCAGGGCGAATCCGAAGGGGACCACCACGACGCCGACCAGGGACGCGAGGCCCCAAAGGTACGGCGGGAAGAGCGCGGGCCCATGGCCTTCCCTGGCGAGCCGAAGCGCTGCGCTGTGCACGTACCAGGCCACCAGCACGTGGACCACCACGATCAGAATCAGCCAAAGGGGCACGGCAGTCACCGCCAACTGGGCTAGCAGATCCCCGCCGCCGGGGTTGAAGGTGTTGAATCCAGTCGATTGCGCGAAGCAGTAGGGAAGCATGGGCGCATGCTAGCCCCGCAACGGAGGTCCTTGCGCTGGGCTTCAAAGATTCAACGGATCCAACAGGCTGCGGAGGCTCGGCCTCGACGCTTCCTCCCGTGATCCCCACGTCCCGTCTTCCCGGGGCGCACTCCGGCGGCTCCTCCCCTCCCCGGGCAGAGTCGCCCCGCGGGGAGAACCAGCGGGGAACCCGTCACAGGAAGAGAGAAGAATGGCGGGAGTGCATGGGAATCGAACCCACCGGCCCCGCTGTTCACGAGGCCCTCGCCGGCTTTGAAGACCGGGCGGCACACCAGCACCGATCCACTCCCGCACCGGCGCCTTCTATACCAAAAAGAAGGTCGCGCGTGCCGATTGGCACGCGCGACCTTCGTCAGTCGGTGGTTTTCCCCGATCTCTTAGAGATTGATGCCCTGGTCGGAGAACTGGAGGCGCTGCATGCCCTGGAGAGTGTCCGTGCCTTCGTGGCCGCCGAAGACGTCCTCGACGATGACGGTGTCGCCCTCGAAGCGGACCTCGTAGTTGGCCATGGGGAAGGAGAAGACCGCGGTGTCGAATCCAAGGCCGCCGATGAGCGTGTCGTCACCCGCCCGGCCCTTGAGGTTGTTGTTCCCGTCGTTGCCGATCAGGGTCACGTCGAAGGGAGCGGCGAAGATCTCGGCGGCGTTGGTGCCGGTCAAGCGCACGCTCCGAAGGTGCTGGGAGCGGGCGGTGTAGGGGTTAGCGCCGCGGCGCAAGCAGTCGAAGTTCCCCGTGAAGTCCGCGGGCAGCTCGGCCTCGAAGGTGTGGTCGCCGGAGAAGAAGGCGTTGATCCAGGTCCCGAGGGCGGGATCGCCGCTGAGGAGATCCTCGCGGGTGTGGAAGTCGTAGCTCGCACCGGCGATGGCAGCGGTTCCGTCGCCGTTCGGATCGTGGGCATAGACGTCGCTGTGCACGTCCATCACCATGGCGAGGAACGCGGAAGGGACCGCCTGGGCGGGGAGGTCAGCGGGCGCAGTGAACTGGCCCGCGGCGACGGCGGCAGCGGCAAGGTCGTCGATCTGCCCGGCGAATCCGGGGCGTGCGACGGCGAGGCCCGCCTGCTGAACGAGGACCGCCGTGGCGCCAAACGTCAGGTCGATGTCGGGGGCCACCTGCATGTACTCGGCGGAGCCTTCGATCACGATGTGCGAAGCGGGCAGGGGCACGAGCGAGGTGGACATGCCGCTGATGACAGCCTCCACGTCAGGGTTCGTCATGTCGACCGCTGCCGTGTCCGTAAAGATGCCGAGGACCGCGCTGCGATCGACCATCGCCTGGGCGACGTCGGCCTTTGACGAACCGCCGGGGAGGTCGGTGAGGTGCTGGCGCAGGATCTCACGGGCCCGGCGCACCTTAGCGACGGGGACTCCCGGTTGGATGAGGACGTGCAAGCGCCCCTGGGGCAGCTCGACTGCGGCGTAACGATCGAAGACGGTGCGGAACTCGCCAATGACGTCGGGGGTCAGGTCGACGATGCCGTCCGCGTCGAGGACGAGGCTGTCGAGGGAGTCCGTGGTCAGGCTCGGTCCACCACCGCCGGGGCCGCCGGTGACGGGGCCACCCGGGGGCGCGGGGGCGTCGGAGGAGCTGCTGCAGCTGGCAGCGAAGAAGCAGGCGAGGGCGGCGGTGAAGAGGCGTCGTTGCATGGCGAGGTACGTCGGGGTGCGGACCCGAATGGAGACCTGTCGGAGGGGCCCCAATCCTCGGCGTGCGGCGGAGGTTCCGGATGCGGTTCCGGAAAGGGCTCAATCAACGTCTATCCCGGATCTGAGCCGATGCCAAAAAAACCTGCCCGGGCCCATTGACGTTCCAGTTTCGGGACCGAGCCCCTCTGGGTCGCTGCCCCCACCGAAGCTGTCTCTTATACACATCTCCGAGCCCACGAGACTAGGCATGATCT
>OJFX01000556.1_pt1 | contig 13739 bp, 10 predicted proteins | sample 1594171 | NCBI WGS metagenome assembly OJFX01 (sample SAMN05416840, study PRJEB24817) | seawater metagenome | isolation source: Sea water | place: Canada:Atlantic | collected 2013-07
GGCCCAAGGCGGCGCCCCTCAAAGTGCCGCTGCCCCCTTCGAAGGCATGGCCGAAACGGACGCCGGCGAAGCCGCGGGCCCAAAAGGGAACCCAGAAGGGAACCCAGAAGGGAACCCAGAAGGGAACCCCAAAAACTGGCCAGGGAAAGGGACTGAAGAAGGTCCAGAGGAAGAGTCCCAAGCCAGCCGCCCCCAAGGGCCAGCCCCTTCGCCGGGTCTCCGATGGGAAACCGCCGGTGCGCCGCGGGTAGTGCCGGCAGGTTGACTCAACTCCATCGCAACCACATGGCTCCCGGGGACGTGCCCGGTGGTGGCCCTTCGGACGCCGAGCTTCTACTCGCGTTCTCCGAGGGGCGTGGCCACGCGTTTGACGTTCTCGTGGCGCGATATGGCGACAGGGTCCGGGCCTACGTTGGCCAGCTCGTTTCCGACGGGGCAGCCGCCGACGACCTCACGCAGAACGTGTTCATCAAGCTGCTTCAGCGCGCGCACATGGGGCCGACGGATCCCGAGCTCGTCGTGTGGCTCCTGCGGGTGGCGCGCAACGAGTGCATAGACCATGCCCGTGGCCGTGCCGTCCATCGAAGGCTGCTGGACGCGGTTCGTGCCGGCGTGGGGCGCTATGCCGCGCGCCTGCGGCGGAACCCGGCGCCGCCTGAGAGGTCCATGGAGCGAGCGGAGTTCTTCAACCGCTTCCAAGTGGCACTACGTGATCTGCCGGAGCCGCAGCGGTCGGTGTTTCTCCTGCGCGAGCGTGATGGGCTCACCTATGAGGAAATCGCCGCCGTGATGGAATGCCATCCGAAGACCGTGTCGACTCGGTTGTGTCGGGCGCGGCAGGCCCTTCGGGAATCGCTCACCGGAGACGACCAAGATGCGGGGGAGGCCTTCCATGGATTCGATGAGTAGCGAACGGCAAGAACACAGGGGGAGCGCGCCCCGGTGCGAGATCATGGACTCGGTGCGGCTGTCGCTATTCCACGACCGTAGGTTGCCCGCTGCGCTTCGGCGCGCGACGTCGCTGCACGTGGCGCGGTGCGCTGGGTGCCGGGCGCGGCTCCGTTCGATGGAGTCGATGGGGCAAGCGCTGAAGGCCCAGCCAGCCGAGCCGAGGGACCCGCGCCTCGCGGAGCGGGTGCGGCGGGAGGCTCCGCGCCCGAAGCCTTGGGCGATTCCGCTCCTGTCGGGCGGGGTCCTGGCCGCGGCGCTCCTCGGCGCCGCGTTGGCGGGCTTCCATGTGGGGATTCGGCGATCGCCGGAGGCGCCCGCGCAGGCCGACCCTTCGGAGGGGCTCACGCAGGCGGCCACTCCGGAAGTGATCGCGGAAGTGGCCCCGGAAGTGGAAACGAAGCCGGTTTCAAAGGGGGTGCGGCTCGCTCCGGTGCTGGGGCCTGGAATGCCCTTGGGGCAGTGGGGTTTGCCGCAGCCGGTGGAGCAAGAGCCCTCCGAGCCCCGTGGCGTTGCGCCCTCTTCCCATGAACTCGCCGGTGGAGCGGCGTCTCCACGGGCGGCGGCTGAAGCGGACGACCGCGCCATGGGGACGATTCCCGGCGAGACGGTTCGTTCGTCGATTCGCGTCGAGGCGCGTTCCTCGTCCAGTGCGGGAACGGGCCCCGAATAACCGGCGCCTGGGCGCCCGGTGGGGCCAGGGCGCTTCCAAAAATGCACGGCACTTCGGAGATCCTCTCCTTGAGCCGTTACCGTTCCCCCGTGGATGCTCAGCAACGAACCCTCGTCACGGGAGCCAGTGGATTCCTAGGGGCCCATGTCGTCGCCGCGGCTCTCGCGCGAGCGCGCACCTCGGCAACCTTGAGCGAGCCTTACGGGCCGCCGGTATTCGCGCAGTCTCGGGGGTCTTCGCTCCTTGTACCCCGCTTCGGCGGCGGCCCACGGGATGCCGCTGAGTGGCTGGAGTTCGATTTCCTTGAGTTCGACGCCGGCGCTCTCTTGGATGAGCTCGCCCCGACGGAGGTCATTCACTGCGCAGCCCTCTCAAGCGCTGCGGCCTGCGAAGCGAATCCCGGGGCGGCCATGCGGCTTCATCGGGAAACTTCCCGTCGGATCGCCTCCTGGTGTGCGGAGAAGGGCGCGAAGCTCGTCCACGTCTCCACAGACCTCGTCTTTGGTGCTGAGGACGCGCCGGCGACGGGTTTCACAGAGGACTCAGACACCGGCCCGGTCTCGGTCTACGGCCGAACGAAGCTCGAAGCCGAGTGGGCTGTGCTCGAGGCCGCCCCGACGGCGAGCGTCGCCCGCCTGCCGCTGCTCTACGGCAATTCCGGCGGCCGCGGGCTCGGGGCCAGCGATTCCATCCTCGAATCCGTCGAGGCGGGCGTCTCCCCGAAGCTCTTCGTGGACGAGTGGCGAACACCCCTGGAGGTTTCCAACGCCGCCGAGGCCCTCGTGGAGCTCTTGGAGTTCGAATCGGGCGGGCCCGTGCACCTCGCGGGGCCGGATCGAATCAACCGCTACGTCTTCGGGATTCAGGTTTTGCGGGCGATGGGGCTGTCCGAGCCCGAGGCCCACGGGGAGCTCGAGGGGGTCTCCCAGGCCCAGGTCGACACCGGCGCACCGAGGTCGCGGGACGTGTCCTTGGACGCGACGCTGGCCTCCGAACACCTCGAGACCAAGCTCCTCGGAGTGGTCCAGGGCCTAGAGCGCGCGATCGCGCCTTGACCCGCCGGGGCCAGTCCACTTCCATAGCGCGCTATGGAACTCTCCACGCGCTACAGCCCCAAGGAAATCGAAGCTCCCCTCTACGAGAAGTGGGAGTCGTCGGGCTGCTTCCAGCCCCCTAAGGAGGGCGAAGGATCCGGCAAGCCGTTCACGGTCATGATCCCGCCGCCGAACGTGACGGGGGTCCTTCATATGGGGCACGCGCTGAACGGCACGATCCAGGATATCGTGGTGAGGCACCGGCGGAAGTCGGGTTTCGACACGCTCTGGATCCCTGGCACCGACCACGCCGGGATCGCGACCCAGGCGGTGGTGGAGAAGAAGCTCTACGCCGAGGAGAAGAAGACCCGCGACGATCTCGGCCGCGAGGCCTTCCTCGCGCGGATCTGGGATTGGAAGGAAGAGCACGGGAATATGATCCTGCGCCAGTTCCGGAGCCTCGGCTGCTCGTGCGATTGGACGCGCACGAAGTTCACGATGGACGAGGACCTGTCGCGCGCCGTGCGCACGGCTTTCGCTCAGCTCTGGGAGAAGGGCCTCATCTACCGGGGCGCCCGGCTCGTGAACTGGGACTGCGTGCTGCAGACCGCGGTGAGCGACGACGAGATTGAGTACGTAACCAAGAAGGGCAAGCTCTGGCACCTCAAGTACCCGCTTGTGGACGACCCGTCGAAGCACTTGGTGGTGGCGACCACGCGGCCTGAGACGATGCTCGGGGATACCGGTGTGGCCGTCCACCCGGACGATGAGCGCTACAAGGGCCTCGTGGGCAAGATGGTGAAGGTGCCGTTCGTCGACCGCGAGATTCCGATCATCGCGGACGATTCGGTGGACCCCGAGTTCGGGTCAGGCGCCGTCAAGACGACCCCCGGCCACGACCCCGCGGACTACGAGCGCGGCGCGCGGCACAACCTCCCGATCATCAGCCTGCTCAACAAGGACGGCACCCTCAACGAGAACGGCGGGCCCTTCGCCGGCAAGACGCGCGAGGTCGTGCGCAAGGAGATCGTGGCCCAGCTCGAGGAGATGGGGCTGCTCGGTGACGTCGAGGACATCACGCACAACGTGTCGACGTCGGACCGCTCCAAGTCGCCCATCGAGCCCCTCGTGAGCGAGCAGTGGTTCGTGAAGATGCAGGACCTGGCGGAGCCGGCGATCGGCGCCCTCAAGGAAGGCACCCTGGAGTTCCGGCCGGAGCGCTGGGGCAAGGTGTACCTGCATTGGCTCGAGAACGTGCAGGACTGGTGCATCAGCCGTCAGCTCTGGTGGGGGCACCGGATCCCGGTGTGGTACGACGAAGACGACGTGGCAGTGGCTTCGGTGGACGAGCTGGAAATCGGCGCGCCGCACCCGAAAACCGGCAAGCCGATCGTGCGTCAGGATCCGGACGTGCTGGACACGTGGGCGTCTTCGTGGCTTTGGCCGATCGCGACGCTTGGGTGGCCGGCGGAGGATGCGCCAGAGTTGGACCGGTTCTACCCGACCCAGTTCCTGTCGACGGCGTCGGAGATCATCTACCTCTGGGTCGCGCGCATGGTGATGGCGGGCTACGCGTTCATGCCCGAGTCCATGGGCAAGGACCGCAACCCCTTCAAAACCTGCTACATCCACGCGACGGTGCTCGACGCGAAGGGCAAGCGCATGAGCAAGTCCGCGGGCAACGGCATCGACCCCCTCGACATGATCGAGGAGTTTGGCGCGGATGCGGTGCGGTACTCGCTGGTGCTCCTCACGAAGGAGGGCCAGGACGTGCGCCTTGCGAAGGATCGCGTTGACCAGGGCTCGCGCTTCTGCAACAAGGTCTGGAACGCGGCGCGCTTCGTCATGATGAACATGGTCGGGGAGCGGGCGACGGCGCCTTCGGAGCGCTTCGAGGACCGCTGGATCCTGTCGAGGCTCTCACGTGCGATCACCGAGGTCAGCTCGGACCTCGACACGTACCAGTTCAACGACGCCGCGTCGAAAATGTACAAGTTCGTTTGGAACGACTTCTGCGACTGGTACGTGGAGCTCTCGAAGCACCGCTTGACCGGCGACGACGAGGAATCTGCGAAGGACGCGCGCGCGACCTTGGCGCGGGTTCTCACGGACACGCTTGGGCTCCTGCACCCTTTCACGCCGTTCCTCACGGAGGCCCTTTGGGAGGCCCTCCACGAGACGCTCGGCATCAAGCCCGAGTCCATGCTCGCGGTCTCCCCCTGGCCCACGGGCGAGGGACTCAGCGTCGATGAGGCGGCTGAGGCGGAGATGGGGAGCGTGCAGTCCCTCGTGGGCTGCGTGCGCCGGGTGCGGGCCTTGACCATGGCGCCGGAGCGCAAGCAGCTGCCGGTGACCGTCAACGTGGCCAACGCCGAGGTGCGCGACTCGCTCCAGCGCCACGCGGGCGCGGTGACGTCCCTGGGGCATCTGTCCTCCTTGGAAATCACCGAGGGCGCGGCCCAGCCGGCCCAGAGCGCGGTCGCGGTCGAAGGGCCGATCGAGGCCTACGTTGTCCTCGGTGCGGACGTGGACTTCGCCAAGCTGAAGGAGGTCCTGCAGGGGCGTGCTGCCAAGGTGGGCAAGGCCCTGATGGCCACGGAGAAGAAGCTGGAGAACCAGGGCTTCCTGGCCAAGGCGGACCCCGAGCTCATCGAAGCAGAGAAAGCTCGCGCCGTGGAGCTCGCCCTCGAGAAGGAACTCCTCGAGCGCAACGCCGCGAGCTTCTAGCGCCGCGGGGGCCCAAGTGTCCTGGGGATCGAACCGCTGCGCCGTGGGGCGGGCGGCGCGTCCCCAGGGACACTGCACCCCAGCCCCTGCGTGAGTCGGCTCTGCCGACCGACCAAGGAAGAAGGAGCGGACGGAGGGCCGGGAGGGAGCGCGTGCGCCTATTGGTAGGGATGGGGGGCGGTGAGTCTCCTGGCTTCGGTCCGACTCCGCGCCGCGGAGGGCAAGGCCAGGGCCCAACGGCCGGCTGCGCGAGGAGGCGCGGGGCGATGGAGGCCCGCTATCTCGGCAGACCTTTCACGGGGCATGGTCAGCATGAGCATGGGGCTCGGCATACGAGGGGGCGAGCCTCTAGTTGAACCGGATGACACAGCAAATGCGGCCCACACCGTTCATCTGACAGTCCCACGGTCTAGCCGTCACGAACCGACATGAGCGGACCGAGCCGGGCCCTCGGCGCCTGGCCGCGGCGGCACGCCGCCTGCCAGGCTGCGCCGACCCGAAAAGGTCTGCCGAGATAACGGCCCGCCATCGCCGCTCACACCCTCGCACAACCGTTGGTTGGGCGCTTGCTTCTCTCTCCCCAGTGCGTGGTCTGACCGAAGCCCTCCGCCTCCCTGTCCTCCACGCCTTCCAATAGGCGCCCGCGCTCCCAACCCTCCGCCCACTCCTGCTTCCTTGGTCCGCCGGCGAAGCCGACTCACGCCCACCGAAGCCGACTCACGCCGAAGCCCGAAGCCCTCCCTAGGTCGTGGCGAGTCCCCGCTCGGCGCGCCGGTGTTCGAGCCACTCAGTGCGTGCTGCCTTCTTGGCGGCGTCAAGGAGTCCATCCGTCTCCTGTCCCAGGTCCGTGAGGGCCCTATGCACAAGGACGTGCCAGTCGGGCGCCAGCCGGGGGAGGTCGACGTACTTGGCGAGGCACTCCATCGCGTCGGCGGGCTGTCCTTGGGCGAGGTGGATCTCCGCGCGTACAAGATCGACGGCGAAGCGCCACTTACCCGTGGGCGGCGGGAGGATCGCGAGGGCGTCTTCGGAGCGGCCTCGCTCCAGTTCGAGGCCCGCCATCTTGATCCGCGGTAACTCGTTCGTGATGTATGGCAGGACTGGCTGGGCGAACGTTTTCCCGTGGGATGCGATGGCCTTGCGGAAGGCGGTCTCAGAGCGCTCGAGGTCCCCGGCGCCGAAAGCGGCGAGGCCCTCGACGTAGTCGAGGTTGGGGTGGCCCTCTGGGGTGAAGCGGTTGGCGTCTTCCAGGGTTTCGAGGGCCTTCTTCGGTTCACCTAGTTCACTTTGGACGAGCCCGAGGGAGTACCCGATGCGGACCATGTTCTCCGGAAGATGCCCCTTCGGCCGGGTTTCGTTGCGGCGAACGAAGGGGCCAAAATGCCGCTCGCCCACGGCGAGGGCTTCGTCCTGCTGCCCGGTCTTGATGAGGTGGACCACCAGGTAGCCCGCCACCTCGCCGTCGGAGGGGTCATCGTTGAGGCTCAGGCGAAGGAGGGCCTCGTTGCGCTCATCCTTAGCGTTGTCCACGCGGTGGCTGGGGACGTCGCCATAGTGAATCAGCGCGGCGCCCACGGCGATGGACTGCCCGACGCCGCGGCTCTGGAGCTCGTTGAATCCGCGGGTGAGGGTCTCGTGGACCCTGCGCTCGAAGCGCATCTCGGGCTTGTTGACGAACAGCCTCGGCACAAACACCGGCTGGCCCAGTCGCTTGTCGCCGTCAAGGATCTCGTCCGGCGTCGCGTCCATGGCGCTTGCGTTGTAGAGCGGCAGGCACCCGAGGACGAGGTCAGGGTTGGCGGCCGCCTCGAGGAGGTTTGGGCCCATACGGGGGGCCAGGCGCTCGTCGGCATCGAGGACCAGGATATGCGTCCCCGTGGCGAGTTCGACGCCGACGTTGCGCGCCGCGGCAAAGTCGTCCGTCCAAGGCGTCTCGACGACCGTGGCGCCTGCGGCCCGGGCGATCTCCTGGGTGCGATCGGTGCTGCCCGTGTCCACAACGATGAGCTCGTGGCAGACGCCCTGGACGCTCTTGAGGCAGTCCTCAAGGAAGGCCTCCTCGTTGCGGGCGATCATGCACAGGGAGATAGTCGGCGAAGGCATGGCCCAACTGTGCCGCTTTCGGTGGCCCGGCCAAAACGGAAAATAGGACCCAAAAAAGCGCGAGGCGCCCCTCCGGCCTAAACCGAAGGGGCGCCTCGCTCCGCGCGGGCCGCTGAAGCGGCCGGGCGTTCTTATTCCGTGCTGGCCATTCGTTACTGGCGGCGCCAGCCGGTGCCCAGGGCGCCCAGGGCGGTCTGGATCTCGAAGGTCAGGGGGATCGCGCGCTTAGCGCTCAGGGGGACGCGGGCCTTGAAAGTCAGCCAGTCTTGGACTTCCTGGACTTTCGTCGCGGCGGTCTCACCGACCCATTCCTTCTTCTGCTCGAGGGTGATGCCGGTCTCGATCTTGCCGATCTGCTTGTCCTCGAGCTGCTTGGTGGTCAAGGAGCCAACGTACTCGCCGGAGACGGCGTCGACGAAGATCAGGAGGTTCTCGTTCGTGTTGATGGACTCGAGCATGCGCTGCTCGGGGGTCATCTCACCGGGGCCTTCCTCTTCTTCGTCCTTCTTGTCCTTGCCCTCGTCGTCCTTGTCTTTCTTCTTGTCGGCCTCTTCGGCTGCGTTCGGATCGGCAAGGAACTTTCCTTTCGAGCGATACAGCACGAAGTACGTGCCCGGCTCGAGCGCCGGCGTGGCAAGGGGAATGGGCGTTGAGAGGATGCCGAAGGTGACGGGCCAGACACGGCTCGTGCGGCTCATTTCGCCGCCGGGCTTGATGTCCAGGTTGCCGCGGGGGGCGAAGACGATGGACTCGTAGCCCGTGATGACCTCGTACCCCTCAGGGCGCTTGCCCTCGAGGCTCGCTTTCGTCCAGCGGTCGAGGCCGAGCACGGAATCGAAGTCGAGGGTCGAGTCGTCCTTGCGGGCGACCGAGGGGCGCGCAACCGTGCGCCAGAGGGCCTCGGCGAAGTCGCGGCCAGGCACGCCCGAGGAGGCGACGCGGAAGCCAAGGGCCGACGCCGTTTCCGTGCGCGTGCCGCCCTGGCGGAAGTCGATGCGCGCCGCGAGAGCGCTGTTCTCGCGGGAGCCGCCCTTGAGGACACGCTCGGAGCCGTTGAACTTGGATTCGCGGCGGACCTTCTCGGACTTGCGCTTCCCGGGAACCTTCAGCTTGTACTGGTTTGGCTTGAAACGGTCGTACGCGAGGTAGGGGCTAGAGGTCCACTCCCAGACGCCGCCACCGAGATCATGGATCCCGAAGGCGCTGGCGCCTTCGGGGAACGATCCCACGACGCGCTGCTTGTCGGCGTTGAGCTCGGATGTGTGGGCCCGGCCATTGGTGGACCACTCATCGCCCCACGAGAAGACAATGTCCTTATCGCCGCGGGCGGCGTAGATCCACTCCTGTTCGGTCGGGAGGCGAAGTCCGGCCCAGTCCGCGTACTCGACGGCGTCACGGTAGTTGACGAACACGACGGCGCAGCGATCGGTGCCTTCCGGGATCGACCAGGAGGCCGCCTCCCAGTTGTCTTCGATCCACTTGTTCTTGACCATCTCGGTCCACTCTTTGCGCTTGTAGTTGCGCCCCTCAGCCTTGGCGGCGCGGGCCTCGCGACCTTCCTTCTCGAGGAAAGCGGTCCGGGCCTCGACGATCGCATCCCCAAACCAATGCTCAGGCGGACGGCGGTTCGTGGCCTTGACGAAGGCCGCGAATTGCTCGTTGGTCACCTCGTAGGTGCCCATGAGGAACTCGGAGACCTTCACGCCTTTCTTGCGCGGCGTTTCGCCGTCAAGGAGTCGCAGCGCGCCCTTGCGGGACTCCGACTCGTCGATGAGGTCCTGGACCGTCTTGGCATCGGTACCGATCGTGACTTTGCCGGCCTTGATGAAGGTCAAGCCCGGGGGCGCGGCGTCGGCGGTGCCGACGAAAGGGGTCTCGTCCCCCCCGGACTTCTTGTCCGTCCCATTCGCGGCTTCCGCGGTGGGCAACAAAGCCCATCCCATGGAGAGCGCGGCGAGGGCGGCGGGAATCATTTGGATCGATTTCATGCGTCGGTGGTTTCCAGTCGCGGCGAGGTGGAGGAAGTCCCTTGGGGAGCCCAGCGCCTGGTTGGCGTGGGCCCGCGGGCTTCGGATCGTTTAGGGGGTCTCGGGCTGTCCGTTGCGGATTCAGTCCGAAAAATGCCGTCCCGGGGGTGCGTGAGGGCTCCCGGTGCCAGGCTGCCCATGGACCTGACGGGGAAGATAATAGTCCCCGTCGCGTCCGGCGGGGACTCCTGGTTTCGGCTACTGCGTCCGCCTATTGGCGAATGGCGCCCGGGGACGGATCCCCGTTGAGCACCCTGGGGAGCGTCGGCGGGGCCCCCCGTTCGGCGGGAACCAGCAGGCCCGCGGCCGTCAGATCGGCTTTCGGGGCGTCCAGCCAGGCTTGGCCGTTCTTCGCCAGGAGGGCGAGGAACGTATCGAGAATGTCGGGCTCAAAGGCTCGGCCCGACTGGGACTCGAAGTAATCCATCGTCTTATCGAGGGACCATGCGTTTTTGTAGGAGCGCCGCGTCGTGAGGGAGTCAAAGACCTCGACGACGCACAGGATCCGGCCTGGGCGGGAGATCTCGTCGGCCTTGAGCCGGTAGGGGTACCCGAGGCCATCCCAGCGTTCATGGTGCTCGGCGACGAACTGGACGACGTGCTGGAGCTGGGGATGGTGCCCCAGGCGCTCTGCGCCCACGAGGGGGTGACGCTGCATCTCGCGGCGCTCCATCGGGGTCAGGGGGCCCTTTTTGGTGAGGAACCCCAAGTCGTCCAGGAAGATCTTGCCGTAGTCGTGGGCGATGGCCGCCAGCTCGAGGCGCTCCACCGTCTTGGCGTCCAGGCCGAAGTCCTGGGCCACCAGCTTGCAGTACCGGCGCGTGCGCTCGCCGTGTCCCGCCGTGTAGGGGTCGACCCGCTCGATGGATTTGGCCACGAGTCCGGACAGGATGTCCACGAGGTCCTGGAAGGGCAGCTCCTCCTTCGCGAGGCGCCGCTCCGAGACGGCCCGCTTGATGGTCTCGCCCAGGACTCGGGGATCCACGGGCTTGGTCACGTAGTCGGTCGCGCCGACCTTCATGGCCTGGACGGCGGCCTCCACGCGCGGGAACCCCGTCATGAGTATGCAGACCGCCCGGGGCCGGAGCTCCCGGGTCGCCGCGAGGATCTCCTCGCCCGCGCTGCGCCCGTCGAACATGACGTCGGTGATGACCGCGTCGAACTCCCTCGACGTCACCGCTTGGATGGCGTCCTCGGGCGTCGAAGAGAGCGTCACGGAGAATCCGAGGGCCTCCAGGACGGCTCCTAGGATTTCGATCGTGCCTACCTCGTCGTCGACGAGCAGGACCTCCAGGGGGCGTTCGGTACTCATGAACCACCCTGAATACCAATCCATGCGGACCAATAAAAGGCTCCTGGCGGACCAATGCGCTTGCCGCCACCGAGCCACGGGGTGATCCCAGGACCGGCCTGCCCCGTTTGGGCGCCCCAATCCCGGGTCAAATCTCCTGTTCCGGCGGGGTGGGCCGCCCGTCGGCTCGGAGCCCCCGTATGCTCCCGGGCATCATGCAGCGGTCCATTACCGTCCAGGGCGAACAAGACGGCGCCCGTCTCGACATCGTGCTTTCCGACGTTTTGGAAGGCTGGTCCCGGAGCCGCGTTCAGCGGGCGATCAAAGACGGGTCGGTCACCGTGGACGGCGAGGTGGCTGCCCGGCCGAGCATTCACGTGGGCGCCGGCTCCAAGATTCACATCGACGCGGAAGATGGCCGAGAGGTCTCGACGGATGTGCGTGGCACACGAATCGTCGATCTCGTGGTCCTTTTCGAGGACGATCACATCGCCGTCATCGACAAGCCCGCCGGCCTCGTGACGCACCCCAATCCCCGCCAGCTCAGCGGAACGGTCTCGGACCTGGCGGTCAAGCGCTTCGGGCCCTTGCCCGAGGTCCAAGGGGCCAACCGCCCGGGCATCGTGCACCGGCTGGATCGTTTGACGAGCGGGGTTTTGATCCTCGGCAAGACCGAAGCCGCCCTTGAGCACCTCAAGGAGCAGTTCAAGACGCGCACCGTCGAGAAGACCTATCACGCCGTGGTGTACGGAAGGCCGCGCTTCGATACGGAATGGCTCACCGGTGCCGTCGAGTCGTCGCCCGTCAGCCCGGACCGCATGCGTGTGGTCCCCTTGCGATTCGAAGAAGAGAAGGTCGAGGCCGGAGAGGCGCGACCCGCAGAGACGTTCATGGAGCGCCTCGAAGACCTGCCCGGCGCGACCCTGGTCGCCGCCCATCCGAAGACTGGCCGAACCCACCAGATCCGTGTGCACCTGCAGGCGGCGGGCCTGCCGATCGTGGGGGACCGTGTCTATGGTCCCAAGGGCGGGAACAAGTCTCCCATGCCGAAGGGGGCGCCCAAGTTGGAGCGTCCGGCGCTGCACGCGCGCCAGCTTTGCGTCGACCACCCGGTTACCGGCGAGCGCATGACGTTTGAGGCAGAGATTCCGGCGGACATGGCACGCCTGCTCGACTTCCTGCGTTCCTACAGCGCGTGAACCTCCTCATCGTCGGTTGCGGCGACCTGGGCGGCCGCGTGGCAAAGCTCGCGCTTGGGCGCGGCGACCGCGTCATCGGCGTGCGCCGGGACGCGGGCCGCGTTCCCAGCGGCGTGGATCCCATCGCTGGGGATGTGGCGGATCCGGCGAGCCTTCGTTTTCCAAGTGGCATGGACGCCATGGTCTACGCCGTCGCCGCTTCGGAACGAACGGACGAGGGTTATGCACGGGCCTACCCGAGGGGCCTTGGCCATGCCCTGGGGGCCTTGGATCGAACGAGCCCAGGATCGCCCGTGGTGTTCATCTCTTCGACGGCTGTTTACGGGGAGAATGACGGGCAGTGGGTGGACGAAGACACGGAGCTTCAGCCCGCTCGATTCCAGGGGGAGCGCATGGCGGAAGCCGAGGCGGTTCTGCGATCGCGCGGCCATGGCACGTCCCTTCGACTAGGGGGCATCTATGGGCCCGGTCGCACGCGACTCATAGACCTCGTTCGCGCGGGCACCTTCGATCCGGCCCCGCCGGTTCGGCAGTGGACGAACCGGATCCACGTGGACGATGCGGCGCGGGCGGCGGTGCATCTCTTGGACCGGCATCTGGGGGGGAGCTGCGGCGCGGAGGTCCTCAACGGCGTCGACGAAGCGCCGGTGCTCCGCGAGGAGGTACTGTCCTTCATTGCCGATCTGCTTGGCGTACCTGGTCCTGCCCCCGGCATGGACGACGCCCACGAAGAAAGCCGGCCCTTCACGAACAAGCGTGTTCGAGGGGACCGGCTCCGGGAAAGCGGCTTCAGGTATCGCTACCCGACGTTCCGCGAGGGCTATTCCGCCCTGCTCGGGATCACTGGAAAGTGATCTCGATGGCGCCCGTGAAGTTCGAGCTCGGGATGCCGAGGATCGAATCGCGGTACCAAGCCTGGAAGTTCCAGGATTGACCGGACGTGACCGCCGTGGTGCCCATGGGGGTGGGGAGGGCAGTGAGGTCCAGGGGGAACGTCAGCGTGCCCGCGGAGCTCGTGGACATGACTTGGCCGGGGGCTTGGAAGCGTCCGATCATGCCGCCCAGGCAGAGGTTGGCGATGCTGCCGCCGGGGTTCGCGGTGAAGCCCTGGGTCTGGCTCGTGACGAAGAGCGAGAACTGGTTCGGCGGCAAGCCGGAGCCGAGCAAGGTCACGTCGTTCATGGAGGCGTCGGAGGATCCGATCGCGCTCAGCTCGCCGTTGAGGCCGACGGAGTTCGCCGCCCCGGTGCAGTACACAATGCCGATCGCGCCGGCCTGGTACTCATGGGCGCCGATATCGATGGCGCCCGAGCCGATGCCCGTGTTGGGGGTCATCGGGTCATCCTGATAGCGGCCGAGGCCAGCGATGTCCACGGTGACCAACGCCGCGAGGGCGTTGTTGTCTCCGGCGTCCACTGCGGGGGAGCCCGTTCCAATGGTGTAGTCGCCAGCGGCAGCGTTGGTGAACATCGGGTCGCCGGCGAGGTTGCCGTTGCCGCCCGTGAAGCCGCCCATCACGATGCAGTAGTCAACGTTGGCACCGGGGGTGACTTGGTTAGCGGGGCCCATGGCGCCGCCGGGGCCCGTGTTGCCCCACAGGATGCAGTTCGTGATGATCGGGCTCGCGCCCTGGTTGCGGATGCCGCCCGCCGCGTTGGACGTGGCGGAGTTGTTCACGATCGTGCAGTTCTGCACGCCTGTCTCTTATACACATCTGACGCTGCCGACGATATGCAG
>OJFX01000559.1_pt1 | contig 13714 bp, 7 predicted proteins | sample 1594171 | NCBI WGS metagenome assembly OJFX01 (sample SAMN05416840, study PRJEB24817) | seawater metagenome | isolation source: Sea water | place: Canada:Atlantic | collected 2013-07
GAGATCATGCCTAGTCTCGTGGGCTCGGAGATGTGTATAAGAGACAGGGCCCGCGCCGCTGCGCCCAATGGGCTGGAAGGCCGCCTCGAGCACGGTGGCCGCCAGCATCCCTTGCTCCACCGACATCAAACCAGCGCCGTCACCGCGCAACAGCGTCTCTCGCGTCACCAACCGGCCCCCTAGTTGTCCCTGAACGATCGGTCGGTCGGCCGCGTCCAGGACGCATCGGTCTAGCCAGATGCCGCCGCCGCCTTGCCCGATGAAGAGCGACCCCGCCCGCAACACCGAGGCCCGTGCGGCAAAACGGCCACCGCCCATGAGCTGCAGCATCGTGCCCTGGCTCGCGCCCCCTGCCGCCGGCAGGGCCGTGCACTCGAAGAGCTCCACCTCCCCCGAGGAGATGTGAATCACCCTGCCCCTGCCCTTGAGGGTCGAGCCAATCGCCACGGCGTGGCCCCCGTCCATGACGGTCAGCGCCTGACCGGCTCCGTGCACCACCGTGACGTTCTCGAGCACAAAGTCCACGGCCCCCATGGAACGGAATCCTGCGTGGATGACCACTTTCCCACCGGCGTCCTTCGGCAGGATGCGGATCCCCGATGCGGGCACGTCGAGCAGGTGAGGGCGCTTGTCGAACTCACCGTATTCGCCCCCGGGAAGCAAGATGTCGACGTCCACCCGGGACGCACTTCCCAGGGCTCCCGCATCCAGCGCAAGGTCGAGCAGCACCTGCTCAAGGTCGCCCAGATCCGCGTGCTCCAGAACGATCTGACGGCGCCCACCGCTTGCCGCTGCGACCGATTCACCCGATTCACCCGATTCACCCGATTCACCCGATTCACCCCGGCCCCCCAGGGATGCCGAGGGTGATGCCCAGCGCCGATCGCTCGTCTCGCGCCACGCGGCAAATGTCAGTGCGGGGCCCGGAAGCAGTGCTTCCACCGCATCGAGAAGTTCGATCTTGCGCGCCACCAGGGGCTCCAATGCCGCCCGCTCCACGAGGCGCAACGCAAGCTCGACGAGGCCCGCGTCGTAGTCGTGGAAACCAGATTCCGGCGTGATCGACACATCGTCGCCGCGGGCATCGGCGGCGACCAGATACGCACGGATACGGGCGAGGGCCGGTCCAATCCGGCGATCCCCAAGCTCCTCGCGGGCGGACAGGTCGAAAATCAAATCCAACGCCTGTGCAGGCAGTGGCTCCCTTGGATCCGCGAAGGGTTGAAACTCAGTGGCGGCTTGGCGGGTCACCCCATGAAGGAACCAGCCCGGAACCGGCGCCTCAAAGGCACCGATCGACGGCTGAATACGGAGCTCGCCCAGGAACCTGCAGAGCTCCCGAACCCGCGGGTCGGGGTCCAGCTCCCCAAGGGCCGCTGCCCATGCCGCTGCGATGGCGCAGTCCCGGGCCACGTCAAAGGCAGCGCCATCCTGGGAGTCCGCTGCCTTGATGGTCGCGCCCCGCTCGGCTCGATCCACGAGCCGAAGAATCGCCGCGGCCCGGCCCAGCGGATCGCCCCCCACGAGACCTGCCGGGGGCCGGTCGAAGGCCTGTCCGATGTTCGCCGCTGCGATGGATCCCTCGCCAACGGCGGCTGCCTTGGCCGCCTCTCCGAGGAGACGCGGCAGGTCGGGCCCCCCCTGCTCGGCCGCATCGATGACTCGAAGGCGCTCGCGGGCTGCCTGAGCGAGGCTGTCGTCGCCAGCGATCGCGCCGGCCAGGGCTTGGCGCCCCTCTTCGCCGAGCAACCCGATGGCGAGGCTCGCCTCGAGGCGCACTTGGAAATCGAGGTCGATGAGACTCGCTACCGAGAGGGCCGCCGCGCGGCGGCGAAGCTCTGGGTCGCCGCCCGCAGCGACCAGCTCCGTCACGGGTCCCGGCGATGACAACGGTCCAGCTTCGATCCCGCGCCGCACACGAATCCGCGCCACCGAGTTGGGCCGGAGCGGCTCCTTTGATGGGCCTTCGCCAAAGAGTCCCCGGATCTTGTCTTCGTGCTGGCCCGGTGCGAATCGCTTGGCGAGCAGCCATTGCCCCGATCCCACGGGACGTTCCACCTCAAGCTCATGCACCATGAGCGACGCTGCCTTGGCATCGTGCACTTTGGGAAGGCGCACGATCACGTGACCCATCCCCGAATCCACCACGGCTCCCACGGGCCGAGTCGACGGCCGGGGGATCGAGCTCTGTCCGGAGGCCACCAAATCCCGCGTGAGCTCCCAGCCTTCGGCGGCCTGGTAGCTGACCTCGAGGCGTCCGACACGCCCCTCCGGGAGCACGAAGAAAAGGGAGTCACCTGCCCGAAGGAGGGCCGTCCGATTCGCGCGCAGCGCAGGGTCCGAGGCGCTTGGCACCACCCAGGTTTCCACCTGGTCAGGCAATGCTGGGCCCCGTCGAACCGAGCTGAAGCGAACCCCGGGCCCGGGCCTCAGGGCGAGGGCTTCCCCGGCGGCGCGCCCAACGGTCGCGTGGACCCTATCCGTTTCGGCGAAGTCGAGGCGCTCGAGGTCGATGACGGCCCCGAGCACCAGATCGATAGCCTCCCGCTCGCGGGCCTCCGCCGCGCCGTCAGGCTGGGCCTGTTGGCCCCTCGGTCCACGGAGCGATAGGCCCGCATTCGCCGGCGGGGAGGCCAACGACGGGGATCCAAGGAGCCAAAAGGCCCCTGCGAGGACCATGGCCGCAGTTCGGGGGGGAAAACGCAGCATGCCCTAGCAGCCTATCCCACTCTGGCCCACCGGGTTGGCGGCCTGGCCCCGAACCCAAATGGACCCCAGAAATCCCCTCTGCGGCCCTTTCCCGCACCCTCTCGGGCCCTCAGTTCTGAAATTCGGGGCTGGCGACGGAGCCCTCGATCCGTATCATCCCGACACCACGGGGACGTAGCTCAGTTGGTAGAGCGTTGCGTTCGCAATGCAAAGGTCAGGGGTTCGACTCCCCTCGTCTCCACCAGTTCAAGAAAGGCCGGAACCCAGCAAGGGGCTCCGGCTTTTTTGATGGCCCGCCAGTGTGATGGGCAGCTTCAGTGTTGGACAGCTCCGTGGCGAAGCCGGGGTCCAAGACGCGAACTGCCAGGGCAGCTGCCGGACGGGGACTGACCCCCGGCCGTGTCCGCCGTGCATCAGCGGCGGCGCGAGCGCCGCCGATCAGGGACGTTGCCCCTGGCCAAATCCCGCTCGAAGGCCACCACGACGTCCAGGACCTGATCTGCGAAGCGGTCGAGCTGCCAGGGCTCCATGCATTCGAGGTCCTCAACGGCCGCCATGGACGTCGGACGTTCCTTGGCGAGCTGCAGGAGGATGTGCCGATTGAGTAGGTAAGCCGACTCGATGCCCACCTTCTCCGACGCCTCTTTGCGCATGCGCTTGAGCCGGTCGTGGAGCTCCGACTCGATCTCGTCCAGCCCTCCGGTCCCGTCGCGGCGGTGTGGCGTGGGCAGGCGCGAGATGGGCCCGTTCCGCTCCGCGCGCTCCAGGGCCCGTCGGATGCGGTCACCGCTGCGCCCGAGGACCTTGGGCGTGACGCCGTCAATGCGTAGGAGCTCCTTCTCGTTCCGCGGCCGCACCTGGGCGATCTCCAGCATGGTCTTGTTGCCGAGAATCCTGAACGGGGGCAGGTCGTAGCGCTCCGCGAGCTTCTCGCGCATGCCGTGAAGCTCCCGCAGGGCGCTGATGCCCTTGGGATCGAGGGCCCGGGCCCCCTTGATGCGCGCGAAGTCGTTCGGGTGGGGCTCGATGGGCGGCGGCTCAAGGAGTTCCAGCCGCCGGCACTCGGTCTCAACGATCATGGCCCGCTCCTGGCGCTCGAGCTCTTCCTTCTGCTCGTGCATCAGTGGCAGGAGGAACCTGGTGTCCAGGCGCGCGTAGGCGATCTGCTTGGGGCTCAGGGGGCGCCTCGCCCAGTTGGAGCGCTGCTGGGACTTGTCCAGCTCGACGCCAAAGTGGGTCGACAGCACGGAGGCGAGGCCCGGCGAGGTGCTGCCGAGGACCGCTGCAGCGACGCGCGTATCGAAGAGCGACGCGAACTTGAAGTCGAACTCACGCTTGAGGATCAGAACGTCGTACTCGGCGTCGTGGAAGACTTTCGTGACGTTCGGGTCCGCGAGGACCTCCCCGAAGGCGCCAAGGTCGATGTCGCTCAGCGGATCGACGAGCCAATCCTCGCCGCCGGCCGTCACCTGGAATAGGCAGACCTTGTCCCGGTAGCAGTAGAAGGAGTCCGCCTCCGTATCGACGGCGATCTCTGTCTCGCCCTCGAGCGCGTCGAGAAGGCGCTCAAAGGCTGGTTCGGTTTCCACCAGGGTCGGTGGCGGCAGTTCCTCGATGCGCGAGTCCATGGGGAGTGACCTTACGGCGCCCGAAGGGCCGAAGCTAAGGGCAAATGCCCGCCGAGGGCGGGGTCGAAGGCAGAGAAGCCCAGCGAGCTGGCCTGGGAGCGAACCAGCGGGCCGAACCAGCGGGCCGAGCCAGCGGGCCGAGCCAGCGGGCCGAGGTCGATCGAATGAAAAACCGCCCCGATCTCGATGACTCGAAATCAGGGCGGTCTTGGTCGCCGGACTGCCAAAGTACCGAGGAGAGAACTCCAAAGCCTTGGGGCAGAACCGCGTATTTAATGGCGAGGATGACGGGACTTGAACCCGCAACCTCCGGCGTGACAGGCCGGCACTCTAACCAATTGAGCTACATCCCCGCGCGGGAGGGCGAAAGATAGCGTTCCGGAACCCGGTGTCCAGATCTCACTCCGAAGTTCTCGCCAAAACTTCTCTGGCGCGACCCACTTCACCCCTTTGAGAGTCACCTGGGGCGGGCCGGCGCAGAGAACTCCACGGGCCACCCGCCATAGGGAAAAGCCTCAGGATCATCGGGGTGACCGAATCTCGGCCAAGCCTCAAAGACCACGTTCACCCCCTCAGCCGAGCGCCGCACTCGGACGATCCCGTACCCGGGCATGCGATCGTGGAGAGCGATGGGCTGCACCCCGGTCTTGATGGGGTTGGCCACGGCCAGAACCGTCATCCGGTTCCCGAAGCCGTCGAAGAATCGGCCAAGGGGCGACTTGACCCCTGGCTCGATGGCGCCGCCGGGCTGACGGTCGGCGGGGTTCGGGTACCACCGGCGTGGCCAAGTGTTGGCAACAGCGGGGGAGGCGAGAACGTAACCGCCGTCGTCGAACTGATCGAGGCCGTAGCGCAGGGTCGACCCGAGGTGCTGGTCCCCTGCCAAGTGGAATGCGCCCGCGTCACGGAGCGCGGCCACCGCTAGATTTCGTCCGGTCTGGGGCCACCCGTTGGAGTCCCCGTCCGCGGCGCGCTTGTCCCCCATAACGTATTCCCCGGGCTTTGGCACGGCCATGCCGGGGATCACGCTGCCCGAGCTGGCATCCATGGGAATGGTCGCCACGTTGGCGAAGGGCGACTGGCTGAGGCAAGCCCGGAACCAGGACTCCCCCTCCCAGGCGCCGGCCCACTCCCCGAGCATCTTGAGCTGGCTCGGCCCCAGCAGCGTTGCACCGGGCACGTCCGCGGAGGCCGCCGCGTCGAAGTTCGGATTCTGTGACCAGCCGTTCTTGAACTCGCCGCCCTCGATCACCACGGCGGGCGGGGACTTGTACATGCGGTCGTTCAAGATCGCGAAACTGCCGCCGCCCCACTCCAAAGTCGTGTGGTAGGTGGTGATGCCACCTTCCAGGGGAGCGGACTCGTAGGGCGCCGGCAGGTGGGCGACCTGGGTACGGTGCACGGCATTCACAAAGTCCGTGCCCATCATGTAACCGCCCCGGTCCTGGCGCGACATGCCCTCGCGCGTCGCCTCCATGGTCACGCCGGCGTTGCCCCAGATGTTGCCGTGGTAGACGTCATGGTCATCGGTGACCACGACGGTAGGCAGACGCCGGGTGAGCTCGCCGAAGGACCAGCCATGGCGGTACCACTTCGTGAGGTAATCACCTATCGCGGCCCCGTGGGGGCTGCGCACCGCTGGCGTGAGGTCGCCCTCGTAGATCTGGTCGCCGCCGAAGTACAGCAGGTGCGGCCCGTGGGCCGCCACGTGGTCGCGCACGTCCTTGTGCGGAAACCATAGGCCGTTTTCGTTCCACTTGAGCCCGCCGGTGTAGGACTTCTGGCACGAGAGCACACCGATGGTCATCTCCCCCACAGGCGGCGCCGCGGCGATCACGCCTTCGTAGATCTGCCCGGCGCTGTTTATGGGCTCCCCCGACCGGTCAGAGGGCACGTAACGCACGCGGAACCCGAGGTCCTGTGTGGTGCTGACCCCGTCGACTTCGAAGTGAAACGTCGCGCTGTCTTCCACGTACTCCGCGGAGGCCGCGGTCTCGAACTTGCCCTTGGCGTTCTCCACCTCGAGGGTCGCGGTGCGGGTGTCGTCTTTCCCGAGCAGCCCCGTCTGGGCCGTCATTCGCAGGCGCCCGCCGCCGCCGCCGTCGCCGCGCTCATCGACGGTGTAGTGCACAAACATGATGGGGCCGAACGTCACCTCGGGCGTGAACTCCACGAGCTCCCCGCCGAGATCCCAACTGTGAAAGAAGTAGCCTTTACCTCCGGCCGTTTTCTCGCCATCGACGGCGGGCGCCTTGGGGCCTCGGTGGGACACGAGGGCCACGGACCCGTCAAAGGCACTCGGCGGCGCGCCGACAAGGGAGGCGGTCGAGAGGACGTCCCCTGTCGCTGTGTCGCGCACCGTCAGCGTCAGCGTACGTTCGCCATCGAAGCGCGCCCCCACAAGCTCGAGCTGAATCGGCCTTGGCCCCGCCGCCGCGAAACCTGGGCCCGCCAGCTGCACCCCCTCCACGGGCTTGAAATCCTCGAGGCCCGAGTCGGTGCGCATGACCCATTGGCCGCCCTTGGATTTGGCCACGGGTGTTTCGAAGTCCACGAAGCGCGCACGCCCGGCTCCGTCGACGATGGCGAGGTAGCCGCCGTCCTGGGCGGACGTTCCGTGGACCTGCGACGTCAGGCGAGGGTCCACATGGGCACCGCCCGCCCCCACGAGAAACCCCGCGGCGCTGCCCGCGCGGTCCCCATCGGAGGCATCGACGATCACCCGCGTGCGGAACGACCCCTCGCGTCCCAGATGTCCGAGGCGATGGCTCAGGAGCTGCAGCGTCCGCATCCCGAAACGCGGCCGCGCCTCCACGCATTCAAGTCCCCCATCCACGACGCGCCAGTCCTGCAATCGATTGGCCCACGTGGATTCATGCACCCAGGTGCGGTCGGGGGTGTCGTGCCAAACGCTCGCGTAGTTCTCCGCTTGGACAGCGGGCTCGATGGCCAAGGGGCCGCAAGCGGCCCCCACAAAATTCACCGCGATGAGCGCGCCGACCATGGGGAGAGAGCGGAAGAGCTTGCTAGTCATTTGGTGCGGACGGCGCGCACAGCGTTCACGGTGTGCGCGCGCCAGATGGGATAGAGGGAAGAGAGCGCCGCCACGATGACCGCGCCGGCGAACGTGAGGGGAATCCAAAGGCCCGGTGAGGTCGCCTGAAGGTCGAGGCCCGCGATGGAATCGAGGGCCTTGACGATGACAGGAGTCGACAACAACCCAAGAACCACGCCGAGTCCGCCGCCGACGACCCCGACGACGATGGCTTCGAGGAACATGGCTCCACCCACCTGGCTTCGGCTCGCCCCGAGGGCCTTGAAGACCCCCAGTTCGCGCGTGCGCTCCAAGGTGGCTAGCAGCATCCCGTTGAGGACACCCAGGGCCGCAAGCCCCGCCATGAGTGCGAGGAGCAGATCGAAGACGATGAAGTCCCGACCGATATCCAGCAGGGCGTAGTCGCGAACCCCGACGCCCGGCCGGAGCTGGAAGGAGGGGGTCTCCGGATGCAGGTTCTCAAGCGCCGCGCGGAGCACGCCGAGGTGTCCCTCCGCCGTCATGGGACGCGATCGATCAAAGCGCACCGAGGCTGCGGTCACGACCTCGCTCGCGATGCAGAAGTCCTTGGCCATCCATCGGTCGCTGATCAGCCCGTACATGCGCTCGTCGGGGTGGGTCCAGTAGCCGTAGGCATCCGTGATTCCGATGACCTCGAAGGCGATGACGGCGCCCCCCGTGGCCTTCATTTGCACCGAGTCCCCGATCGCGTAGTCGAGGTCCCTCGCGAGCCGCCTGGAGAGCAGGATCGTGCGCTCTGTTTCGAAACGCTCGAGCATGTCCGCGCCCTCAGCCAGGGGGCCGTAGGCGGACATCGTGGGGCCGTTGCTTCCAACGATCAGAAACGGCGCGTACTGCCGCGCCGAACCCTTCTCCACACCGACGATGCCCGGGAATCCCATGAGGTGCGCCGCGAGGTCGTCGAACTTTGTGGGAGGCAATCCCTGGAGCCAGACCTTCTGATCCACGGCCTCGGCGGCCCAGGTCTCGACCTCCCCGCGCAGGCTCGCGGTCATGCCGTGCAATCCCACGAAGCCCGCGGCCACGAGTCCGATGGCGCAAGCGGACACACCGATGCGTGCAGGGGCGTCCTGCATCGCCCGCGTGGCGATGCGGCCGGCGAACGGAAACAGCGTGCTCAGGGGCTTGGAGATGGCGGTGCAAAGCGCAGTGAGAACGACGGGCAAGAGCAGCGACAGGAGGATCACGACCGCTAAGACCCCGAGGAGCCCTAGGAGAACCCCGACGAGCTCCCCCGTCATCTCTCCCACCACCGGCACGAGCACGAGGTAGAGCCCCGGAACGAGGATCGCAAGCAGCGCCGCGTACATGAGGTGGAACTTCGCGGACTGCTTCTTCGTGCGCTTGAGCGCGTCCTCCCCACGGATCGCCGCAAGGGTGTTCGTCCCGCCGATCATCACGAGGGGGTACACCGAACCAACCAGCGCCACGGCAAAGCCGACCAGCGTCAGAAGGCCCACGGTCCCCCAGGGCACGTGGAACGTCTGCACGAATTTGCCGACGCCCAGCGTGGTGATCCCGGCCTTGGCCGACACGTAGGCGAGGGTCACCCCGAGCCCGGCTCCCACCACCGCCCCCGCGCCGGAAAGCGCCGCGGCCTCCACGAAGAAGACCCGCCCAATCTGCCCGCGGGTGGACCCCAGTGCATGCAGGGTGCCCACCTCGGTCACGCGCTCCGTCAACGACATCGAGAGCGTGTGGAAGATCACGTAAAGGCCGAGCACGAGCGCCAGGAGCCCCAGCATGCGAACGCCCGTCCGGAAGGCCCGCTCGTCCGCCGCTTGCCCGATCACCACGCCCTTGTTGAGGGCGTAGCTGTAGGTTGAAGCCAAGGTTCGCCGGAGCCGCTCCAGATCCACCGTCGGATCCTTGACCGCCCAGAACCGTGGCTGAATGGATGTCCCCCGGTAGAGAGCTTCCCCTTGGGGATAGTCCACCACGACGACGTTCCCCGCCGCCGAACGCCCGACGCCCTCGCGCGTCAAGATCCCCACCACGCGGAAGGCCTGGGGCACGGGACGATCGATCTCACCCGTATCAAGGTCCACGAGTACACCGTCTTCACAGCGCTTGCGGGAGGCCCGAACGGGGCGCGAGAGGTGCACGATGTCGCCGAGCCCGACCCCTTGCTCCCGGGCGATCGCAGGACCGATGAGGACCTGGGCCTCCGGCGCATCCACCGCGAGGTCGGCGCCCTGTTCGACGCCGAAGAGCGCAAAGCTCGTGGCGTAACGCGCCTCGATGGCATAGAGCTGGGCGCGCACCTGGGCCGGTCGCCCGTCCGCGGGCGACGCCGCTTCGAGGGTCGCTTCGTTCTGGAAGAACTGCGACGCCGCGCTGATGCCCTCGAGGTTCTCGAGGGCTTCGGACGTGCCCACGATGCCGCCCGCGGCGGTCAACTCGATGTCGGGCCGGTCCTGGGCCTGGCGCGGCCGGGCGTAACCCTCGATGGTGGCATGGTCGAGGGTGACGACCCCCACCACCGTCGCGACGCCCAGGGCCACACCAAGGATGGAGAACAGCGTGCGCCCGAGGCGGCGCGTGATGCTGCGCCGGGCGATGATCGAAGCAAGTCCCATGGAATGCGCCCCTTAAATGGAAGCGCGGTTGAGCGCAGCGTGAATGTCGTCCTCGGTCAGGCCGGGCCCTCGGAGTTCTTCTTCGGCACGCATTTCACCGTCCACCAAGAGGAGCACGCGATCGGCGAAGGTGGCGTCCCGCGGACTGTGCGTGACAAGCACGACCGTGCGACCTTCGTCGTCACAGGCCCGCCGGAGCTCCTCCATCACTTCACGGCCCGCGGCCTGGCTGAGGTTGCCGGTGGGCTCGTCGCAGAGGAGCAGCGGTTGGCCACCGATGAGCGCCCGGGCGATGGACGCACGCTGCATCTCGCCGCCGGAAAGCTCGTGGGGCAGTGCCCCGAGACGCTCCTCGATGCCCAGCGTCTTCGCGAGCTCCGTGATGCGCCCGGACTGTGACTTGACGGAGCGCCCCGCGATGGCGAGGGGCAATCCGATGTTTTCCTCCACCGTGAGGTTTGGCATGAGGTGGAAGAACTGGAAGACGTACCCCACTTGATCCCGGCGAACGACCGTGCGCCGGCGTTCGCCCGCGTGCGTGAGGTCCACGCCCCCGAGATGTACCTGTCCCGCCGACGGCTCATCCAGCCCTGACAGCAGGTGCAGTAGCGTCGTCTTGCCTGAACCGGACGGCCCCATGATGCAGACGAACTCCCCCGGCTCCACCCGGAACGTCACCCCCCGCAGGACAGGATGGTCCTCGCCGGAGCCGCCGTGGATCTTGTAGAGGTCCTGCACGTCGAGCATCGCTTCGGTCATTCGGTCACTTCCTTCGCCTGATTCCATTGGGTCAACATCTCGTCGAGGGTGTGGCCAGTGACGCTGCCACCGAGCTTCTCTTCCATGTACCGGAAGCGCGTGTCGAAGCGCTTGACCGCGACGCGGCACATGGCTTCGGGGTCGAGGCCGAGGTAGCCCCCGAGGAAGGCTGCCGCCATCATCACGTCGCCTAGCTCGTGCTCGATGCGTGCGCGCACTTCGCCTTCGGGGACCTTGGGCCGCGCGGCGCTCGCGAGCAGATCCACCGGAAGGACCTCGCGCAGCTCGTCCAGTTCCTCTTCCAGCTTCGCCAGGGCGCCGCGGGCGTCCTTCCAATGAAAGCCCGCCCCCACGGCTTTGCGGCAGACGCGGCCCGCCAGCTGGAGGGCAGGCATGGCGTGGGGCACACCGGCGAGGGCGCTCGTGTCGGTGCCTTCTTCGGCGCGCTCGGCACGCTTGATCTCCTCCCACGACTGGAGCACCTCGCCGGAGCTCCTCGCGCCCGCCTCCCCGAAGACGTGGGGGTGACGCCGCACGAGCTTCGTGGCCGCAACCTTCGCCGCCACCCCAAGGTCGAAGTCCTGGTCGTCCTCGGCGATGCGGCAGACGAGCGCCAGGGCCGTCAACACGTCCCCGGCCTCAGCGGCCCGCTCGGGCACCCCGCCGGACTCGATCGCCTCCACGAGTTCGTGCGCTTCCTCCACCAGACACGGCGCCATGGACGCCTGGGTCTGTTCTGCGTCCCATGGGCATCCGCCCGGAGCGCGCAGGGTGTCGATGATGGCCAAGAGCTGGCGCAGCTCGGTGACCCGTGGGTCGTCCACGGGAACGGGGGGCGGAACCGGAAGGGCACCCGATTCGCGAGCGTCTGTGTTCATCGAGCGGTGTGGATCGAGGAGCCGTATTCGGCGATCGGGAAAAGTGCCGCCGCGGAGCGCGCAGGCGAAGACCGTCTAGGGGGTGGCCCCCACGGGAGATCCGGGGAGGACCCAGCCCTTTGACTTTGCGGTACAAATCATACCGCGTAGGGTACCGGATCCGGGAGACCGGCCTCCCGGAACCCTGCGAGTCGCAGGTGACAGGCGTCGCAGCGGCCACAGGCGAGCGCCTTGCCACCCCCTTCCGCCGGCACCGGGTCATAGCAGGTATGGGTCAACCCAAGGTCCACCCCAAGCTCCACCGCTCGCAGGGTGATCTGAGCCTTGGAAAGCTCCATGAGGGGAGCGTGCACAATGAACGAGTCGCCCCCCTCGGTCCCCGCCGCGGTCGCGAGGCCTGCCAGGCGCTCGAACGCGGCCAGGAACTCAGGCCGGCAATCTGGATAGCCCGAGTAGTCCACCGCGTTGACCCCCACGAAGAGGTCGGTGGCCCCGAGCACCTCCGCCCAGCCAAGGGCCACGCTCAGGAAGATCGTATTGCGCGCGGGAACGTAGGTGGACGGGACCCCATGACCGATCGCCTCATCCGAGCGGTCCTTCGGCACGTCGATATCGTCCGTGAGGGCCGATCCACCAAGGGTGGAGAGATCCACCGTGACGGTGCGGTGGTCCCGGGCCCCCAGCGCCTCTGCGACGCGGGCCGCCGCCTCCAGTTCGACGGAGTGCCGCTGGCCGTAGCGGAACGACAGCGCATACGCGTCAAAGCCCTGGGCCACTGCCTCCGCCAGAACGACCGCGGAGTCCATGCCACCGGAAACGAGACAAACCGCGGGTCCCTTGGACCCACGGTTCGATTCCCCCTGAGGGGACTGATTCACTATGCCCGCCCCGAACGGACGCCCCTTCATCGATGACATGGTCGAAGGGTAACGCCTGGGCCCGGCGGCGATAAGGGGCCAGGGGCGCCACAGGTGGGTTACTTCTTGCCCTTGGCCTTGATCTCGATGTCCAGCTCCACCACCAGCTCCTTGATCCGAGCGACCTGATCTCGGGTGCCACGGATCACGAGGGAGTTGGTCCGCTCGTCGGACAGTACGGTCAGCGGCCGATAACGCTGGGGGCCCTGGGGCCCCTGGGGCAGATTCGCGCCGAACGTCAAGGAGATGATCTTGGCGAGGTCCTCGGCGTCCGCGTTCTCGATCCGGAGGACTTCAACCCGGGCCATCATGTCTTCGACGTTCGCTCCTGCCGCGTCATTGATGATGAGCAGCATGGAACGCAGGGCCGAAAGGTTGCTCCCGAACCCGACCAGCACCATGGAATTGGAGCTCCCAGCGGGCAGCATTTGCTGGGTGTTGGCATCCGTGATCATCGTGCGCATCGAGTTCGACAGTTGCCGCACGTCCACGTTCGGCAGCTGAACCGTCGTGGTGAATAGCACAGCGGGGTGATTCTCGAGGATCACAGCGTCGTCGGGATCGACGTAAGTGGCATTGGCCCTGAGGTTGCTACGCCCCGCCCCCTGGAGGCTGTCCACGTGGAAGATCGGCGTCGGCTCCCCAAGGACAGGGATGATCACGAAGTCCGAGCCGATCATCATGGTCTCGAAGACCAACTGGAGATCCTCCGGCTCCACGTCGAGGCTCCGGTCGAGCTTGACGCGGCGTTGCTTCAAGAGGCTCTCGGTGTCTTCGCCGTAGGTCGCCCGCTGCCCGGTCACCTGCGCGTAGGCAGCGCAAAGGTCGAACATGCTCATCTCGTTGCCGTTGTCGCCAACGTGGAGGGTGATCCCCGTCTTAGGCGCGGGAAAAAGGTCCTTCGACGCGGTCTTCTCTTGGATGACCGCCGCGCTCGAACGGGGAGCGGGCTCCAGGGCGGGAGCGGTGAAGGGGGCGTGGATGGTCGAGGTCAGGCAGGTGGCGAGGATGAGTTCGAGCATGGCTTCTGAATGGTCCCCGAGGTGGGGCTCGATGGTGGGATGGTTTGGGATCGAGGGCGGAGGCCAGCAGGCACACCGAGGGCCGGAGCCCCCAAGGCTCCAACGGTGGGACTGTCTCTTATACACATCTGACGCTGCCGACGATA
>OJFX01000561.1_pt1 | contig 13688 bp, 10 predicted proteins | sample 1594171 | NCBI WGS metagenome assembly OJFX01 (sample SAMN05416840, study PRJEB24817) | seawater metagenome | isolation source: Sea water | place: Canada:Atlantic | collected 2013-07
CACAGAAACGCTGGAAGGCATGACGATCGGCGTTCAACGCGGCACCCTGCAGGACAACTACGTTACCGACAATTTCAGTGACGTGGCTGACATCAGCCGCTACTCCACCGCTGATGACATGGCGCTGGATATGGCCGCCGAGCGCCTGGATATCGTCTTCCTTGACTTCCCGATTGGCCAATCGACCCTACTGGAAAGCGACGAAGCAGAATACGTCGTCGTAGGTGAGCGCATTAGCGAGCCGAAAGAGTACTTCGGTGACGGCTTCGGCATCGCCTTCCGTCAACGCGACGAAGCATTGGCCGAAAAATTCAACGAAGCACTCGCTGAAGTGCAAGAAGACGGCACTTACGACGAAATCTATACCCGTTACTTTGGCGAAGAAGACGCCGAGTAACCGCTCTCTCCTCCCCGGCACTTAGCCGGGGAGGTAATCACCTCCCCCTTACAACCAGCCACCTACATCCTCCTCCCCGCTGAACCATCCCCCAGTCAAAGTAACTCCACCATTAGAATCACTAAGAAGAACCAAAAGCGGGTAAACTCCCTGCATATTTGTCGTGACGCTGAGAAGGGTTAAGCCAATTCAGCGAACTCGTTCTCGAAATGCGGGTCATTACTTCTCAACGCAGAATGACAAGGAGGTACCATGGTTGAAAAATCAGCCGCCCACTCGGTGGCCAAAGAGGCTGCGGCGACGTTGCGTCCTTCTTCTCACTGGACAGGCTGGGGGGCAGTGGCTGGCGCTGATCACGATGACGATTGATCACCTTACCCGCTATATACTGCCCGGTGACTGGGATTTGAGCTGGGCGGGGTCATCCATAGGCCGCATCGCCTTCCCGCTGTTTGCCGCCATGGTGGCTTGGCATGGGCTCTTTAATACCCGCAACCCGCTGCGCTACTCGCGGCGTATCCTGGTGATTGGTCTGGTTGCCCAACTCCCTTACATGTTGATGCCGCGCACGTCTGACGCCTTTATTCTGAATGTCTGCTTTACGCTCGCCAGCGGCCTGGCTTTAGGAACATTAGTTCGCCAAGGCTGGCAGAATTACCAGCAGCAAACGCTCACCATGCCCTGGCTACTCGCCGGTGCCGCGCTCGGGGTTACCGTTTGGTACCTATTGGGGTTTTGGGTCGAGTATGGCCATAACGGGTTGCTGCTTATTCCGCTACTGATGTTTGCCATGCACGCCTTGAGCCAGGCGAACAGTGACTTCCAGTCGCGCCTGTGGGCAGGATTGGCCGCGTTTCCGGTCCTCTGGATTGCCGGTCAAATGAACGCCTCTGACCTGGCCAAATCGTTTACCGTCGGTACCTGTGTGGTCGTGCTGATCCTTGCCGCTGGCGCTGCCCAGCGAATCCCTGCCATTAACCTGGCGATGCCCCGGCGCCTATGGCTGGCATGGTATCCCGGCCACTTTGCGTTAATCGCGCTATGGCTATTGCTGAGTGGCCAGATAACGTAAAAGGTTCTTTCAACGCCGCTTTAATGCATGGCATCCCGCATCCAGGGCTCAAAGCGGCGTAGGCGTGCCCGACCTTCCGTTTTGGCGCGATACATCGCAATGTCTGCCTGCTTGAGTAACTCTTCGTAGTCACAGTCCGCCGCCGTAAAGCAGGTGTAGCCCATGCTGGGGGTTACTTCTACCCAGCGGCTTTCAAGCCGGTAAGGCTCACAAAGTGCCTGTTGAACGGCGCGCATATAAGCGTCAGCCGCGGTTTCCATGTCTGCCTCTGGGCCATCTTCCAGCAGCGCCAGCAGGACAAACTCGTCGCCGCTTAGCCGCGCGGCCATATCCCCATCGCGTAGGCAGCCTTCCAGGCGGCGCGCCACTTGTACCAACAAATCATCGCCGGTAGCGTGCCCCCAGGTGTCATTAATCAACTTGAAGCGATCCAAATCCAAGAACATCAACAGGCCGCCCGACTGCGCCGTTTTAGTCTCATCGCAAAGCGTTGCCAGTTGTTCGATAAACAGGCGACGGTTAGGCAAATCAGTGAGGGAGTCATAGTAGGCTTGGCGGTAAATGATCGCCTCGGTACGCTTACGCTCGGTGAAATCTTCGATAATCGCGACACCACCCACCATCTCATTACCCGCACTGTGCACGCCATTGAAGAAGGCACGCAGCGGAGTGCCCGCGCGGGCCTTAGGCAGATAGTAAGTGCCTTCGTAATAGCCCGTGCCTTTCGCTAACGCACTGCGCACGGCCTTGGCCACACCACTATCCGCCGTGTGAGATAACATGCGATAGCCGAGCAACTGCGCACGATTCACATCAAGAATATCCAAAAGCTTGCTATTACAGTCGGTCACTTGGCCATGCTCATTAAAATGCAGTACGCCAAGCGGCGAGCGCTGAAAAATAGAGCGATAGCGATTTTCACTCTCCTGCTGCTGTGCTTCGCGAGCGGCCATGCTCACACGCAGGGCAATATTGTCATGAATAGTGCGGCTTAAGCGGCGGCTGGTGGTGACAATCAGCCCGAGAAACAGGCTTAGCATGGCGCCGATCAGAATCGCCAGCGAAGATCCTAATAATAAAAACTGCACCAGCAACGGCAGAATAATCGGCAGCACGAAACCAAGCGCCACCCACCATACGGCGGAAAGCGTCGTTATCCCACCGGCGGCGATGCCGGCCAGGACAATCGACAGCGCGGCGACCTGACCATGATGCTCGCCGGTGAAAAGAAACACCCCACCAGCCCCCCATACGCAGCCAGCCGCAACCGCCCCAACACTGAATCGGTGTAACCAACGGCGATGATGCTGTTGTTTTGCGGGCAAACGGCGAAAAAAGTAGGCCAAGGCAAGGCGCGCCATGGATACCAGGGTTAATGCAGCGAGCCACGTAAGCAGAATCCAGCTTTCCACCACCGGCCACATAGCGGCTACCAGCAGCGTGCCTGCCAAGACGCTGCTAAGCACCGGTTGCCATAAGTTATCGTATAGAAGTCGTACTTTCTCGCTGTGCAAACGCTTAACGTTGACATGATGAGCGCGCTGAAAACCACTGCGCATTCCCGACGCAGTCCCCGTGGTTGAGGAATGAGACATACCGACTACCCGCCTAAAAAAGAAATGCTATTAAGACCAGCTTAAAGCGCTGGTATTTTTGTGGTTCCTTTTTAGCGCATTTAGGCGATTTTAGCGATATAAGTTGCGTAGTCGGTCAACTACTGACGCATTAAGTCAGCAAAAAAAGCCGCTTGCTGAGCAGGCGGCTTTGAAGCACTACTGTTTGATTGCAAAACTGAGATCTGGAGGGGGAGCATCGGGCAACAAAGCACTACAGGCGCGAACTTTCTCAAGCAGATCGGCATGGTTGGCTGCCAGGAGATTGACGTGGGCGAGCTTGCGGCCAGCGCGCTCGGTTTTGTCATAGCGGTGCAGGTGGGAATCGGCAAGCGCCAAGATCGCTGCGTTATCGCCCTCTCGGCCAATCACGTTAATCATGCAGGTAGGCGCTATCGCCTGGGTATCGCCTAAAGGCAACCCTTGAATTGCCCGCAGGTGATTCTCGAACTGGCTGGTGACCGCGCCGTCCATCGTCCAGTGGCCGGAGTTGTGCACACGGGGCGCCATTTCGTTTGCCAGCAGGCTACCATCACGGGTTTGAAACAGCTCAAGCGCCAGCACACCCACGTAATCCAGCTCATCCAGCAGCGCACGAATATAGCCATCCGCGGTTTGCTGAACGCTGGCGTCTAAATCCGGCAGCGGCGCGACGGAGTAACGCAAAATGCCATCCACGTGCTGGTTTTCTGCCATGGGGTAGAACACGACCTCGCCATCGCGACCACGCACGGCAATCATCGACACTTCGCGCACGAAATCGACAAACGCTTCAACCACTAGCTGCGAATGGCCGATAGCCTTCCACGCCTCGCCAGCCTGCTCAGGCTCTTTCAAAACCGCCTGGCCTTTGCCGTCGTAGCCTTCGGTAACGGACTTCGCCACGACCGGGCAACCCAGCTCACGAGCAGCCGCTTCCAATTGCTCGGCACTCTCGACCACGCGATAAGCAGGCGTGGGGATGCTTAAGCGATCAAACAGCGCCTTCTCTTCGACCCGATTTTGGCACACTTCGATGGCACGGCTACTGGGGTAGACCGGCTTGTGCTGCTCGATCTCACGCACCAGCTCCACCGGGAGGTGTTCAAACTCGTACGTCACCACATCCACCTTGGCCAAAAATTCGGCCAAGTGCTGATTGTTCGGGTCAACGATCACCTCGCCAATACCGGCACTGGGGTTACCCGTGGTATCCAGAAAGGTAAAGCGGTTCCCCAACGGGTAGCCCGCCAATGCCAGCATGCGGCCAAGCTGGCCTGCACCCAACACACCGATGTTTTTGATAATTTCTGTACTCATGGCCGAGCCTCCTTATTCTGCTTCTGGATCGGGGCGCGGATCCGGATTATCGAGCACTTTTTGGGTCTGCTCCGCGCGGAACGCCTCGACCGCACTGCGCACCGTGGCGTCTTGCAAGCCAACGATCTGCGCCGCCAGCAAGCCTGCGTTAGTGGCGCCCGCCTTACCAATCGCCAACGTGCCCACGGCAATACCGCCCGGCATCTGCGCAATGGAAAGCAGAGAATCCAGGCCTTTTAGCGCTTTGGATTCCACCGGCACACCCAGCACCGGCAACGGTGTTTGCGAGGCCACCATGCCCGGCAAGTGGGCCGCGCCGCCAGCGCCCGCTACAATCACCTGCAAGCCGCGCTCGGCAGCGCTTTTGGCATAATCGAACAGCAGGTCTGGCGTGCGATGCGCCGAGACCACGCGGGTTTCATAAGCCACGCCCAAACGCTCCAGCATGGAGACAGCGTGCTCCATGACCGGCCAGTCAGACTTAGATCCCATGATCACGCCCACCTTGGGTGTGCTGTTCGACGACATGCAAAACTCCTCGGCCCAACGGCCTATTAAAGCGATACCAAATTGAAAAAACGGCGTGTACCGGCCTGGGTACACAACAAAATAGGAAGGCGACTAGTTTACCAGAGCTAGCGCGTTTGCGGGCTTTGCAGAAATCGTGAAATTTTCATCAAAATAGGCATTGAAATGCGCACGCGTTGGCGGCATTGTGTGATGGTCATTTCAGACTGTTGGAGCCACATGAGCACGGCACGCGCAACTGCCACTGCGGAACAGATTGATCCTCCGCGAAGCAGCCCTGACCTCGATGTCAGGGAACTTGAAAAACGTACGCGACTAATGCGTATTATTACTCGTCTGATCGCTGTATCGGACTTAGGAAGTCGAGACATTGCCCGCCGGGCAGGACTTCCCGTTCAGAAGATTAGCGACCTGCTCGCCGGAAGGCTTGAGCACCTGGGAGTGGATGAACTCCACGCCCTGCGTCGCACCTTAGAGCTGGAGGCGCCATAGCCGATAGCCAATCAACGCCTCGCTCTCGCGAGGCGTTTTTAGTTGCTGGGCTAGTTTTGATGGATTCGCTAGGATGGACTAGCTAGTCTTCGCGCTGCTCTAACGCCTCGGCAGCCTGAATCGCCTCTTTCTTGGAGGTGTGCTCGGAAACAACCACTTCGTTTTCCGGCACTGTTTCATCTATGACCAACCACCCGGTGATGGTTTCTTTAAGATCAGTCGCCTCTATGACCGGTTCGATACGAGCTTGTCTAGACATGATGGTCTCCTTGTCCATTGTGGCAGTCTTGCGCTATTGGTGGCTAAAACTGCGCGTTGCTGAATCCTTCCATTACTTCTTCGCCAGTACTCTCTTCGTCTGGATCAGGGCGATTTAGCTCACTGCAGGGGCACCCTTTGTGAACACAATCGCTGCCGCCAGGGTGCCCGGCGGCACACGCCTGACAACAATAAGCACGCCCTTCAATGATGGCCGCCTGCTCGCTGGAAACGTGATGCTCGCAGCCAGTACAGGCACAGACGCCCATGTCTGTCATGATAACTCCTCCCTCGTTAGCCATGATTGGCGACATCTTCAGCGTAGAAGATAATGCCGAGGTAGGGAAAATTCAGCGTGCGCGTTTATACACACAGCGTGGTGAGATTACCGTTACGCCAGTGGGATAAAGATTCCTGCGATTGCCACCAGTGCGACCACCAGCCAGGCAGGTAGCTTCCACACGGTCAGCAGCAAAAAGCCCGTCAGCGCCAGGGCGAACTCGTAAGGCCCGATAATCGCACTGGTCCACACCGGTTGATAAAGTGCCGCGCCTAAAATGCCCACCACCGCCGCGTTGGCACCGCGCATTAGCGCCTGGGCGCTGCCCCATTGGCGAAATTGATTCCAAAACGGCAAGACGCCCACTAACAACAAAAAGCCCGGGATAAAGATCGCCAGCAGCGCCAACAAGGCCCCGAGGATGCCTGCCATATCGGGCAGCAGCGCCCCCAGATAAGCCGCAAACGTGAATAACGGCCCAGGCACTGCTTGCGCTGCGCCGTAACCGGCCAAAAACTCATCGGGCGTCACCCACCCTGACTGCACCACCTCGGCTTCTAATAGCGGCAACACCACATGACCGCCGCCAAACACCAGCGCGCCTGAACGATAAAACGCATCCACCACGTTCAGCCAACCGGCACTGCCCGCCAACAGCGGCAAGAGAATTAACAGCCCAGCGAATAGCCCCAAAGCCACCACGCCCACACGGCGCGTTACCGGAAAATAGAGCGACTCACTGTCCGAGACAGCTGCGCCACTCCGGCACATCACTAAGCCCGCTAAGCCACCCAGGGCAATCGACGCAACTTGGCCCAACGGGCCACTTACCAGCACCACGGTAAATACAGCGGCCAGAGCAATTCCAGCGCGGGTTTTATCCGGGCAGAGATTACGCGCCATGCCCCATACGGCGTGGGCGACGATCGCCACCGCCACCACTTTTAGGCCGTGAATGATGCCGCTAGCAATCGGGCCATCCAACACAGCGGCACCCAACGCAAACAGCACCAACACAATGGCTGAAGGGAGCGTAAAGGCCAGCCACGCCATCGCCGCGCCCCACGGGCCAGCACGCAGTAAGCCAAGAGCAAAACCCACCTGGCTACTCGCCGGCCCCGGCAGAAACTGGCACAGCGCGACCAAATCGGCGTAAGCACTTTCGGTTAACCACTGCCGCCGCTCCACAAAGGCGGTACGAAAGTAACCCAAGTGCGCCACCGGCCCGCCAAAAGACGTTAAGCCCAACGCTAAGAATGCCCAAAACACCTCAGCTATGCGCTTTCGTGTCTGCGTTTCTTCCACCATCATTCTCACCTTTCAGCCAATAAAAAAGCGCAAGGCTTATATGCTAAGCCTTGCGCTTGGCGTCTTGATGACACCTGAGAATAAACCGTTACTCTTGGTCTGTTACCGCACCGGTGCTGGCCGAGCTCACGAGGCGCGCATACTTGGCTAGTACGCCGCGGGTATAGCGAGGCTCAGGCTGTTTCCACGCCGCGCGACGACGGATCATTTCGTCATCGGATACATCCACGTCGATGGTATCTGCTTCCGCATCGATGGTGATGGTATCGCCATTTTCTACCAGCGCCAGCGGGCCACCGTCAAACGCTTCCGGCGACACATGGCCGACTACGAAACCGTGGCTGCCACCCGAGAAACGGCCGTCGGTAATCAGCGCCACATCGTTACCCAGGCCGCGGCCCATAATGGCCGAGGTGGGCGTGAGCATTTCGCGCATGCCGGGGCCGCCTTTAGGGCCTTCATAGCGAATCACCACGACATCACCCGCCACTACGGTGCCGTCGTTGATGCGCGCTTGGGCTTCCTCTTCAGAGCCAAACACCCGCGCAGAGCCAGAAAAGCGCGTGCCCTCTTTACCGGTAATCTTCGCGACGGCCCCTTCCGGCGCCAAGTTGCCGTAAAGCATGCGTAAATGGCTTTCCGTTTTGATCGGATTGCCCAGCGGGGCAATGATCGGCGGCTCGGCGGGGTAAGGCGCCACTTCGGCCAGGTTCTCTTCCAGCGTTTTACCTGTCACGGTCAAGCAGTTGCCGTTAAGCAGGCCTGCATCCAGCAGCATTTTCATCAGCGGCTGAATACCGCCAATCGCCACTAGCTCGCTCATCATGTAATGGCCGCTGGGGCGCAAATCGGCGAGTACCGGCACGCGTTTACCAATCTCGGTAAAGTCCGCCAGGGTCAGTTCCACCCCAATGGTGCGCGCCATCCCAATCAAGTGCAGCACTGCGTTGGTAGAGCCACCCAGTGCGATGGTGACCGTAATGGCGTTCTCGAACGCCTCGCGAGTCATGATATCGGAAGGTTTGATATCGTTCGCCAGCAGCGCCAGCACGGCTTCGCCGGCGGCTTTGCAGTCGTCGCGTTTCTCTTGCGAGATAGCATTCTGCGCCGAGCTACCCGGCAGGCTCATGCCTAAGGCTTCAATCGCCGACGCCATGGTGTTAGCGGTGTACATACCGCCACAGGAACCGGGGCCGGGGATCGCCGTTTCTTCGATGTTTTTAAGCTCGATCAGGTCGATATCACCGCGGGAGTGCGCGCCCATGGCCTCGAACACCGAGACGATATCGGTATGCCCTTTGCCGGGCATAATGGTGCCGCCGTAGACAAACACGCTGGGGCGATTCAAGCGCGCCAAGCCCATCAAGCAGCCAGGCATGTTTTTATCGCACCCACCGATCGCCACCAAACCATCAAAGCCTTCACAGCCCGCTACGGTTTCAATGGAGTCGGCAATCACCTCCCGTGATACCAGCGAATACTTCATCCCCTCAGTGCCGTTAGCAATACCATCGGAAATCGTGATGGTATTGAAAATCACACCTTTACCACCGCCAGCATCGGCGCCATCGCGGGCAAACTCGGCCAGCTCATTAATGTGGCTGTTGCACGGCGTCACCATGCTCCAGGTAGAGGCAATGCCCACCTGAGGCTTTTTGAAATCGGCATCCGTAAAGCCCACCGCGCGCAGCATGGCGCGGCTAGCGGCTTTACCAGGGCCATCAACCACAGGTGCAGAGTGGCGGCGGGAGTTTTGCGATGAATCTGACATTAGAAATCTCTCTTAGCGTTGTTCACGGTATCCGCATAGCTTGGCGATATAATCATAATCTCGCAAGATGATTAACTTATGGCACCATACACTTAGCCGCTCCGTCCTGGCCGTGAAGGAAACATCCATTAAGGAACATCGTGCATGTCTGCAAACTCGCTGCTCTCACAAACGCCTTTAACACCGGGCTTTATGGTCGTGCACGCCAATCGCCTGGAAGACCTGCGCGGTTTGGCGGTGGAGTGGATGCGCCTACACCCGCTCTCGCCGCTGGAGAACGAGACTATTCTGGTGCAGAGCAACGGCATTGGGCAGTGGCTAAAGCTGGCGCTGGCGGAAGACCCGGCCCAGGGCGGGGCGGGCATAGCAGCGGCGTTGAACGTTACGCTGCCCGCGCGTTTTCTGTGGCAGGCTTATCGCACAGTGCTGACGCACTTAACCCACGACGAGCACGCAGTGCCGGAAACGTCGCCGTTTGATAAGTCGCGGTTGATATGGCGCCTTCTGCGCCTGCTGCCCAGCCTTGCCGAGCAGGAAGCCTTTGCGCCGCTGGCGCGCTTTCTAGAGGTCGATCGCGACCAGCGCAAACACTACCAACTGGCCGAGCGGCTGGCGGATCTGTTCGATCAGTATCAGGTGTATCGCGCCGATTGGCTGGACGCCTGGGCCAAGGGTAACGACGTGCTGATCACCGCCCGTGGCGAAACCCGCCCGCTGGAGGCGCACCAACTGTGGCAGCCCGAGCTCTGGCGTGCCCTGCGCGACGATGTGGCCAACACTCAAGGCGAAGCCGGCCTTAACAGCAGCCGTGCCCAGGTGCATAGCCGCTTTCTTGACGCCGCCGTTCAGCTTGAAGGCCAAGCATGCCCAAACGGCTTGCCCCGGCGGTTGATCATTTTCGGCATCTCGTCACTGCCGCAGCAAACCCTCGAAGCCCTGGCCGCGCTGTCGCGCTGCTGCCAGATTGTGCTCTGCGTGCACAACCCCTGCCAGTACTACTGGGCGGATATCATCGAGCACAAAGACTTGCTCCGCGCCAGCCGCTACCGCCAGCAGCGCAAGGCAGGCATGCCCGACGCCCTGGATGTGCTCGGCACCGGCGATGCCGACGACGCCCTGCACCTGCACGCACAGCCACTGCTGGCCGCCTGGGGTAAACAGGGGCGCGACTACCTGCGCCTGCTCGACGAACACGACGACTCCGGCAACTATCAAACGCTCTTCGAGCAGCAGGCGCTGCGCATTGACATGTTCGAGCCGTTCAGCGACGAATACCCTTGCCTGCTCAGCCAGCTGCAGGACGATATCCGCGAGCTGCGCCCGGTAGCGGAAACCCAAACCCACTGGCCCGCGCTCGACCCGGCCAGCGACGACTCCATCGTGTTCCATATCGCCCACGGCCCCCAGCGGGAAGTGGAGATTCTTCACGACCAGCTGCTGGCAGCCTTCAGCGCAAACCCAGATCTGCGCCCGCGGGATATCATCGTGATGGTGCCGGATATCGACCGCTACGCGCCGCACATTGAAGCCGTGTTCGGTCAGTACCGCTCCGCTTTTGGTGGCTATCACGTAAACGCGCGGCCCGACGACCCGCGTTACATTCCTTACACGCTGTCGGATCAGGCCAGCCGCCACCGCCTGCCGATGATGATCGCGCTGGAAAAACTGCTGCGCCTGCCGGAACTGCGCCTTTCAGTGAGCGACCTGCTTGATCTGCTGGAAGTCCCCGCGCTGCGCGCACGCTTTGGCATCGATGAATATGACCTGCCCACCCTGAGCCGCTGGATCGAGGGCGCTGGCATTCGCTGGGGGCTCAATGCCGCGCAGCGCACCCGGCTGGATCTTCCCGAAGGGCTGACCCAGAACACCTGGGCCTTTGGCCTGCGCCGCCTGCTGCTGGGTTACACCGTTGGGAGTGCCGAGGCGTGGCAAGGCATCGAGCCATTCGACGATATTGGCGGGCTGGAAGCATCGCTAGCAGGCCCCCTGGCAAATCTGCTGGAAAAGCTGGAAAGCACCTGGGAAACCTTCTGCCAGCCCACCGATACCGCCACCTGGGTGGCCCGGCTGCGCGAGCTGCTGGAAACCTACTTCCTGACCGACGATGCTCAAGAGAGCGTGATGCTCACCAAGCTCGAAACCGCGCTACAGCAGTTGTTGGACAGCACCGAAGAGGCCGCGCTTTATGATCCCCTGCCGCTCTCCATGGTGCGCGAACACTGGCTGGGGCAGATCGACGAACACAGCCTTTCCCAGCGCTTTCTCGCGGGGGCGGTCAACTTCGCCACGCTGATGCCGATGCGGGCCATTCCCTTCAAGCACGTGTGCCTGCTGGGCATGAACGATGGCGAGTACCCGCGCTCACAGCCGCCGCTGGATTTTGACCTGATGGGCAGCGACTACCGCCCCGGCGACCGCTCACGGCGGGAAGACGACCGCTATCTGTTTCTGGAAGCGCTGCTCTCCGCCCGCCAACAGCTCTACATCAGTTGGGTAGGCCGCAGCCAGATCGACAATAACCCCATGCCGCCCTCGGTGCTGGTCGGCCAGTTGCGTGACCACCTTGAAGCGGGCTGGCACACGCAAAACGGCGAGCCTTTGCTGGAAGCGTTAACCACCGAGCACCCGCTGCAACCGTTTAGCCGCCGCTACTTCTCTTCCCAAGCCAGCGACACCCCCGCCCAGGCGCGGCTATTCACGTATGCCCACGAATGGCACGCCCTGCACACCCCAAGCGGCGAAAGCACCCAAGACTCAAAATCACCAGCGCTTAAGGCAGATAGCGAACAGCAAAGTACGCTCACCCTGAACCAGCTGGGCAGCTTTCTACGCGAACCCGCCAAGGCGTTTTTCAACACCCGCCTGGGAGTCTACTTCGAGCAGGAAGCGCTTACCCAACTGGATGTCGAGCCCTTCACGCTGGATGGGCTACAGAACTGGCAACTACAGGATCAGTTAATCGCCGCCCAGCGCCACGCCGTGGATAACGGCCAACCGCGCATGGAAGCACTGCATGCCGCCCTGGAACGCTTCAAGGGCCAGGGGGTACTGGCCGTAGGAGCGTTTGGCGAGCGGATGCGCGAAGCGCTGGCGGAGCCGATGGACGCCCTGTTTGGCGCCTACGAAGAGGCGCTGCAAGAGTGGCCACACGTGTTAGCAGCCCCCAAGGCAGTGCATGTCGTTGAAAGAACTGAAGGAAAGGTAGCGCTGGAAGATTGGCTGGGAGAGCTGCGCGAGGATGAGGCGGGCAACCGCTGCCGCCTGCTACTGCTCAGCAGTAGCCTGGTCAGCCAGGGGCGCGGCCGTGGTCAATACCGCTGGCAACACCTGCTGCGGCCCTGGGTCGCGCATCTGGCGGGCAATAGCGAGCGCCCGATGACCACCCAACTACTTTCCAAAGCGGGCCATGTGCGGCTGGAACCACTAGAAGCCGAGAATGCCCGCTACCAGCTACAAAACCTGCTAAGCGCCTGGTGCGATGGCATGCAGGCCCCGCTACCGCTGGCGCCACAGGCCGCTTTCGCCTGGTTGGCGAAGCTGGGCACGCCGGAATCCGAGCCGGACAGCGACGCCTACGCCGCCGCCGAAACCGCCTACGAAGGGGGGCGCTTCCAGGCCGGCGAAGTCGCCCAAAGCGCCTACCTTTCCCACCAGTGGCCGAGTTTTGAACGGCTGTTCAGCGAGCAGGCGCTAGGCCACCGTTTCGCTACCCTAACCGAAGCGCTCTATTCGCCGCTGCATCGTGCCGTTAAAGGCTGACAAGCCTAGTGGCTCTTCCAGCCCAGGGTTAACACCCGCTTCGCCAGCGAAATCATCTCCGGGTCGCCGGTGTGCTTGTCCGGCACATCGGAGAGTTTGATCACCGGCAGCCACTGCTGCCCTTCCGGGCGCGCCTCGACCATCTTGATCACCATGTTCATCGGCTCGACGCCCACATCATTGGTGAAGTTGGTGCCGATGCCGAACGCCATGCCAATCCGGTCTTTGCAAAACGCATGAATATGCTCGACCTTCTCCGGCGTCAGCGCATCGGAAAAGATAATCGTCTTGCTCAACGGGTTGATGCCCAGACGCTCGTAGTGGGCGATGGTCTGGGAGGCAAAATCGATCGGGTCGCCGCTGTCATGGCGCACACCATCGAACAGCTTGGCGAACTTCTTATCGAAGCTGTCGAAGAAGGCCCGCGAGGTAAATGTATCGGTCAGGGCAATGCCCAGATCACCACGATACACATCCACCCAGTGCTCTAGGGCAAGGCTGTTGGCCATCTTAAACCCGAAGCGGGCACCGTGGAACATGAACCATTCATGGGCGTGGGTGCCAATCGGCTTGACCCCATGGCGCATGGCCAGCAGCACATTGCTGGTGCCGCTGAACGCCTCGCCACCATTGTGGCAAAGTGCACCCACCACACGGTCATGAACATCGAACGAGAAGCGCCGACGGGTGCCGAACTCGGCAATCTTCAACCCAAGACGGCGGTAGAGTTCGATCTTCTCCTGGGCGCGCTGTTCGATCATCGCATCGGCCTCATGGGTGACCGACACACCACGCAGCCGATACCACAGCTCACTGATCAGCGCCATCAACGGCACTTCCCACAAAATGGTGCGGTACCAAGGCCCCTCGATAATCACCGAGAGGTCACTGCCCTGCTGCTCGATAATCAC